>JADMIO011875004.1_pt1 | contig 53162 bp, 47 predicted proteins | sample 8958161 | NCBI WGS metagenome assembly JADMIO01 (sample SAMN16585339, study PRJNA669376) | soil metagenome | isolation source: Crop rotation soil | place: USA: Cullars Rotation, Alabama | collected 2011 | reverse complement strand
CTTTCCCCTTGCTTCATTTACAGGAAGTAATTCTGTAATATTTAAATTCAGAAATATCAATGATTATGAAAATAACCTGTACATTGATGATATCAATATTGATAATCTGACAAGCATCAATACACTTTCGTCTGGTGGTTCATTCGTTGTTTATCCGAATCCTGGTAAAGGTGTATTTCATCTGAATGCTACTGGGTTGAATTCGGATGCTAAATCAATTGAAGTTTATAACCTTCTTGGTGAAGCAGTGTATTCAAATACCTTCAGTGCAGGTTCTTCTATCAATGCTGATATTGATCTTTCAGGATTGAACAGCGGAATTTATTTCCTCAAATTGACAACTGGAAATGATACCGGAATTCAAAAGCTGATGATCAGTAAATAATTAATAATAAAATTTTAAAAGGCGATGCTGTTAATTCAGTGTCGCCTTTTTTTATGAATTTATTTTTTTTCGAGAAGTATTCTTACATCACTCAGTTTTTTTCAGTTGATAAGAACTTTAAATCCATCTGACCATATTTCCCTATTTCCTTAATTCCATACGTCCATACATCCTAATGATCTCACATACTTAATTCCATATGTCCATACATCCTAATGATCTCACATACTTAATTCCATATGTCCAAACATCCATACATCCATACATCCCAATGTCCATATGTCCCTACTTCCTCACGTCCTTACTTCCATAGATCATTACATCCTTGATTTCCGTTTACAAACAATTATGATCGTTTGTAAGTATTTGTAATCGAAATATTGAAAAATCACCACTTTATCTTTGGGTGGCAGGGTGGGGGGTGGGCCAGATAATATTCCGGAGCCCACCCCCTTAACGCGCGCGCGTACACAAAATTCAGTTGATAATTCTGTCTATCCAATTACAAATGCTTAAGATCGCTTAGCTATTGTCTGCCCTTAAAAACGAATTACTTTTGCAGCCTTATGTCAACACAATTCTCCGGACAACATTTTAAACTTGGAATTCTTGGCGGAGGCCAGCTGGGAAGAATGCTGATCCAGGAAGCAATGAATCTTAATATCAGCACTGCGGTGATGGATCCGGATGCAAACGCTCCTTGTCGCCATATTACAGAAGTCTTTATTCACAACGATTTTAAAAATGAAAATGCTGTTTATGAATTTGGGAAAAAGGTAAATCTGCTTACTGTTGAAATTGAACACGTAAATGTGAAAGCACTTACACAACTTGAAGCAGAAGGATTACTTGTTTATCCGCAACCACAGGTTTTGCAAATGGTGCAGGATAAAGGTGTACAAAAGAATTTTTTCGCATCGCATAAAATTCCAACAGCTGCATTTCATCTCGTGAATCATCCTCGTGAAATTGATTCTGCAAATGCAAAGTTTCCTTTTATATTAAAATCCTGCAAAGCTGGTTATGATGGAAAAGGTGTGATGAAAATTAAGAATGCATCAGATCTTTCAAATGCTTTTGATACTCCATGTGTAGTGGAGGAGATGGTGGATTTTGATAAAGAAATTTCTGTGATAGTCAGTCGTAATATCCATGGAGAAATTTCAGTATATCCTGCAGTTGAAATGGACTTTAATCCCGAAGCAAATCTGGTAGAATTTTTATTCAGCCCTGCAAGAATCACAACTTCTCAGGAAGATGAAGCAAAAAAAATTGCAATAACGGTGATTGAAAAAACCGGGATGATCGGATTGCTTGCAGTAGAAATGTTTCTTACAAAAGACGGAAGAATTCTGGTGAATGAAATTGCACCTCGTCCCCATAATTCAGGGCATCAGACTATAGAAGGAAATATAACATCTCAATATGCGCAACATCTTCGTGCAATACTTGGAATGCCTCCCGGTGATACTTCCATTGTGAAACCATCAGTAATGATTAATCTTCTTGGTGAACCGGGTTACAATGGTGAAGCTGTTTATGATGGTATTGATGAAGTGATGAAATGGCCTGGAACTTATATTCATCTTTACGGAAAAAAAATTACAAAACCATTTCGTAAAATGGGACATGTTACCGTTACTGCCGATGAACTGGATGATGCGATTGCAATTGCATTGAAAGTGAAAGAAACATTAAAAGTGATTTGCTGAAATAAAAAAACAATGGCGATAAAAACAAAACCTGTAGTCGGGATTATCATGGGCAGCAAGAGTGATCTTGTAGTGATGCAGGAAGCGGCAGATATTTTGACAAAGCTGAATGTTCCTTTCGAAATCACAATTGTATCCGCGCATCGTACTCCTGAAAGGATGTTCACTTACGCGAGTTCTGCAGTGAAACGCGGATTAAAAGTAATCATTGCAGGAGCAGGTGGTGCTGCACATCTTCCGGGTATGACTGCCTCATTAACTCCGCTTCCTGTTATAGGAGTTCCTGTAAAATCGAGTAACAGTATTGATGGATGGGATTCGATGCTATCGATTTTGCAAATGCCGAATGGTGTTCCGGTTGCAACTGTTGCGTTAAATGCAGCCCAGAATGCAGGCATACTTGCCGCACAAATCATCGCGACAAGCAATGCACCGCTTTTAAAAAGAATATCTGTATATAAAGAAAGTCTGAAAGAGAAAGTTCTCGAATCTGCAAAAGAAACAGAAAACTCCGCAAGAAAGAAAAAATAAATGGCTATTCGCTGTTCGCCTTTCGCCTTTCGCCTTTCGCTATATTATAATTAATATGTGAACTCAATAATAATAAAATCCTAAAACTAACCTCTCCTTCTTATTACCTATTTCTTAATTCTGAATTCTTAATTCTGAATTCTTAATTCAAATAACGTCTTTCCTTTTTCAAACGGGGACCTAAAATTTTGTGATGATGAAAATACAACTAAGTATATGCATTGCTGTATGCGTTTATATCTGTAACATGCAGAAATTAAATGCGCAGGAAATAATAAACTCCAGGGTTACTGCTATGAGTGGCTCAGGATTATGTCTGGAAGATTTCCGGAACAGTTCAATAAATCCTGCAGGCGTTGCTGCTGAAAAGAAATTTGCTGCAGGTATTTCTGTGAAGAGGAATTACCTGCTGAAAGAATTTGAAACCAAATCTTTTGATGCAGCTTTTCCTGTTTCAGATTTATTTGTTGCAGCAGTTGATTTTTCACAATACGGTTATAAATTATTTAATCAGCAAAAGCTGAGCTTTGCATTAGCGAAAAATTTTGGCGGTAAAGTGAATATTGGTTTGTCTGTAGATTATTCAAGATTACAACTCGGTGAAGGATACGGGAATAAAAATTTTATAGCTGTAAATGCAGGTTTTCAGTCGGTAATCAGCAATGCAATTACACTTGCAGGAACTATTTATAATCCTGTAAGAAAAGAAATTTCAACAGTCAGCAAAGAAAAAACGAACAACATATTTTCTTTGGGGTTCATGGATAAATTTTCTGATAAATTAAAAATACTGGCAGATGTTAAACAGGAATCCGGAAGCAAAGTAAATTTATCCATAGGAATGGAATATCAGTGCACTGATAATTTTTTTCTGCGCTCAGGAATAAATAATAACCCGCTAATACCGGCATTTGGTTTTGGATACAAAAAAGGTGATCTTATGATTGATCTTTCTGTATCACATCAATATCATCTCGGGTATTCTCCTGGCATTTCGATCTCATATAAACCTCAATAATTATTTCTGTGAAAAGAATTTGTGTGGTAGTATTATTGATATCTCTCCGTGTCGATGCTTTTTCCCAGGATATTTCTTCTGCAGAAAAATCACAACTGGAAGGCATTGCAGAAAGCACCGAAAATGCAACTGACCTCAGCGAAACTGAAGAACAACGTAATCGTTTGCTCGATGATCCGATCGATCTTAACCATGCATCCAGAGATGAACTGATCAGTTCAGGTTTATTTGATGAACTGAAAGCAGATGCATTATTGAATCATATCAGCCACTGCGGTAAATTATTATTACTCGAAGAACTTCAGTCAATCGAAGGTTTTGATCTCATCTTTATCAGGAACATTCATCCTTACATAATGCTGAATGGGCCATTGATTGATCCGCATCTGAAAATTTCTTCACTTAAGGAACAAGGCAGACATCAGTTAATAGTACGATCAGAAAAAATTCTTGAAAATCAAAAGGGATATATTACAGATGATTCCGGCAACTCTCCGTACATCGGAAACCAGTATAAATATTTTCTTAAATATAAATTCCTTGCAGGTAATTATTGCAGTTTCGGAATAACAGCAGAAAAGGATGCCGGAGAAGATTTCTTTCGTGGCAATAATAAATACGGCTTTGATTTTTATTCTGCTCATCTTTTTATAAAACCCGGAAAAAAAGTCAGAACAGTTGCTTTGGGAGATTACCAGGTACAATTCGGACAAGGCCTGGTATCATGGACAGGACTGGCATTTGGTAAATCCTCTGAAATCATGAATATTAAAAAACAGGGATCCGGAATTCGTCCTTATTCTTCTGCTAATGAATATGGATTTTTACGGGGAATGGCAGTATCATTTCAACTGAATGATTTTACAATTGATACCTGGGAAAGTTACCGGAATCTCGATGCAAATGAAATTGACAATGATACTTTGACAGAAGAGTTTATCTCCAGTGTAGGAATGTCGGGCTTGCATCGTACAAACAGCGAAGTGGAGATGAAGCATCAGCTCAAACAATTTATTTCTGGTGTGCATTGTAAATACCAGTTTCATTCATTGCAACTGGAAATGACCGGACAACTGTTGAAACAAAATAAATCAATTACTAAAGGAGATGATATTTACGAAATACATGAACCATCAGGAAATCATTTTGCAAATGCGGGCATAAATTATTCATGGCAATTCAGAAATATTTATTTTTTTGGAGAAACTGCATCTGATGACAGAAGAAATTTAGCAGTGCTCAACGGAGTGCTTGCTGCCATTGATCGTAGAGTTGCAATTTCTGTTTTGCAGAGAAATTATTCTGCCGGATATTATTCGCCTTCTGCAAATGCATTTCGCGAGGGAAGTAAAACAAATAATGAAACGGGAACTTTTGCAGGATTGCAGATTACATTCAACAGGATTTATAAACTCGCCGCATATGTGGATGTATTTAATTTTCCATGGCTGAAGTATAGAGTGGATGCGCCATCAGATGGAAAAGAATGGTTATCGCAATTTACATATACTCCTTCAAGGACAACAGAATTATATCTGAGAATAAAATTGCAGGATAAACAAAATGATGAATCTGAACATGTCAATGCAATCGATCATCAGCAAAGTTTCAGGAAATTAAATATCCGCTTCAATGCAAATTATAAAATTAATTCAGCAATTGAATTTCATAACAGGATTGAAATTGTAAATTATTTTCCCGGAGATGCGCCCAATGAAACCGGTTCAATGTTGTTGCATGAAATACAATATAAACCAATGGGCAAAAGCTGGAATATTACCTGTGCAATGATGTTGTTTAATTCCTCCGGTTATGATTCAAGAATCTATGCATATGAACAGGGAATCCCGGGTGCTGCAGGAATTCCGTCTTATTATTATGATGGCATGAAATATTATATGCTTGGTAAATTACGGCTAAACCGTAAAACAGATATGTGGATCCGGTTTGAAAGAACGGTTTATAGCAGCATTTCTATGATTGGTTCCGGAAATGAAGAAATAAGCGGGTCACATAAGAGTGGGCTGGAGTTACAATTGAGGTACTCGTTTCATTGAAATGGTGAGCTGTAAACGACCGCTAACCATCGAGTGGACCACCTCTTGTATTTCTCTAATTTATTTTTAGATTTTTAAATAATTTATCAGGGAGAAATTCTTAGAAGGTTCAAATTCATAACATTTTTCATCTGTTATATGTAAATCAGTATGGCGAAGCATGGATAATCTGTAGCAGTTATCTAGGTATTTTATCCGGTGATAATTCGTATATTTGTAATACACATTGAGCTTCCCAAAATGACTCCCAAAAATCTACTGATTGCATGTTTCCTGTTGTTTACTACTCAATTTGTAAACGCAGGCAATTCTGTTAAGCCATACCATCATGAAAATGGTGTAACAGCTGCTGATTATCTTCCTAAAACAATTATCTGCAAAGTAAATCCTGCTTACAGAAATAATTGTTCAGAGAACTCCATCAATATTGCAGCAGTTCAGAAAATATTTTCCGATATTCAGATTATCAACGTTCATAAATTATTTCCCTTTGAAAAAGTTCCTTCAACTGATGTGAACGCATTCGGGAAGAAAATGATTGACATCACTTTGATTTATGAAGTGGAATATAAAGCGGATTTAGATCTGGTAAAAACAATCAACCGCTTGTTAAATACTGAAGTTTTTCTTTATGCAGAACCAAAGTTTTTACCAAATGTAAATTTTGCTCCGAATGATCCCCTTACAGCTAATCAATATTTTCTTACAAATATCAACGCTTATAATGCATGGAATGTCAACCAGGGTGATACAAATGTTGTAATCGGAATAACAGATACCGGAACAGATACCAATCATCCTGATCTCGAGCCAAACATCAAACGTAATTATGCAGATCCAGTAAATGGGGTGGATGATGACGGAGATGGTTATACAGATAATTTCAGAGGATGGGATGTCGGAGAAAATGATAATGATCCGCAGGTTGGTACTTGCGGAGTTTGTAACCATGGAAGTCATGTGAGTGGTTGTGCAGATGCAGTCACCGATAACAACCTGGGCGTTGCTTCCCCGGGATATAAATGTAAATTTCTCCCTGTAAAAATTGCTGACGGTACAGGTGCATTGACTAAAGCCTACCAGGGTATACAATATGCTGCTGCACATGGATGCCAGGTGATCAATTGTTCATGGGGTGGTTCTGGTGGTGGTTCTTATGGCCAGGATATTATTAATTATGCATCGAATAATAAAAATTCAACAGTTATCGCCGCTGCAGGAAATAATAACAACACTAATTTATTTTATCCTGCAGCCTTTGATAATGTAGTTGCAATTGCATCAACAGGACAGAATGATGTGAAATCAGGTTTTTCAAATTATGGTACTTACGTAGATGTGTGTGCTCCGGGCAGCAATATTTATTCTACGATTTATGATGATACCTACCAGTTTGAAAGCGGAACATCGATGGCTTCTCCGATTGCAGCAGGATGCGCAGCTATTATTAAATCGGCTAATCCAACTTATTCTGCCAACCAGGTTGCAGAGCAATTAAGAATTACTGCTGATAATATTTACGGAATAATTGCCAACAATCCCTACATTGGAATGCTCGGGACCGGCAGAGTGAATTTATATAATGCGTTAACTGTGTCAAGTCCGTCGGTTCGTTATGAGAATATCGATATCGATGATTTCAATAATAAAATATTTATCGGCAATGATACCATCCGCATCAGTGGTGATATCATCGATTATCTTGCTCCGACAACTAATCTTGTTGCGACACTTTCATCAACATCTCCATACATTACTTTTCTTGATAATACAACAAATCCCGGAGCGCTTGCAACACTTGGATCTGTAAATAATATTAATGATCCTTTTGTTGCCATCATTAATCCTGCAGTTCCACTGAATACAGAAATTACATTTAAAATTCAATTTACAGACGGATCATATAATGATGTTCAGTATTTCAAGATTTTTGTGAATACGGATTATATCAATATTACCATTAATGATGTAGTGACAACCAATACCAGCAAAGGAATGTTGTGTTATAATACTCCCGGACAATTAAATGGTTTAGGATTTAATTATCTGGATAATGGAAGTATGATTTATGAAAGCGGACTGATGATTGGAATTCCGAGCGGACAGGTTTCTGATAATGTAAGAAATGGTGCAGGTGGAAATGATAATGATTATCTTCCTGTAACGCGAATTGAGAGACAGGATCCAGCTGTATGGTCGGATTTCGATACCTATGGTATTTTTAATGATGCGAATAATGCAAACAAATTAAATGTTACTGTTTCACATCGTTCAATGAGCTGGACATTACCGCCATTTTCGAAATTTCACATTTTTGAATATACTATAAAAAATACGGGAACGTCTGCATTGAATTCTTTGTATGCAGGTATATTCTCTGACTGGGATATTCAGACTTATGCGAATAACAAATCGGATGAAGATCAGGCTTTGAAACTCGGATATGTGTATTGCACAGATGCTGCAGGTTTATTTGGCGGGACAAAAGTTTTAACACAAACAGGTTTTACACATTATTCGATTGATAATGTAACCGGAGGTGGTGGCGGAATTGATGTGAGTGGTGGTTATACTGATGCATTAAAATATTCAACTCTCTCTACAAATCGTGCACAGGCTGGTAATACAATTGCAACAGGAAATGATGTTTTGGATGTAGTATCAACCGGTCCGTTTAATATTGCTGTCGGGGATTCAGTGGTGGTTGCATTTGCTTTGATTGCAGGAGAAGAATTAGGAGATCTGCAAAATTCAGCCACGCAGGCTCAGATAAAATATGATCTGCTAACTTCTATACAGCAACATGACAACCAGGATTTATTTGCAGAGAAGCCTTACCCGAATCCTGCCAATGATCTTTTAAATTTCTCGCTTATGTTAAAAAAACAACTGCAGGTGAGTATTGAAATTTATGAACTGACAGGAAAACTGGTGAAAGAAAAATCTTTTGGAAAACTTTCTGCGGGAGAACAATTGCTTGGTTTATCTTTAATAGATCTTGCTAACGGAATGTATGTTTATAAGATCAAAGCGGGGGAGGAAGTAATCAAAGGAAGAATGGAAAAGATGTGATACAACTTAAAAATATTAATTCAGAAAAGCCGCAGCAATGTGGCTTTTTTGTTTTTATAAACTGATATTTTGAAATTAATCATGTTCATCCGAACACTTTTCAAACTCTGTTTCGAGAGTTGCATGTTGTATATTCAGATGTTCCAGTTCGTGTTTGACAGATGATTTAAGAGTAGCAGTTGCGGATTCTGATAAATCATTTTCAAGAACAAGATGAGCCGTCATAGCATTTTTTGTTGTGCTCATCGCCCAGATATGAATATGATGCACATCTTTCACTCCGTTTACAGTTTTTATTGTTGCAATTATTTTTTCTGTTTCAATATTCTGTGGTACTGCATCGAGAGATAAACGTAAACTTTCTGTAAGCAGATTCCATGTGCCGAAAATTACAATTGCCATAATCAATAGACTGATGAGCGGATCAATCCATGTGAGTCCGGTGTATGTTATGATAATTCCGGCAATCACCACTCCTATGGAAACAAGTGCATCGGTGAGTAAATGCAGGTAGGCACCTTTTGCATTGAGATCATTTTCTTTATCACGGAAAAATAAAAATGCGGAGACGGCATTAATCACTATTCCGATTGCGGCTACAACGGAAATTATTTTTCCTTCTGTGTTTACCGGATTTTGAAAACGTTGGATGGCTTCGAGTCCGATACTGCCAACGGCAATCAATAATATTACTGCATTAATCAGCGATGCGAGAATCGTGCTTTTATGAAAACCATAGGTGAACCTGCTGGTGGATTTTGCTTTGGAAATTTTTAATGCGAATAAAGAAATAGCAAGGCTTGAAACATCGCTCAGATTATGACCTGCATCTGAAAGTAATGCCAGAGAATTATAATAAAAACCTGCAATAAACTCTGTAATCACGAAGGCCGAATTCAGGATAATTCCCCACCAGAATGCCCGGTTTATATTGGCGGAAATTGTTCCATGAGAGTGATGATGATGTTGATGCGACACGCTGTTTTTTGATTCCGGAAGGCTGTAAAAATAAGAGCTTTTCTGTCAATATCCTGATTCCTAGAAGTTTCTGCCTGACACTTTACCTGAAAAATCTTTTTTAGCTTTTGGATATGTTTCCTGACTTTCTATCTTTGCAGCCCCAAAGGAAAATTTCGGGAGCATAGCTCAGCTGGTTCAGAGCATCTGCCTTACAAGCAGAGGGTCACAGGTTCGAATCCTGTTGCTCCCACAGATAAATCAAAAGCCACGTACGAAGTACGTGGCTTTTTTATTTTGCTTTCAAATACCAGATACGAAGTATCAGAAATGAATGTGCAGCAGCGATCCAAACGTAGTTTGAGTAAGCGAATACATATTCATTTCAAAAGGCGCAGCCCTGGCTATTGAAGACAAAATAAAAAAGTATCGGAAGTATTTTATTGTGGCTTTTGATTTTCAAAATGGGGTATACAGGATCAGCGCAGCTACTCCTGATTTTTTATTATCCGAACCAAATGGTTCTGAGGAAGCGTATGCATATATATTTCAAAAGGCGCAGCCTTGGCTATTGAAGACAAAATAAAAAAGTATCAGAAGTATTTTCTTGTGGCTTTTGAATTTCACCATGGGGTATACAGGATCAGCGCAGCTACTCCTGATTTTTTATTATCCGAACCAAACGATTTTGAATAAGCGTAAAAGGGAAGGTTTGTTAAGTACTAATTTCAGGTGGAGGATTTTTTTTCATTCCGTAATCAGATCTTTCAAACGAATACCATCCTCGAATAAGCTTAAGTAAGATTTTAACGTCGCACTTGAAAAAAATAAAATTATTTAAATTTTAAAGCCATTGAAATACTATTGGCCACAAGATCCGTACTTCTCAGGTAGTGCCCATATCTGATTTCGATGGAATTCCATTTGTTCAGACCAAAAACTCCTGATGGTGGAAATAATCTGAATCCCGCACCAAAAAAGTTACTTGTAAACGCTGATAAATCATAATCACTTGTATAATATTCATCATTTAACAGGTGATCATTTTTTGCTGCAAAATATTTTATTCCACTTTGCTGACTAAATCTGTAAAACGGACTGACAGAAAAAAACGGAGTCAGTTTTATTACTGTTTCTATGTCTGCCGTATGTGCATTATCGCCCCAGCTGTCTGTATAAAAACGATAAAATGTACGTATGAGTAATTTATCATTCATGAAATAATTCATACGTATTCCTGCCGGAATTTTAAATCTTGTGTCTGGTAATTTTTCTACCCTTTCTGAATTATCCGTAAAATATACACGCTGATACAAAGTGCTCAACTGTCCCTGTTGATATGCAGGATCGATGATCAATGCCATTTGCATCCTCTTATTGATCACCTGGCTCAGACTAAATGTAGCCTGAAATGAATTGCGTGGGGAGATGCTGTAATCGGATTCTTCCTGGTTTCCCTGCTGACTTTGTGATCTAAGTTCATAAGGATAAATTACTTTCCATCCGTCGGAATATGCAAATAATGAAATTCCTAATTCACGGTTTTCATTTTTTGCTGATTTTATCAGAAATGCATTTACACCGCGTGATTCATATTCAAATTCATGTGAGTAGGAAACTCCTCCTCCAAGTGTTAAATGATTTTTTGTGTTTTTTGTACTGTAGGTCAAAGAAGGATATATACGAGTATCTTGTCGTGATGCACTGCTTAATGGTGCGATATTGTCAGAAGAAGCAGAGGTATAGGTATCAATTCCTACTTCTGCAGAAAGTATATTTTTATTTCCATGCTTGTTTATTCCGGATAATTTTAATTCAATTGTGTTTGCAAAATCTGTTAATTTTTCTGTCCCGATTCCACCCGTCACTCCTGAATGATTACCATCCTGGCTATAGTAACCCGAAACAAAATTTATTTCATCATAACTTAGTTTTTTTATTTTAAAACCTGATGAATCAGATACAGCTTCACTGTTGTTTAAATTCCTGGTAACGATTGCGGAAGAATCATTTGATGCAGGAGTCTGTGAAAATGAATAAAGTATTCCTGCAAAATAAAAAATAATAAGGAAAGGAGTTTTTCTCATTGGTTAACTATTTAATTGCAACCGCAACCACCGCCGCTTTTACCACCATTTGCACCGGATGATCCTTCACGGTAAAGAAGAAAGTTCTGTTCAAATTTCTCGGCTTTACGATTTGACAAATCCATTTCTGAATCATTCAGATAAGATTTCTGATAAGGCTTTACGGATGCACACGATGTCAGGATGAATATTGCAATCATTAAGAACAGTAATACGCCATATTTTAAATTAATTCTCATAAAGCCAGGTGTATATTGAAGGAAGTATGGATCACATCATTCTCATCTATAATAATACATTCAATATTTTTCATCTGATTAATCAGATTTAATCCCGCATGAATACCCATTACTATAACAGGAGTTGTCATGGCGTCAGCAAGTTCAGCATTTTGTGTGATGATGGTAACACTTTTAATTCCTTCTGCCGGGAATCCAGTTTTCGGATTAATTGTATGTGAATATTTCTTACCATTTATAACAGCAAATTTTTCATAATTGCCTGAAGTTGCAACCGACATATTATCCAGGTCAAGAGATGAAAATGCTGAAATTTTTGTATAGGGATCCGCAATTCCAATTGTCCATTTTTTTCCGCCTGGCTGAGTTCCCCAAACGGTCAGATCACCGGAGGCATTTACAACTCCACTGGAAATTCCGTTTTGAAGTAAAAGTTTTTTTGCCATGTCAGCAGCATATCCTTTTCCTATTCCTCCAAATCCGATCCGCATTCCTTTTTCACTCAGATACACTGTACAATCCTTTTCATTCAGTTTAACATTTTTATAATTGATTAACCTGATGGATTCTTTTGCAAGTTCAGGATCTGGCAATGATTTCATTTCAGTGTCAAAATTCCAGAAACGTTTATCCAGCGAACCATATGATATGTCAAATGCGCCCTGAGTTAACTCTGATATTTTTATTGATCTGTAAATAATATTGAAAACTTCCCGGTCAATCTGAACAGGAGCGATTCCTGCATTGCGGTTGATTAAATTTGTCTGACTGATTTCATTAAATGTTGTAAGCAGAGATTCAATTCTTCTGATCTCGTTTACTGCTTCGTTAATCCGGATATTCGCAATTTCCACATCATTACTCACCACAGTGATTTCAAATCTGTTTCCCATCAGTTTTTCGATGCGATGATGGATTTTTTCGAGTGGACTGTTAATTACCTGCACTTTGAATTTTTTTTATATCATTAACAAAATCCTCAACTGATCCTTCAGGATGTCCTGACCATTCTTTTAAAACGATCCCCTGTGAATTTAATAAAACCGTGTAGGGAAACGCACCTTCTTTATTATACTGATCAGCCAGTAATTCATTTTTTGAAGTTTGTTCTGCTGACAACCGGTTTTTTTTAAGTCTTGGAAAATCTGCATTTACAAGAATAAGATTTGAATCCGCATACTTGATAAAAACATCAGAATTGAAAAAATCCTTTTTCATTTTTATACATGGAATGCACCAGTCGGATCCTGAGAAATTAAGCAATATCAGTTTATTGGAAACTGCAGCTTCATTTTTAGCTTTTGCAAAATCATTTTGCCATTCTGCCGGAGAAATAAATGGCAAAAGAAGAATCAATAACATTACCTTCATCATAATTCCGGAGCTATCCTTTTTTACATTAAGTTTTCTGAACGTTTTATTTGTGTGATTTATTAATGTGCGAATAAACCTTCATTTTAAATTAATACAATGAGAACCTTTTATAGGGTGATCATCCTTTTCATTGGATGGTTAAGAGTTTAAAACATAAATTTGTATGCCTGACAGTGATTTTTATTTATATATTATAAGAGGAAATATATCAGGATTTAACTTTCTCTTTATGACCTGGCAAATCATCGCCGAAAGATCCTCCACTATCTCCAGGATTAACGGGATTGCAATCTATTATTTTGTGAACTCAATTACATGAGCACTAACCGTAATGGTGCGTTTGTAATAGAAAGGAGGAACACCTCCTATATGCTCTTCTGTTACAATGTTAGCAATGGCTTTAGATCCTGTTAATCCTGCTTTTGCAAGCATTGCCGCATAAGCCTGTGCATATAATTGTTTCTGCTTTGTTCCTCCGAATAATAAAATATACTTTACTTCCGCACTGCCGCTGACTCTTTCCAGCACTTTGAAATTTTGTGATGACAGCTGAACCTGCGTCTGACTCTGGTTCTGGTTTATAAGTATGGCTGAATTTATTCCACAGGAATTAAAGAATATTATCCCTGAAAACAATATAACTGATAATAAAATCGATTTTTTCATGGTATTTTAGATTTTCTGAACGAAATTCTTTCTTTTACAGGATGATTGTACTGATTATTGTCAGTTGAGGTGATGATAATCATCAGCAGGAATTTAAATAGACATGGTGTAATTTGAACTATAATGCGGGAATATCTCCGGCATGGAATTTCTATATATTTGAGAGGCATTTATTGCTGATTCCGGATGACTTTATTAAATAAAAAAATTCTTACAATTAATGCAGGTTCCTCCAGTATTAAATTCGCATTATTTGAAGGGCGGAATAACGAATTTGAATTATTATTTTCCGGAAAGCTTTCTGCTAATGGAAAAGAAAAAATAATGCTGAAATTTAATACTGGAAATAAACAGACTGAAACGGAATATAATGTTTCGTTTGAGGGTAAGGATGAACTTATAAATAAATTTATTGATTTGTTAGAGGACGAAATTCATATTTCCTCCGTTTACGCAATCGGTCATCGGATTGTTTATGGTATTGATCATACAGTTGCCTGCGTGATTGATGATAAGCTTTTAAGTGAACTTAAACGAAAGGAAGATTATGCACCTGAACATTTACCATTATCAAATTGCTTAATAAGTGAATTCAGGAAAAGATATCCGTTATCAATTCAGATAGCATGTTCTGACTCCGCATTTCATGCCGGCTTACCTGAAATTGCGCAGTTACTGCCAATACCATTACATTACAGAAATGAAGGCATTAAGCGTTTTGGATTTCATGGAATCAGTTGTGCTTATGTTACACATTTTTTGCAAACAACAGAAGATGCAAACGAAAAATGTGAGCGAGTAATTATTGCACACCTTGGCAACGGATCAAGTATTACTGCATTAAAAGATTTTAAAAGTGTTGATACCAGTATGGGGTTTACTCCGTCTTCCGGGCTTGCAATGGGTACGCGCAGCGGAGATATGGATCCAGGATTAATACTGTATCTTCTGAAATCTGTTGGTTTAAATTACCATGAGCTCAATGATTTGATCAATCATCAGTCGGGGTTACTCGGAATTTCTTCAACGAGTGGTGATATTAAAGAATTACTTCAGCAGCAACATACAAATCATGCAGCAAAAAATGCTGTCGGATATTTTTGTTATCAGATTCATAAATGGATAGGTTCTTTTGTAACTGTGTTGAATGGTATTCAGTCAATTGTTTTCACCGGAGGTATTGGTGAAAATATTCCTGAAATAAGAACACTTACCTGCCGGAATTTAGGTTTTCTGGGAGTTGAACTTGATGAAAATAAAAATCTTAGTAACAGCTCTGTAATTTCAAAAGATGACAGTGGCGTTACCGTCAGAGTAATCAAAACAAACGAGGAACTGATGATTGCAAAGTACGTTAGTAAGTTAATCCGGAATTAAATAAAATGGAAATAACAAACCCTGATCAGATATCTGTCATAGAAAATAATTTATCAAAGGATATGCTTCATAAAATTGATGCGTACTGGAGAGCTGCCAATTATCTTAGTGCGGGACAGATCTATTTATATGATAATCCTTTGTTGAAAAAACAATTAAGTAAAGATCATGTTAAACCAAGATTACTCGGACACTGGGGCACCACACCCGGATTGAATTTTATTTATGTGCATCTAAACAGAATTATTAAAGAACAACATTTGAATATATTATTTGTAACAGGTCCCGGACATGGTGGTCCGGGATTAGTTGCAAATACATATCTCGAAGGAACATACAGCGAAGTTTATCCCGACATAAGTAAAGACGAAGAAGGAATGAAAAAACTATTCCGGCAGTTTTCTTTTCCTGGTGGTATTCCAAGTCATACTTCTCCCGAAACTCCGGGATCAATTCATGAAGGTGGAGAACTTGGATATTCTCTGTTACATGCCTACGGTGCAGTATTCGATAATCCTGATCTTATTGCGGTTTGTGTTATAGGTGATGGTGAAGCAGAAACAGGTGCTCTTGCTGCGAGCTGGCATTCAAATAAATTTTTAAACCCCGAACATGATGGTGCAGTATTACCTGTACTGCATTTAAACGGGTATAAAATTGCTAATCCTACAATTTTTGCAAGGATTCCTGAAACTGAATTGATAAAATTGTTTGAAGGATACGGATACAAGCCATATTTCGTTGAAGGAGTTGAACCTGAATTAATGCATTTAAAAATGTCATCGGTAATGGATGAAGTTTTTAAAGAAATTAAACAGATACAAATTGATATCAGGAAAAATGGATTTAAAGTTCGCCCCGTATGGCCGTTGATTGTGTTGAAAACACCCAAAGGATGGACGGGGCCCAAAATCGTAGACGGCAAACAAGTGGAAGGTACATGGAGATCGCATCAGGTTCCGCTTGATGAGGTAAAAAATAATCCTGAACATCTTAAGTTGCTTGAACAATGGTTGAAAAGTTATAAGCCCGAAGAATTGTTTGATGAATCCGGAAAATTAATTGATGAGTTAGCAGCACTTGCGCCAATTGCTGAAATGCGGATGGGCGCAACCTCATACGCGAATGGTGGAATCCTGCTTAAAGAATTAAAATTTCCTGACTGTAAAAACCTGGCAGTTGAAGTTTTAAGTCCGGGAGTTACAGAAATTGAATCTACAGCAGTACTTGGTAAATATTTACGTGAAATATTTAAACTGAATTGGGAGAACAGGAATTTCAGATTGTTCGGCCCCGATGAAACGGCATCAAACCGGTTAAGTGCAGTATTTGAAGTCACCGATAAAATATCTTCTGCTGAAATAAAGCAGGGTGATAATTTTATTTCTCCGGATGGAAGAGTAATGGAAGTTTTAAGTGAGCAGTTATGCCAGGGATGGCTTGAAGGTTATCTGTTAACCGGGCGACATGGATTCTTTTCCTGTTACGAAGCATTTATACATATTGTTGATTCGATGTTTAATCAGCATGCGAAATGGTTACAGGTTTCAAAAAGGATTCCATGGCGAAGACCGTTTGCTTCATTAAATTATTTACTCACTTCACATGTTTGGCGACAGGATCATAACGGAAATAGTCACCAGGATCCAGGTTTTCTTGATGTGGTGGCTAACAAAACTTCTGATGTTGTACGTATTTATCTTCCACCAGATGCGAATACCCTTTTATCAGTTGCAGATCATTGTTTACGGAGCAAAAATTATATTAATGTAATAGTGGCAGGTAAACATCCTGAACTACAATGGCTGGATATAAATGCAGCAATAAAGCATTGTGCTGAAGGATTGGGAATCTGGGAATGGGCAGGCACTAATAAGGGAACAGCACCTGATGTTGTTATGGCATGTGCAGGTGATGTTCCGACACTGGAAACACTTGCCTCCGTACAATTATTAAAAGAACAGTTTCCTGATTTGAAAATACGTGTGATCAATGTTGTGGATTTAATGTCATTACAATCTCCCGGGCAGCATCCTCATGGTATAACCGACGAAGAATTTGATGAGTTGTTCACTAAAAATAAACCTGTCATATTTGCCTTCCATGGATTTCCAATGTTAATTCACAGATTAACTTACCGCAGAACAAATCATCAAAATATTCATGTACACGGTTATAAGGGAGAAGGAACTACCACCACGCCATTTGATATGGTGGTATTAAATGAACTTGACAGATTTCATCTAGCACTCGAAGTAATAAAGAGAGTTCCGGAATTATCAACGAATGGTTTAAAAGCGGCTGAGTTATTTAATATCAGACTAACAGAACATAAATCTTATATAAGACAATACGGTGAAGATCTTCCGGAGATCAGAAACTGGAAATGGAAGGCATGATGATCATCCTGTTAGATATTATATTCAAGTGCGAATTAAATTTATTGTACCTTAAGTATATTCCCTGAAAATCAAATCTAAATATATAAATTCAGTTTAATTGTTTTCACTTAATTCGAGGGAGGGAGTGTTTACCGATAAGGAAACATAATCGTTTTCGTGTATAACTATAAGTGGAACTTTTGCATGAAGTGCGACCTTTTTTGTAGTGCTTGGTTTAAAAATTTCCTTCAGCATTGTGCGGTGCCTGGTATACATCGCAAGATAGCCGGCCTTATGATGTTTCATAAAATAATTTATTCCGGCTGAAACGGTAACATCCGTACAAACATACCCCGACTTTTTAGTATATGGAACATATTTTCTGATGGTCTTTGAAACAGTATGCAGGTCTGGTCCGTCTTTTCCCGTGAACGTATTATCGATATGCAGGAAAAGCAATTCACTTTTGAAAATCTTTGCAAGCGGAATTAATGTATTTACATGTGAAAGGTTCTCCTCGGTCAGATCTGTAGTATAAACTATTTTTTCCGGCTTTTTGAATTTAAACTTATCAGGTATTACTAACAGCGTACATGGAGCATTTTTTATTAACCTTAAAGTATTACTTCCTATGATTAATCGTTCAGCTGCATTATTACCGGTTTCTCCCATGATTAAAAGATCTGCTTTTGTTTCAAGTGCAGTCTGCAGGATGATATCAGAGGGCAAACCCTGTTTTATCATCAGTTCTGCTTTCAGATTTCTATTCGCACTTGTAGCGATTGTCCTTTTTACAAAAGATTGAAATTTAGTCCGGGTTAACTCTTTGGAAAATGAATTGTCATAGGGAATCATGCCTATACCTGCATCTGCATAAAAAACCGGTGTGCTTTCTACATGTAACAATATAATTTTACAGTGAAGCCATTCATTGAGAGCAACAGCATATTTGATAGCGTTCGCAGAACAAGTTGAAAAATCTGTAGGACATAGAATTGTTTTCATGATGTTTCGCGTTTTGGATTTTGATTAATTCAAATTTGTTCAGGATGTGCATTACATCAACATCTGCAGGAAGACCAAGCCTGTGATGATTAATGAGGAAACAGAATTATAGCCATAATACTGCAGCAGCAACGCATTGCACTTCCAATCCAAAATTAATTATTGTAAAAAGGCATTTAATGAGGAGAGTCAGACACCCGGCTGATATTTATCATGTTTCTGATTTATCAGGGAATGTAGGTTTGTGGAAATATTCGTCCCATGAATTTCCTTATAAAAAAGACAGAATGGTCAAACCTCGAGTTTGTACTTATAAAGGCAAGTTTTATTTCTTTTGGAGTTCTTGTGGGCTTATATTTTTCAAAACCAATGAATCTTTATGTGATTTATATCGCAGGTGTATGTTTAATTTCTTCAGTCATTGTTACCTATCTGTGGTTGAATAAAATGATGGATAAAAAAGAAGTTAATACCCGACAAATAATCAAACCTGAACCATGAAAAATATTTTTATTCAAAGCGGTATTTACATTTCTTTTGTATTGTTCCTTACTTCCTGCAGGGGAGTTAGAATTAATACCGAATATGATTCTTCAGTAAACTTCCGCTCTTATAAATATTATTCCATCTGCAGTGCCGATCTGAACATGGAAGGAGAGCGTATCGATTCTTCATTTAAAGAAGAAATAAAAAATAGATTTATTAATGCAGTTCAGCATGAAATGAATACTTATTATCAACTGAATGATGTAAAAGCTGAATTAAAAATCGGATTTAATCTGAAAACAACCGATAAGAAAAATATATACAGAATCTGTGACAGGCCGCCCGGAACCGGAGCTGTACCTGTTTGCCACCTCGACTCAGTTGTTTATAATGAAGGAACATTATTAATTTATATTGCCGATATTAAGATGAATCAGATTATCTGGCAATCAACCATTACCGGAATTGTAAATTATAATGATCTTAGAAATAAAAAATTAATTGATAAAACTATTCATAGACTATTCAAAGAATACCCAATTGAAAATTCTCCTTCACAGGAGGGTTTATCACAGCAATAATGCAATATTCTGAAATTTGTGAGGTAACTTATGATTTGTTTTTTGCGGATGTTTACAGCAAATCCATTTAAATAAATGCTTAATGCTCATCAAATATATATCCGGCTTGAATGGTTATATTGTATTCCATTAATTAAAAAAAGCTCCCCGTTTCCGGAGAGCTTTTTTGTAATGTTTAAATGGTATCAACGATTCACCATAATATTTCTGGTCAGATAAATATCACCCGCATTTAATTTTACGGAATAAATCCCGTTTGCAAAACTTTCAAGATTGAGCATGCTTTGCTGATGTCCGGCTCCCTGTACACCTCTTGATTCTGTATATACGAGTTTACCGGCATTATCATAAATGCTTAATGTTACATCAGTATTTTTTATGAGTGTATAATCAAGACGAATTTTATCTCTTGTCGGATTTGGATAAATATTCATAGATGCGATGAGTTCATTTTCATTAATACCAACAGCTGTAGGTTCTGTGATCAGTACATCATCCACTGCAAGAAAATAATCATCAAATGAATCATGCAGGAATGCAACATAAATTGTCTGACCTGCATAAGCAGCGAGACTTACAAGAAACGGTTGCATAATTCCGCTGAGTCTTGTTGAATCCATTGTTGATGTATCCACTTCTGTATATGTTCCATCTTCACCCTGGATAAAACCATCACTGAAATTGTAATCACTGAAATTTGAACTACCGGATACAATAGTGCTTAAATATTCACCGGCAACAAATATTGTATCCGTAAAACTTGTTTCAATGTTATCAGTTGTTGAAACTAAAACTTTATATCCATCGAGATACAAAGGTGTTTGTCCTGCTGCAGATTTCCAGCTCAGTTGTGCTCCTGCATTGTTTATTGTAACAGGCGGAGTGATCATGTAATTTGCTGCACGACCGGGAGAACTGAACCATGACGAACTGATCATGGCACCGGTTGTATCCATCGTACTGAATGCTGAAACATCCCAGAACCAATTTCCGGGTAAAGCATTTGCATCTACTAACTGATCAGCATCAAGACTGACCCATACAGTATCGTTTCCGTTATTGATTGTTGCCCAGGTTGCAGTTGGATCAACATTAAAATCTTCATGAAGAAGAGAATCTGTTTGTGCGTTTAACTTTAAAGCACTCAGAATACAGATGAGAAAGAGAAAGTAATTTTTTTTCATGTTATGTTATGTTTTGGTTTATTTTATAGAGACAGCAATTCGTACATATTACATATTTACAAGGTAAAACCAGTGTAAAATCCGGCTCTTATCCGCTGTGTAATTTTACCTTGTAAATAAGTGCTTGTAAGTGTTTATAAATAATTGTACCTTAGTCGCCATACAGGATTCCGCATAAATTCCTGTTTCAAAACCCTGTCCTTGTTGTCTCTGCCTCAGATACGGAATTTTTGTATTTCCGTAAGAAAAATTCACCTCATTATCAGCCTGATACTGATCACCTGCTGCGTAAATCCATCAAGAGGAATTTGCCAGGCAGCCGGTCAATTCAAGCTGATGAGTTATAACCTGCTCAATTATCCTGCGATCAACACTTTTTCAGCGGATACAGCTCTCCGAAACCCCACTTTCAGGACAGTTATTTCCACAGAAAATCCCGATATCCTGGTTGTGCAGGAAGTAAATTCACTGGATGGAATTAATTCATTTCTCAGCAAAGTAATGAATGCAGCAGGAGTAATTTATGCAGCAGGAGATTTTAAAAAAGGAAACGATACAAATAATGGTCTGTTTTATAAAACTGCAAAGTTTCAGTTTATTTCCAATGATTCAATTTCAACTGCATTAAGAACGATTAACCAGTTTAAACTTGTCTATCTGGCAACTGGTGATACCATCAGAATTTTTTCTGTGCATCTTAAAGCAAGTTCAGGTAATGCTAATGATTCATTGCGTATGGCTGAAGTAGACAGTTTAAGAAAAGTTACTGATACATTTGCTGCAGGAACATCGTTTGTTGTGTGTGGTGATTTTAATATTTACGGCTCAACCGATCTTGCCTATCAACATCTGCTTGCAGTGCATGCAGGAAAATCCGGACATTTTTTTGATCCTGTTACAATGAATGGAACTTGGAATAATTCAACGTATGCACAGTATCATACACAATCTACACGTTTGCGTACATTTGGAGGAGGTTCAACAGGAGGGATGGATGATCGTTTTGATCTTATATTGTATTCTGGTGGAATTAACACAGGAACAAAAATCAGTTATGTCGCGAACTCTTACAGACCTGTCGGCAACGACGGGCAACATTTCAATGATTCAATCAATGCACCGCCTTACAATGTAGTGAGCCAGAATGTTGCGAATGCATTGCATGCAAATTCTGATCATTTGCCAGTTGTTGCATTGTTTAACGTCAATGCAACGATAAGTAATATTGATGCGGGAATACTTTCTATTATCTCTCCGGTAATTACACCTTGTAATAATACCAACCGAACATTAAAATCTGTATTGAAGAATTTTGGAGCTTCTGCAATTAATTTCAGTTCAACAAATGTGACTGTAAATATTTCTGCTACGAACCCTTCCAATATTGTTACAAATTTTTCACAAACAATTAATTCTGGAACACTGACTGCGGGCGCAACAATGGATATTGTATTCAGTACGACTTACGATATGAGTGCCGTTGGTAATTATGTTTTCAATTCATCATCCGTTTCTGCTAATGATAATAACGCTGCGAATAACTCCGCAACACCATTGACTGTAGTTGTTAATTCCGGATCAACAGCGACAATTACTCCATCAGGAACAATTGGAATTTGCCAGGGAAATCCGAAGCTATTAAATGCAAGCGGCGGTTCATCTTTTCTTTGGTCGAATGGTTTTACCACACAAACTGTTTCGGTTACTGATTCTGGTTTATATACCGTAACAATTACTGATAATAATGGATGTACTTCAACTTCTACGTCAGTTCATATAGTGTATAATGTTCCTGTAATAGGAGGAACAATTTTTCATGAAAATATGGGTACGACTACAACAACCACTCTTATACCTGCCTATGAAACAGCAAATGGATTTGAAAGTGTTGCATTAACCATGTCGGGTTCTGCAGATGTTCGTTCAACATTACCATCATCCGGATATGCCGGAGCAAGCGGAGTGACCAATCTGTTCATTACAAATGCAGTTGGAAAAAATCTAATCATAAGTGGAATAAATACTGTTGGTAAATCTGGTTTAACCTGCTCATTTGGATTATATAAATCATCAACTGCTTTATCATCACATGATTTAAAACTGAAGTATAGTGTAGATGGTGTAAATTATGATACCTTATCAATTCCGCCATTACCAATAGGAACAGGAACATCGAAATGGTACTATGTTTCTGCCATCGGAACGATTCCGCAAGCTGCTAACCTGCGTTTGCAATTTGTTCAGGCAGGAACTGCAGTAATGTTCAGGATTGATGATATACAACTTACCTATCAGAATATTCCTTTGATTTCAGCGTCTGGGCCGACAACTTTCTGTGCTGGAGATTCGGTTACGCTTACTACAAACACAGGAACAAATTATTTATGGTCGACGGGAGCAACTACTCAAAGTATTAATGTAAAAACTTCCGGTGCATATTCTGTTTCCGTTGATTGTGTGAATTCTCCTTCACAAACTGTGACTGTGAACAGCTGCGGAATTTATACTGTGAATGTTCACTTATTTATTCAGGGATATTATATTGGAAATAATGAAATGAATCCTGTGTTATATAATACCGGAGTAAGTTCAGATCCCACTGCCTGTGATTATATCAAAGTAAATTTATATGATGCCGATCACAACAATGCATTTTTTGGAAGCGGAATTGGATTATTGCATACTGATGGTACAGCATCAATTCCTTTTACCTATGGTAATTTGATCGGTAAAAACTGTTTCATTGAAATTGTTCACCGGAATTCCATTGCAACCTGGTGTAAAACTCCTTACCTCCTGACAGGGAATTCGGTCTTTATGGATTTATCGTATTAATTACTTCCAACAACTTCCGCCACGGTGAATGTGCTGCCACCAATAAAAATCAGGTCATCCTTTGTCGCATTATTTTTAGCAGATTTGAAAGCATCATTTACACTTGCATATGCATTGCCATTAAGCGAATATTGATTTGCATTTTCTCTTAAAATATTTGCATCAAGACCGCGAGGAATATTTGCTTTGCAGAAATAATAAATAGCATCTTTAGGTAGCAGCTGAAGTACTTTGTCTATTTCTTTATCATTCACCATTCCGAGAACAATATGTAATTGTTGATGTGAAATCAGGTTCAAAACAGGAATGATTTCCTGCAATCCGTTTACATTATGAGCAGTATCACAAATTATTGTGGGGTGCTCTCCAAGTTTCTGCCATCGGCCTTTTAATCCAGTATTGAGTTTTACATTTTTCAATCCTGCCCTGAGATGATTGTCGAGAAGATGAAATTTATCTTTGAGCAGATCATACGACTGAATAACAGTTTTAATATTTTTCTTCTGATAAGTTCCGGTTAAATCACATTCCAGCTGATCAATATAATTTTCACCTTCTTTGTAAATATTCAGTTTTTGTAAATCTGCAAGAGGATGATAGAATTCATATTCCGCAGTAAAATGCTGGTCAGAAAAATAAATATTGTTATTGCAATGATTGGATTTTTCTATAAAAACATCTTTTGTTTCGACCTGAGTTTCACCAATTACAACTGTAATATTATTTTTGATGATGCCTGCTTTTTCAATTGCAATTTTCTCAAGTGTATCACCAAGCAGATTCATATGATCCCATCCGATATTTGTAATGATGGATAATTCCGGTGTAATAATATTTGTGGAATCAAGTCTGCCACCCAGGCCAGTTTCAATAATTGCAATTTCTGTCTGATGTTCTTTAAAATAACAGAAGGCCATCACTGTACTCATTTCAAAAAATGATGGCTGTATATCCTGAAATAAATTTTGATTTTTTGTTACGAATTCTGCTATCCATTCTTTGCCTGCCATTTCTCCGTTGATACGGATTCTCTCTCTGAAATCTACAAGGTGCGGTGAAGTATATAATCCTGTTTTATATCCTGCTTCCATAAATATGGATGCAAGCATATGCGATACCGAACCTTTTCCGTTTGTTCCCGCAACATGAATACAAACTAAATTCTTTTCCGGATTTCCCAATGCATCACTTAATGCAATTGTATTATCGAGATTTGCTTTGTACGCAGCAGGTCCAATGCGATGAAACATCGGTAATGCGTTGAATAAATAATCTATTGTTTGTTTGTAGTCCACAATAATGGTCTTTGTTCTAAGGTCGCTACTCGCCACTCGCCACTCGCTGTTTGCTGTTTGCTTTATTTATTGAATGAAATTAGTAAATATCATAAACTCTGCTTTCGAAAATGGAGAAGAGTAGGGCATGTATAGAGAAATTAATAGCGAATCTATGGATATTTGTAAACGAAAAGCAAGCAAGTGGCGAGTGGCTTGGAGCTAGCAGCTGTCAAAATTGATCGTATAGTATTATGTAAATAAAAATTATCTTATCCCAATAAAAATTCCGGTAACAACTTACCGGTTTATAAAGTTAAACGTAATCGTTCCTCTTTGTTCTTCAACTCCTTCCTTACTGGCGGAAAAAACAGCCCGCATTGCAGCTTCTTTTGCTTTGCGTACTAATTCAGAATTAGTGGTAGTTGAGCCTCTGGCAGGTGCTGTTACATTCACCACTTTTCCTGTTTTATCAACTACAATTGCAACAACAACTTTTCCTTCTTCACGACTATTATCTTTTACAGATGGCAAGCTGATTTTGGATCTTCCAGCCAAATCAAATGAAACACCTGGACCATTTCCGTTTCCTGTTCCGGTACCTGTTCCGTTTCCATTTCCGCTGCCGTTACCATTTCCGGGTTTACCATACAAATTGGAATTAGGATCTCCAGAAGGATCTCCCTGATCGCCTTTACCGGTAGCAGCAGTTCCCTGTGAAGAAGAATTATTTGATTTGCCTTTGTACATTGCACGAGGATCAGCAACTCTTGCAGGTACAGGTTTGGGCTCAACTTTTTTTACAGGAGTTTCTTTAACCGGAGGTTCTTTCTTTTTAATTACTTCAGGTTTTTTCACCGGAGTTTTATTTACAACAACCGGAGCATCTTCTATATCCTGTGTTTCAATTGGTGCTTCATCAACTGGTACTGGTTTTACTTTTTCAATGACTGCAGGATCTTCCGTGATATTTTCCGACATCGGCTGAATTTCACCACTTGCCATATCCATGTAACCAATATTCACCAATACACCTTCACCACCACCCATAGGAGGAACCGGTGTGGTAAGTATCGCATAAAGTAAAAAAAGAAATATCGCACCGTGAATAAGCAGTGTAAGAATTAAAGCACGCTGACGAATGGAGAGTGTCACTTTACCTGTATTTATTTTTTCGATGATTCTGTTGCAAGAACCATTTTAATACGATTCCTGTTTCCGATATTCAGCAGATCAACCAATGTCTGGATCTGAACTGATTTGTCAACTTTAAGAATTACTGTTGGTTCAGGTTTTCCTGCGAGAGTCTGCAATAATGTTGGTTCCAATAGTTCAAGTGCTACCGGTTTGTTGTCAATGTAATATTGTAAATCACTGGAAACAGAAACAGTAATATTTTGTTTCGACATTGCTTTTCCTGCATCTGCTTTAGGCAATAATAATTTCATCACATTCGGACTTACGAGAGTAGATGTAATTAGGAAAAACAATAACAGGAAAAACATGATATCGTTCAGCGAAGAAGTGCTGACTTCTGAGCTCATCCTGTTTCGTCTTCTGATATTCATTTTATTTTTCTCCTGTTCTAAACTGAATGATGATTAAAAATTATTTTCTTGCAGGCTCTTCAAGCAGATCGATAAATTCAACTGCATTGATCTCCATTTTATTTACCACACGATCGATCAGAATGATGAGATAATGATAACCCATGTATGCAAAGATCCCGATCATCAGACCTGCGGCACTGGTTACCATTTTTTCATAAAGTCCACCGGCGATCAAACCGATGCTGATATTATCTGCGAGAGAAATATTGTAGAAGATTTTAATTACCCCGAAAATTGTTCCGAGGAATCCGAACATGGGAGCAATACCTGCAATCGTTCCAAGAAGACTTAAATTTTTCTCCATCTTGTAAACTTCGAGTTTGCCGATATTCTCAATAGCTGTTTCAATATCTTTTACCGGTTTTCCTAACCTGTTAAGACCTTTCAGGATCATTCTTGAAACAGGATTACTCGTGTGTTTGCAAAGAGAAATCGCTGCATCCACATTTCCCTGGTGCATAAAATCACGGATCTGGTTGAGGAAATTATTATCAATTTTTGATGATTTTTTGATAGTGAAAAATCTTTCAAAAAAGATAAATACTCCGCCCAACGACAGAATTCCGAGAGGAATCATGATCGGTCCGCCGCTGACAATAAGCTCCCAGAGGGAAAAATGATGTTCAACAGGAGGGGCAATTGTTTGAACCGGAACTGAGTTCGCAGCCTGTTGAAGAGTATCGGTTATTGCAGTACCAGCCTGCTGAATCTGTAGGATCAACGACATTTTCGGATTTTTAAACGGATTTTCAAGGAATGTGTAAAGGTAGAAGCAGGGCAGGCAGGGTTATTCTGTACAATATGCTTTTGCTAACAAATCCGTGTTAATAGGAGTGTTCCTCATGAATTCCTCAATTAACGGAAGTTTGAACTTCTTTAGTATGTAAGCGGAGCTGTTCGCCACTCGCCTCAAGCTGCAAGCCTGATTTTGAGACGATAGTGTGTCCTTCGGTAAAAAAAATAAAATTTCACGCAAAGGCCGGAATATATAATGTAAGATTGATTGTCTGTCCGAATGTGCCTCATCCTCATATCCTCTTCTTATATATTCTTTACTTCGCATTTATAGAATTGCTACGAATAACGAATAGGTGCGTATCTGACGAATTACGAATGCACTAAAAATTGGTGCTTCGAAAATAATATTCCGTTTAAACGAATATTCTATTGAAAGTGGAAATATAATTTCAACTACGTTCAATATATTTTTAATTCTGAATTCTGAATTCTGCATTACTTAAACCACGAAGCATACATTATATAATTATCCGCAATGCGCTCAATCATCGTACGGAATTGTTCTTCGCTGATGGATTTTATTTTCTTCGCAGGAACACCGGCGTAAATGGAGCCCGATTCAACAATAGTATTTTCAGGAATAACTGCTCCTGCTCCGATAATGCAATTTGATTCAACCACTGCATTATCCATCACAATTGCTCCCATCCCGATTAAAACATTATCATGTAAAGTGCATCCATGAACAATTGCATTGTGCCCGATTGAAACATTGTTACCGATTGTTGTTCCGCATTTTTTGTAAGTGCAATGAATTACTGCGCCATCCTGGATATTTACTTTGTTCCCGATTTTAATTGTATTTACATCTCCGCGTACAACTGCATTAAACCATACGCTGCAGTCATCACCCATTACAACTTGTCCTACAATTGTTGCATTTTCTGCAATGAAACAATTATTTCCAAAAGAAGGATGAATATTATGTACAGGTTTTATTAAGGTCATTTGATCAGATTATATTTTTCGAAAGTAATAAAAAAGCTACTCGCCATTCGCCATTCGCCACTCGCTTGTTATTGGATAAATAATTGATTATACGCTTCGGATCATATTTAAAAAGTTTCACGCAAAGATTAAAATTAAGTACGCTAAGTTTTAATCGAATTTCGGAAGAGCGAGAAGCGAGTGGCCAGAAGCGATAGGCGTTTAATTCGAAGTAAAGATTTCATAAATAACAACATCCTGATCATGTTCAACAGCATGCTTTAGAAAGTTCATTCCGCATTTTTCAAGAACACGGATGGATGCAACGTTATCAACAGCAGCACGACCAACAATCCGTTTTAAATGCAATTGATTAAAACCATAGTCGATTGATGCAAGAGCTGTTTCTGTTGCATACCCGGAACCCCAGAATTTTCTGAAAAAACGATAACCAAGATCAACCTGGTCGAGGGATGGAATGTATTTTAATCCGCACCATCCAAGCCATTCCTGATCGGATTTCCGGATAACCGCCCATCTTCCCATCCTGTGATTATGATATTCGCGATAATTTTTAAGAAATTCCAGCGCAGCTTCCTCGTTTTCAAATGGAAGATCGCCTGTATAGCGTATTACTTCAGGATCAGAGTTCAGATCAAAAAAATGTCCTGCATCAGCCGGAATTAGCTCCCGTAGTGTACATCTTTCGGTTTCAAAAACAGCAGCCATAAATTCTTTGATTCCCGGATTTATTATTGGGTAAAAGTAGGTGAAAACTTTTCCCTCTCTGTTGAAAAATACGCGCCCAGCATGGGTTTGCGCATTAAATTTGCAAAAAAATATTGTAAATTACCATCTCAATCAGCTGACCTGCATATGTGCCGATTCAATAAATTCCACCTTTCCGCTTTAATGCTTTTGATGCTGTTGCTGATAAATATTTCTGTATTCAGCCAGACAAATCAACCTATCTATGGTAATTATGAACGTCCTTCTTATCCTGACAGATATTCTGCAAGAGTTGCCTATTTCGACAGCCTGAATAATGCTTTAGGTAATGCAAAAAGAACAGCTGATTCATTAGAAAATCTTAATATCACGCAACAAGGCCGTTTGGATTCTATTCATGAAGCAAATGCTAATATGGAAAAAGAACTGAGTGAACTGAAAAAAGATCTGACAGGAGAAAAAGGCGCCAATCTGCAATCATCACATACCAACTCAGTATTATTTATTTTTAATGTGATCATCGGAATAATATTATTGATTGCATTGATCTGGATGTTCGGCAGAAAGAAAAGTGAATCATCACGATCATCGGCATCAGCCTCTTCACATTATTCAAATAATAACGGCAGCGAAGGTTATGATCATAAACTGGAGCGAATTGAAAAATTAGGAAATCTTCGTGATAAAGGATTGCTTACGGAAGATGAATTTAATTTTCAGAAAAAGCAGATCTTATCCGACAAAGGTTAAAAAAAATCTATGCGTAGTTTAAACCAGCAGTTCAGAACAATTACACCGGTATTGCTGATTTCATGGCTGCTGACTTTACTTGGGTTATTGTGTGCAATATTTGCAAGCACGAGAAAAGATGTAGCGCTTGATTATCTGACAAAGGATCCCGCGGCAATTATGGAAGTACCGTTTTATATCGGGTTCTTCTCGAATTTCGGAATTATAGTGTGGACCTGCGCTTTCTATATTTGTTTATATACTGCTTATCGAATTCGTGATAATATTACATTACGTGATGATTATTATTTCATGCTTGCAAGCGGAATGATAGTGTTGCTGATGACAATGGATGATCTGTACCAGATTCATGAAACAGTTTTTCCGGTGTATTTCAAGATTCCTGAAAATGCAGTATTGTTAACTTATTTCAATATTTACCTGATCTATATTATTTATTTCAGAAGAAGAATTCTGCGCAGTGATTTTCTTGCATTCGTGCTTGCATTTTTCTTCCTGGGATTATCCGCTGTCATCAAAATATTTCCATTGCCAATTCCACAGGATACATTTTTAAAAGATGCATTCAAGCTTTTTGGAACTGTAACCTGGCTGATTTATTTTTTCAGAACTACGAATGAGATACTCGATAAAGAAAAAACGGTTTAACGTTTAACGTTTCGCGTTTTACGTTTCGTGTTTCAGGTTTCAATTCAGAGAAACTCAATTTTCAAATTAGCACACTTTCAAATTCAATTGGCACATTGGCACATTGGCTAATTGGCTAATTAAACTGCTCCGTTTTTAATGCTGTCCACAACACCCGGATCCAACAGGGTAGAAGTATCTCCTAAATTACTTGTTTCTCCTTCTGCAATCTTTCTTAAAATCCTTCGCATTATTTTACCGGATCTTGTTTTGGGTAACCCGGATACAAACTGAATCTTGTCAGGTTTTGCTATTGGGCCGATAATTTTTGTAACCACATCAAGAATTTCTTTTCTTCTTGAGGGTTCATCACTATTGCTGTGATCACAAATCACGAATGCATAAATTCCCTGACCTTTGATCGCATGCGGATAACCTACAACAGCAGATTCAATCACATGTGGATGTTCATTGATTGCATTCTCCACTTCAGCTGTTCCTAATCTGTGACCTGAAACATTCATTACATCATCTACTCTTCCGATGATGCGGTAATATCCGTCATGATTTCTACGACAACCATCTCCTGTAAAATAATATCCCGGATAAGTTGCAAAGTAATTCATTCTGCATCTTTCATGATCGCCATAAGTTGTGCGCAACATACCAGGCCATGGAAATTTTATACAAAGATTTCCTTCTTCATTCCTTCCTTCGATGATTGTTCCTTTACCATCCACAAGTACAGGTTGAATTCCCGGCAATGGTAATGTTGCATAAGTTGGTTTCAAAGGTGTTATATGCGCAAGAGGAGAAATCATGATACCGCCCGTTTCGGTCTGCCACCAGGTATCCACTACAGAACATTTTTCTTTGCCGATATTTTTATGATACCATTCCCATGCTTCTTCATTAATTGGTTCTCCAACTGATCCTAATGTTTTTAAAGAAGTTAATTTATAAGGATGAACAAATTCATCGCCCTGTGCCATCAATGAACGAATTGCAGTTGGCGCTGTATAAAAAATATTCACTTTGTGTTTATCGATCACCTGCCAGCATCTTCCTGCATCAGGCCATGTAGGAATTCCTTCAAACATTAATGTTGTTGCTCCTGCGAGTAATGGTCCGTAAACTATATATGAATGTCCTGTAATCCAGCCAACATCTGCAGTACACCAGTATATGTCATCTGGTTCATATTGAAAAACATTGGTGAATGTGTACCATGCCCAGATCATATAACCAGCAATTGTATGCACAACTCCTTTTGGTTTTCCTGTTGATCCGGAAGTGTACAAAATAAATAACTTGTCTTCTGCATTCATGGTTTCCGGCAGACAATCTGTCGTACAATTTTTTATTGCATCCTGCCACCAAACATCACGTCCGGGTTTCATCTGTACATTATTCTCCGCATGTTTTAATACGATTACATTTTTTGCGGTGGTACAGGATAACAACGCCTCATCAATAATTTCTTTCAGTCCAATTGTTTTAGCGCCACGATAAGCTCCATCTGCAGTAATAATAATATTACATGCAGCATCGTTGATTCTGTCAGATAATGATTGTGCGGAAAATCCTGCGAACACTACTGAATGAATTGCGCCAATTCTTGCACATGCCAGCATTGCAATTGCAGCTTCGGGAACCATCGGTAAATAAATACAGATACGATCTCCTTTTTTCGCACCCAGTTGTTTCAGCATATTAGCTGCTTTACATACCTCTGCGTGTAATTCTTTATAAGAAATATGTTTTGTTTTTTTCTGCGGATCATTCGGTTCCCAGATGATTGCAGTTTTATCTCCGTTCGTTGCAAGATGCCGGTCCAAACAATTTTCTGTGATATTCAGTTGCGCACCTTCAAACCATTTTACATCAAACTGATCAAAATTCCATTGCAGGACTTTATCCCATTGACGGATCCAGTTAAAATTGGATGCAATTTCAGACCAGAATTTTTCGGGTTGTTCTACACTTTGCTGATATGCCTTATGATAATCTTCTATGCTTCGGATCCGGTGATTCATATTTATAATGTTGCTGATTCAAATATAGGAAAAGTGCTGAAGTGTTGAAGTACTGTAGTGCTGAAGAAAACTCTGGTTATTTCAAAATAGCTGAAGCACTGAAGAACTGAAATACTGAAGCACTTCGATTTTATGCGTAAGAAAACATCGTTTTTTATCTATTTACCTCTCCACAAGCAATATCTTGCCCTGATGCGGAAACTGAAACTCCTGTTTCTCCTTGCTTTCACATCCCTTGCCGAATCCTATGCCCAGGATCAGCGGCAGTGGAAAGAACTGGTATTAAAAGTCCCGGAACTGAATGAAAATGATGTGGCGAGAATACAGCGACAGATGAATTGTTTTGAGAATATTCATTTCAGCGGATATGTTCCTACGGCCCGTTGCCTGATTTTAAAATATGATCCCAATACTTTTCATGATCACGATATTATTCCCTGTACAATTAATTATCTCAACCGCATTCCCGTTGAAGTGATTAATAGTTTCAGTATTTATGATGTGGTGGATGGAAAACTTGATGAGGAATAAAAGTGTTGCAGTGCTTCAGTGTTGCAGTGCTTCAGTGTTGCAGTGCTTCAGTGCTTCAGGTATACTAATTAGTGAGCCTGCCTTAAATAATTCTTAATTCTTAATTCTTAATTCTGAATTAAATGTTGATGAACTTAGTCAATTGACTTTCCATAGCAGTTCTTGCCATTTCCTTTAATCGTGGAAGATCATCTTCCGTCATTCCTTTCGTCTCAATTACATCAACCCATTTGCCATATACAGGACCCGGTCGCATTTGTAAAGAATGATTCGCTGATAAAAGTTTATTAGTATTCACCAATGTAAAAATCGCTAATGGTTTTTGTGATGCAATGGCAACGCGAAATGCACCGTCTTTAAAATCAAGTAATGATTTCCCGGATTTGTTTCTTGTCCCTTCCGGACAGAGATAAACCGAAATTCCATTTTTTAACGAAGTAAGCATTTTCTCCATGCTTTTGGTTCTGTCGTTTTTATCGCTGCGACGAACGGTGATGTATAAATTTTTAATCAGGTAGCCGAGTAAAGGAATTTTTGTCAGTTCATCTTTTGCAAGAAACCGGAATGTGTTTTTACAGGAAACAGCATAAACAGGAATATCAAGTAATGAAAGATGGTTTGCAATGAATACATACGTTTTCTGCGGATCAATTTTTTCTTTGTTTTCAATTTTCAGATTGACGAAATAAAAAAGTATGAGCCATCTTGCACATAAACGAGTCATTTCATGCGCAAGTTTTGGTGAATTTTTTTTTGGGAATAAACTGAAAAAAATAAAATCAACTGGAATAACAATGCATAATGATATTGCAAAGATGATCAGTGCATAAAATGCAAATACTGCTTTGAAAATAATTGCAATATATTTCATCAGCTCTCAGGGAGTTGATAATGCAACGGGAATTATTTTACCATTAAAAAATTTCTGTCCGTTCATTAAAAACCAGGCAACAAATTCTCCCATTTGCGCAGGTTTCAATGGTGCATCATAACCCGGGAATGCAGCGGCTAACATTTCTGTTTGTACAGAACCAAGAGCAAGACAATTTACAAAAATTTTATCTGCGGATAATTCCAATGCAAGACATTCGGATAATATTGCAAGTGCGCCTTTACCTGAACTGTATGCACTTAATCCCGGAAATTTTACACTACCCTGCACACCGCCCATGCTGCTGATATTTACAACATGCGACGCATTTGATTTTTTTAAAAGAGGGATTAAGGATTGTGTCAACAGATAGGGAGCAAATACATTCACTGCATAACTTTTTTCCAGGTCGGATTTTGTTATTTCTGCAAATGATTTATTTACAAGATAACCTGCATTATTGACGATTCCCTGCAACTGATCAATCTTATTCTCTTTAAAATAATTCAGAACAGAAGCAACTCCGTCTTTATCCAGATCAGCTACAAGAACAGCACATTGATCGCCGGCCTGTTTTTTCAGATTCATTAGTTTATCCTCTGACCGTGCTACTGCCAGTACACGAATTCCGGGGTTTTTACATAACTGGACCACAAGCTCGTACCCGATGCCGGATGACGCTCCCGTGACAACATACCATGAAGAATTATCGTTCATAAGCTGCAAAGGAATAAAATTGTATGATTCCTTATCTTTGATCTGAATTTCCATCATGAAAAAAAATCTGCTCTTCCTGGCTATTTCTGCGTTTCTCTCTGTTCAATGTATTGCCCAGACCCAGGATAGCATTCCGGCCGCTCCTGAAGATCCTTACAAACCAGCAAGGGAAAAGCAAACTGCATCTTTTAAGGACCGCTTGTTTTTCGGGGGAGATATTGGTCTGCAGTTCGGAAGCATTACTTATGTGAATTTATCGCCTATTGTTGGATATAAACTCACTGAAAGATTAGGAATAGGGCTGGGACCGATGTATGCATACCTGAATGATAAACGTTTCACCGGTTATGAATACACTGCGAATTCATACGGCGGCAGATTGTTCGGACAATATATGGTAATTGAAAACGCGATGGCATATTCGGAATTTTCAATGGTGAATTCGGATGTGATTGATGATATCACTTATGTTCAGAAACGAGTAAATATTCCGAGTCTTCTTGTTGGTGGAGGATACGTGACACCAATTGGCGATGCATCCTCGTTTAATATTATGGTTTTGTTTAATTTGATTGAAGATCGTTTTTCTTATTACGAAAATCCGATTATCAGGGCCGGAGTGAATGTTGGGTTTTGATAAAAAAGCCACTCGCTGTTCGCCTCACGCCTTTCGCTTATATTTAGTAGATGTTTATGTGATTCGTTGTCATTTCAAATGACGAAGGAAAGAAGAATCGCATATGCGAATGAACAGAATTATTTTTAGAAAATATTTGAATACACATTAAGATTTTTTTTTCCTACGGCTCTACGGCTCTACGGCTCTGCGGCTCTACAGCTCTACATTTCTTTCAGATCAATCGAATTCATGTGTCGCAAAATCCAGTATTTCTTTCTTGAAATATAAGGTGTTGGATGAGCTGCACTCCATTTATTTGGATTTGGTAAAATAGCAGCTATTGCAGCAGATTCTTCACGAGATAATTTAATTGCCGGCTTATGAAAATAATAGTGTGAGGCAGCTTCGGCTCCGTAAATTCCCGGACCCATTTCAATTACATTTAAATAAACTTCCATGATACGTTCTTTACTCCAGAATATTTCAATCAGGAAAGTAAAATAAACTTCGAATCCTTTTCTGATCCATGAACGTGATGGCCACAGATAAACATTTTTTGCGGTTTGCTGACTGATCGTAGAAGCACCTTTAACTTTTTTTCCTTTATGACGCTCATTGTATTTCTGAGCTTTTTCAATGGCATCCAGATCAAAACCATAATGCTCTTCGAATTTCTGATCTTCAGCAGTGACAACTGCCAAAGGAAGATTCGAAGAAATTTCATCCAGTGATTTCCAGTCTTTATGCAATTCGAAATCCTGATCGTCAGATTTTTGTTCAATCAAACGCTGCAACATTAATGGTGTTACCGGAATCGGAACAAAACGAAATAATATGGTTGAAGCAATACTTAAAATAATAAACCAGAGACAGCATTTAAGAAACCAGCGTAATACTTTTTTCAGAAAATCTTTCACTTGTTTGCTGATGCGTTTTATTAAACTTAATCCTTTTACTTATTTACTTTTAACCAAGAACGAAATCCCTTTCGCACGCTTCGACGATCTAAGAAACCAAGTGCTAAGAGCCAGGTGCTAAAAGCTAAGAGCCTTTACTGTGCGAGTAAATTTCCAATTGCATTATCATACGCATTTTTGAATTCTTCAACACTGCCATAATTAGAATCATCAATGATAATTTCATTTCCCTCAACTTCTCCAAGATTATAAAAATCCACATCACTATCGGCGATCAGTTCAACAAAATCATCAAGTTTATCTGGATGAACACTTACCACAACACGACCTTGCGCTTCTCCGAAAAGAAAAGCATCTTTCCGGTAATCTTCATCAGTATTTATTTTAAATCCGAGATTTCCCGGCATTGCTGATTCCAAAAGTGTAATGAATAAACCACCATCTGATACATCATGTGCACTTTCAATTAATCCTTTCTTTATTAATTGTTGAATAGTATTGTGTAATTGCTGTTCTTCTTCAAGATTCAGATATGGTGCAGGAGAGTTTTTTACATTGCAGAAAGAATATAAATATTCTGATGAACTGATATCATCTCTCGATGCTCCTAACAGAAAAATGCTGTGACCTTTTTCTTTAAAATCAAGGGTCATGATTTTTCTTTTATCTTTTACAATCCCAACCATTCCGATAGTCGGAGTAGGGAAGACAGGTACTTCTCCCTGTTCTGTTTTCGACTGATTATAAAAACTGACATTGCCACCCGTAACAGGAGTTGCAAATTGTGTACAGGCTTTACTCATTCCTTTGATTGCACCAACAAACTGCCAGTAAACTTCTGGATTATACGGATTGCCAAAATTCAGACAATTGGTAACTGCAGAAGGATCACCGCCGGCACAAACAATATTTCTTGCTGATTCTGCTACTGCAATGGCACAACCTGTTTCAGGATCTGCATTTACATAACGTGAATTACAATCAACTGTTAATGCAAGTGCTTTGTCAGTGTCACGTACATCCACAATTGCTGCATCAGCAGGTCGGTTTGTTGACATATTAATTGCTCCCACCATTGAATCATACTGAGTAGTCACCCATTTTTTAGAAGCAATGTTTGGATGTGTTGCAAGATGCATCATCACTTTTTTCAGATCTTTAACATCAGGAACAGAATTAATGTCAAATGCTTTATTCTTTGCAAAATACACAGGCTCTTTGAATTCGCGTTTATAAATCGGAGCACCACCTCCAAGTACCAATGATTCAGCCGGAACATCTGCAATCATTTCATGATGCATGTAAAAATGTAAACGATCGCCGCTAGTTACTTCACCGATTTGTGTACAATTCAGATCCCATTTTTCAAATATTTTCTGCACTTCGCTCTCACGTCCCTGTTGTACAATTACCAGCATTCTTTCCTGCGATTCGCTGAGTAAAATTTCCCAGCCTTTCATATTGCTTTGACGTGTCGGAACTTTATCAAGATTGATTTTCATTCCATGCTCGCCTTTCGCCGACATTTCACTTGTTGAACAGATAATTCCTGCAGCACCCATATCCTGCATTCCGATTACTGCTCCGGTATTTATTACTTCAAGAGTTGCTTCGAGTAAAAGTTTTTCCATGAATGGATCACCCACCTGAACAGATGGTAAATCTTCATGAGAATCTTCGTGCAGATCACCGCTTGCAAAAGTAGCTCCGTGTATTCCGTCTTTACCAGTTGATGAACCAACAATAAATACCGGATTGCCTGCTCCTTTTGAAATTGCTGAAACAGTTTTTCCTTCTTTCACAATTCCAACCGACATTGCATTCACTAAAATGTTTACGTTGAAACAATCATCAAAAAAAACTTCACCGCCAACTGTTGGTACACCGAATGCATTTCCATAATCACCTATTCCTTTCACAACACCCCGCATTAACCATTTTGTTCTTTCAGAATTAATATTTCCGAAACGTAAAGAATTTAATTGTGCAATAGGTCTGGCACCCATTGTAAAAATATCCCGGTTTATACCACCGACGCCCGTTGCGGCACCCTGGTATGGTTCAATTGCAGAAGGATGATTATGAGATTCAATTTTAAATGCGCAGGCAAGTCCGTCACCTATTGCAACAAGTCCTGCATTTTCTTCACCGGCTTTGGCAAGAAGATGCGGCCCCTCTTTAGGGAGTGTTTTAAGCCAGGTGATGGAATTTTTATAGGAGCAATGTTCCGACCACATCACAGAGTAAATACTTAGCTCTGTAAAATTCGGAGTGCGACCAAGAATCTGGCAGATTTTATCAAACTCTTCAGGTAAAAGCCCTAACTGCGAGGCAGTTTCAGTGGTAATCAGTTCTTCGGTAGCGGTACTCATAGCTTCTTTTTTTGATCTCTTTAGCGGGGCAAAGTTACTACTCCGCACTTTATGTTTTTATACCTTTGGCTGATATGCTTGAAATTTTTCTTTCAGCAGGTTATGCGGCTATTTTTATCTGGTTGATCCGGAAAATGCCCTTGTTTCGTACTGAAAATGTGAGCATAAAAACTTTTCAACTATTGTTTATCATCAAAGTATTTGCTGCAGTTTGTTTATACCTGATCTATACACGTTTTTATCCTGATCGGCAGAATGCTGATATTTTAAGATATTATGATGATTCGAAATATATCTATGATTCCGCATTCAGCAGGCCCTGGGATTTTTTCAGGATGATGACAGGATATGATGCAAATGCAAAAGAACTGTTTGTGTATTATGATGCCATGCATAACTGGTTTAACAGTAAACTGATTTTCAATGACAGCAGAACGATGATCCGTATCAATGCATTGATGCGTTTCTTTACTGTGGGAACTTATTTTCCTGTGGCGATAATGATGAGTTTTATCGGGATGATGGGACTTACAGGAATCTTCAGAATCTTTCTGAAATATTTCCCGGCAAAAAAATTCTGGCTTGCAATTATTGTTTACCTGATGCCATCTACTTTATTATGGACATCAGGTATGATCAAAGAAACATTCCTGATTTTCTCAATAGGATTATTGCTGTACACCTTGCATAATTATCAACTACGAAAAAAACTTTCTGCGCAACAAATCACCGGAATTGTATTTTTTGGATTCTGTTTGCTGAATATCAAATCATATATTCTGTTTGCAATTATTCCCGGAATTATTTCGTGGATGATCTGCAGCAGGATTGCGAAAGGAAAATGGATTGTGGCACTGATGATACATTCAGTTTATCTTGCGTCACTTTTTTACGCTGCACCTTTAATTTCTGAAAACTCGGTTGCAGAGCTTTTACGTGATAAACAACAGGAATTTTATCATTTGGCAGAGCGTGAACATGCAAAATCTGTAATTCAACTACCGGTGATAGATGATACAACTGTATCACTAGTTAAAAATGCACCGTATGCAATCCTGGTTGTATTGTTTCGGCCATATCCGGGAGAATCATTGAATCCGCTGATGATCCTTGCTGCGCTGGAAAATATTTTTCTGATTGTATTTTGTATTTTATGTTTAGCTGGATTCAGTAAATCATCCATAAATAAATTACCCTCAGTATTTTTCCTTGCGATTTATTTCAGTGTAATTATGTTCATTCTGATCGGACTTGTAACTCCGGTGATTGGTGCACTTGTCCGGTATAAAGTTCCTGCATTGCCATTTCTGATGTTTTCATTTATCTGTTTAACAGGGAAGGATAAATTTACAAAAAGCCCGCGATTTTTGAAAATCTGATTGCAATGGAAATTATTTTATTTATTCTTCAGTTTTCATTAATTACATTCTGCATATTCAAATGGAAAAATTATTTGCCGGCTGGAATTTCTGCAATTGTTTGCATTATGTATTTAGTTTTAAAATGCATTTGCGGATATGGATATTACCTTCTTTGTGTGCATTATTATTCAGGCTCTGCGGATTTATTTCAATGTATGCATGAAGTTGCTGTGATTAATAAAACCATCAGGATGCAACCTGAATTGATTCCGGATTTATTCAACCGTTTTGTTCCAATTGTAGGACTTGAACAATGGAACAATTCTTCTTATAATATTTTCTATAATGATAACAGAACGTTAATTTTTCTGAACAGCCTGATCATGTTTATATCCGGTGGATTTATCAGTATTCACGTGCTGTGGATGAATGTAATTTCAATTGCAGGATTTCTTTTTATTTATGATGCACTAAATCTGAATAAACAAAAGTCTGTAATCAGATTTCTGCCTTTTCTATTTCCCACTGTATTGATCTTCGGATCATCCGTCATGAAAGAGCCGCTTTTATTATTTGCGATTGGATTTATGCTGAAATCATTGAAGCTATTACTGATAAATATCAATGGTAGATCATTAACGATGTTAGTGATCAGCATTCTTTTATTTCTGCTGATAAAAATATATTTTCTTATATTCATGATTCCCGGAATAATTGCAATCTTTATTCTAAATAAAAAGAAATGGAATATCTCAAAAGTGTTTTTTACTGTATATATTCTTTTTTTTATTTTAATATTAATCACAGGTGAAATAAACTCTTCTTTCAATCTACCAGAGAAATTATGCGGACAACAGCTGAATAATATTCGAAACGCCGTATTTTCAGGAGCACAGACTTATATCAGCCCCGTATTGTTTGCTCCAACAATTTCCAGTTTTATGAAACGGATTCCAGAAGCATTTGCATTTGGATTCCTGCGACCATTTCCCTGGGAGCTGAAAGAATGGTGGATGATTCCTGTTTCACTTGAACCAATTGTTGTTTTGTTGATTTTTATCCGTCAGTTAATTAAAAATAAACCATCCACTATTAAAAAATCTCCTGTTCAATTATTGTGTATGATTACATCTGTTTTATTAATTACATTGCTTGGTTTCATAACACCGGTTGCAGGAAATCTGGTTCGCTTGAGAATGCCGGCGATGTTGTTAATTGCGATTTCATTGATAAGGTTTGATAGTTCTGAAAAAACTTAAAAACAGAAATTAGAAAAACCAGATACTTTAAATGCAGTAATTGATCCTGTAAATCCAAAAGGCCTCACCCTAATCCTCTCCAAAGGCGGGGGAGCATGATTGCTGTTTAGTAAATGAGATTTCGTTATAATTCTCCTGAGTGCGAACTCTTTAAACGTTAAACGTGAAACAATAAACGTGAAACTCTTTTTCCATTATTTTAGCCCAATATGAATCTCTTCCGTAAGAAAACTGTTCAACAGATCCTCCGCCAGGTGTCAGGGCCTGAGGAAATTCATCATACCGGCCTGAAAAAGCACCTGAAAGTACGCGACCTGACTGCATTCGGGATCGCAGCGATCATTGGTGCGGGGATTTTCAGCACTATCGGAAAAGCCAGCGCTGATGGTGGTCCGGGAGTAATTATGCTCTTCATATTTACAGCAGTTGCCTGTGGATTTGCTGCATTCTGTTACGCTGAATTCGCAAGTCTTGTCCCTGTTTCCGGTTCTGCTTACACTTATTCTTATGTTGCATTCGGAGAATTATTCGCATGGATAATCGGCTGGGCATTGATCATGGAATATGCAATCGGAAATATTGTTGTAGCAATTTCATGGTCCGAATATTTTTCAACGTTGTTAACGCACATTCATATTCCTGCATTAGGGTATCCCGACGGAATTCATTTGCCGGCATGGACAGGCATTGATTATTTTTCTGCAAAACGTGCATTTGCTGCATCACAGGAAATCAATTCAGATCCATTAATAAAACAAAGTGAAGGATATCTTGCATGGTTATCTGCTCCTGAAATCGGTGGAATAAAATTCATCATGGATATTCCGGCACTTGTCATAAATATTTTAATTACGATGCTTGTTTATCGCGGAATTAAAGAAACAAGAAACGCAAGCAATATCATGGTTGCCATAAAACTTGTGGTGGTGGTGATGGTAATTTCATTAGGATTCTTTTATGTTGAACCAGGTAACTGGACACCATTCATGCCAGAAGGAATTGGTGGAGTGTTAGCAGGAGTGTCAGCAGTATTTTTTGCTTATATAGGATTTGATGCAATCTCTACAACCGCTGAAGAATGTCATGATCCGCAAAGAGATTTACCCCGTGGAATGATGTATTCCATTATCATCTGCACAGTTTTGTATATCCTGATTGCATTAGTGCTTACAGGAATGGTGAATTATAAAGAATTAAATGTAAATGATCCGCTTGCATTTGTTTTTAGCAAAGCGGGGTTAACATGGATCAGCGGAATAATTTCCATATCAGCAGTTGTAGCAATGGCTAGTGTGATGCTCGTTTTTCAGTTAGGTCAACCAAGGATATGGATGAGCATGAGTCGTGATGGATTATTACCTAAAGCATTTGCGAAAGTTCATCCTAAATACGGAACTCCTGGATTTGCAACAATTGTAACAGGTTTACTGGTGGGAATTCCTTTGTTATTTATCGATATGAATACAGTAGTTGATTTATGTTCTATCGGAACTTTATTTGCATTCATACTTGTTTGTGGTGGTGTACTAATTCTTGAAAAACAGGATGATCTTCCTCGCAAATTCAAAGTACCGTATATCAATGGAAAATTTATTGTTCCACTTTTATTTATCATAACAATAGTTGGTTTGTTTAAATATGAGACTCAATGGTTGCAGGAACATGTGAACCCGTTTGCAGGACTGGATGCAATTCCAATGTTTATATTTTTTATAGTGTTTGCAATTCTGTCATTTTATTCATTTAAAGATTCATTATCACTAATACCTGTTCTGGGAATGATCACCTGTTTATATCTTATGGCCCAGATCCAGGTTCATAACTGGATAGGATTTACCATCTGGCTGATTATCGGCCTGGTGATTTATTTTGCATTCAGTTATAAAAACAGCAAACTCAATACAGTAAAGTAATATGTCGATTGCATTAATTACAGGAGCAACAGCGGGAATCGGGAAAGCAGTTGCGTTAAAATTTGCCGAGCATGGTTATGATGTAATCATTACGGGTCGCCGGCAGGATCGTTTGAATGATCTCGAAAACATCATTCTTAATACTTATGAAACAAAAGTTTATTCAATGGTATTTGATGTACGGAACCGTAAACTGCTCACGGAAGAACTCAATGCATTGCCACATTCATGGAAAGAAATTGATGTATTGGTGAATAATGCAGGACTTGCGCAGGGTTTAAGCACAATTCAGGATGGAAATCCTGAAGACTGGGATGTGATGATTGATACCAATGTGAAAGGATTATTAAATGTAAGTCATATCGTGTTGCCATGGATGGTGAATCGTGGTAAAGGACACGTGATTAATATCGGATCAATAGCCGGTAAGGAAACATATCTGAAAGGAAATGTTTATTGTGCCACTAAATTTGCAGTAGATGCAATCAGCAGATCGATGCGTATTGATATGCTTCCATTCGGTATTCGTGTTACTGCAATACATCCCGGTGCAGTGGAAACTGAATTTTCCCTCGTAAGATTTAAAGGTGATGCTGATCGTGCTGCTGTAACTTATAAAGGTTATAAACCATTGTCTGCTTTGGATGTTGCGGAAGTTGTATATTTTGCAGCAAGTCGGCCTGCACATGTTGTATTAAATGAAATCAATCTGACTTGTCTTGCGCAGGCAAATACTTCTAATTTCTTCAAGCCTGACCAGCACTAAAATAATTTCCTGATGAAACAACTTTTCATTTTTTGTTTTTCAATTCTGATTATCTCTTCCTGTAAAAATGAAAAAACTGCCGATGCGGTTTATTTCAATGGTAAAGTTTATACAGTAGACAGTACATTTAAAATTGTAAATGCTTTTGCTGTGAAGAATGGAAAAATTATTGCAACCGGAACAAACGAAGAGATTGAAAAATATTCAACAGCAAACAAAGTTGATTTAAAAGGAAAATTTGTTTACCCGGGATTTATCGATCCACATTGTCATTTTTATCATTCCTATGGATTGAACCTGCAGAAAATCTGGTTGTACAATACAGTTTCTTTCCAGTCCGTTCTTGATACCTTACTGAGTAAAAAAGATCAGCTTTTTATGGGATGGATCTTTGCAAGAGGATGGGATCAGAATGACTGGAATGATAAAACACTTCCTGATAATACTGAATTAAATAAATTATTTCCCGATATTCCGGTATTGCTGGTACGAATCGATGGTCATGCTGCTTTGGTAAATCAGAAAGCTTTAGATATTGCTGGAATTACGGATACTACAAAAGTGAATGGTGGTGAAATCATAAAGAAGAACGGTAAGCCAACCGGACTGCTGATAGATTATGCAATTGATCTTGTCGAATTAAAAATTCCGCAACCACCTGCAGAAATAAGAAAGCAACTGGCACTCCAGGCGCAGAAAAATTGTTTTGAAGCAGGATTAACTTCAGTAGCAGAAGCGGGACTTGAATCTGACGAAATAGCATTTCTTGATTCCATACAAAAAACCGGTGATCTGAAAATGAGGATGTATGCAATGGCGATTTTTAATTCGGTAAATGTGGAATATCTGCGCAGGAATGGTAAAATAAAAACAGAAAGAATGAATGTTCGTTCTTTCAAATTATATGGAGATGGTGCACTGGGTTCAAGAGGAGCCTGTTTGAAACAGCCATATACTGATATGAAAGATCATTTCGGAATGTTATTGCATTCCATTGATTCAATAAAAATTGCTGCGAAGATTGCGTCCGAAATGAAATTTCAGCTCAATACACATTGTATCGGTGATTCGGCAAATCATATTGTATTGCAGATTTATGCAGATGAACTGAAAGGAAAAAATAATTTCCGATGGAGGATTGAACATGCACAGATTGTTGATCCGGAAGATCTGCATTATTTTAAAGATTATTCTGTAATTCCCTCTGTTCAGCCAACGCATGCAACCAGTGATATGTATTGGGCAGGCGATCGACTTGGAGAAGAAAGACTGAAGTATGGATATACCTATCAGCAATTGTTACAGCAAAACGGAATGCTTGCAAACGGAAGTGATTTCCCTGTTGAAAGTATTAATCCGTTATTTGGATTTTATGCCGCTGTTTCAAGAAAAGATCAGAAAGGAATTCCCGTAAACGGATTTCAGAAAGAAAATGCATTATCACGTGAACAGGCTTTACGTGCAATGACAATCTGGGCTGCTTATGCTGATTTTGAAGAAAATGAAAAAGGGAGTATTGAACCCGGAAAGTTTGCTGATTTTGTAATTACTGATAAAGATTTAATGACAGATGAGGAGAGTAATTTGTTTAAGATAAAAGTGCTGCAGACAATTGTTGGGGGAGAGAAAGTTTTTACTGCAGAATAGTTTGGTCAATGAGCCAATTAGCCAATGAGTCAATTAGCCAATATGATAATTAGCCAATGTGATAATATTCAGTCATAATTTTGAATTGAATTAAATGAATAAGCACTCTTTTATTTTTTATCGTAAGGTATTATTAATTGCTATTATTTTTTTTAGTTTCAAATATTCATATTGTCAGGAAAAGGAAGTGTTCAGGCAGTGGCCAGGCGTTATTCGAAATGATTTAAATGATCACTACATTGATCAAAAAATATATGTTGATCCTGAGTATATATTGTCGAAGCTCAATTCTATTAGTAAATATTATTTTATCGAAAATGTTAATTTATGCATTGATTCAATAAAAACTGCATATCAAAATCTGAAAAATTTTAAAGAAAATGCTGACGAAGGCGACTATGTGAGATCTTATAAATTTTTACAAGCAGATAACCTTGTATCAGATTCATTAATTGTGGCAATTTCAGAAAAAAAAGTGGTAGACCCATACCCGGAATACATTGTTCAGGATATTGATATAAGGAGATACTTCTCTGATATAAGGAAAGTAAACAAGAGCTTTAATACTCTCTTAAATGAACTTTTGAATCTGGAGCTTTTACAAAGATTCCCGATTAATAATATGAGTGATACCAGTGGGTTTATATTTGGAGGCCCATTAGATATAATCTTAACAACAGGATTCGCATTTAAATTTGATAATGTTAAAGATGACTGGATTGTTATTTCAATTGAATACCAATATGATTATAATAATAACTGGAATTTGAAAAATGAATTTGTTCTAAATTTAACCTTATCGAGGAAAACAAGAAAATGTCAATAATAAATCACTAATGAATAAACGATTTTCAAACCAAAATTTACAATTGATTTAGGATTTTGATATTTGCGCAATTTGAAAATGCAATCACAACAACAATCACCGAAATTATTTTGCTAGCACAGTAAATCATCCAGATAATAAATTCTATTCTCGGTTGTGAGGTCGGTGGATTTTTCGCCTCTACATTATTACGCGACCAGTATTTTTGATGAATTGCTTTTATACAGTAATTCCATCCATTCTGTGTTGCTTTAGTTTAATCGGATTATACTAAAATCAACTCTCCAACACTGCGGCTCTCCGTTTCTCCAGCTCTGCGGTCCTAAAGTTCTTTAATCTTATCAATCAATAAATATGTCTGCTTCATATCTGTCCCCGTTTTTTTGCCAAGCTCAACAGTTTTGAGTGCAGTTTCAAGAGCCAGATCTTTTTTGCCGAGTTTATATAAAAGACATGCATAAGTATGATAGTACCGGAAATTATCACTCTTCTTTGTAATGTCCGCCATCCAGCCTTCTGCAATTTTTATGATATCATTATTTTGTGCGCGTTCATAAACATTGTAAGCAATTTCATTAGTCCTTCTGAAATCATCTTTACAATATGTTGCTACGAATGCAGGAGCGAGATCCATATAAGCCGGCCATTGTGAACGTACGCGATATTTATTCATCTCTGCGTAAGCTGCAATTTTATCTTTCAGATCAAGATCTGATGCTTTAAGTTTTTGGATTAATGAATTATAACCGTTCGTATCGAGTTTCTGAATCAGCATCATCGCCGAAGCATTGTAATTATTGATGATACGATTGTCAACACTGTCGGCAGTATATTTCTTTACAAACTCTTTACGCATTTTCAGAAATCTTGCCATCGATGGCATATCTACTTCACGCAAAAATTCATTGATGATTCTCCAGGTACTTACAGATGTAAAAGCTGAATCAGGAACACGCATCAGGTAATTGTCAACAACTGGCTGATATTCCACTGCGGCCTGTGCAAGCTGACGGAAATAAACCATCGCTTCATCATCCGTCATCGTTCTGTTTTTATATTTCACTTCATAAGTATGCGTTTGTTTCAACGGATCAAGTGCATCTTTTCCCAGTTGTATAAACGCATCTTTGAGTTTCTGTCCGGCCACACGATGTACAATAGTTCCTGTTCCGTCTGTAAAAATTAATTGCGGAAAACTCGATGCATGTAATTTCTGCAGTAGTTCTCTTCCGTCTTTTTCCATATCCATCTGGATACAGATAAAATTCTTATTGAAAAAATCACCAACAGCTCTGTCAGGATATACACTGTCTTTCATGAATTCGCAGAAATGACACCAGGTAGCATAGCCATGAAGAAATACAAGTTTATTTTCTTTAGCAGCTTTTTCAATAGCCTGGTTGTATGTCAATGGCTGGAAAATAATACCGCTGGTAAGATTCTGCGCATTTGAATCCGGCAATTTCACTAACAGAAGCATTAAACAAATCAATAATTTTTTCATTTGATATTCACTGGATTTTCAGGAGGTACGAAGTTAGTTCAATCTGTTTCTTTATGCATGAATGAACTATGAATGAAAAGAGTTCATTATTCCTGGTTTTTGGTTCCTTAAGATTTTAAGGATTATGGTTTTTGGTTAGAGGGAACAATACAATAGGGGAGATACCAGGCTTCAGTGGTTTCCACTTTTAAACCATCACAATTAAGCAGCTCACCCTTTTTATTTCTTTTCAGGATCACCAACTTTCCGCTCTTTACGAGGTCAATTATATAATTAAGAACGAAGAATGCGGAAGAATCTTTCATCATATTACCTGTTTGAATCCCTGAATTATTATTAAGCAGATCCATCACACAACTCACTGAATCTGTTCTGAAACCATCCTCCATTCTGCCTTTTTTAAAATCTTTATAATTCCCTTTTTCGTGCGCTTTTCCAAGGCTCAATGCTTTTTTATCCCCGATTTTCTGTGTGGTTCTGGCCATCCAGTAAGTATGTCGGAAGGCATCGGCCTGGCCACCATTCGGAAACTGATCGAGCAGGCTGTCTTTTAAGATTTCATCTGTACATAAACGGGCTTCCTTAACCATTTTATATGCTTTTCCGGCGGTAAAAAGATGTTGAAACACCCAGCATTTTTCCGGTCCGCTGAGACGAATAAAACTCCTGATAAATGATTGCCCTTGTGAAAATAATGGGATGAAAATCAACAATAAAAGCAGCAGTTTCTGCTTCATTTACCAGCAAAATACATGATCATTTTTGCCATCGCAAATCCAAAAAACTGTAGCTGATCCTGTTTAACATCCAGTTCACCTGATAAGCTGGCCCTGAAACGATCCCAGAAAATTTCCGGAGCATCAGGTGTTGGCATGCAGTAATATTCAGGAGCTCCTCTCATCTTTGAATAAATCATAATGATGGCACAGGGTTTATTTTCACCGGGACGGTACAAGCCTTTAAAATTTGCTTTTCTTTCGGCGTATTCGAACTCCGTAATATCGTTCACTTTGTATCCTGCCTTCAGTTCAACTCCCATTGATAAATACATCTTATAGCCAACGGATCCCATAGTGTATTCTTCATCTGTGGTAGGCTTGATTCCCTGTGCGTTTGTGAACCATGAGATGCTGATAAATAGTAATAAAATGAGGTATTTTTTCATACTCAGGATTTAATAGTTGCTATGTTTACAAAGGTATAAATAACATTCACCCGTAAAAACGAAACACTCGGCATTCCGATACGTATAAATCGTTTCTTACTGTTTAATTTAACACCCAAAATTTATCATCTGCAATGGCAACGAAAACAATAGAACTGGCTCGTCTTGGAAATATTGTTGTGGAAAAGAAATACGGCATGACTTATTCAGAGTTTGCCGAAAATCATCTATACAAAAATTATCCGGTAGTAATAGGAGATGCCTGTAAAGACTGGGAAGCAAAAAATAAATTCACTCCCGAATTCTTTAAACAGAATTATGGAGAGCGCTCGGTAAAAGTAGGAGGACGGTGGTTCAAACTCGGGGAATATATCGACCTGATGATGACTTCCACGGAAGATAATCCTGCCCCGTATCCGTGTAAAATCCAACTCGACAGGGATTATCATGAACTGATTCCGGATGTTACTCCACGTTTCAGTTTCGCATTGCCTGATCGTACTCACAGTAAATTATTACCACCGCAATTTTTAGGCGGAGCAGATACTCTTGAAATATTTTTTGGAAGCCCGGGCGGACAGTTTCCATATATGCATTACGATTACATGTGCCTGCATGCGTACATCACGCAGATATATGGAAATAAACAATTCACCGTGATTCCTCCTGATCAGACAAAATATGTTTATGCTGATCCTGAAAATCCATGGGTTTCTTTAGTGAATGATCATGCAAATCCGGATTATGATAAATATCCATTATTTAAAAATGCAACTCCTGTAACATTTGTTGTTGGTCCCGGAGAAACATTATTTATTCCATGCGGATGGTGGCATACTGCGAAATCACTGACACCTTCAATTTCTGTTGCACTGGATTGCTTAAACGGATCGAACTGGAAACAATTCATGAGTGAAGTGAAGATCATGATGGATCGTCAGAAACCATTGAAAGCAAAAGCTGCACTTGCTTATCTTTCTTTTATAGGAGGATTTTTGAAAACAAGTGAATTGATTGGTATAACGATCTGATTATGATTTCCCGTCAGATTAATCTGATGGAATAAAAATTCTCAAATCGGTAAATAAATGTCAATATTTAGTATTGACTTTATTTTTTGATTTAATCTGCCACTGAATATTCCCTGTACAGATGTGATTTTTTTCTTCGTCGTAAATTTCAACTTCAAAACTTCTGAATATTGCATCTGCTGATTTTAATTCAGCTAACATTTCTGTAATTACAGACTGATTTAATCCGAATGATGATACTACCTTAATCTTTGCCTGGTAATGATAAGTCATTCGGATTTCTTTTAAAATGATCCTGTATTCATCCGGTGAAAATTTTCTTGAAATGCACAATCCTGTGATGTATTCGCAAAGTGTTGCCAGCGCACAGGCATGAATTCCTCCAATATGATTTTGATTCCTGCGGATGTACGGCAACGAAATGTTTAAACCATCATCAGTAACCGAATCAATTGAAAATTTGTGAGGAGAATTAAATGGAATTTTTGCAGACAATCCTTTATTAAGTATCCACCTTTGCAGCGACGAATCTTTTGCTTTCTGAAATAATTTTTCAAGATTCATAGATTCAGTTGCTGAATGATTTTTCGAGTTGTTTCCAGGATGCATTCATTTCTTCACCGAGTTGCTGAATGATCATATCACAGTTTTTTATTTCATGAATGAGTTCAACGGTTTGTCCGGCGCACCATAATTTTTTATAAGTACCGGGTTTAACTGCCGCTTCGAGTTTTTGCAATCCGCGGATCTGAACAAGCATTTTAAAATATTTTTTAGTGCGTGGATTTTTGCTCATCCATTTCTCAAACCAGTTCTGATGCAATCCGATTTTTTTTGCATATTCTGTATTGATCACTGAACAAGGTGTACCCGATAATCGATCAGTCATAATTATATCTTTCATTCCCGATTCAAGTATTGCCTGTTTATATTCATCACTGACTGTTGCTTCGTACGAGGCAATAAATCTTGTTCCGATACTTACTCCTGCTGCATCCAGGCTTAACATGGAAACAATACCTGCTCCGGTTGCAACTCCTCCTGCTGCGATCACCGGTATTCCCGGAAATTTTTCTTTCAACGCGGGAACCAATAGCATATTCGGAAAATTTCCTGCATGACCACCTGCTCCCATTCCCACTGCAATAAATCCATCGCATCCATGTGCTGCTGCTTTTTCAGCATGTTCGGTGTTAGTGACATCACAGAAAACTTTTGCACCATATGCATGTGCCATATTGATTACTTCTTTTGGATTCCCAAGACTGGTGATATAAAACGGAACCTTTGCTTCTGCACACAGTTCAAGATGTTTTTTATAAAGTGGATTTGTTTTCTGAACGATCAGGTTGACACCATAATTTCCACCTGTAGGATGTTGCGATTTATATTCATTCAGTAACTTTAATATTTGATGCAGATCTTCTTCTTTTCTGTAATTCAGTGATGGAAAAACTCCGAGTATCCCATTATGGATTGCAGATTTCATCATCGCCTCATTGGATACAAGAAACATAGGTGCCATGATCACCGGCATCTTTAATCCGAACATTTTTGTTAATGGAGTATTCATCTGGTAAAATTAATTAAATAATAGCCGCCAGCATTGCGCCCCCTGCCGCCAGATACCAGCTGCCAGCTAATTGTGGTAATAATAATTGCCTGGATGATTTTATTATTTGTCATCATTAAAATATAACTCAATAACTAATTCATAATATTTATACGAGGATCCGTGGGAAGCCCGTGGCCGGACGCAGGTGGCTTTTTCATTCGTAGCTATGAATAAAATTTTTCCATTCAAATTTTATTGGGAAGATGAATCATTTATATTTGACAGGTATGAATGTGACCCGTCTCTTTGATCTCCTGGACAACTACAGGGAGAAATATCCGCAAAAGAAAGATGCACTTGCTTCAAAAGTGAATGGCGCCTGGAAAACATGGACTGCTGCGGAATTTTTAGAAACCACCGGATATATCAGTTATGGTTTGCTTGCATCCGGATTGCAAAAAGGAGATAAGATTGCAACACTTAGTAATAATCGTCCTGAATGGAATTGTCTTGATTTAGGAATGATGCAGGCAGGAGGAATTCATGTTCCAGTATATCCAACAATTGCAAATGAAGATCTTGAATTTATTTTTAATGATGCAGAAATAAAATATGTATTTGTTTCTGATATTGATTTGTGGAATAAAGTTTACCCGCTGACAAAAAATCTGCAAGGATTTAAAGGGATGTATTCATTCGATAAACTTGAAGGTAAACCTGATATTTCTGAAATTATAAATCTTGGTAAACAAAATCCGGCAAAGGAAAAAACAGATTCAATTAAATCCGCAATTGCTGCAAATGATTTAGCAACTTTATTATATACCAGTGGAACAACAGGAGTGCCGAAAGGAGTAATGCTTTCGCATGATAATATTCTTAGTCAGTTGATGGCTGCGCAATATCTTGCTCCGGTAGATAGTAATAGTCGTGCGTTAAGTTTTCTTCCGCTGAATCACGTATATGAACGTGTTCTTACTTATTTGTATATGTATCTCGGGGTTTCCATTTATTATGCAGAGAGTATAGAAAAGGTTGCAGATAATCTTCGTGAAATCAAGCCTGATATTTTCGGTTGTGTTCCGAGATTATTCGAAAAAGTTTACGACCGGATTATTGGAAAGGGTGCAGAGCTTTCCGGAATAAAAAAGAAATTATTTTTCTGGGCATTGTCACTTGGATTGAAATATGAAACGAATGGTGCAAACGGTTGGTGGTATGAAACACAATTGAAATTAGCACGCAAATTAATTTTCAGTAAATGGCAGGAAGCATTGGGAGGAAATGTAAAAGCGGCAGTGAGTGGAGGAGCAGCTTTGCAACCTCGACTTGCGCGAGTATTCTGGGCTGCACAGATCCTTTCCAGCACATTGGGATCCTAAGCTTAGAATTCCACGTGGACAAGTTGTC
>JADMIO010823420.1_pt1 | contig 53167 bp, 41 predicted proteins | sample 8958161 | NCBI WGS metagenome assembly JADMIO01 (sample SAMN16585339, study PRJNA669376) | soil metagenome | isolation source: Crop rotation soil | place: USA: Cullars Rotation, Alabama | collected 2011 | reverse complement strand
GCCGCGACTTCAAGTCACGTGAATTCCAAGCTTCGGATCCCACTGTGCTGGAAAGACCAGCCCCACGCTATTGGACACCGGCCCGATCGGCGCGCTGATGATCAACATCTCGGCCAGCGCTCGCTGCTCTGGGACCAAACTATAAAGCGCGTTCCCTTTCCCGTTCAGAATCCGCACGTGCATCACATCTTCATCCTGCACGACCGCCGCGACCGCCGAGGCCACACCTTGCTGGTTGGCTGAGCGCACCGACGGCAACACCACCGCCGCCAGCGTCCGCGCCATCGTTTCCGTACGCCGGCGCAAGGCGTCTTCCCGCATGTTGAGATCCCGAAAAAGATGGGTGGCCGTCAGCAGCACCACACAAGCCAACGTCGTGGCGACAATCCACGCGGCATACTGCACTTTGACGTTATACTTCGTTGCCATCCGCGCCCGGCATTGTCCGCCGCACCAACGGAAACGTCAAGCCGTGTCGGAGGGCCGTGTCCCCAAGTCCCGGTAGAGCGCGACCGCCGGGCGCGCCGAGAACAACGGACGGCTACCGCGACGCCGCGGGTTCAGGGCGGCAACCCTCGACAATGTTCACCGGCAGGACTACGCTGCCGACGCGAAGATGAAACGCGTGGTTCTCCAAATCGACGGTATGGATTGCGCCGGCTGCGCCAGCACGCTCCAAAAAGCGCTGGCGGCGGTCCCGGGCGTTGAATCCGCCACCGTCAACTTTATCGCGAAAACTGCGACCGTGACGGGCGGGGACGAACCGGCCTTGATCGCCGCCGTCAAAGCGGCCGGCTACAAAGCCAAACGTCCGACGCCCGACCGCGAAGCCGAAGAGGCCCGCACCGCGCGCCGGCATCTGCTCCAGACCGCCGGCATCGGCCTGCTCCTCGGTTTGGGTTGGTTCTTCCAACTCACACCCCTGACCGTGGCCGCCACCGTGCTGGCCGGCTTTCCCATCGTCCTGCGCGCCGGCAAAGCCCTGCTCGGCCGGCGCCTCGACGCCGATGTCCTCGTCGCCATCGCGGTGATCGCGGCCTCCGCCGTGCAAGAGTTTGTCGCTGCCGGGGAAGTCGCGTTCATCATGCTCCTCGGCGAACAACTCGAAGCCTACACCACGCGGCGCGCCCGCAAATCCCTCGGCAGCCTGCTCAGCCTCGTCCCGGCCACCGCCCGCGTCCGTCGCGGCGAAAACGAAATTGAACTCCCCACTGCTGACCTTCACGTCGGCGACATCCTCGTCGTGCGCGCCGGCGAACGCATCCCCGTCGATGGCCGCGTCCGCAGCGGCGTCGCGACCGTCAACCAAGCGCCCGTCACCGGCGAAAGCATGCCGGTCACCAAAGAGGCCGGCGACGAAGTCTTCGTCGGCACTCTCAACGAAACCGGCGCCCTGATCGTCGAAGCCACCCGCGTCGGCGAAGAAACCACGCTGGCCCGCATCGCCCAACTCGTCGAAGCCGCCCAACAACGCGAAGCCCCGATCCAGCGCACGCTCGACCGTCTCGCCGGCTATCTCGTCCCCGTCATGCTGACCCTCGCCGCGCTCGTCTTCCTCGTCAGCCACGACATCCACCGCGCGATCACCGTGCTCATCGTCGCCTGCCCCTGCGCGCTCATTCTCGCCACGCCGACCGCCGTCATGGCCGCCATTGCCCGCGCCGCGCGCGCCGGCGTCCTCATCAAAGGCGGCCAATACCTCGAAGCCACCGCCCGGCTCCGCACCATCGTCTTCGACAAGACCGGCACCCTCACCCACGGCCAGCCGGAAGTCGCCCACGTCCAACGCTATTGCGCCCACACCGACGCCGAACTCGTCGGCCTCGCCGCCATTGCCGAAAAAATGAGTTCGCACCCGATCGCCCGCGCCATCGTCCGCAAAGCCGGCGGCACGCTGCCCGATCCCAGCCAGTTCACCGTCCACCGCCGCGGCGTGACCGCCGAACATGCCGGCCAGAAACTCGTCGTCGGCCGGCAGGAACTCCTCACCGAACAAGCCGTCGCGTTGACCGACCGCCATCACGCGGACGTCAGCGAACACCAAAACGAAGGCCACACCACCGTCCTCGTCGCCCACAACGGCCAACTCTGCGGCACCATCTGCGTCGCCGACACCCTCCGCGCCGATGCCGGCGCGGCCGTCACCAAACTCCGGCAACTCGGCATCGCCAAGATCGTCATGCTCACCGGCGACCACCACCGTGTCGCCATGGACATCGCCACCAAACTCGGCATCGACGAAGTCCAAGCCGGAGTCTTGCCCGAACAAAAAGCCCAACGCATCGAAGCCCTGAAACAATACGGCGGCGTCGCCATGGTCGGCGACGGCATCAACGACGCCCCCGCCCTCGCCGTCGCCGACGTCGGCATGGCGATGGGCGTCACCGGCACCGATGTCGCCCACGAAGCCGCCGACATCGCCTTGATGGCCGACGACCTCTCGAAGATCGCCTTCAGCGTCGGCCTGAGCCGGCAAGCCCTGACGATCATCAAGCAAGGCCTCTGGTTCGCGTTGCTCTACAACGTCACCATGGTCGCGCTGGCCGGCAGCGGTCACCTCCACATGATCGGCGGCGCCATCGCCCACCAATGCAGCAGCGTCCTGGTGATCCTGAACGCGATGCGGTTGTTGCGGTACCGGTGAAATGAAAATGAGCACAGTTTTCCTTGTCGTGCTCCTGGGGGTGATCGCTTGGGCGCTGCTTCACCAACTACCTTTCCCCTTCTGTGGTATTCGTGAACCGATCTCGAAGACACGCTCGGAACTAAAGATGTTGGAAGCGGCTTGCCGGTCCTATGCCGCCGAATACGGTCTTTACCCCACCGGCAACAACTCGGAAATGCTTCAAATCCTCCGGGGACAGAATCGCCAACAGATCGTCTTCGTGGAATTACCGGCACGGCGGGACGCGTTGAACCAGCAGGGCGAATTCCTCGATCCATGGCACACGCCCTACCGGTTCTCCCTCATCGAGGGCCAGCGGCCGGTGATTCTTTCGGCCGGCAAGAATCGTGCGCGCGCGCCGCTCATTTGCAAGTGATGGCACCCGGAGCGGTTGCTCGACAACTCACGCTTCCTCCAGTTGTCATCCCGAGCTCGTCGAGGAATCTCCGCAGTGATCAGACCGGAGCGAGATATTTCGACAAGCTCAACATGGCAGACAATGAGGAGTCGCCCCGGTGTAGCCGCGGCTCTATGGGCCGCGAGTTGCCCGAACACGCCTAATAGAGGTGTGGCTATACATAAGACGACACCTTACGGAATCAGCTTCACGCCGGTGTTACCGGCTTTCGACACTTCCTTCTTGGCCAAGTTGATCAGCGCTTGGCTTTCATTGACGGGCGAATCAATCTCATCGCCGGGAGGTCGGCCGGGGTGACTCTCTCCAGATGCAGCGCCCGCAACAACACGTCCAACTCCCAGTTTTGTCCCCAGTTATGCGGCCAGAGAGCCATCGCATAAATCACCGTCAGCGTGAGCGCATTGGAAGCGGTGGCGAACGCCGCGATGTCTTGCTCACTGTGCGCGAGAGAGAGGCGGGCATGTGTTTCCAACGCTATCCCGAGGGCGTCTTCCAGTGTCTCCGCCGTCGTGACGTTGCGCTCACTCCAGCTGTAGCCATTCCGGCTGATGGGGTGTTTATCCCGCGAGAGCTGCCAACGCGTGTCGGATTCCGCGCGGCGGTACGCATTGGCGAGGCAGAACATCCTCCCGAAACCAATCTTGGCGCGACACGCCAGTTCCGGCGACCACGTGCCTTTCGCGGCCGGCGATTGATACCGGCTCTGGTGAAGCGGAGCCGTGATGGCGCTCAGCTGATCCCGCGTCGTCATGGACGTATTCCGCGGAATGGCCGCGAGCACCAGCGCCGCTTCCGCTCCCACGTCGGGATCGTCCAGATACGGCAGCAGCGCCGCGATCAATTCCAGTCGCGTATGCCGCGAAGGCTTGCGCGCTCGGGGTGACCATGACTTCGTAGTACTCGGCAAACGGCGTGGGTGAATTGGGCCAATTGTGTTCGCGATAAGCTTTGTGAAAACCGAAAGCTTTTCAGGACCGGCTTCTCGAGCGCCAGAAATTCAGCGCGCAAATCACCGAGGCCTGTCGCAACGGTGTCGGCGGGCCGGATTTTACCGGCTCCTTTTCGCCACAGCTCGTGACGGCCAGCAAGCCGTAGGCGATAACCCCTCACACCATCACGCCACCCCAACGCCAGGAACCCGTAGCCTTCATAGCGGCCAGCATAGCGACTGGCGAACCATTCACAACCCTTCAGAAAATCCTGGCGGCGGGCGGATTCTCTCAACTCACCGCGGTCAGCAAACCATTCCTGAACTGCAATGTCACGCTGGCCACCATCAGGATGCTCCCGCCGTACCGGGAATAGTCGCGGAAAGGTCGCCCCATGCGAACCTCCTTTCGGCGTCAAGTCGCGCTATCGATATCACAGCTTCTTTGCGAGGCGTTCGGCCAGCCGCTGCAAGGCCGGGGAGCGGTCGAACGGGTCGAGATGGACGTCGAGCAGGGAGAACGTGTCGCTGTGCCGTTCGGCGGCGAAGAGCGCCTTGTCGAGTTGCTCTTCGGTCTCCACCAAATACCCGCGGCCTTTGCCGAGCACTTCCGGGAGGCGATGATAATGCCACGGAACGAGATCGTTGTACGGACCGTCTTGCATGTGGCGTTCTGTGCCGTAGCCGCGGTTGTTGAGGACGACGACGACCGGATTCAAGTTGTACCGGACGGCGGTGGAGAGTTCCATGCCGGTCATCTGAAACGCGCCGTCACCGACGATAACGAGCGGGCGCGATTTCGGATTGGCGAACTGCACGCCCATCGCGGCGGGGACCGCGAATCCCATCGACGCATAGTAGGCGGGGCCGAGAAACTCGGTGCGTTTGTGGATGTACAAATCCGCCGCGCCAAACAAGGCGTCGCCCACATCCGCGACCACGATGGTGTTGTCGGAGAGGAACGCGTTGAGCCGTTGGAAGAGGCGTTTGACAGTGATCTTGTTTTTCCCGCGTAGGGCGACGAACGCCGGGAGGGGTTGTGGCCGGGGGAGGTTGACGAGTTCGCGAGGGCGGAGTTTCGCCCGCACAAGGCCGCGCACGAAATCCTTAAAGCGCACATCGTCGTAGTTATGATACCGGAGCGTCAGCTTCTCGCTGGTCGCGCAGATGGAGCGCGCGGGATCGAGCCGGGCGGTGTAGACGCCGAGATTGATGTCGGTCATGAACCAGCCGAGCATGATCGTGCAGTCGCTGGATTCGACATACTGCCGGACATCTTCCCGGCCCATCGCGCCTTCGTAGACGCCGAGGTAAAACGGATGTTGTTCGCCAACGACCGACTTGCCGAGCAACGTCGCCGCGACGGGGATATTGGTTTGGTGCGCGAGTTGCAAGAGTTCGTCTTGCAAACCGAACCGGTGAATCTCGACGTCGGCGAGGATGACCGGCTGTTTGGCGGCATTGATCATCGCGGTCGCTTCGGCCAGCGCTTCGGCTAATGACTGCGGATTGCTGAGTTCGTGGAACGCGGCCGGCTTGTAGCCGGGAATCCCCGGCGTATGGATGAGATCGCGCGGAAGTTCGATATAGACCGGGCGCTTATAGCGGAGCGCGGCGTGGATGACCCGGTCGATCTCGGCAAACGCAATCTGCGGATCATCGAGTACGGTAGAGGCGACGGTAAGTTCCTCGAACACCTTTTTCTGCGTGTCGAACTCGCGTACCTTGTGATGCAAGAGCGGATTGCGATCGCGTTCCCGCATGCCGGGCGCGCCGCTGATGATCACGACCGGCGATTTCTCCGCGAACGCTTCCGCCGTCGGATTCACGACCTTCAACCCGCCGACGCAGTACGTGACGCAGACCGCACCCAGCCCGCGCACGCGCGCATACGCGTCGGCCGCAAAGCCGGCGCATTCCTCGTCGGTGGTGTTGATGACGCGAAGTTTGCTGTGGGTGAGCTGGTCATAGAACCCGAGCACGTAATCTCCTGGGATGCCGAACACATGTCGGACTCCATTCGCGTACAGCCGCTGAATGAGATAGTCGCCGATACTCGTCGAGCTTTTCATTGCCACGACCTCCTACGCAAAGCTACCATCGCCTGTGCTCATGGTCAAAAATGCCGAACCCGGCGTCATTTTCGAAGACGACGACGTGCTGGTTGTCGACAAACCCGGCACGATGGCCTGCCATTCATCGGACCGGCTGACGCTCGCCGACTGGCTGCGCGAACATGGCATCGTCACGCCCCGCCTCACCAACCGGCTCGACCGCGAAACCAGCGGACTTGTCATCGTGGCAAAGAACGAGCGGGCCGGCAGGATTCTCGGCAAGCAAGTCCTCCGGCGTGAGATTCAAAAAGAGTACCTCGCGATTTGCACGGGCGCGTTCCGGCAGGAAGCCGGGACGATCGATCAACCAATCGCCATCGGCACCCGTAATCTCGTGTACACCAAACGCGTCGTGGACCCCGCCGGTAAGCCGAGCGTGACGGAATATCAGGTTGAGAAGAGGCTGGCCGGCTTCACTGTCGTCCGTTTGCGACCACAGACCGGTCGGGCCCACCAACTTCGCGTCCACCTGGCCTGGCTCGGTCACTCGATTGTGGGCGATAAGATCTATGGGCCGGATGAACGGTTGTATTTGGAGTTCATCGAAAGAGGTGTGACCGCGGAAATGCTTGGGCAACTGTTGCTGCCCCGGCATGCGTTACACGCCAGCATGGTAACGTTCCGGCACCCCGCAACGCAGTTGCCGGTGACGTACCGGACGGAATTGCCGGACGACATGGCGCGATTTGTTGCGGAGCATTCGTGAAAGAACTGTGGGGCAATGTCAACTTTCGTCGGCTCTGGCTTTCCCAGATCGCGTTGGCCTTGGGCGATGCGTTCATGCAGATGGGGTTTCTCGAATTATTTAGCGCGCATGGTTACGACCCACGCGTCGAGACCGCGAAGATGTTTTTCGCAGTGTCACTGCCCGGTTTAGTTCTCGGGCCGGTCGCGATGATGTACCTCGACCGCTGGCAACGCCGCACGGTGTTGATGGTCAGCGACGTCGTACGGGCCGGGATCGTGGCCGGCATCATCGTGTGGCTGTTGCCGTTGCTGGCGGGCCATGTGGATCAACGCAATTTGCTGTTGGCCTATCTCGGCATTGGATTGATCGGCGTGGTGGCGGCGTTTTATTTACCAGCCCGATCGGCCCTGTTGCCGAACTTGGTGGCCCCCGAGAATTTGGTGAAAGCCAATACGCTGTTCGCGACCAGCGTCGCCATCGCGACGGTCGGCGGTCGAGCACTAGGCGGCTTGGTGGCGGAAACCGCCGGGGTGACCTGGGCGGTCGCGGCGAATGGGTTCGCGTATGTGGCGAGTGTGAGTTTGCTCTGGCGCATCCAAATGAATCCGCACGCGACGACCGGCGCCGCGACCTCGATGAAAACCGGCGGGTGGACGGAATTCAAGACTGGCCTGGCGTATCTGTGGAAACATCCGACAGCGATGCCGCTGGTGTTGTTGTCCGCTGTGTTCGCGTTTCTACTCGGCTTGTTGGCGGTAGTTTTCATCGGGTATGCGAGAGACACGCTGGGTTTGCGGACGGGCGGCATTGGTTATCTTGTAGCGGCGGCCGGCATCGGGGCGGGCGTAGGGATTTGCTTGCTGAGCAAGTCGGCGAAGCAATCCGACTGGCTGCCGTTCGCGCAACTCCTGTTGGCCGCCGGTGCGCTGATCGCATTGAGTTACATAACGAGCGTCTGGCTCGCGGCGTTAGTAGTCGTGGTTCTCGGTGGAGTGGCGGCGACGGTGGTGATCTACATCGACGCGAGACTTCAGGCGCAAGTCGAAGATGTTCGCCGCGGCGCCGTCTTCGCTGCGCGGGGGATGCTGACGTCATTGACGATGGTCGTGGCCTTCTGGCTGCAATTCGGCACGACCTTGCTCAAACGCACGCCCGCGCCCCTCGTGTTGTTCTGGTTGGGAGTTGGCGCCGCCGGCATTGCGGTCCTGATGTTGACACTGTCGCGTGCGAAACGCGCCTAGCGTTCGGGCGCCTTGGCCGGCGGCGGGTCGGTTTGTTTCAAGAGCGCTCGCCGGTAGTGCTGCGGCGCGATGCCTTCGAGTCGTTTGAACAGCCGGGAAAAATGAAACTCCGAGGAGAAGCCCAGCTTGCCGGCGGCTTCTTTTACGGACAGACTGTCTTGGAGTAGTAAGCGTTTCGCCGCTTCGAGTTTGAGCCGTTGAATCGTGCGATGAGGCGACTCACCAGCCAACGTTGGATACGCGTGCGCCAAGGCCGATGCGCTTAACCCGACGTGCCGGGCCAGATCGGTCACCCGTAAGCGCTCGGTCAGGTGCGCGCGAATAAAATTCTCAATGCGTCCCGGCAGGTCTTTCCGCTCGGCTGCCGGCACCGGCAAACGCAGTACGCGTTGATGTAAGCCGTCTGGCTGCGTTGTCGCCAACCAACCGAGCAATTCAAGGAACGCTCCTTGCGCCCGGAGTTCAAAGCCTGGCTCGCGGTGAAACATCCATTCGCCGATTCGCCGCAGCCGGTCGGCGATCACATGATCAGGGTCGCGCACGTGACCCCAACCGGCTCGACCGATCAGTCCGCGCAACATCACCTCAGTCGTGCCGCGCGCTTCAAAGACGATGTACGACTCGTCCAACGAACCGCCGCGCTCACGCCATTCGTGATACTCGTGGCCCGGCTCGTACAAGGCTGCGACCCCGCTCAACCGCGTGAACGGTTTCCCGCGTCCGATGCGCTGCCGTTGTCGACCGTGATGGATCTGGTCCAGCGCCCAGCCGGGTGGTCGCGGTTGCGCCCAGCCGGTCATCTCAAAACGCGAGACGCCGGTGTACGCGCGCACGAGCCGCGCCGAGATCGTACCGCGAAATTGTCCGCCGATGCCCATTGCAGGAATTGGTATGCTAATAACAGATTTGGGTATTCCGTACCAATCCCGGCGCGCTACAATTTAACCATGAACAAAACCTTGGCCATCGAGGGTGGCCCAAAAGCTTTTCCGAACATGACCGGCAAAAACCAACCGAAAGTCGGCGTCGAAGAGTTCCTCTCCATCGCCGAACGTTTCGGCTTCAGCGCCGATGCGATGAAACGTCTGCGCGCCGCGGTCACCGACGCCGATCTCGGCACCGGCCCACATCTTGGCAGGTATTACGGCTCGGCCAAGCCGTCACGTGGGGAACAGTTCGAGGCGCTCGCATGTGAAAAGTTTGGCGTGAAATTCGCGCAAGCTGTTAGCTCCGGTACGGGAGCGCTACATGCCGCGATGATCGCTGTCGGCGCCGGCCCCGGCAAGGAAGTCATTTGCCCGGCCACCGGCTTCATTGCGACCAGCATGGCCGCGGCGTTGGTCGGCGCGACGCCGATCTTTTGCGATGTGGACGAGTCATTGCAACTCGACCCCACCAAACTCGAAGCGCTCATCACTCCACGCACCGTTGCAGTCGTGCCGACGCATCATTGGGGCGTCGTTTGCGATCTCGCGCCGGTGATCGCTATCGCTCGCAAACACAAACTGAAAGTCATCGAAGATTGCGCGCAAGCGCCTGGCGCGTCTTATAAGGGCAAGCCGGTTGGCTCACATGGCGATATCGGTTGCTACAGCATTTCATCGTACAAGATCATCGGCGGCGGTGAAGGCGGCATGTTCGTCACGAACGACGAGCGCTTGTTCGACGCGATGCGCCAGGCTGCCGAAGCCGGTGGGCTGTGGCGTCCGAACCGGTTCGCGCCGGAGCGTTATCCCGGCGAACTGTTTCCCGGCACGAATTACCGGATGTCGGAACTCGAATCGGCCATCAACGTCATCCAGATGCAGAAGCTCGAACACGTTGTCTCGCGTCACCGGACCGTCTTCCGACAAGTAAAGAGCCAGTTGCAAAACTTTCGGGAAATCCGCTGGCAGAAGAGTAATGATCCGGCTGGCGACATCGGCTACTTGCTCCGGTATTTCCCGCAGAACGATGAACTAGGTAAGAAGATCGCCACAGCGCTGCAGGCGGAAGGTGTCGGCTCGTACTTCCGCGGCGCGGCAGCGGGGCCGGATTGGCATTTGAATCGTGACATGTATCCGTTGTTTCGAGACAACGCGCCGCAAAACTGTCCCGTGGCCGCTGATCTCTACAACCGTAGCGTCGGCATCTCGCTCGACCAATGGTATTCGCCTGCCGACTGCGACGCGATTGCCGGCGCGATCAACAAAGTCCACAGCGCCTACTGCACTCCGGCATGACCGCATATATAGCTTCGTACGATACGGAAAAACCCGGTTGTCTCGCGGCCTGCCGACGCATTGTCGCGGTGCATCGCAAGCATCAGATGCCGGGCACGTTCTTCATCGTCGGTAAGGCACTCGAAGCGAACGCGAAGGAATACCGGGAATTGCTCGCCGACCCCCTCTTCGAGATCGCGTCTCACACGTGGTCACATCGGATGTTGCGCGACCATCCGCTTTGTGGCCCGACGCCAGGACCGGACGGCGTCCGCGAAGAAATCTTTCGCGGCAAAGAAGCGATTGAAAAAGTTTTTGAGCGCCCCTGTACCGGCCTGCGTCCCGGTTGCAGTTTCGTCGAAGGACTGCGTGGTGCCCCCGATGTGTTGAGCTGGGTGGAGGAAGCCGGCTTCCAATACGTCAGCAGTCAATTGTGGGGACCGGACTACTCCTTGCCTGCACCATTGGCGCAACCGTACCGGTATGACGCCGACGGTTTCCCCAAGCTCTGGGAAATTCCCGCGCACGGCTGGCACGAGAATCTACTCAAGGACAATAACAAGTGGGGCGCACTGCGCCTCACGCTCTGGCCACAACCATGGCCGGAATCGATTCCCACCGGCTTTCTTAAGACGCCTGAGGACGAAGTCGCGATCAACCGCGTCTTCATCGAAAAAGCCGTCACCGACCGATTGAAGTTTGTGTCGTTGATCTGGCATCCGTGGTCGTTGGCGCAGTTCGACCCCGAGATGCGAATGCTCGACCAAACGTTTGCGTTAGTGAAATCGCTCGGCTTGCGGACAACGACGTACGCGGACTTTTACGGAGAACTCTCTAAATGAAATTCAGTGCCCCCGATTGGTGTTTCTACAAAGACAGCCTCGAATATTATTCCAAGCTGAAATCTCTCGGAATCGACATGGCAGAAATGGTGCCAAAGGAACGCCGTGCCGCCGCCCGCGCGGCCGGTTTGGAAATCCTCAATCTCATCGGCCCGGGTATGCAGAAAGGCATCAACCGTCGCGAGCTTCACGCCGAGCTCATCCCGAAAATCCGCGACGCCATCGCTGAAGCGCAGAATGAACAGATCGCACACGTGATTTTGTTCAGCGGCAATCGCGAAGGGCTGCCCGACGATACCGGCCTCGATAATTGCCGGCACGCGTTGGAGCAGGTATTACCAGATGCGGAGAAGGCGGGCGTGACGCTCACGTTCGAGCTGTTCAACCAATTCGACCATCCAGATTATCAGGCCGACTCCAGCGCGTTTGGGATCAAACTCGCGCAAACGTTGCCATCGAAAGCCTTCAAGCTGCTTTACGACATCTATCACATGGAACGGATGAATGATGACACCGCGTCGATCATCCCGCCAAACCTCTCACGCATCGCGCATCTACACGTCGCCGCCGCGCCGAAGCGTGATTGCCCGGCGTCAGGTGGGCAAATCAAGCACGAGAAAATCGTGCCGGCGGTGGTGAAGGCCGGGTACTCGGGCTACTGGGGTTTGGAGTTCATGCCCACCAGCGATCCGCTCGCGGAAGTCAAACGAGCGAAGGATTACATGGAATCCATTGCCGCGAAGTAGCCGACCGGCTCGCGCAATCCATGATGTATTGCACGTAGATGCCTTGGTCGAGACCGGGATTGCCGGGTTGACCGGCAGCGACGCTCTGTAAAAAGTTTGCGAGACACGCGGCGTGTCCGCGTAACCAGCCGATGTTGAATTTCGGACCGGGGAACGCCGCGGCGGGCGCGGCGTAACGTTGGCCGGTATCCCAACGCGTCCAGCCGCCATCCCGGTAAGTTTCGAGGTGGTGTGCGTCCATGCCGTTGAAACGGATCGCGCCGGTCGAGCCGTGGATTTCGAAACGTAATTCGTCTTCGCTGCCGGTCGCCAGTTTCGTTGCTTCAACATGGCCGACGGCGCCGGATTTCATCCGAGCTAAACCCATCATGCAATCTTCGGAGCCGGGGCGTTGCGGGTAGGCTTTGTGCGTGAGCATTTGCAGTTCGGCGAAATCTCCAAGCAGATGTTGCGTGATATCGAACACGTGCGAGCCGAGGTCGGCGATGACGCCGGCATGATGTTTCCATTTGGCGGGCGCGTTCGGGTCGGCGCTACCGGCGTGTAGGTACGCGACGCGGAACTCCAGCGGCTGACCGAGAAAACCTTCCGCGATCATTTGCTTGGCGCGGATCGTCGAGGGGAAAAACCGATTCTGCAACGTCATCTGCGCCGTGCCCCGGTAATCTTTCAACGCGGTACGAATTTCTTCGGCTGCGGCCATAGTCGCGACAAGAGGTTTGTCGCAATAGATGTGCTTGTTGTGTTTCATTGCCGAGAGGAGCGCCTCTTTGTGCCGGTCGTTCGGCGTGCAGATGTGGACGATGTCGACGTCGGGGTTCTCGGTGATTTGCCGGTAATCGGTGACGGCATTCGTCGCACCGATGAGCGCGCCGCCGGCCGTGGCGGTTTCCTGGTGGCTGGTGCAGACATGGGTGATGCGGGCGCGGAGCGGCATCGGATTGTAGTAGAGCGGCAAGTTCAGATAGCCGTACGCGTGCACTTTGCCGATCATGCCGAAGCCGACAAACCCGACGTTGTAAGTATCTTTCATGAGTTTTCACCAAATCGTTCCGCTTGCAGCCCGAGAATGAAGCGCGTCGCTTCTGCGAGCACGTCCGCGCAATGATCGTACACAAACGACGTGTGATGGATGTACGGGCCGTAAACGAGTTGACGTTCCCAACGCGGCCAGTCGTTGACTTCCAACCACGTGTAAAATTCCTGGTTGTACGGCCCCGGCACCGTGCGGCCTTCGCCGAACCCGAGCCGGTACCCGCCGCTGTCACCGTCGAACCGGCAGGCTGTGAGCAGGCCGTCTTTCAATTGGAAATGGAGCAGACCCGGTGCGAGTCCTTTGAGAATCCATGGTTCACCGACTTTGACGCGCGCATTTGGATGGCGGAGCGAGAGCGCCGCTTCGAAGTGCCAAAGCAGAACGGCGTTGTCGTTCGCCGGATGCCGGGTCGTAATGTCGGCGAGAAATGATGGCGTAGCATCAATACTCGCAGCCTCCAACAAGATCGAACTGATCGCGCCGTGCAAGTCCGACTCTGGGCCGACCGGGTAACCAAGTTCATTGAGCATCGCCACTCCGAGGCAAAGACTGCTGCCGACGCTGTTTTGGATCGACGAGAAACTTTTCAGGCAGAAACCGTCCAACTGCTTTTCCTCGGCCAGCAAGCGCAGCCGGTCGCGCATCGCGAAATTGTAGAGCGGCAGCCGCCGGTCCTTATAGATGGAGAGGTTCACGACCGACTCCAGTGCCTTCAACTCCTTCTCGTAGCCGTCCAGGTTCTTCGCGACGAGCTGCTCCAACTCGCGCAACGTGTCCGTCAAGTCCACCGGTAAGACTTGCACGCCGAACTTCTGGAGTAAGTCCATCTCGCTCACGATGCACGACCAGAAAAAATCAATGCGTTCGCCGACTTGCCCAACACGCATCGTCTTCAACGTTTTCACCACGCGCACCGCGCGCATGAATTTCCCCAAACCGGTCACGAACTCGTTGTCTGTGACATGGCAATTCGTGATGTACGTGAACGGCACGCGTAACAGATGTAGCACTTTGCTGGTTGCTAGCGTCCCACATAACGTGTCGCGCAACCGCGAGCCATCCACCTCCGGCGCCGCGTCACGCGGTCCCCAGAACAAGACTGGCACGCCGCACTGTTTCGCAATCATGCCGGCCGCTCCTTCGGTGCCGAAGTTGCAATGCGGGATGAACAGCGCGTCGATCTGTTTTCCCCGAAAATGCTTTACCACCGGCTCGACGTCTTTCTGGTCGCGTACCATCCCGTCGGGCAACACATCGTCGACGTCGCAAAACGCGATGCCTTGCCGGCGCAGTTCGGCGACGATCTTGCCCTTCTGCACCAACGCGTCTTCGTGCGAGAAAACAAACTTCCCGATGGGACACAGCCCAAGCAGGACTGGTCGCTTCACAGCAATTCCTTCTCAACCTCGCCGATGGATTCTTCGATGATATCCATCGCTTTGTGCGCGACTTCATCCGGCATGACGATCGGCGGGCTCATCCGCAGAATGTGACCGGCGGGAATCCACGCGAGCCCCTTCGCGAACGCGCGCTGATAGACACGCTTGCCCGCCTCGTCGAATGGCGTCTTCGTCTTCTTATCCTTCACGAGTTCGACGCCCATGAGACAGCCTTTGACGCGCGTGTGGCCGACGATCTTGAACTTCTTCTCCCATGCCAGCATCCGTTTCTCGAACAATTCACCCAAGTGCGTCGCGTGTTCGAGCAGCCCTTCCTCCTCGATGACTTCTGTGCTCGCCAACGCCGCCGCGCACGCCATCGGGTTGCCGCCATAGCTCGATGACGCGCTGATTGCCTCGAACTTCTCTTTGTACTGTTCGCGCACGGCCACGCAGGTGACCGGGAATCCGTTGCCGAAACCTTTACCGATGGACACGACATCCGGCACGACGTTCCAATGTTCCATGCACAGCCACTTGCCGGTTCGCCCCCAGCTCGTGAGGACTTCGTCGGCCATGAGCAAGATCTTCCGGTCGTCGCACAGCTTGCGCAATTTCGGGAAGAAATCATCCGGCGGAATCACTGAGCCGCCCCAACCTTGAATCGGTTCGAGCACGAACCCGGCAACCGCGTTCACCGTTGCGCGGTCGAGATACTCCGCGTAGAACTCGATGTACTTGTCCGTGTCGATTGTCCCGTCAACTTTCGTCCAGTGTGGCCGGTAAGGATTCGGGCGCGGCAACATGTGCATGCCGGGCGCACGCGTCGCGCCGTACACAGGTGACCGGATTTCGGCCAGCGACACGGCGCCATAGCTCTTGCCGTGAAAGTCATAGAAGCAGGACATCAACTCGTGCTTGCCGGAGCCGGCGCGCAACACGCGCATACCGGCTTCCACCGCCGCCGTGCCGCAATCGTAAAGTTGGAAGCCGTTCAGATCACCCGGCAGAACTTGCGCGAGTTTCTCGACGAGCAGCGTCTTGATCTTCGACGTGAAATCGTGCGCATTCATCAACTGGCCGGCGTACTTCGCGACCGCTTCGCTGACTTTCGGATGACAATGCCCGAGCGTCGTCACGTAGATGCCAGAGGAGAAATCGATGTAGTTGTTGCCGTCCACGTCACGCAACGTGCAGCCCTTGCCGGAGTCGAATGCGACGGGGAAGAGTTTCACCTGACTGGATAGCCCCTTGAAGTATTTCGTACACCGGGCGTGCCACTTGTTCGACTCAGGCCCCGGCAGGGTCTTCGTCACAATCTTGGGATATTCGTTGAAGTCCACTGCGTACGGCTTGGGATTGAATTTGTTCATATGTAAACTATCTCCGCCTTGGTGCGACGTAGTGCCGCGCGATCTTTTGCATTCACTTCGTTGTCCGTGATGAGCGTTACGCTATCGGTCAGCCGGCCGGCAACGGCAAGGCTGCGTTTGCCAAACTTCGAGCTATCCATCGCGACGATCACCCGGTCGGCTTGGCGTTGGACGGCGCGCGACAACGCGGCGGAGCCGGTATCTGCACCGTAAAATTCGCCACGCGCAACGTCGAGTGCGTCGCCACCCACAACTGCGACATCGAGCCGGTATTGTGTGATCTGCGCGAGTGCGATTTCATCGACGAGGTCGGGATTCCGTCGCGCCAACACGCCGCCGTAGACGATAACTTCCACGCCGGCCCGGCCAAACAACTCCAGCGCGACGCGCAGGTTATTCGTGAAGACTCGCAGATTCAGGTTCGGCGGCAATGCTCGGGCGACTTGCAGCGCGGTCGTGCCGGTATCCAGGTACACGGCGTCGCCGGATTTGAAATGACTCACAACTGCGCGGGCGATGGCGTTCTTCTGTTCCTGCCGGACCCGCTGCTTCTCGTGGAACGACGCCTCGGCCACAAAGGGCGATTGCAGCAAGCAACCGCCGTGCGTGCGGGTGAGCAGCCCGGCGTTTTCCATCGCGCTCAAGTCGCGGCGGACCGTCATGGCAGCGACATCCAATTGCCGGGACAGGGCCGCGACATTCAGCCGGCCTTGTGTGGCTAGGAGATGCCGGATACGCTCTTGCCGTTCGTTTAAGACTTGCATCGCTTGTGCGAAACGAACAGTATTTGTGTGCGAAACGAATGACAAGCAAAATTAGCAATGTCCGCATCGTCTTCCCCGGTGAGAAACTCGCCACCGGCTCGATTCAGCTCGAAGCCGGTCGCATCGCTGGGATCGAGTTGCATCCGGTTACTGGGCCGGCGCCGTTACTCACTCCCGGATTGATTGATCTCCACACGCACGGTATCGGCCATAATCTTTACGAACGTAGCGCACAGGAGATTCGCAAAGGCGCGGCGGTTTTGCCGCAGTTCGGCACGACATGCGTGTTACCGACATTGTACCGGGTCATGAATCGCGAGTCGTTGGAGCATTTAGCCACGCTCTCCGACGCGTTGCCGGCCAGCATGCCGGGGTTTCACTTGGAAGGACCGTTCCTCGCATTACCAGGCGCCGGCGCGGCGACGATCCCGGGCGACCTCGCGTTGTTGGACGAACTGCTGCGGTTCAATGTTCGCGCGATGTCGATCAGCCCGGATGCAGTAAATATCTTGCCAGTGATCAAGCGTCTTCGTGAGCGCGGCATCGCGGTCTTCATGACCCACACGCGGGCATCGGCCGAACAGTCGGAAGCTGCGGTCGCTGCAGGGGCGACGCACGGCACCCATTTTTACGACGTGTTTCCCATCCCGGCGGAGACTGAGCCCGGGGTCCGGCAGGTGGGCGCAGTCGAAGCAATTTTGGCGGACAAACGCGTGAGCGTGGATTTCATCGCAGACGGCGTGCACGTGCATCCGTTAGCCATCAAGTGTGCGCTCGCGGCGAAGACTTGGGCAGGCGTGGTCTTGATTACCGATTCGAACATCGGCGCTGGTTTACCGGCGGGAGTTCACGACACGCCGTGGGGCTTTCAAGTTCGCGTGAAAGCTGGCGATGGTGCACGCAATGCGGAAAACGGCACGTTGGCCGGTAGCGCGTTGACGATGAACGTCGGTATGAAGAACTTGTTACGCTGGCTCGACTTACCGCCGGAGCAGGTTTGGGCGATGGGGACCTTGAACCCGGCACGCGTGGTGGGCTTGGCGCGCAAGGGGCGGATGGAAGTTGGCGCGGATGCGGATTTGGTGTTGTGGGACGCGGAGTTGAATCCAGTGAAGACGTGGGTTGGAGGAGAATTGGTCTATGGCAAAATTTAGTTGGAGTCCGGCGAAGTTCATTCCATTTCGCGATATGAAAGCGATTGAGCGTTGCCGGCGCATCAAGAGGAAGGACCTGACGAAGCACTGGAATCCCGATTTCCGCATTCAGATTTTGCCGGCCGAGAAGTTCGAGCCGAAGTGGATCAACGACATTTTTCAGCGGATCAAACAGTCCGCTGACGAAGGCCGGCAACTAGTGATGATCATGCCGAACCCGTGGCCGAATTACGTGAAAGTCGCGGCGTTGATCAACAAGCGCAAAGTCAGTTGCCGGCACGTACACACTTTCAATATGGACGAGTACGCCGACGACCGCGGCAGCATCGCGCCAGAGTCGTGGGAGTTCGGTTTCGGCTATGCCTTCAAGAAATTCTTCTACTCCGCCATCCACCCGAAGCTACGCCCGCCCGAAAAACAGGTTCACATCTTCACGAACAAGAACATCAAGAGCTACGGCAAGATGCTCGCTGATCTCGGCGGCGCCGATATTTGCTACAGCGGTCCCGGTTGGACTGGCCATCTTGCATTCATCGAGCCCGACGCTCCCGAATTTGCCGGCAGTCTCGCTCAGTGGAAGAAAATGGGCCCGCGCATCTGTACGCTCAGCCCCTTCACCATCGCGCAGAATTCGCTGCACGGCTGCTTCGGCGCGAGCGGGGATCTCGCTGCGGTGCCGCCGAAAGCCGCGACCATCGGCCCGGCAGAAGTCATCGGTTCGAAACATCGCATCGATATGCACGCGATCAGTGTCGGTGGGTCATTCCAATCATGGCAGCGATTCACCACCCGGCTCGTCTTACACGGCCCGGTAACTCCGCGCGTACCGGAGTCGATTCTCCAAACGCTACGCACCGACGTCTGGGTCAGCGAAGCCGCCGCTGAAGAAATCAAGCCGCGCTGGGAACTGGGCTACTAGCGCTGCAGCCGGACATGCGTCGGTTGTTTTCGCGGAGTTGGCGTATTTCGCCGGGCCAGCAGCGCGTTCCAGTTTTCGTTCAGTGCCGGTCGGATCATTTCTTCCGGTAAATCCAACGAGAGCAACCGGCCAAGTTCCCACGCAAAATCGTGGACGATCGCATCGGTGCCGAAGAGCAGTCGGTCTTCGCCGATCTTGGGGAGCGTTTCCTCCCACCGGATGGTCGAACAAAAACTGCCGCACCATTCCAACCAGACGTTTGCATTGTTCGCGACTATCTCTTCCGCCTCGCGCCGGCCGCGATCGCCCCCGCCCGAATGCGCGAAGATGAACGCGGCGTGTGGATACTTCGGGCAGATCTCGCGGAACATGGCCGGGCTGTTGTTCTCCGTATCCCACGTGTGAATGAGGATCGGGAGCCGGTGTGTGTTCGCGGTGCGCCAGACGTATTCGTAACGCGGGTCGGTGACCGGCAACCGCCAGCCGTCGGGATGAATTTTGATGCCGACGAAAAATGGGTTCGCGAGCCAACGATCGATGTGCGGCGTGAGCCGGTCCGCTTGAAACGGATTCAATACTATCCAACCGCGAAATCTTTCGCCGTGATGCTTTAGAGTTTCCGCGAGCAGGTCATTACCGGCGAGCGGGTCGTTGAACAACGCGTGCAATCCCGAAACCACCAGCGTCTTGATGCCGCACCGATCCATGTCCCGCAGCGCCTGCGGAATTTGGTCGGCCATCTCTTGCCGGTCCATCGGCCAATAACTCAGTGGGCCCAGATGCCCGTGCGCGTCCACGATGTCGAGGCCGAGCGGCTTGCCAGTCATGAACCGTTCCCACAACGGCTGCTTGATTGTCGCCGGCTGCGGTGTTGTGGGCGGGAGGCCGAGAAGCCGATCGAGACTTCCGTGTGCAATCAATTCTCGTTCGTCGTCGCGAATACCGGCGCACTGTAGCGCGGCAATGCTTGCGCCTTGATGAGCGCGCCCACCCAAACCAAAAACGACGCGGCTCGCCCCGAATTCCCGGCACAAGTACTCCAATGTCCCGCCCGAGTGCATCCAGGAAGTGTCCGCTAGAACGTTAGGACAGCGGCGCATCGCATCGAACACCACCGGCAATTGCGGCCACATCGCGTGCGTGATGATCAGCGACAGATTCGGAAACCGCGTCGCAAACGCCGCCGGGTCCGGCATCTCCCGAATGTCGCCGAGCAAGACCGGCCTTTGTTCGACCACCGCCTCGATCACCGGCGCGATTTGCGTGGCATTGAACCGCAGCGAAGTCGGGTGCAAGCGAATGGCCCGCACGCGATGGGAACACAACTCCTTCAGTCCGTCGCGAGCCAGCAGCATGTCTAATCCGATACTGAACGCCGGCACGAAGCGTTCTTCGCCGTCGATCGCAGCCAGAAGTTCGCGATTGCCGGTATCACAATGATGATCGCGGCCGGCGCTGTTCCAAACGAGGGACCGGCTCACGCCGAGTCGGTTCATGTGCGCCAGTAACTCGCCTGGCGTCGAGAATTCCGGTGGACCGATGACTGGAGTTCCAAAGGAACCGTTGACGTCAAATAGCGCGTTCATCGTTTCCAGACATATAACGCCACCGCTGCCGTCATCAAGACCGCAACTCCGGCCCGGCGCCCGACCGCGTGGGCTGGTTGCGCGGTTTCGAGATGCCCCCAATCGTCGCTGTTGGCCATGACGGGCGCGATCAAGATCGAAATCAACCCACGCGTCGACTGCACGATGTTCCCGAGCACCACGCCGACGTGTGCAAAACAGGCGTACAAGAGCGCCATGCTCACCAGCCACGTCAACGCGTACGGCAGCGCGCGGCGCGCATCGCGCCAACTCACGGGTCCAACCTTAAAGTAAATCGGCAGCACCGCCACGCCGCACACGATGTAGGACAGCGCCAAGCTCACCAACACCGCGCGCATCTGCGGGACCGGCGCGAGATTGTCGATCAACGCGCGAATATAAAGATCGGAGATCGAGTAACCGACACACGTCAACAGAATCGCCCCGACCACGCGCGCCGGCAGTTTCCCGCTTGTCCAATTCAGCAACCACGCGGCGACAATCGTCAACGCGATCGCCAACCATTGCTGGCCGGTCAGCATTTGCCCCATCACCAACCACGACAAGGTCGCGAGCAGCACAATTTTAATACTGAGAAACGGCGCGACGCGCGACGCCTCGACCTGCCGCAATGCCGTGAACAAGAACACCTGGCCAAACAGAAAACCGCCAGCGTCCATGAACAATGGGAGCGCGTACTGTCGAAACGCCGGCATATTTGCCGGCCAGAGAAACGGCAGCGCCACGAGACTCACGAGCCCTTGAATCAGATGCCCGAGCAGCATCAACCGTCGGCGCCCGCCCACTTCCTGGCCGACGAAATGACGCGATTGCAAGTACGTCGCCGACTGACAAGTCGCCGCCGCCAGACCGAACCCGATCCCGAGTGCCACCGTGGACATGGGGGCGGAGTGTAGCACACGCTTGTCGAAGGCCGCGGGTCTTTGTAAGTTCGGCGCTCATGATTCTTGCGATTGACCTCGGCTCGACATCATTCAAGGCCGGTCTCTTCGACGCGCGGCTCCGGCTCATGCGTTCGAATAGCGCGTCCTTGAAATACCGCTACGCTGCCGGCGGTCATGTCGAACTCGATGTCGCGACTGTCGATGCCGCGCTTCGCAAAATCATGGCCGGCATGAACGACTACCAAGTCATCGCCATCACGAGCCAGGCGCAAACGTTCACCGTGCTCGACCGCCGTGGTCGGCCGACACGTCCGTTTGTCTCGTGGCAAGACAGCCGGGTGAACCAACCCGTGCGTCTCCCAAATTTCTCTCGGCATTGCAGCTTCGCCGATTGCTTACCGGCGCTGCAGGTCAATCAACTCAAACACATGCCGGCCCGTTCCGATGAAACGGTGGTCAAACTTCCGTCTTATGCAGTTCGACTTTGGACAGGCGCAACCGTGACGGACGACAACATTGCCGCGATGAGCGGTCTGTACTCGCTGACGCTCGGGGGTTGGTGGCCGGCGGCGTTGCGGGCTTGCCGGCTCCGCGAGAGTCAATTGCCGCGCATTGTGCCGGTCGGTTCCGTTGCCGCACGCACGCCGGCCGGAATCCCGGTCGTGCTCGCCGGTAACGATCAAACTGCCGGAGCCTATGCTGCCCGGTTGGATGAGAACGGCGCGACGTTGGTGACGCTCGGAACGGCACAGGTGGTTTATCGTTGCGTGCGAAAGTTGCCGGCGGCGGGATTGATTCGCGGGCCGTACCCGGGTGGGCACTTTTATGAGATGGCTGCGGAGAACGGCGCGAATTGGACGAACTGGGCAGAAACGGTTCTAACCGGCTGTGAGACGCACGACAAATTCTTCGCGCAAGCTGGTAAATCACCCGCCGGCTGCCGCGGCGTGGTGTTTGAAGACGGTGCGTGGCGGAATTTGGATTTGCATCATTCGTCGGCGGATCTAGCGCGGGCGATTCTGGAAGGGCTGAGCCGGCGCATGGGGGCGATGGTGCGTCGTGTCGGCGGGAAGCGAGTGTTGGTGGCCGGCGGCGGCGGCGGGCAGCCGTTGTGGCGGGAAGTTCTTTCACGGGAACTCAAACTGAAATTGGTGCGCACGGAAGCCGATCCGTTACTCGGAGCGGCGCGCATGGGGAAGGAAGCGATCTAATATGGAAATCATCTCAGGACTGTTCGATCACATGGTGTTGCAGCGCGGCGGCCCGGCCAGTGTGACTGGGCGCACGACCACGAACGGCAAAGTTGTGGCGCGCGTGGGACGCCGGCAATTCACGGCACAAATTCGTGGCGGCGAGTTCACCTTGAAACTCAATTTACCGGCGGGCGGACCGTACTCTGTCAAACTTGAAGCGGCTAAAGAAAAACTCGTCGTGAAGGACGTGCTCGTCGGCGATGTGTGGATTTGCGCGGGGCAGTCGAACATGCAGGGCGTCGGTTGGCTGCGGCATGCGGACAAGCCGGCGGCGAAGGTGCGGGCTTTCTACATGGATGACAAGTGGGCGGTGGCAAAAGATTCGATTCACAATATGTGGGATTGCGTGGATGAGGTGCATGTCCTCATGAATGGCGGAGTAAAACACGAAAAACCGAAGCATTGGGGCGTTGGCCCGGCCGTGGCGTTTGGGCAGGAAATGTTGCGACGCACCGGTGTTCCGCAGGGTTTGCTGGCGTGTGCGCACGGAGGAACCAGCATGGCGCAGTGGAGTCCAGACAAAAAATCAGAGGGATCAAAAAGTTTGTACGGGGCGATGTTGCGCCGCGTCGCGAAAAATGGCGGACGTGTGGCCGGGATGATTTGGTATCAAGGTGAGAGCGATGCCGGGCCGCAGGACGTGGTGGCGGTTTACACACAGAAAATGCGTGAATTTGTGGCGGCCGTGCGACGAGATTTGCGCGCGCCGCGGTTGCCGGTTGCGACGGTGCAGATTTCGCGAGTGATTGGCGACTGGGGGAACGGGTCGCTTTGGAACGCGATTCAAGAACAGCAACGCCGGTTGCCGAAGGTCATTCCGCACCTGGCGACGGTGCCGGCAGTTGATTTGCCGTTGGACGACGGAATCCACATCGGCGGGAACGGCAATACGCGACTCGGACGCCGGCTGGCGGAGGCGATGCACGCGTTGCGCGGCGGCAAAGGGGCGCGGCCGCCCATCGCGTTCAGGCGCGCTTATGTGGTTCGTGATCCCGATAACACCTTGGGGAATATAGTCGTGGAATTTTCCAATGTGGCCGGGCGATTAGTCAGCGGCAGTCGGCCGGTTGGATTTGGACTCAACAAAATCTACTCGATCTTTGACACGGTGCTCGACGGGAACAAGGCGATCATCCGAACGGCATTGCCGGTGGCGGAACTGGAAAAACTGCAACTCTCTTACGGCATCGGCACAGACCCCTATTGCAACATCACCGACGAAGCCGACCGGGCGTTACCGGTTTTCGGACCGGTCGGCACGGGCGATCCGGTGGCGCGGACCGCGTTTGCGAAGCCGCGCGTAACCTGTTTGTTGCCCGGCGCCGGCAAGCTGGAGCAGTTGGTGTTGCCGGAAAATCCGGCAGCATTGCCGTGGCGTGTGAAGGCGTTCCCGCGCGACTTCTGCGATCTGCACGACGAACTCGGCACGGTCAACGGCGAGGACAAACTTGTCTATTTCGTAAGCGAGTTGAACGTCAGCGAACCGATGCGGCTCGCCGCGCTGCTCGGCTACGACGGGCCGCTCAAGCTGTGGGTAGATGGGCGCGAATTGTTCTACGATCCCAACGGAACCAATCCCGGCATCGTGGACTCTAAGCAGATCAAGTTCGATGCCGCGCCCGGTAAGCATCAGGTCATCGTTGCGCTCGGCTCGAACCACGGCAAGGCATGGGGAATTTTCCTCCGCTTCCGCCGGCTCGATGTCTCCACGGCGAAACTTCGCGAGAACGCCGACGCGTACCGGCTGCCCGAAGTAACCTAGCCACTGATCAACCGACGGAGAGCGGCTTTGCGGCCGGCCGGTTGGTCCGGCTCGGTCCACAACGAGTCCAGTGTGGTGCCGGTCGGTAAAAGTTTCACGGCCGCCGCCGCGCCGTTCGCAAACCGGGTGGGCGTAATCTCGGCATCGAGGGCAAGGCGCATCGTGCCAATGAGGCGATCGTTCCAGGCAAGTTTGCGCTGTGGGTCGCGAATGATACGTGCGACCGCATCCTTCAGCCACGGATTGACCATCCGGGGCAACAAGTCTTCCGCGTAAGACCGGTATCCCGCGGGTGTGAAAAGTGGATCGATGCCGGCATGCTTTGCGATCAATGCTGGACCGGATTCTTCGAGGAAGGCTTCGCGGCCGAGTTGCATCAATTCCGCATCCGCGGCGATGTCGCTCATGAATTCGTAGCCCTTCGCGTTCGCGAGATAGCCGAGCAGTGCGTGGACGGCGTTGTGACCGTATAATTTTGCTTCTTCGAACGGGAGCAGGTCCGGTTTTTCCGAGAACACCTCGATGCCGCGTTCAAAGCCCGGCAGTTTGATCTGCGTGATGAGAATCCGGTTGAACTCTTCCACCAACAACTCGCGCGAGTCGGCGATCACGCCGCTCATTTTGCCGATGACCGTATTGAGAAACTGCACGTGCTCCGGCATTTTCGGCAGATGCATCCGCACGGCCGCTTCAAGGATTTCGGCGGCGTGATTGTTGTTTTCGGCGGTATAGACGATGGCCTGATTTTTCTTTAGCCGCAGTCCATCGGCAATCAAGCGCGCCACCGACGCATCTCCCTTGGTGAAAAAGTCCACGCTCGGCAGCGCGGTGCATAGTTCGCTGGCTTCGGCAATGGCATCGAGCAAGGCGAGTCGGTCGGCAGGTTCGTTCGGATTGAATATCTCGATGCCGGTCACTTCATGCTTTTCGAGTCCGGTGACCGTGGCGACATTAACCGGATACCGGCCGCCAGCCTGGCGCACCTTCGCAACCACGTCCGGTACGACTTCCGCGACCACGAGTCGCTGAAAATTCCCCGACCGAAAAGCCTCATATAAAAACAGGCCGCCTTGAATCGCCCCAAAGCCAAAACCAACAAACACGCGCCGTTGCATGGCCGCGAAGCTAGGCGAGTGGCGTCGACAGTGTCAAGCTGTGTCGACATCGCGGCGAGGTTTCAGTCCACTTTCGTCGGTGAGCTTGAGACCGATTTAATGAGGATGAGATTGCGCCGTGTGAGTTGCCGCAAAAACTGCAGGATCATTGCGCGTGATTCGTAAAACGAAAGGTGCCAGCGGTCTTTGTGCAGGTCGATGATCTCCTCAATGCTGCGCTGTCCATCGCACAATTTAAAAATCTCTGCGCCGAGTTTGTCCAACTCCACTTGTTTCTCTTTCGAGATGGGCAGAACCGGACGCAGCCAACGCGCCCAGCGTGGTTGCCGGAGCGGTAGCGTGAGCCGGCGATCGCTCAGGCGCGTGATCGCTTCGTTCGGAATTGGGATGGACTGGAGTTGCACTTCCACTGCGTTCATTGACAGTGCACTTTCTCCACGAGATTCGGAATAGGTTCGCCGCAGTGGTCGAGGCAATATAGGCGTTGCAGTTCCTCGCAGCGCCAAATCCACACCCGGCCCCCGCGATAAGTTAGCTCCTCGCCGGGATACTTACTGGCTTGGTGGAAGTTGCCGGCCCGCTGGAGGGGCTTACGTTTAAGGCGGGCAAAGAAAGTGGCGGGATCGTCTTCGATCAGCGCCAACATGCCGTACCGGTGTAATGTCACGGATTCGCGTCGACCTTTTTCAAAACGCATCACCTGCTTAGCCGGTAAGGCTTGGATATCGGTCGGCTGAAATTCAGCCGGCAAAAGGCAGTCGAGTCCAAACGCCGCCCAGTGTCGTTCCCTGCCGTTGTTTGCCCGGTAGGATTCCAAGATGCTTCGCGCTTGGGGGACCGGCGCGACTGGAAAAATCACGGTGAGCAGGAGGCCGTCGTCGTACCGGGCGGCGAAAGTCGGTTGGCCAAAGCTGGCCTGCCAGCCGTGGTGTTGAACAATGGGGCCGCTGCCCAACTCGCGCAGTTTCGCGGCAATGGCCGGCGTTTCTTTCAGGCGTTTCCAATGAACTTGCAGTTGCTCGCCATGCCGGTCGCTGAGGTGAAGCTGACCTTCGTCGGGATTGTTACGATGCCGAATGACTTCCCAGGTTGCCGGTACGTCGAAGATGAACGGATGCCACGCCAGTTTCATCCGGCACGTTCCATACCGCCTTCTTCAATTGTAAGGTCGGCCACGTTTTCAATTCGATCCACGGTGCCGTCCTTGATCCAGACAATGCGGTGTGAGGCTTTGAGCATCTTGTGGTCGTGTGTGGCGGTAATGATCGTGAGGCCGGACTCAGCGCACAGGTGTTGGAGGAGTTCGATGATTTGTTCGCCGGTTTTCAGATCGAGATTCGCGGTGGGTTCGTCGGCCAAAATGATCGTCGGCGTGTTGACGAGGGCCCGAGCAATGGCGACGCGTTGTTGTTGACCACCAGAAAGTTCGTCGGGCCGATGATCGACACGTTCACTTAAACCGACCTTGTTGAGAACATCGCGGGCACGCGCTTCGGCTTCGGCGGGGGAGGCGCCGGCCAGCACGGCCGGGAGAGACACGTTTTTGAGCGCGGTCATCGAAGGGATCAGATTGTAGCTCTGAAAGACGTACCCGATGTGCCGCCCACGGAAGTAAGCCAATTGCCCGTCAGTCAATTCACCGAGTTTCACGCCGCCGATCTCGACCGTGCCGGTTGTGGAGTGGTCGAGACCCCCGATCATGTTGAACAGCGTGCTCTTACCGGAGCCCGACGGGCCCATGATCGAGAGATACTCGCTGGCTGCGATGTCGAGATTGACGTCCCGGAGCGCGTAAGCGTCACCGTAGGTTTTGGAAACATTTCGGAGTTGGATCAACATTTCAGTAGGGCATCTTGAAAACACTCTTCGACAGGAACATCACGCCGACGCAGAAGATGGTGATCAATCCCGCGCCGCAGAAATAACCGGCCGTTAACACTGGCACATATTGGCGCCACTTCGCGCCGAACTTTTTCTGGAAGTAAAAGCGTCCCAGCAGCGCCCCGATCACATGCGGGATGACGACGTGCGGCAGCGTTTGGTTCAGGCCCATCACGGCGCCGTACAACAGCAAAACCGGCGCGGAGGCGAGTTTTAGGCAAGTGAAGACCGCCAACCCCGCCGCCAAGCCGATGGCGATGAACGACGGCTTGAACGCTTCGTGAAATTGGGAGTAGCCGCCCATCGTCGAGGAGTAAAGCAAGGTCTGGTTGCGGGCTTGCAGTTCCCAAATCGCGTTGGCGAAAGGATAGTTACTTGAGGGAATCGGCCCCAGCGACCAGATGAACTGTGCGAACAAAATCGACGTCAGGACGATGAACGGCACCAGCACCGCTTCCGTTTTCCAGATTGAGGTGAACTTCGTGCCGGTCAGTTCAGCTTCCCGGTAGAACACGGTATGGACCCCGTAATTATGGATGGGAATCGGGAGAAACCAGCAGGCGATGCCTTGGTACCCCGAGAGGATCAAGCCCGCTTCGCGCACGAGAGGGATCGAGAGTGCTTGCCCCACCATGCCTTCCAAGCGCGCGGTGACGTAACTGATAATCGGTGTGTAAATAAATCCATATCCAATCAACACCAGCATCACCCCTTTGTGCCAGCCGATGAGATAACCGCACACGAGGATGTACAGCAGAGTGCTGACGACGTAAACCATCCCGATCACCGGCAGCGCAATGTCGCCACGCCCCTTCGGCACCACGACGGTGTTTGGGTCGGATCGGAAATTTCGCAGCTTGCGCAAGCCGCCGAACACGGACGCCATCCCAATGCCGGCAATCGCCAACGAAATGCCGAGACCAAAACTGAAATAGAAATCCACTGTGTTCTTGAATGTCGTCTCCACCGTGCTATCCCCCGGCGTCCAGGAACGCAGCGTGCCGACGCGATACAGAATCGGGTTGAGCGCGAACGTGACCAGTAAGCCGCCAAACGTTCCCATCACCGCCCAAAACGGCATGACCATCCCGATCATCAATGCGCCGAGATCAAACGACAGGCCCGTCGCCACCGCCGGCAAAAGATCCTGTGTCCGCCCGGTCCAATCGGCGAATGGAATCGGAAACATCTGAATCGTTGTCCCCAGAATTGCAGACGACAGGGTGGGAATCCCAAGATATAAAAACCCAAACCCCAACCCGATCGCGCCGCCGATGGCGAATACCCGCCAGCGCCACGTGTTCGGCGTACCTTCCTTCTGATCGATGTCCTCAGACAAAGCCATGATGCCTTGCGCGCCCACTGGCGCCATGGGGAACGGCAGCTTCTCGACATCCGACGCCAGCTTGAATAGACCAAAGCTCAAGACAGTATTGTCGATGCGGGAAATCACGGTCTTAAAAAGTACCAACCCGATCGCCGGCAACCACGCGAGCTGGAAAAAATTCCGCGTCGCCAACACCGCCGGGTCACTCGGCGCAAACCAGCGCGGGATCGACTCCGTCATGCCTTGCCCGACCACCGCTTGGCTTTGCACGAAAAATTGTGAAAACAATAGCCCTTCAAACGGCGTCGCCATCACCGCACCCGCCATATAAAACAGCGTGAAAATTTGCGCCCGCCGTAAATCCTGGTGCGCGCGCTTCGCTACCTCCATGAACAACAGCACCGTTACCCACTTCGCCGCCGGCCCCACTCCGCCACCCGCCAGCAAGCTCATGTACATTGAGCCCGGCACCATCAATACCCCGATGAATATCGCGCCAATGATCGACGCCCACGAGAATCCCTCGTCGAAAGTCCCCGGCGGTTTCATCAAATCCCGGTACTGCTCCAGGTCCTTATCAGGTTTGCCAATCATACCGGTTGCACCGCCCAATCTTTTTCGACCCCGACCGCCACGGCCAGATACTGATCGCGCTCCTCGTCATTCAACGTGCGCCAGAGCAAGAATTGCCGGCGAATGTCTTCGAGAAACAGCCGATTGGCGCGCGTCCACGCCGCTGGTGGGCCGGAGAGACGTTCGATGCGGACGTGAATTTCGCAGACTTCTTCGATGTCCGACAACTGCGCCGTGATTTCGAACCGCTGGCTGATGCCTTGGTCGAACGGCTGCAGCCAAATCGTCGCGCGCAGCCCGGCAAAACCCTTGACCGGCTCGCGATGCAACTCGACGGCGTCCACCGCGAATTCGCCCACAGTCCGGTCGGCATGGTTGGAGAAGTGTTCCCGAAGAAAGCAGAGGATGCCGGTAATATCGTATTGGGAGATCGTGAATGGAAAATCGAAATCGCACACGTCACCTTGCGGCGCCGGTACGCGCCATTGCCGGGCGGTATCCGCCGTCGCCTTGCGCGCGGCTTGGATGGCCGGGTAGATCGTGGAGATGATGACCGTCGCCATCACGATCAGAATTGTGTTGATGGCGGTGGACGACGAATAATTGATTTCTGGCGCACGGAATAAACCGTGGGCGGCCAGCGTCTGGAGCACCGCCGTCACGACTTGACTGAACAGATAACCGCCGAACCCGCCAATCACCGCATAGATTCCAGCCTCGACGAAGAACAACATGGCGATGTTACGCGGCGCGAGGCCGAGCGCCGAGAACGTGTAAATTTCCTTCTGTCGGTCAATGACCGAGCCCAGCATCGTCGAAAAAATAATCAAACCGCCGAGCACCAGCGGAATCGCCACGTCGGTCACGCCGGTAACGCTGTACTTATTGCCATAAAGATACCGGTGGCGTTCGCCGCCTTGATTCACATACACACCGTCGTCGTTCAACACCGCCAGCCGCTCGCCGAGTTCAGCGAGATCCGTCCCGGCTTTCGGATACACGATCACACCTTTCAACGACATGCCGAGCAGACCTTCCAACGCGGTTGGCGCCACGATGACGGTATCGGGACTGACGGGTTCGAGTGCCTCGGGCTCGAGCCGCCCCAGCGCTTGCTCCAGATCGCCCTGTGTATCGCCGCGCCCCGCGCTACCCTTGGATTCAAACTGGCCGAGTGCCATTTGCGCCGCCGCGAAATTGACCGGCACCATGGGCGAGCCGTCCACTTCCCGGAGTTTGCTCAAACGTTGTGAGTCGAACGTGCCCAACAGCGCCACGTTCGTGCCTTGGATGCGCAACCTGTCGCCAGGCTGGGCACGAAGTTCGGCGGCCAGCTTGGCCGGTAAGTACACGCCTTCGCCCTTGGCGAACCGGTCCACGTTGGTCGCCAGCAGGTCGCGAACTTCGGGCATCAGGCGGATGTCCGCGGGATCAATACTGAGAATTGCACCGGCCGTGACGGATTGGCCGTCGCCGCGCGAAACCGGAATCGAGAGCGGCGTTGGGTCAACTTTCACCGTGAGTTCTTTCGAGCGCCAATACCGGCCATGCGCGGTGTGTCCCGGGCCGAGGAACTCTTGCACGTCGGCGAGAACTTGCCGGTCCATCGATTTCCAGACATTGCGTCGCACGAGCAACCGGCTCGTTGAGTCGCCGGCTTCGAGCCGGTATTTGCTCACGCCTTTCTCGTTCTGGAACGAGACAAACGAGAGAATCGTAAACGTCAGGAAAATCACCGTCACTACCGTCAACACCGTCCGCGCCGGTCGCCGGCGCATGATCGAGATCGCGAGCGAGACAGCCGCGCCAATGTTCCCGAACAGACTGCGTTCCATCGTGTGTGCCGCCGCGGCCAGTCCCTGCATCTTTTTCACTTCGTACACAAACTTGTCGCCAATGATCCAAATCACCCCGCCGCTCATCACCAGAATCACGAACGCCAGCAGGATGATCGTCGGCGTGGCTGCGAACGAAAATGCCGGGTGCACCCAATACAAAACGCCAAACGTCAGCCCAAAAAACAGCATGAAATATCCGATGCGCCGGTACACGTCATACGTCCAAAGCACGAGATTCTGGAGGCTGAACGCGAACGGAATCGCCAACAGCAACAGCATGGTCACGGCGACAATCATGTCATTCGTCGTGGCCATGACCGGCCGGTACACGCGGCGTTCGAGCGCGCCAGCCACGGCGGGATTGGCCGCGGCTTGCTGCGCCAGACTGTGCACGTACTCGACGGAGTTGAGCAGAATATTTTTCCGACGCAATGCCTGCAACCGCGTCTCGTCCAGCGCTGCGATGTCCGGCGCTGAGGCCGCGCGCAAATCAATCCGCTCGAATTTCGAGTTCAGACACAGCGCGACGGCATCCTCGTTCTGCGGGTCCTGGTAAATCACCTTCACGCCTTCGGGGCGCTCGATGTAATACACGCCACGTCCGGTCAGCGGGTCGAACCGGAAATGCATCCGTTTGTAGGCGGCATTCGAGAGGCTGTTGAGAAGTTGAAATCCGATCGGCTTCCACCTGGCGCCAAACGGCAACGTTTCGCCGAAGAGCGTTCCGCTCGAGCCGGTAATCATGTTTAAGATGGAGTAGAATCCGGCATCCTCCTTGAACTGGTAAACCCCGGCGCTGCTCCAGCCGGCGCTGACCGATGCCAGACCGCCGCGCGGCGATGCCGTGGTGATGGCTTGCACCCGACCATCCGGGCCAAACCGCGCTGCCTCGATCAACACGGAACTCCACCCGCTCTCGTTCGGCAGACTGCTCTTCTCTAAAATCGTCGTGAGCGGAAAGCAGCCGTTTCCGTCGGCGTACGTCACGTATTCAGCGCTTTGCGTCCAGCGGTCATCGAAGATCGGCCCGGCGGGCGCATTAACTTGCAAGGCCCGGTACTGATCGCCGAGCACATGGACCACGACGTTCGGCTCGCTCTTGTTGGCGGTGGTGTCGCCGAAGCCAAAACTCTTCACTTGATGGCCGACCGGCTCGTCACCTTTCCACTGATAATCGTCCATCCGCAGCTTCTTGCGCTGCACCACGCGATTTGGGACGGAAGCTGCGGCATCATTCGCGAGGACGTCGACGAACTTTTGCAGTTCATTGCCCTGCTCATAAATGTTTGCCAACTCCGTTCCACTCGCTACCGCATCCGGCATCCACGCGGAGGGGGCGCGATCCTGGGCCGTCACCGCCGTCAATGACGGAATCTCGAATGCCGTGGCGAAACTACTTTCATCCTGCGTCAACCAATTCACAAACGCGAGCGGTGTGGTTTGCGTTTCGAGATGTGCTTTGGCTTGCAAGTCCGCCAGCCAACGTTCGTGTGACTGCCCGCGCGCCAGCAATAACCAGCGCTGATTCCCGCCGGTAAATCGCAGCGCCACATGGCCCGCCGGGTTGAGACCCGCCAAGGGGGTGGTCAACTCGACACTGTCGTTTAACTGCTGTTCGACCGCCTCCAACTCCTGCAAGCGCCGCGCGAGCCGCGCCCGGATCATGGCGAGCATCTCCCGGTATTCCCCTGCAGCCGCGGGCGGCACCGGCTTCTGGTCGCGAACGCTTTCCCGGATGTGCTGCCAATTTTCATGTTGCTGCTTCAGTGTGTCGGCCTTCTCGTGCCGCATCCGCACCAGCGTCAACTGCTCCTGACAACGCTCGTACCGGTATTTCGATTCCTCACGAAGTAAGTCGCGCGTCAAATCCGGCTGGGCCAAAACCCCCTGCCAATACGCGCGCTCGTCCCGGACATACCGCAACCGCACCGGAAGCGGGTCTTCAATCCGTTCCGGTATGCTCCGCCGGTAAGCTGCGTAAAACTGCCGGCCGCCTTCCAGATAATTCGCGTGATTGTCGAAGAACGCGATCAGCACCGACCGTTGCGGTGGCTGCGCTGCCAGCCGGCGCGCCGTCGCCAGCAACGCCGCGCAATTCGCCGCCGCGGCCGGGCTGGGCGAATTCTCCGGCACGATCCCTTCGGAATCATAGTACGCCGAGAAGATGACGAAGTCCTTCTTGGTCGTGCCGGGAATCCACAGGAAAATGTTCCGCCCTGTTCGCGGCTGCCACTCGACCTTGGAAGTAATCGTGCCGATCAGGTCACCGGCATTCTTCCGCGATATGTAAAACCGCGGAATGTCCGCACTGATAAACGTTCGCTTGTCCGGCAACCAGAGCCGGTCGTTCTTTTCATCGCCGACGAAGATGATGGCGTTCGCGCCTTGCTGGAATGCGCTGTTGATCACGCCGGTGCTGGCAAACTCCGCGACGACGATGCCGTTGGTGATTTCGCCGACGCTGGGCTGGAGTCCGTTGGCCGCGAGCGGTTGCAGCGGAATGCTGCCGGTCGCCGTGCGCAGTTCGCAGGTGGTCGTGATCTGCTGCGGAAAAGTGAACCGCTGTGAGAAAACCTGTCCCGGTAACTTGTGCAATTCCGCTTCGATGTACCGACCGGCGCTCTGAGCGGCAGGCGTACCGGCTAATCGGTGCGGCGTGGCTGTCAACGCTTGTACATCCATGTCGTAACGCGTCCGGTCTTGCGCCAGCAGGGTGCCGGCGAAGATCAGCGAGAGGAGGACGCGTTTCACAGTCCTCCAATCTTGCCGGTGCTGATTTTCATATCGGCACGTTTTTCGATGCGCTCAATCACGCCGTCGCGAATCCAAAAAATGCGGTCGCTCTTGTCCAGCATCCGGTAATCGTGCGTGGCGCAGATGATCGTCACGCCGTCTTGCTTGTTCAGCTCGACGAGCAATTGGATGATCTCTTCGCCGGTATGCAGGTCGAGATTGGCCGTCAACTCGTCGCAGAGCAGAATCCGCGGCTGGTTGGCGAGCGCGCGGGCGATGGCGACGCGTTGTTGCTGACCGCCGGAAAGTTGTTTCGGTTGATGAAACCATTTCTCGCCCAGGCCGACGCGTTCCAGTAGTTTCCGCCCGCGCGTGCGGGCTTGGTCGGGGATCACGCCGGCAAACAACATCGGCGTCATCACATTCTCCAGCGCGGTCATGGCTGTTACGAGATTGTAGGATTGGAAGATGTAGCCAATCTTTTTGCAGCGGACGTAGGCCAGCTCGTCATTGCTCAATTGTGCGACGTCCACTTCATCAATCAACACGCGGCCGGCAGTCGGGGTGGACAACGCCCCGATCACGTTAAAGAACGTCGACTTGCCGCTGCCTGACGGCCCCATCACGGAAATAAATTCCCCGCGAGCAATCTCGCAGGTCACGCCGCGCAACGCCTGCGTGACCACTTCACCTTTCTGGTAATGCTTGGTGACCTCGCGCGTCCGGATGATGGTTGGCGAACGACTCATTCCACGCGCATCGCCTCCATTGGCGCCATGCGTGCCGCGACCGTGGCCGGATAAATCGCCGCCAGCGATGCGAGGAGCAGACTGCAACAGAAACAGGCGGCGAATGTCAGCGCCAGATCGCCGGCGGGGAAGCGTTCAAACAGAACGCCGCCGTACGTGATGGCTTGCCGGACCAGGACAATCATCAGACCCAATACCGTGCCCACGAGTCCGCCGATAATTCCGATGATGAAAGATTCCGTCACAAAGAGGAACGCGATCGTTTGCCGGCGCGCGCCGAGACATTTCATCGTGGCGATTTCCTTGAACCGCTCCAGGACACTCATCAACATGGCGTTGGCGATACCCACGACGCAGACCAGGAACGAAACAACGATCAACCACAGCACGCGTTCGCTGAGCGCGTTTGCCGCGCCGTACCGACTCACGAGTTGCTGCGCTGTTTGCTGCATGCGTTCGGCATCCCGGTACTCAATCGCCACCGCGCGAAACTTTTCGGCGTCCAACTTGCCGAGTGCTTTCGTAATCCACACGATCCGCGCCGGTGATGTGGCGCACGAAGCGAGGGCTGCGCCCGGGCTGAACGGTTCCTGGAATTGCCGGCTCCAACCCGCGGCGACCGGTTGCGCTTTCAACTGTGCAAACGCCCAGCGAACACGTTGCTGGTGCTCGAACCCGCGCACGATGTCCGCGCGCTCGCTGGCCTCGACCGCAAAACCCAGTTGTTCGAGATGCTTGAAGAACTCCGCCGGTTGCGCCGCGAGTTGAACATCAACGTCGCCCACGCCGGCAATGGTTTGGGCATATGCCTGCTTCACTTTCTCGAGCCGCTGCCGGTACCATGGCCATTCGGTCAGGAATTGTTCCAGCCCCGCCGGCAGCCGCAACGAAGTCATGTGTCGGAGTTGCTCAGCAAAAGCCCGGTAATTGTCAGCGTGCTCCAACCAATCAAAAATCGCCAAGCCGGTATTCTGTTGCACCAGCAAGACGCGCCGGCCAAGCGGAATTGAATCAAAGAATTCCCGGTACGATTGCGCTTGCCGGCTCAACTCGATCAAGCGGCTGGCGTCCTCGCCGCCCCAGCGGCTCAGATTCTGAAACGCGGCTGTGCCGGAATGGACAGTGGCGAAGCCGGCGACGAGTGGTTCGTCGGCATCCACTGCGCTGAGTTGCCGGAGAAAACGGCTGTAAGCTGCCAGCTTGTGGGCGCGTGCCTGTGCAGCTTGCCGAGCCGCGCGGCCGAGAAATCCATCCATCATGATCTGCGCTAGAAACGCGATCGCCAGAACAATGATCGACACCGTCACCAGTGACCGCATCAGCCGGTAGGAAATGCTGCCCATGGATATTTCCAGGAGGCGGCGCAACGAGAGCGGCACTTGTTCTTTGACTTCGAGCTTCGGCATGAGCGGTTACATGAAAAAGTTCACTGTGGGCGGCTGAGTTCCCGTCGCGAGATAATAACCAACCCCGACAAAAATCCAGAGTGTGGCCACAACGATTTGGCCGATGATGACGCCGATGAAGAATGGCTTCGCCGCGGCGAACACTTTCCCACCAGCGATCTTCACCAAGGCCAGTTTGATCAGCCAGCCGATTAAAAACGAAAAATATAACCGCGACAGCGTCCAACTCCCAAACAACAGCAGCGGCAGCGGATGAAACGGCCACCACGTGAACCGCAACCGCAGCAACGCGCAACCGCCGACAAGGACGGCGCCGTAGAGAAAGAACCGCCAGAATTTCGGCTCCGATTTCGCGCGCGTGAGGTCCGCGGACTTGCCGGCGACGCCTTCGGTTTGGAGTTGGTTGATTTGGCTGCTGGATTGCTCCATGGCGTTGCGCATGGTCGTCACGAGCTTGTCTTCGCGGCGTGCGCCGAAGCTGTAGTTATCCCACAAAGTCGCCGCGGTCGTGGCCAGCAGCGCGACGGCAATGCCCAGTCCGATCCAGCCCCGCCTGGGTTTTGACTGCGTCTCGCCGAGTTTGGCGCAGGTCGTGGCTTGGGCGACGACGCTGTTGCTCATGTCCGATCCGACTGCTGTGCCGAGTACGGCTAGAACCGCCAACGCTTGCGGCCCGAGCGCCGCAGCTCCCAAGAGCTTGACCGGCAACGCCTGCATCAAACCGCCCAGATGCGGCAGCCAGGGCAAGCCAATCTCCGCCGTCATTCGTGCCGCGAGCAGCAGCATCAACGCAAAGCAACTGACCGCGATGAGCGCTACTGGCCAGGCTAATCCCGCATAGGTCAGCAACCCGGTCATCCCTGCGAAACTGACCACGAAAACCCGGCACGCCGTCGCGGCTTGCCGGAGCTGCGGGTTTTCCGGCAACCGCGGGCGAAGCGCGTGCCGGAATACCGCGAGGTATTCCCGGCGACCGATGAACGCGATGGTGGCGAGGATCGCCGCATACATGCCGGCTTGGAGCTGCGAAGTCTCGGTGACACCGATGGTTTGGCCAGTCGAAAGAAAGTAAAACCCCGTCCCGAACACCATCACCACCCAGCCGAGCCAGCACGTCAGCGAGACTTCGGCCGGTAAGAGCACTGCCAAGGCGACGATGAATGGATAGGTCATCCCGCGAAAAAGTGAGTAAGCCTCCTTGCCGCAGTAGTCGTTGAGAAAAGGAAATTGCTTGATGAGGTCGTAGTAGGCCCAGTCCAGCGGCACCTCGATCATTTTGGGAAACCAGAGATGCAGGCCGTTGATGAGATAGATGACGCCAATCAGCCCGAAACCGCTCCAGAAGATTTTGTTATAGAATAGCGCTGGGAATGCGCGCCCTGTTTCCAGCCCGAGCAAGGCTTTCGCCACATCGGCAATGGGATAGCTGAGCAGTTCGTGATTGGCCCATTGCCGGTGGACGACTCTCACCAACGACATGGACAACGCGACGACGCACAACAGGAGCGGAATCCAAAACGTTAGCGGCCGAATCCAATTCCGCCACGGCACCGCACTCCAGCTGATTTTGCGGAGGCCATCGCCCGTTCCATAGTAATAGTCCTTGGCTCCATCGGCTGAGAGGAACAGCGCGGGGTTGAGAAATGAGCGGAACTGGACACGCTTGGTCATCGGCTGTTCGCCGGTAGAGTTGAACGCGTTGCCGGCCACCGCCAGCGCTGGCGTGGTGAGTTGCGTATAAGCTGTCACCCCGGCCAGCAGCCAAACCGATGCGATGAACACGAGTTCACGATTTCCCAGCGCCGCGCGCGGCACCCATATCCGCAACAGCGGGTTGACGACGCCGACTAGTCCGGTGATGAGGAAAAACACCAACGGGCCAAGCGCGTTCACAGTCGGTTGCGGGATGGCGGAGGAGAAGACGACCACCTCATACCAATGCGGGAAAAAGCTGATGAAGAGAATTCCCAGCAGGGTAATTACCAGCGCAATAACCGAAGTGGCGAGGGAACTAACAGGCTTCACCGTTTCCGAAGAGGACTCTGCTCTTGCCGGTCGGCCCCGAGTTAGTTGTGACGCCGATTCCGGCTGCATAGTCGCAAACGCTAACATTACTACCGGTAATACGGCAAGCGCCTTGTTCTGCCCTTGCCTTCATGTTCACGAATCGATTAGAAACAAAACATGCACATTTCAACGAAGCACAGGTCGTCCAGCTTCAGTTGGGGTGAGCACGTCGTGCGATAAACCAATTGGGAGGTGGGAAGCGTGAAGCCAGTTAACATCGGCATCGTGGGATACGGTCACTTCGTGCGCCGGATATTTCTCCCCGAGTTTTCAGCCAGCCCGCACATCCGCGTCGTCGGCGTTTATAACCGTGGCGAGGATCGGCGACAGCAGGCCGCGCAGGATGGCTACTGGACCACCGGCGATCTAAACCAGCTATTAGCCATCCCAGAACTCGAGGCCGTTTACATCGGCACCTCAAACGCTGCCCATAAGGCCCAGTGCATCGCTGCGGCCCGAGCGGGCAAACATGTGCTCTGCGACAAGCCGCTGGCATTAACCTTGGCGGAAGTGGATGAGATCTTGAGCGCGACCCAAGCGGCCGGCGTGATCACCCATGTCAATCACGGCGGTCCCTACACGCCTGCGTTTCAGGATTTCCAGCGCCTCGCCCGGGAGCACTGCGGCCAAATTCTTCACTTGTGGTTCCGCATGTCCCGCGCCTTCGGCAACTGGGCTCACGGCGCGCGCCACTGGGCTGTGGCCAATCCCGCGGAGAGCGGCGGTTGGACCTACCATCACCTGTGCCACGCGCTCGATGAGGCCTGCCTGCTGATCGAGAGTTCGGCAGTCAAGGTGTATCACCTCGCGCAAAAGAGCACGCCCGAGTCCCCGAGCGAGGAGATCGTGAACTCTCTGATCACGTTCGCCAACGGGGCCACTGCCATGCTCAGCGATGGCACGAACATTGGCGGATTCGGCGACAAAGGGATTGTCGGCGTGGACGGCGACCTACGCCAGTTGGGTGATACCCTGACGTTGGTGACCATGGGCGCGCCACAGACGCGCGGACGTCCCGGCATTCTTGAGCGCAAAGTCGAAACGTTCAAACCCGACAGCACAGGTGGAGAAAAGCCCACGCCAGTTGTGGCGCGGGTTTTCGCCGAGGCCGTACGGGGCGGGCCGCAACGCCTGATTTCCTTCGAATTCGTCCGTGAGCAATACCGCATTCTCGATGCGCTCAGACTCAGTTCCCATACCGGCCAAGTTGTCGACATCCCTCGCCAAGCTGGTGAGCTACGTCACGCCCCGAAACTCACGATATAACCCCGGCGAAGCGCTGAAACTGATGAAAGACTTGCGACAATGTTTCCTGCTTCCGGCAGATGAAATTTATCTGAATGCCGGGACCTTCAGTGCTTTGCCCCGGGCGGTTTACGAGGAACAGATCGCGCTGATGGCTTCCGCGGAGTCCAATCCGACCCGGCAAGCGACGGCGCGGGCCCGCCTCCCGCTTTGGGGGATGCAGCAACAGATCGCCCGGTATCTTGGAGCGGATGCCGAAGAGATCATCTTCCACCAGAACGTCACCCAGGCGCTCAATCAGGCGCTCTTTTGCTTGCCGTGGCGCGCGGGCGGGGAATTCATCGCCAGCGATCAGGAGTACGGCGCGATCACCAACGCCGCGCGTGAGATGTGCCGACGGAATGGATTGAGCTTCCGAGAATTTCCGTTGCCGCTCCAGCCACAGAACAGTGATGAACTTTTAGCTACAGTCCTCAACGCCCTCACGCCGGAGACGGTCGGCGTTTTATTGAGTCACATCACCAGCAAGACCGGACTCGTTTTACCCATCGACCGAATCGGGACGGAACTGCGCAAACGCAACGTGCGCTTCATCGTGGATGGCGCCCACGGCCCCGGCCTCTTGCCGTTACAACTTTCAGCAACCGACGTCGATGTATACGCCGGCAACTTGCATAAATGGTTTATGGGTTCAAAGGGAACCGGTTTTCTACGAGTCGCCCGCCGACTGCATGACGTGATGGAACCGCACATCGTTGGCTGGGGTGGAACGCCGCGGGATGCGACTCCCATCCACGATCAGTTTCCTGGCAATGCTTACCGCTTCCAGTATGTGTTTCGGATGCAAGGTTTGAAGGACGTGTCGTCCTTCCTCGCGTTGGGTGCCGTCCTGCGATTCCGCGAGTCGCTCGGCGAAGCGTGGATCTTGGAACGAATTAGCGAACTGGGCCGGTATGCCCGACGTCGGCTGGAGATCGACCTCGGACTGAAATGCTTCTCGCCCATTCCCGAACTGAACGCTGGTTTGCTCGCGTTCGAGGCGCCGCCCACATGGCGAGAGTCGAATGCGACAGAACGAATGTATCGCGATTACAAGATCACGGTCCCGTTCTGGGTGGACCGCCAACACGGATCCATGCTGCGGATCAGCCCGCACATTTGGAATGTTGAAGAAGACGTGGATCGACTTTTAGCGGCCTTGCAAGGCGGCTAGAAAAAAGTCAGCACGCCATCCACCACGGTGTAATCGTCATCCACGACCGGTAGGAACTTCCATTTGTCGAACGTCGTGCAGGGATGCGAGATACCGGACGCCAGCATGTCGCCGATGCGCAATTCCAAGCCGGCGCAACGGAGGTAGGCGTGGTGATCGTTGAGCGCCGTCACCTGCGCGTCGCCGACCGGCAACCAACCCTGGCCAGGGCGATAGAGCTTCTGCGGCACCGGCAGCCCCGCATCAAACGAACAATCGCGACGCCCCATCGTCAGTAACGCCAGGTCGGGTTCCGGCAGTGACTGCACGTACGACCACACTTCCAACGCCGGCTGCAGCAGGGTGTCGCGGCGCTGACGTTGGAAACTCTCCAGCATTCCGGAATCATGCGTCAGGTAACACCCGCTACGAACCACGATCCGCCCCGGCATTTCACGGAAGACTTCGGCGACACGGTCGAAATAACACGATCCGCCCGCTGTCAGCAGGAACTCCGGGTCATTGGATTGGCAAAGCAGGAGCAACTCGCGCAGGAAGCTCAGATATTGTTCGACTTTCGTCGTTGCTTCTGGCGATGGCCCGCCGGCGATGCCTTCAAAACCTTCGACCCCGGCCAACGTGAGCGCGCCATGGGTCTTGTCAATGGCGGCGAGGACGGCTTCGGCTTGCGCCAGTGTTCGACAGCCGGTACGTCCACCTTCCATACCGCCCTCGAGCAAGACGCGGAGCGGCCGGTTAAGCTGCGCAGCGCGCACAGCGTCCGCGAGTTGCCGGACTAGATCGATCGAATCCACGAGACAGTAGAATTCAAACTGGGGATCGCGCTTCAATTCGTCGAGAACGTAGCGAACGTTCTGGCGGCCCACGAGCTGATTGGCGAACAGTACCCGGGACACACCGAATTTCCGGTAGACCTGCACGTGACTGACCGTGGCGGCGGTGATGGCCCAGGCGCCGTCATCCAGCTGTTGCTGGAACAATTGTGGCGCCAGCGTCGTCTTGCCGTGCGGCGCGAAGGAAAGACCGCGGGTCGTTATGTACTCCCGGAAGGCGCGGCGATTGTGTTCCAACGCCGATCGACGCAGCACCGCGAGCGGGAGTGGCAAGTCCTGACGCAACACGTTCCATCTCTGCTTGGCGATGTTGCCCAGCCGAAAAGGAGGCACGCCACCGGGAATCCCTTTGATCCGATCATCAAGTTCCGTGTCCCAAATGGCCTGAAAGTTCATGCGGCAGAATAGGGGCGGATCAGCGCGACTTGCAAGGCGGGACGAACTCAGTCCCGCTGCCGGCGATCTTTATGCCTGGCCGGCCCGACCGGTCTTTTTGACTTTCTCCCAATACTCGTAAGGTCGGAGACCATCTTTGTGGGCGAAGATCAGCGTCTCTTCAATGGTAATCAAAGCGATATCGAGCAAGTCCTCGGCTTTAAAAGGACCTTCGCCGCCAGCGGGCAGTTCGGTCATGATCGGCATTGCCCCACACACATGGTAAACGGCCGACATTTGGCTCAGTAACGGTTTCCCCAGACCGACAAGGCCGGCCCAACTCATCCGCGTGACCGGGTAACCGTCGCGCCACAACCGCGATTGCACCGCGCCGGCGAGCCGCGAGTACTCATGCTGGAATCCTTCCGGGATAAAAAAATCAGGCGGCCCCATCATCGTTCCCGCATTGGAGTGCCAGACGAGCACGCCGTCGGGTCGCTCGGTGAGATAGTAACGCATCCAGGCCTGCGTCTCCGGTTGGCGCTGGACAGTGCAAAAATCATACTGGAGGTTTGCGCCGGCATCGTTGAAGTAACAGCCCATGAAAGCCGTCTCGTCCGGCGGGATTGGAAAGCGATTCTTGATGCCGGGGTACTCGTACTTCGTGCCATCGTTCGCCACGCCCATGAGACAACGCGCGAGCAGTTCGTTGGGAACTCCGCACGGATTGCGAATGGGCCACCGATCCACCCCGTCGGGATTGAGCCACGGTATCATCACGAGCCGCGCCGCACGGGCGAGTTCCTGTAATGCTGGCCAAGCTTTACCGCGGGCGTCCTGCCCCGTTTCAATCACTTGGCAGAGATTCAGCATGCCAACGGTTCCAGCCAATTCGCCGCCGTGGATGCCGCCTTGAAGGGCCAGTACGGGACATTGCCGGCGCGTTTCCCCGTAGAATGCTTGCGGAAAAATTTTCGTCGGATCCGGGGGGACAAGCTCAGCGGCGAGAGCCGACTGCAGGTTGTCCGTAGTGGCGTCCACGGGCTTCTTCTCTCCAAATTCCACCGCCACAATATCGCGGCCACCCGCGCTGCGTCCAATCGTGTGGACTTGGACGGTTTTGAGTGATTTCAGGAAGGGCAGGCCAACGTCCGGCTTATCCAGCCAGAAGTCAGGACGTTGTTGCGCGCGGGATAGATCGCCAAATTCCTGGGTGATGGCGCTGAGATTTCTCATCGTTTGTTCCGCTCAAGCGACGCGGCTCGGAGATAAGCTTGCATGGGAATGAGGTGGAGTGTAAGAGGCAGCTCCATTGTGTTCAAGACCATCCTCACGGGGAATTCACTGATTCAGATTCACGTGCGAATGGCCAAGTGTATTTTCTAACTGCCACGTGAAAACTCCGCATCTTCGTCGTGCCGACCTTGCCGGCAAGGTCATTGATTGCCACTCGCACATCGGGGTGGCACTCAAAGGTTATGCTGGCATCGAATACCCGTATGCCCAGACCGCCGAAGGGCTCTATTACCGGCAACGCGCCGGCGGCGTAGATGTGAACATCGCGTTTCCCTTCACGCCCGATCTCTACTTCGATCCGCAATCAGTCGTTCGCGGTAAACTGATCCCGGCAGCGCAGCCCCTTTCCGCGGTACCCTATGCCGTCGAGAATGAATTGCTGTTGACGGAGATCTTCAACTTCTGTCCAGAGATCGCGCATCGCTTTCTCCCGTTCATCTCAGTGGACCCGGTCCGCGAAGTGGCCGGGCAGATCAAATCGCTGCTCCGGTTGGAGGAGCAATTCCCGATCTACGGCATCAAGATTTCTCCGGTGCTTTGCCAGTCGCCGATTACCGGCTTGCTCGATGCCGGCAAAGCGTTTGTCGAATACGCGCAAGAACGCAACCTCCCATTTCTCTTTCACGTCACCAGCGACGCGCGCGAAATCTACTCGTATGCCGGCGACACGTTTCGGGTGATTGACGCTTATCCTAACGTTCGCTTCTGCCTCGCCCACTGCATCGGCTTTCATCAAGAATTTCTCCGTCGCGCCGATGAAGCGCCGAATGTGTGGGTGGATACTTCGGCGCTAAAAATCCAAGTCGAGTACATCGTGCAGAGCGGTATCACGCCGCCGGCGCACCGGCTGGCTGGCGACTACAGTAATCACATCGCCATCATGCGAACGCTGCTCGAACAATTCCCCGACACGATCCTCTGGGGGAGCGACGCCCCGGCGTACTCTTATATTTGCCGGCGACTGCAAGCCGAAGGCCACTACGAAGAGTTCCGGCTCAAAGCGACCTACGAAGACGAAAAAGCGGCGCTCGATGGTTTGCCGGCCGCGTTGCGACTGAAGGCGTGCAACACCAACACGCTTCAGTTTCTCTTCGGCGAATAATGCACGACGGCGCGCCATGGGTGGCCGACGGTACCGAGCGCGTTACGCGTGGCGATCTCCAACCGGTTCACGCCGTGATGTAAACGCCACGTGAACAGCGAACCACGTTGATGTGATATCGCGCCGTCGAGTCGGAGTTGGTAGTCCCGGAAAAACTGCGCTTGGAATGGCGTTAACCGCAGCCGGATCGCCGACCGTGCCCCACGCCAATTTGCGACGACGCGCACGCGATCACAAGACCAGTAGAGTTGCCGCCAATCTGAGACATGCCGTTGCAGCCGAGCCGGCGTGTGCCGGAAAGAAGGGATCGCATGATGATAATAGCGCACCGGTAATCCGTCTTTGTAATCCTTGCGACGGAACCAGCCCATCTGGATGTAGCAGAGTCGGCACCACGACTCGGGATCAGAATTGTGGATTTTCCCCGCCGGGCATTGCGAGCCGAGTGGAACATGCCGGACGCCTTTCCGGAGAAAACCCGGTTGCCGGCGGTCCTCTTCCAGAATCTCGATCAACTCGCCGATTGAATAAGGGATACCGTCAAGGTTGAGCCAGACGCCGGCATGACCGATTGCGTTGTCGGTCTCCAGACAGATCCATTTGTCATGCGTATGATCGTAAGCTTCCAACGACCAGTGGCCGTAAACTTGCGTCCGCCGTGCCGGTATCCCGAGTGCCCAGAGGACTTCTTCCATCACGTGCGCGTAGCTACCACACATCCCGCCGACCTGACCGGCCTTGATCCCGGTGAGCAGTTTGTCGCCGCGCTCCTCGAAAATGTCGCGCGGCCACGGCCAGCAGGATGTGTGCGGCCAGAGATTGCTGACGTAACGTCCCACACGCAAATAGTCCCTCGAAAGGGTTTGGCGCGCCGAAGTACAACTCCGGCAACTCAGGATGTCGGCGGAGACATTGCCGGTAGTTGCGCAGACGGTCAGGAATGAAATCGAAACGCAGCGCGCTTTCGATCACCGGCGGATCATGGAGTTCCAACAGCGTTAGCCCGTTGCCAAGGTGCGCTTCGATGGCGCACGGCGCTTCCTGTGGCAGCGAGAACGCGGCAACTTCCTGAACCCAACCGGTGAAGGTATTGCGCCAGCGCGCGCGGCCGGGGCGAATCTCGTCAACGGTACCGCCGATTGCGACGGGGATGCATTGTTGGCGGTACGGCTGCCAACTCACATTCCGGTCGACACGGCCGATAAGCCGTTCGCCGGTATGCAAGAAAGCGCCAATCCGGTGGTGCAATCCCAACTCACCAGCACTCGATACATCGCGCCGGCGCGCCACCGCCACGCGAGGCGAAGTTCATGTCCGTACGCTTTGAGACGGAGTCCGCCCTGTCCGTTACCGGGATTGATCGTTAGCGAAAAGTAATTACCCCACGTGCGCGCCACTTGCCCGCCGGCAATGGTGCCGGCAGCGGGAAATGCAAACCGCGTCGGGAATCGTAGCCGGCAACTGGGTGCGGGATGTCACAGAATACAGTGGACTTGCCAGACCCTCGGCGCAGATCAAGTGAGAAAGTTTTCTGATTCACAATTTACTGCAAATCGTCCATTTCGACCTTGTCGTCCGTCGAGCCATCGAGAGTCGGGCCGGTATGTTGGGCCGGCGATTCACTCGGCACACTGGGACCGCAGCGCAACGTACCGTCGGGCAGCGCTTCTAGCTTGCCCTGAACATGCACGAATGGTTGAGTCGATGCCCACGGCGCTTTGACCGCCTCGCTTGCGTACCAGGCGCTCGACCCCTTCAACCCCATCGGCATCGGCGCACCGGCGGGCCATGAGGAACGATCGACCAGGGTCGGGTCTTCCCAGAGTTGGGAGATGAGAACATACACGTTGAGTTGTTTGAATGATTTTTCGGCAGCGCCGGTCGTCTTGCCCTCGGCGTGCACCGTGAGACAGTAGCGGAATTGTTCCGACCGTTGAAAGAACATCGAGCGGAGGAAGGTGAAATCGGCTTTCGGCAGCTTGCCGAAACCGAAGTCCCAATCACCGACGTTTTTTGGCCGGCGATGTAGACCGCGCTTTTGCTCACCACCCTGTGGATCGTTGGCTTGAATCGAAAATGAGTCGAGCAACCTCAAGTCGCGCGGAGCGTGGGTGGATTCATCAAAGGAATTCACGGCGAAGGCGCTGAGTTTGACTTCCCGGAGTGTTTCGTTTTTGGAAACCGGCTCGACGGCCAAGATCGTCGCCGTGTGTCCGACCGAGTACCAAGTCGGACCGTTCGTACTCTGCCAGACGATCTCATGCGGCCAGCGCCAAACCGCCGGTACGATCGGCGTGGCGACGGGTTTGTCCGTTTTGGATCTTGGCTTTTCGACCGGCGGAGTTACCGGCGTCGAAGCCAGCACAGCCGGTTTCTTCGAAGGAGCAGGCGGCGGCAACTTGGTGACATCAGCGACGATTTTTTCCAACGGTAGACTGTGCAGTTCGGTAGTGCCGAAATACACGCGGTCTTTCGCGAAGCAAAAAGCGGGGCCGGGAGTCTTATAGACGGCAAAATCGCTCACGCCCGGCTCGCGGTAGACCGGCTCAACGACGCCGGTATCACTGTGAAACCGGAAGAGCGCCGTACCATCCTTGTCGGTCCCGTAAAAATAGACGCAGCCATCCGGGCCGCGCACGAATTTCCCCGCCGCGTCGTATTGATTCCAGCGAATCTCGACCGGCAGCCGCACGATGCGCGTCGTTTTCATCGTCTTCACGTCGAACACCACCAGCATGCCGGTGATTCCATCGCCGGCATATTTCGCCGACGGAGGCGCGGCGATGACCACTTGGCCGGGCTGACCCTCCGCGACGTACAGTAGCTTCCGGCCCGTTAGGTCCTCGTCGTGAACGAAGCGGCGCAAATGCAAATCGAATAAGGCGAACTTGCCTTCCGTGTGGTTGGGATCCGGGTCAAATGGATTCGAGTCGGCTTTGCCAACCATGGCAATGTAATCATCACCAATCGCGCAAATGTGAGTGACGACGTGATGCAGGAACGGCCCGCGTTCGATGCCGATGGTTTCCGTTTGCGGCTCGTACCAGCACAAGGCGCCGCAATAGCGGGTTCCCTCCATGTGCGGGGGTGAATGCAGCATGAACATGTGGGCCGCATCATGCCCGCCGGCATAGAAGCGCCCGTCGCCACCGAGCGCGAAGCCGCTGGGCCGGCGGATGTTCAAGGAGTTGAAATACCGGAACACAGCGACGAGCCGCGGATTGGTGTCCTTCGCGCCCCACGGGGAAGCGCTGGACCAGTCCTTCTCGAAATTGTCTGTCCACCGCCGGTTCGGATCGAACCGCATGAACTTGATGCCGTAGTAGCCGACCGCGAAGATTTCGTTTCCGTACGGGATCATGTTGTACCAGACGTAGTCCGCCCCAAGACGGCGGAGCGAGTTGGCGTCGGGATCGAACTCCCAAATCCAAGCCGGTGCCGCGCCCGAACCATAGATTCGCCGACCGTCGGGGCCGACCGTCAACGCCTTGACAGGTGCCCACGTCGCTTTCTTGAACTCCATGGCGATGTGGCGCGGCGCAGTTCCCGGCATGGTTACGGTGATCGAAGGGTCACGGTTAAAATCCACCGTCAGCTCAAAATCAGGAGGCTTATCCAACGCGACCGCGCGTCCACCATCGAGCCGGTAATACAACGTGCGCGGCTTATCGTTGGTCGTGACGCACTCGCACCACGGGCCCGTACGACTCCAGTGAAAGCGAACCAAAGCCATCGGCTCTGGCAATTTGAGCGGTGTCGCTTCGACGTGACGCTGTCGGATTTGCACGCTGAAGAGTTGGCAAGGCGACTCGCCCACGGCGGTGTAAAGATTGCCAGCGGAGTCTGCTGTCAGGCCGGCGATTGGACCTTCGGGCAGTTTGAGTTTGTCGAGCTTCTCGATGCCGGTGAGGTCGCGCAGATATAATGCGTGGCTCTTCGTGAGCACGTACAAGCTTTCGTCCTTCGTGACCGCGATGCCGGCTGGGACTTCATTGTTAAGACGGACAACTTGGCGAAACGCATTCTCATTTTGGAAATACCGGACGATCCAGCCCGACGCTTCGCCGAACCACATCTTGCCATCGAGACTCGTGCCGAGGCACATTGGCGCGTTCCAAATCCAAGCGGTCGTTAACGCCTCACCTGACTCGCTTTTGGCTTTGCCCATGATCTCGTCGAAAGTGTCCTTGTCGGCCCCTTCCGCTGCGCGCTCGTCGCGAATCAACTCGCCGCGTCGCGTAAACTCGGTGAGCACACCGGTCTGGAGATTGAGTTGGAAAAGCGGCGGCGGGCCTTGACCGCGGTCCGTGGCATTCGTGCACGCTCCGTAAAGGGATGCCACGCCGCCAGCGCCGGGGGCAACGGCGTACCACAGCACGCGGAAATTCTGCCCGATTTTCGCGTGACTCGTTGAGGTCAAGAGCGGCGCTTGGAGGGTGGAGACGTTAGCGGTCTGAACGATCACGTCTTGGTCTTGGGCGACCACATTGTTCAACCACGACAAGGCAAGAATGAGAAACCACTTCGATGATGACAGTGTCTTGATGGAATACTTAGACCTGAATTCGACAGTGATTGTCAAGATTGCGGATTGCAGGCTTGACCCTGAGGACGCGGGGATAGTACGCGTTTAAGTCATGAACCTCTTTGACGTCAACGGTTCGTTCGGAATTCCGACCAACAGTCCACCCGAATTTTCGACGCCCGCCGAATTGCTCGCCCACATGAATCGGCTCGGCGTCAGCCGGTCACTCGTGTGGAACATCGCCGGTCGCAACCATCACAGCACCACCGGCAACCGCGAGCTGCTGGCGGCGATTGCCGGCGAGGAACGCTTTATCCCAGCGTTTAGTGTCGGCTACGACATGCCGTGGGAGCGCGACGGATTGAAACATCTGTGCGCTCAGCGCGTGCGCGCCGTGCGGTTGCATCCGACTTCGATGCGCTACAACGCCAACCAAATCGCTTCGGTGATTGAATCCATAGCAGAACAGAGGCCGGTCTTGCTCAGCAGCATTCGCGAGATGCCGGAGCCGATCGCGTTTGCGGAACAGTTTCCGAATTTGTCAGTCATCATCACGCACGCGATGTGGAATCATCTGTTCACCGTGCTGGAGGCGATGCAGCGGTGTCCGAACGTATTGCTCGATATTTCGTGGGTGCACTCGAGCGGCAGCCTTGAGTTGATTTGTCAGCGGTTCGGTGCGGAACGGCTGGTGTTTGGACTGGGCGGGCGCGCGCATCAGGGCGCGAGTATCGCGGCGCTGCAGCTCGCGGAGATTCGTGACGACGAACGCGACTTGATCGCGCACGGCAATCTCGACCTGCTCCTCGGCCTGTCGCTTACGCCGCCGCAGCCGGCCATCATCGCTCAACCGCTTTGGAATCGTCTACTCACTGGCCAGCCGCTCGGCGTTGAAATCGTGGATTGCCACGGACATTTCGGCCCGCTGTACAATAAGCCGATACTGCGACAGGAAATCGCTGATCAAGTTCCGCAAGCGTTGCGCGACATGGATCGCTGCGGCATCCGGCAGCTGATAGTCTCCGGCTTTCACGCCTTGGCCAATGATCCGCTTACCGGCAATGACTTGCTCGCTAAGGAGCTGGCGCCACACGGCGAGCGGTTTCGCGGCTGGATTGTCTTGAATCCGTTTCAGGGTGACCGGCTTACGCCGCATATCGAACGCTGGGTGGCGAATCCGTTTTTCGTCGGCATCAAAATCCACCCCGATCACTGGCGCTTGCCGGTCACCGACCCGCGCTACGAATACATTTGGCGTGCCGCCAACACACACCGGCTACCGATCCTCATGCATACGTGGGACACGCCGAACAACAGCCCTGCGATGTTCCGCGAAATTTGTCCGAAATATCCGCACGCGCAATTCATCTTCGGTCATGCCGGCGGCGGAGACCGGGGACGCCGGGAAGCCGAAGCGATTCTGGCGGCCAATCCGAACACGTGGCTGGAATGGTGCGGCAGTTTTTGTTCAAGCATTCCGTGGGAAGAAACGCTTCCGAAAATCGGCAAAGACCGGCTGCTCTTTGGTACCGACGCGACCGTCCACAACTTCGCCTGGGAACTCGGCCGGTATCTCTCGCTCGACTTGCCGGAAGAAATGCTACGGCCAGCACTGAATGACAACTGGCAGGCGCTGCTGAAGAGGCGCGGAGCTATTTAAGGATTTTCTCCGCCTCGGCTTCCGCTGCACTCAATTTTAGTTCGAGAGTCTTCAGTTCCGTCTGCGCGGCGCTTCCTGTTTGACTGGCTTCCAGTGCCATGATTTCCTGCTTCTTGGAGCGCCAGGCGGACTTGAGCTCCAAATAGTTCAGCCGAACTGTCACCGCTCGTAACTCCTGTTCCTTCTGCTGCAAAAGTTGTGCGTTGGCGGCGCCCGGTTGTTTTGCCAACCGCGTGATGCTCGATTCGAGCGCAGCCTTCTGTTTCTCCAAGGTGAGCCGTTGTTTGATCGCTCCGTTCTCGGCTCCAAAATGGTCCAGCTCGAGTGATTCCAACGACGAGCCGGAGGGGTACACCGAGACGACGAGGTTGCTGTTCACCACGGAATTATTCCCTTGAGTGAGGGTGGCCGGCTCGGGCTTGAGTTCGTGTTTCATGTAGAACGGGCAAAATAGATTGAAGCGGATGACGTTCCCGCCTGGCGCGGTTTCAATCAGGCCTTGAGCTTGGGTGGAATGAAGTTGGTCGTCGCCGCAGAAATTGTAGAGCACCTGACACCCGCCGCTGTCGCCTGTGAGTCGAATGCCGGCGCCGCCGTGGAGCGATTGATTGTTGGCCCGGCACATGTTTCCGAGTACGGAAGCGCCGGTCGTGTTCGTCAGCGAAATTCCATCACCACCGCAGAAGGTGATGCTGTCGGATACGATCCGCGGCTCTTCCGCGCCGGCGAGCAGAATGCCTTCATCGCTTGTGGTGCTGATAATGTTGCCGGCGAGAAGAGTGCCTTTGCGGGCTTTCTCGAACCAGAAGCCACGTCGGCATCCTTTGGCAAGATTGTTCTCGGCTTGAACCTGCGAATTCACGGCGTGGACAGCTTCCGCCGTCGCTCCGATAACCCGGCAGTCTCGCATCTTCGTGGATGAATCGAAAATCCGGATGCCTTCACCTTCCCAGCCCCGAATATCCAAGCCTTCCAAGTGCGCGTCTTCGGAGCCGGCAATAAGGATCGCCGGTGCTCGCGTCGTTTGCGGGTCGTACTGGCTTAAAATGGTGAAATCGCGAATGGTCGTGCTCGGCGCTTTCTCGCCGAAGATGAGGGAGCCTGTGTAACCTTCGGCGGAGTACAGAACCGTACCGATTCCTTGTCCGGCCAAGGTGACTTTGGCCGGAAGGCGCAACGCCTTGGCGAGCTTGTAACGTCCGCCGGGTAGTCGGAGCGTTCCGCCTTTTGCCGCGAGTTCGTCGAGTGCCTGTTGGAATCCGCAATCCGGCGAATCGGGTTGATAATATTTACGGCCGTCCAGAATCGGCTCCGGCAACGCGGGCGGCGGCACCGGTTTATCCCGGCCCACGCCGACCGGCAGTTCTAGGTGGTGAGCGAGCCCAAGCTTCTCTGGGCTGTAGATATTCTTCTCTGTATCACCAGAGAACTCGCCTGAGTTTCCGGCCGCGACCACGCCCATGGTTCCCTCGCCGAAGGTGAGATTGCCAATCTGATTTTCGCCGAGGACGTAGTAGCGTCCCGGACTGAAGTAGAGAGGCGTGCCGGGTTCGGTCTTCAGCCCGGACGTTTTGATGCTGGGCAACCGATTGTTGAAGAAGACGCCGGCATAACCGCCCGATTCAATATCGAGATCCTTCAAGATCGTGTTTCCGCCGATGGTGTTGAAGATGTCACCGACCGTGGGGTAGCCACTAAATTTGTCGAGCGTGTTGCGCCAGTACATGCCGTTCTCGTTTGAGAAGCAGAAGAACAGGCCGAGACTGTTGCCGACGCTGAGGTTTCGGGCCCAGAGATAGCGCTGGGTGCGGGTGCCGGGGTGAAAGCCGCGTTCGGTTTTTGTCACCGTGTTGTCGGTCAGCATCGCGTCGCCCCCAGTCTGCAGGCTGATGCCGTCCGATGGATAGGTGTCCACGTTGACCCGATGAACACGCGCTCCGTAGAGACAACCGAAGGTCACGGGGCACGTCAGGAAACTGCCCGCGACAGTCTTCCCGGCCGGCGCCGTCTCATCGCCGCGAAGTGTCAGGTCTTTGACTTCCACAAACTCGGCACTCAAGGCATAGATCAACGGAAAGAAGTGCGTCAGCGCGGTCCCTGTTCCTTTACCGCGCACGGTGATCATGTTTCCCGAAATGCCGGTGATCAGCATGTCCTGATTCGGCGGTGCAAGCTCCAGCGTGCCGGGGTGGCCGCCGGCCTTATCGAAGCAAACGGCATCGCCCACCAGGAATTTGGAAGCATCCTCCACTGTGGCAGTGAATGAACCATCGCCGGGATCGAGTTTGACGATTTTTGCGGCGTGAAATGGGCAAGCCTTCAAGATCGTCTTTTCGTAGCCTTGCCCCCGGAGCGTTACCCCGCTGCGCAAGCGCAGGTGCCGACGCATCACGAACTCGCCTGCCGGTAGAATCACCACGCCACCGTTTGCCGGCAACGAGTCGATTGCTTTCTGCATTCCGAGCGCGGGATTTTTCGGGTCGATCAACGGTCCGGCATCGACAGTGGCCCGGCGATTTTCAGTCGGTGAGTTGGCGGTCAACGGTAACGCTACTTCCTGGCCGGGCTTCGTGTAGAGCGTAATGGCGTCCATCCATCCGTTTGGCGAGAGAACGAAATAGAATTGTCGATTGACCTCGCTGCGGGCGAGGGGCACGGGCTTGCGCAGAACTTCTTTGCCGTTCACCAGCGCCACACCAACGCCGTCTTCGATGCGGAGATCCACGACGCACGGTGTGTCGGCGGGAACGCGCACGGCACCCCGATTCTCATCTTCCGCGGCGGTCAGCGTCACGGTAAAGAGGTCGGGATATCCACCGCCGCCCCAGTCGCACTCCCCGGCTCGCAGGCTCGCGGCGAGACTTGAAGGGCCGACGGAGCTGCCGGTCCATGGTTTTCCGTGTGCGCCCTCCAGAGTTACCGTCATGACGACGCGCATGTCGCCGCGCGGCATGGCGGTGTTGCACAGGACGGAGTTGTCGCTGCTCCACGCGCGCGTGACGCGGAGCCGGTTATTCTCGATACGCCAATCGCCACGGACGATGCGCCAATTGGGGCCGAGCATCTCCCGATCGAACTTGTCGTTCAGAACCGTCTGCCAGCCGTTCGTACCGGAAACGGCAAACCCGGCCGGCACGCTCACCAGGAGCAACGCCGATGCAACGAGGAAGCTTTGACTAATGGCGGTTCCCCTGCGGCACTTTCCAGCACATTGGGATCCTAAGCTTAGAATTCCACGTGGACAAGTTGTCGCGG
>JADMIO011683296.1_pt1 | contig 53169 bp, 35 predicted proteins | sample 8958161 | NCBI WGS metagenome assembly JADMIO01 (sample SAMN16585339, study PRJNA669376) | soil metagenome | isolation source: Crop rotation soil | place: USA: Cullars Rotation, Alabama | collected 2011 | reverse complement strand
TTTCATTATGGTGAAAGTTGGAACCTCTTACGTGCCGATCAGATTAAAACGAAAGGCCCAGTCTTTCGACTGAGCCTTTCGTTTTATTTGACCATGTTGGTATGATTTAAATTAATACGACTCACTATAGGGTCAGTGCGGCCGCGACTTCAAGTCACGTGAATTCCAAGCTTCGGATCCCACTGTGCTGGAAAGATTGGATTTCGTGAACGCCGAGAATTCGATGGGCTTCCACGCGCCGCAGGAAACCGCGAAGACACTCGCGGAGTCGATCGACTACGCGCGGCAGGGCCAACTCGCGCTGCTCAAGTCCGCCAAACCGTGACCGACAGCCGCGCATTGCACAGCCGCGAGCGTTGGTCGTGTTCGAATCGCACGCTCACCGCCGGAAGCCGAAGAACCCGCCGACGATCGCCGCGAACCCCGACGGCAGGTATCCGGTTATGAACTTCTTCGCGCTGCCCGCCTGCGCCTGCAGCCACGTCGAGCCTTCCTTCACGTCACCCTGAATCTGATCCCACGGCAGATCGATCATGCCGGTCTTCTTCAGCGCGAAGATGCCCAGGCCGAGGACCGCGACGATGAGCAAGCTCCATTTGACGAAGCGGCGCATGATCCAGCCAAGGGTAAAGCCGCCAAGAAAGCTCACGGCAAAGCGCGTCAGCGCGGGCGCAAACGTGCCGAAGGTTTCCGCGGCCTTGGGCGAGTTGTGCGAGTAGGCCCACAGCGCCGCGCCGATGACGGCCGCGCCGATCGCGAGGCGCACGAGCGCGGAATCCCACGGCCGGGGGCCGCGAACAATCGAACGGGATGACGATTCGCCTGCCATTTCCACTTGAGATTGTCGCGCGCCAATGGCTCAAATACAACCGCGATGGCACGGCCCAATCGGCTTTCGCAGATTCTCTTGAGACATGCGGCCGGGACTTTCTCACATTCTCAAGAATGTACGAACGTTGCGTGCCGCTCAAGTCCGCCTGACCGGTGCGTACCATCGTCCGGTGCGTTACCCTGAGCGACTGCGGGCGCTCGCGCCGCGACCCTCATGCTTTCATGGATCGCCCTCACACTGGTCCTGTCGATGAATCACGCCGCATTCCCTCCACAGGACCAATTGGCTGGCGGCGACGCGCGTTCGGCGCGGCTGCTCAAGGCGGTTCACGACGATCAGATCGGCACGGCCGCCGCGCTCATCGATGAACTGCAGGCCGCGAAGCAATCGCTGCCGACGCTGCCCGACGGCCGCACGCTTCTGCACATCGCGGCGGAGAATGCTTCGGCAGGCATGATCACGATGCTCCTGGCGCACGGGCTCGATGTCAACGTCACCGACTCCCTCGGTCGCACCGCGCTGCATCGCGCGCACAGTCTCACCGCGCCGGCGCTTATCGACGCTCACGCCAACTGGGTTGCGCTCGATTCGCTGGGCAACACGCCGCTGCACTATGCCGCAGAGCAGAGTGCGGCCAGTTGCGCGATCTTGGTGGACAAGGGTCTGCCGGTCGATGCCCGCAACAACGCCGGTCTTTCTCCGCTGCACTTCGCGACGTTGTCGGGCGAGAAGTCCGCTGTGGAGTATCTGCTCGATCACGGCGCGAACATCAACGCGAAGACGCTCGCTGCCTACGACTATCTTCCGTGGTGGCTCGATGCGGATGCCAACAAGCCGCGACGCATCGCCGCCGGCAGGACGCCGCTGGACGTCGCGCGATTGATGCACGCGGAGAACAAGTGGTCGTCCGGCCGGCATCGCGCAATTGTCGAACTGCTGGAAGCGCGCGGCGGCACGGCCAACGCGCGCGTGCAGGCATTCGCGCCCAAACGACTCATCTACATCGCAATCTCCATCGCATCGCTGTTCGTAATGCTGTGGGGCCTGCTGTTGCTGGATGCGCGCGTCACCGGCTGGCACGCGCTGGCGGGGCGCTTCGTTGCGCAATCAACGCCGGCGAACATCAACGCGCATCAGGATGGGGGCGTGGGGCGTCTCGGCCTGGTGCACCTCAAGAGCCTGCTGCGCGCGGCCGCGACCGATGACGGCCTGTACATCGCCTTCCCCGGCTGGCTGAGCGCGGGCCATCCGCCGCTGATAATTCCCTGGAGCGAATTGACGATCGCCAGCGACAAGAGCCTGCTCGGCATCGAAGTGCTCGAACTCCGCGCTGCCCGAGATGGCGCCGCAGGCCCACCCGGGGAACTCATCGTGCTGCGCGGCGGCATCGTACCCGAAGTGCGCAATCGCCTGCGTCCGTAGGATGGCTGTGCCGGCCACCTCGAATGGAATCAACCACGGAGACCACGGAGAACACGGAGCAATAAATGAGGACAACGCGATTGAAGAGACTCTCCCAGTCCCGTCTCCGTGATCTCCGTGTTCTCCGTGGCCAACGGTCGCCTTGACACGCGATCTTCATCCGTTCGCGCCTATGATCAATCGAAGGTTGTTGTCCGCTGCTCTTTGAAAACCGATCTGTTGAAGTTTGGGGCCGACTGGCATCGACCGGACATGTTTGGCCTGAAGCTGCGCGCCGTGGAGCATGCACGCCCACGTAAAAAGCATGCAAAACCATAACTGCCAACACGCAGTATGCACTCGCTGCCTAATCATTAGGCGGCACGATTCCCGCTGACGCCCGATAGGACGGGAATCGAAAACATCGGGATAGTCTCCGTGGCTTGAGCGACGACACGGAGGCGAAACCAAGTCACTCATGGCTGCGAGGAAGATTGTCGATCTTCGTCCTCGCAGCCGAGATCAAACGATCGAACACGCGTCGTAGATGCGGCAGACCGGCTGTATCGGCACGGGGGTTCGACTCCCCCCGGCTCCACTGTTTGGTCAGCTTGTGACCACTTGAGACAAGGCGTGCTTTTGGCACGCCTTATTCTTTGCGCTGCGGGTACCAACTTGGTCACCCGATTTCCGTGCACGTGCGGTTACGGACACGGTCCCCACCGCGTCAGGATCGATAGCAGATCCTGAACACCGACGGTGCCGTCATTGTCGACGTCGGCGACACAGTTCTGGCACGCGCCCCAGTGCAGGATCACGCTCAGCAGGTCGCTCACATTGACTGCGCCGTCGCCGCATGATGGTGCAATGTCAGCGGGGCAGGAGTCGAGGGGCCCCCAACGGGCGACATAGGCGGAGACGCTCTCCCCCGCCGTCGAGAAATCTCCGCCGATGACAAGGTCTCTGCCCATGCGGACGATCGATGCGCCGCAGGCGCGAGGGTACTGGTACTCAAGTCCATGCTGGAAGCCGAGACCCATCGGATGCCACGATTGCCCGTCCCATCGCGCGACGCTGTTCACGCCCAGACGGCCGGCGCTATAAAAGTTCCCTGCGGCAATCAAATCGCCGTTGTACTCGGCAAGTGCGAAAACGCCTTGGAAGTTCACTTCGATGCCCGCGCCTAAAGGATGCCATGCCGATCCGTCCCACCGCGCGATGTTCTTGGCCGCGAGGCCTCCGGCGTTCGTGAAGACCCCGCCTGCATACAGGTCGCCGTTGCATACGGCGGTCGCATAGACATATGGAACGCCCGACGCAGCGCTCATGCCCGTTCCGAGACCGGACCAGTCAAGGCCATTCCATTGGGCAATTCGCTTGGCTGACGTTGAGCTGCCCGCACTGGTGAACGCGCCGCCAGCGATGAGATATCCCTGATAGACGGTGAGAGCGAAGACACCAGGACCGTTGGTGCCCCCCGCCATGCCCGAGCCAAAACCGAGCCATTGCTGGCCGTCCCACTGCGCGATGGAGTGAACGATCTGACTACCAGCTTGTTGGAATTGCCCTCCGGCAATCAGCTTGCCGTCGAACACCACGAGCGCGTTGACCCTGCTGCTGATCCCCGTGCCCAACGGCTGCCATTGCGCGCCGTCCCAGCGCGCGATGTGGTTCACAACCTGACTGCCCGCTCGCGTGAAGTCCCCGCCGGCCACGAGCTCGCCATTGAAGTCGATGAGGCAGCGAACCACGTCGTTAAAACCTTGCGCAAGCGGCTTCCACGTGTCGCCGTCCAGCCACGCGACATTGGTCGCCACCACATCCCCCGCATTGTTGAAGTCTCCACCGGCGTACAGCTGACCATTCACCACGGCCAGTGCGTTGATGATCGCGTCGAAACCAGGACTGACAGGTTCCCATGCTGATCCGGTCCAGCGACTGATTCCGAGGCCACCGGCAGTGCCGGCGAGGTCGAAGTCGCCACCGACGATGAGTTGTCCTTGGTAAGTCGTGATCGCAGCAACCCGCCCGCGCACCCCTTCGGCCATGTTTTGCCAACTGCTACCGTTCCATCGCATGATGTACGCGAAATAAGGAGGATTGATGTAGTTGACGAAATCACCTCCGACGATCAAATCGCCGTTGTGCAGCGCCAGCGCGCGGCATATTGGGTTGCCGCCGTCGATGCCGGCGCCGAGACTCTCCCATGCCGTGCCGTTCCAGCGGCCGACCCGATGAATGGACGCAGTGCCGAGCGAGGCGAAGGAACCTGAAACATACAGGCGCTGGTCATCGGCGAGCAATGCATTGACGGTTCCGTCGTATGGGCCGCCGTATGCGCCGCCGCCAAATTGTCTCCATTCGGAGCCATTCCACGCCGCGAGACAATTGGACACAACGCCCCCAGCAAAGGAGAACTCTCCTCCGGCCACGAGCTCGCCTTGGAAGACCGCAAGCGCGTTGACAACGGCCCCCCCGATGGGGTCGGGGTAATCCGGGGACAATCCACCCGCCACAGTATCCCACGTGAGCGTGTCGACATTCCATTGCGCGATGGAGCGCACAACAGCCGCGCCGCTGTTTTGAAAGAAGCCGCCCGCAAACAGTCGGCCGCGATAGGTCGCCAAGGTGAGGACATAGTACTGACCGAACCCCTCTCCCATCGCCGTCCATGTTTTTCCATCCCAGCGGGCAATGCGGTTCGCGAGCGTCTCACCCACGGCGGTGAATGACCCACCGACCACGATCTCATTGTTGTAGACGCACACGGCGCAGATCGCGCCGTTGAACTTCTGATTCCCCAAGGAATGCCACTTCAAACCGTCCCATGTGGCGATGTTCATCGAGAGCGCGTCGCCGGCGACCCGGAAGTACCCCGCAACGACAAGCAACTCAGGCTCCGGCCCCGCACCGTCGGGATCCCATTTCGTCATCGCGATGACGGACCCGTCGATTCCACCGACCGGCCCGCCGACGCGCCAATCGAAACTGCATTGTGCGGCCGCGGGGAGCGACGCGACCGCAACGCCCAAGAGCAGAAGCCCAGTAAGTGGAATCCACCGCATATCGATGGACTATGCGCTGGAATTAGCGGGCGTCAAGACCAATGTCCCGAAATACTCGCGCGCCAACCGCCATGACGTCCTTGCATTGTCGGCACGCCGTTCATGCTGGCCGCCTCTTGGCGGTCCCGCAACTACCGACAGGGCCCGCGGAACCCGCGCGCCAACGTTCGCCCCCCGCTCATCGGGAAATGGTGTGAGGGTTTTTGCATGGGGATTCGCTGCATCTTTCACGTTGTCACGGGCAGGGGTCGCTCGACGGCTGTCGCGCGCCGTTGCTGTCCGATCGCTTCTGCCGAAGGCGAGCGGCTTGTTTCCGCTGTTGGCTCAAGCGACAATCGCGCTGGATGATTGATCGAGTTTGATCAGGGAACCCATGGACGCCTCACGCTTTCAGCGCATCTCGGAACTCTTCGAAGCCGCGCGGCAGATGCCGGTCGCGCAGCGCGATGCGTTTTTGATTGAGCAGTGTGCGGGCGATGGTGACTTGCTGGAGCAGGTGCGCTCGCTGCTGGAGCATCACGACAAGCCGGGGCAGGCGCTGGAGACGCCGCTGGTGCAGACGCCGCTCGTATCGGCGAGTCTTGCGGGCGATCTCGCGGGGGGGCGGCCGGCGATCGCCGCGCCGCTGCCGTCGCGCATCGGCCGCTATCAGATCATCCGCAAGATCGGCGAAGGCGGCATGGGCACGGTGTTCGAGGCGCAGCAGGAGAATCCGCGCCGCACCGTCGCGCTGAAGGTCATTCACGCGGGTATCGCATCTTCGGGAATGCTGCGACGCTTTGAGCACGAAGCGCAGATTCTCGGCCGCTTGCAGCATCCGGGCATAGCGCAGATTTTCGAGGCGGGGACTTTCGATTCGGGGGTCGTGGGCGCGGGTCCACAGCCGTTCTTTGCGATGGAACTGGTCGATGGAGTTCCGCTCAACGAATACGCCGCCACCCACAATCTCGATGCGCGGCAGCGTCTCGAACTGATTGCGCGCATCGGCGACGCGGTGCAGCATGCGCATCAGAAGGGCGTGATTCACCGCGACCTCAAGCCCGGCAATATCCTTGTCGACGCCTCCGGCCAGCCGAAGATTCTCGACTTCGGCGTGGCGCGCGTCACCGATGCCGACGTGCAGATGACGACGATGCGCACCGACATCGGGCAGTTGATCGGCACCTTGCCGTACATGAGTCCCGAGCAGGCGGCCGGCGATGCGAATGCACTCGACACGCGCAGCGACGTGTACGCGCTGGGTGTGGTGGCGTATGAGTTGCTTTCGGGAAGGCTGCCGCACGATCTGCATCGTCGTTTGGCTCCGGAGGCGGTGCGCATCATTCGCGATGAAGAGCCGACGCGGCTGAGCGCGATCAATCGCACGTTTCGCGGCGACATCGAAACCATCGTCGGCAAGGCGCTGGAAAAAGATCGCGCGCGGCGATATCAAACCGCGTCGGACCTTTCGGAGGATATTCGCCGATACTTGCGCGATGAAGCGGTGATCGCGCGGCCGCCCAGCCGGGCTTACCAGTTCCGCAAATTCGCCAAACGCAACAAGGCGGTTGTCATCGGCGTAGCGGCTGTGTTTGTCGCGCTGATCGCGGGCGTGGTCGGCACGAGCCTCGCGCTCGTGCGTGCGATGGACGCGGAGCGCATCGCGGTGGATCGATTGGCGCTGATCGAGAAGGAGAAGACGCGTGCGGTCGCCGCCGAACGAGTGGCCGTCGATCGACTGGCGCAGATCGAGAAAGAGAAGGCCAAGGTCGATGCCGTCAGCCGCTTTCAGCTGGACATGCTGAATTCGGTCGATCCCCGCATCGCGGCTTCGAATCGCGATGTGACGGTGCGCGAAGTGCTGGACGGCGCGGCAAAAAAAATCGATGAAGGATCGCTCAAGGATCAGCCGGAGATCGAGGGCGCGGTGCAGTACATGCTTGGCTCGACGTACTTTTCGCTCGGCTTGTATCCGGAAGCCACGAAGCGGCTGCAGAAGTCGCTCGACCTGCGCCTGCAGGCGTTCGGCCCGGAGAATCTGGATGTGTCTGAGAGTCAGTCGATGCTGGGCGAGGCCTATCGCGAGGCGGGCGACATCAAGAACGCCGAACCGCTCGCTCGCGCCGCTCTCGCCACGCGACAGAAACTCAAGCCCGGCGACAGCGACATCGTCGCCGAGAGCCTGAACAATGTCGCGCTCATCGAAAAGGCGAATGGCAACATCGATGTGTGCATCGACCTCAATCGCCAGGCCCTCGCCATGCGGCGAAAGGTGCTGGGCAACGAGCATTCTGACCTGATGCAGAGCCTGAACAATCTGGCGATGGCGCTCATGGCCAGGCGCCGCGAGCCGAAAGAAATCGATGCGCTTTTTCAGGAAGGCATCGACCTCGGCCGGCGGCTTTACAATGGCGATCATCTTTTCACCGCGAGCCTGCTGCAGAATCAGGCGGAGTTGCGCGAGGCCACCGGCGACGTGCCCGGCGCGCTGCAGTCGATGCAGGAAGCCCTGAGTATGCGCCGCGCCGTGCTGGGCGACGAGCACGCCTGGGTGGCCGAGTCCATGAACAACCTGGCGGGCATGCTCAAGCGCAAGGGCGACTTCACCGCCGCCGAGCCGCTCTTTCGACAATCGCTCGATGTTCGCACGAAGGTGTATGGGCCGGACGACAACCGCGTTTCGGAGAGTTTGAACAACCTGGCCAATCTGCTGCATTCGATGGGCCGCCCTGAAGACGCTGAGCCGTTGATGCGGCGCGCGCTGGAGATTCGCCGCAAGAACAGCACCGGCGACAACGCGATGGTCGCGCTGTACATGGCCAACCTGGGAAACATGCTGACCGCGCGATTCAAGTTAGACGAGGCGGAGAGCCTGATTCGTGACGCGATCGACATGCGCCGCCGGCTGGGTGATGACAAGAGCGTGATCTATGCGAGTTCGCTGCTGAATCTCGCCGCCGTCATGCGCGATCGCAGCGCTGATGCGCTGGAACAGGTGGAGAGTTTGCAGCGACAGGCGCTGGAAGTCATGCGCAACAGCCAGCCGTTGTCGCCTGTGCAGGTGGCGTACGCGATGAACAACCTTGGCATCACGCTGCGCGAGCGCGGTCGACTAGATGAAGCGGAGACGCTGGAGCGCGAAGCATTGGACATTCGGCGCAAGGCGATGGGCGATGACAGTGCGATTACCGCGTCGACCATGCACAATCTCGGCGGAGTGCTGTACGACAAGGGCCAGTTCGCCGAGGCCGAATCGCTGTTGCGCGCCGCGCTGGAGGTGCGACGCAAGAAGCTCGCGGCCGGGAGCGCGGAACTGGTTCCCACCCTCACGCTGCTGGGCATGACGCTCGTGAAGCAGAGTCGGCCGGACGAAGGCGAGCCGCTGCTGCGCGAGGGGTTGGAGATTCGCGTGAAGGTTCTGCCGGCCGGTCACGTGCGCATCGCGGAGAGTTCGCTCGCGCTGGGAATGTGCCTGACAGCGCAGAAGAAGTTCGAGCAGGCGGAGCCGATTCTGCTTGAGGCGTGCGCGACAATGACACAAAGCCCGGTCACGACACTTGCACGCAAGATCGAAGCGTGCGAGCAAGTGATTGCGCTGTACGAGGCATGGGGTCGACCGGAACAGTCCACGCAATGGCGCGCCAAGCGCGATGCGGTCGCAGGCTCCACGGCGTCTGCTCCGGCTGCGACGACACCGGCGACGCAGCCGTGATCGCAGAAGCCAATGTCAGTCGCTCGTTGAAACGCGCAGCCCGCATTCGTCGATTGCCGGAGCGAAAAACCTTGCCTGTGTATTGGGCGGATCAGCCGACAGGATTCGTCGAATGTTCGCGGCCTCATCGGCGTCGCGAGCGATCATGAAAAGGAAACCGCCGCCGCCCGCGCCAGGCAGCTCCCACGCCGTGAGATGCGGCCGCACGCGCGCGATGAGCGCGTCGATAACAGGTGTTGTCGCGCCGGGATCGATGGCCTTCTTCAATTCCCAGTATTCGAGCACGCCGCGCGCGAAGCGGTCCATGTCGCCGGCGTGCAGGTCATCGCGCATGCGGAGCGCGCCTTCGCGCAGCCTGCGCACGATGCGCTCGACATCCGCGCCGCCGCCCAGCCAGCGCCAGACAACGTTCTGCAGGATGTCGCGCGCCAAACGCTGCAGGCCAGTGGAGTAGAGCAGCACGCGCTCGCGCCAGAAATCGGCGGGAATCGCCAGCGGTTGTTCGTGCGGAATCTGCATCGCGCCCGGCTCGGTGGTGAGCAGTTTCGCGCCGCCGGTAATGCCGCCGGCCTGATCCTGCCAGCCGCCGGCGGTGGACATCATCTGCTCCAGCGCGCTCGTGCGCGCGATGAGGTTCTCGCGCGAGAGTGTTTCGCCGACGAGTCGCGAGAGGCAAGCAAGGGTGGCCGCGCCGAGAATCGAACTCGCGCCGAGGCCGGAGCCTTTGGGTAGATCGGATGAGATGGTCAATTCGACGCCGCCGCCGAGCGTCTTCAGCCATTGCTTCAGGTCGCCGCTGACGACTGGAGGCACGATGCCCGACAACACCAGCGCGGCCTTGGGCAGCGCGGCCCAGTCGGCCGGGTCATGATGCGAGCAGAGTTCGACCGCATGGGTGAGATCGATCGAACGATTGAGATCGACGCTGCGAATTCGCACCAGCGGCTCGTCGATCAGCCGCGCGGTCGCGGAAATGGGTTGCGCCCCGTCGAGCCGCATCGCGACGTTGACGACCGAGCCCCCTACCTCGTTGCAGATCGGCGGCGTGTCCGACCATCCGCCCGCGAGGTCGATGCGCACCGGCGCGGTGACGCGCACGAGTTGGCCGCGCACGATGACGGCCGCCCGCGGCTCAGCGCGCTTCTTGACGTCGCTTTGCACGCCTTGAGCGATGGCAGTGAACGCGGCCTGGGCGAAATCCGGAGGTGCTTCAGCCCATGCCGGGCGAGCCGCTGGAAATCGCGCTTCAATCGCGGCCGCCAGACGCAGCGATCGCGCTCTAATGACGGGCTGCCGAGCGAGGCTCATCGAACCGCCAATCCGCGCCAGGCCAATCTCCGCGGCGCTAAGACTTTCGAGGTCATGTGCAGCCTCGTGAACGTCAACACGTCGCCCGTCATGCAGGCGGTTCCGCAGCGTGCGGCGCCGCGCCTCCATCTGCACTGCGTCACGATGTGCGAGCAACCGTCGATGATTCACTCGTGCCATGATGGTGGCGGCGGAGAACAGTCGCTGCGTGTCGCAGCCTACGGGATCATCAATCATCGCCAGGGCGTGTTGAACAACGTGCGATGCTGTGCCAATCGCCCACAGTCGCGCGCTCCAGAGGGTGTGATCGTCGCCCGCGCTCCAGCAGTGTCGATCGAGAGCCGACAAAGGACGACCGCAAAACGTTCCGCCGTGGCTGGCCGCTGAGGCGGGCGTTTTGAAATCGTCGTCGACCCCGAACGCGATGGCGGTCCAGTCGTCTTCCCCCAAGGGCAGACACACAATTCCGGCTTCTTGCGGCAGATCGATTGGCGTGTCACTCTCGCGCGGCGCACCGACGACCACATTGCGACCTTTCAGGTGCAGTCCCTGCGTGATGTAAGACGCGTCGACGAATGCGGCGCCTTCGATGGTTGATGCCCGTTCAACCACCGAATGAATCACGATTGCGTTGTGTGGAAGGCTCCCTGGAATTGCGGCGCGATGATGGCGGTTGCGCGGGATTACGTCTCGCGGCGCGCCGCTGGTGATGTTGTCCAGCAGTTCGCGCGTGCTGCCGATGTGGAAGAACAGTGAATCCGGCACGGTGATGGCGTGAAGGCTGCGGCCGCCGAGCGAGCGCAGGAATGTCGCTGCGCGTGCATCACTGGACGACGCGGCATCACTTTTCGCCAGGGCGGGAAGCATCTGTGCGTACAAGTCAGTCGCAGGCGGATCGCCACACAACATTTCCGCCGACTGCGCCTCGTTCAGCCAGCGAGTCGCTTCGCGAGCGGGCACGAACAACAACCCGAGATCAAGCAGCGCATGGCCGTGCGCATCGATCGCGCCGCGCGAGCGCAGGGTCGCCTCATCGGGTTTCTGCAACACGTCCGTGACTCGGCCATCGCTGTCGACGACGAACACGCCATGCCGGGAAGCGCGCTCGATGCTGCTTGGCCAGGCGACGGTTGTGATCCGATCGCGCTTGAAGCGCAGCCGATGTTTCGCCACGCCCAGCAGCACGTCGCCCGAGGCGATCAATACGCCGCCGTCATCGGGCCAATCAATGGAAGCGAGATCATCGAGGATGAGATCGAACAGCGAACTCGCCTGTGACGGTCGATCCACCAGCGGCAGCGGCGTGAAGATCTTGCCATGCGCGGCGAACGCGATCAGCCGCCGGCTGTCGCCGCCGGAGTGAATGATGAGCACGCGCCGATCAGCCAAGGCCGCTTCTGCGGAAAGCGTGCGATCCCTCCGCTCGCGCCGAACGCGCTCGACAAGCGAGCGAATCGCAAAGAGTGTGGCCGTGCCCGAACCGACGCGCCGGCCGCCGGAGTCGGGCGCGACGAGATATCGCGCGCATTGATCGAGCACGCCGGCGCGCTCGCGCTGCCGCAACTCGGCGAGATAGCCGCGCGCCTGCGCGCGGTTGGATGCGGTGAGGATGAGGTCGACGGGATTCAATTGAATCGTGCGAAACTGAAGACCATCGCCGCTTGCGGCGAGGCGTCCAGATGGAACAGTGCTACGCCGCAAGCGGCACGGGTCACCCTCGCAATCCTCAATGGCGAATCGCGAATCGTCAATGGGCCTTCCACCGCCGGCTGCGCCATTGATCGAGCGCGACGGCCAGGATGATGATGTGCCCGACTATCATTTCCTGCACCCAATTGGGCCAGCCGAGCACGACGCAGCGGTTGCGCAGGTACGCCATCATCACCGCGCCGGCGAGCGTGCCGGCGACGCTGGCGGTTCCGCCCGAAAGCGAAGCGCCGCCGATCACCACCGCAGCGATGACATCGAGTTCGAGGCCGACGGCCACCGTCGGGTCGCCCGATTGCAGGCGCGCAAACTGCAGCACGCCCGCGCCGCCCACGAGCATTCCCGCGATGACGTAAATCAACACGCGCGTCAGGCCGACGTGCACGCCGCACAGCCGCGCTGTGGCTTCGTTGGACCCGATCGCCAGCGCGTGCCGCCCGAGGATCGTTCGATGCAGCAGGAACGCCATCGCGCCGGCGAGCGCGAGTGTGATCCATACCGCCGGCGCGAGCAGCATCCACTTCGCAGCGGGCGTCGGTTGGGTAACGAGTTCGAGTCCGTGTGTGGGCGCGGAGACGGTGCGCGAGCCGGCGATCCACTTCGCCGCACCTCGGAAAAAGCCGAGCGTGCCGAGTGTGACGATGAACGCCGGCAGTCGCAGAAGTGTGATGAGCAAGCCGTTGTACAGGCCGCACATGCCGCCGACGGCGACGGCCAGCAGAATCGCTGCGCTCAGCGGCCAGTCGTCGCGCAACGCGATGGCGATGATCACGCTGCACAGCGCGACGACCGAGCCGACGGAAAGATCGAGCCCTCCGCTGGCGATCACGAGCGTCGCGCCCAGGGCCGCGATGCCGACGATGACGGTGTGCACGGCAATCGTGCGCACGTGATCGAGCGTCAATGCGTGATGCGGCGGGATGATGAAGAACACCACCACCACCGCGAGCAAGCCGATGAACGGAGCGATTGCGGCGGTGACCTTCCGGGCCGCCATGGCGGACAGCGCGGGCGCGACGGCTGCCGTTGTGTCGTCACGCGGCATGGGCGTCTCCCGAGTTGGAATGACCATCATCACGTCCGGCGATGGCGGCGTGAATCACTGCATGCTCTGTCCACATCTTCGACGGCCGATCGGCGACGATGCGGCCACGGTGCATCACCACCACGCGATCGCACACGCCCAGCAGTTCATTCACCGCGCTGGAGACGAAGATGATGGCCTTCCCCGCGGTGGCGAGTTCGCCGATGAGCCGGTAGATCTGCGCGCGGCTGGCGACGTCGATGCCGCGCGTGGGTTCATCCAGCAGCAGCACATCCACATCGCGATAAAGCAGGCGCGCGAGGGCGACCTTTTGCTGGTTGCCACCGGAGAGTTCGCCGACGCGCTGAGATGGATCGCGCATCTTCGTTGCGAGCGCTGAAGTGTGCCGGCCGGCTGCGTCGCACTCCTTGCGCCAGTCAATCCGGCCGCACTTGGCGATGCGCGGCAGGCCGCCGAGCGTGATGTTCTCGGCGATCGACATCTTGATCGCGAGTCCTTCGCCCGCCCGATCCTCGCTGAGCAGGCCGATACCGTCTCGCAGTCTTGCCGCGGGTGAACGTCCGCGAGCTAGGCGACCTTTGATGGTCACCTCGCCGCGCGACATCGCGTCGAGGCCGAAGACAGCGCGCAGCATTTCCGTGCGACCCGCGCCGACGAGACCCGCCACGCCGACGATTTCGCCGCGATGAACAGTTACATCGGCGCCGCGCGGCAGCCGCGCGCCGTGGATGCCTTGCATCTTCAGTGCCGGCGCTTCGCCTTGCTTGATCGCATGCGGCACAGCCGGGTACATCTCCTCCAGACGTCGGCCGATCATCAGTTCCACCAGGCGCTGCGTCGTCGTGCCCTGCATCTGGCCCGTTTCGGCGACCGCGCCATCGCGCAGCACCGTCCACCGATCCGCCACGCGCGCGACCTCCTCCAGAAAGTGCGAGATATAGATCACGCTTACGCCCTGTAATTTCACCCCGGCGATGACGCTGAACAGCTGCTCGATATCGTGCAGGCCGAGGCTGCTGGTGGGCTCGTCCATGACGATGATGCGAGCATCGGTCATGAGTGCGCGGGCGATTTCGACCATCTGCCGCGCGCCCGGAGCGAGGTCAGCGACGCGCGCGGTCGGATCGATGTCATCGCGCCCAAGCCGATGCAATGCGGCTCTGGCGCGCCGGCGGAGCGATTTCATTCGCAACATGCCGAGCGCATGATCTTCCACTCCCAGTGTCATGTTGGCCTCGACGCTCAGATGCGGCGCGAGGCAGAGTTCCTGATGAATCATCGCGATCCCGGCACGGCGGGCGGCGTTCGGATCGCTCGGCGCAAACGCGCGGCCGTCCAGCGTGATCGTGCCCGCATCCCGCTTCACCACGCCGGCGAGAATCTTCATCAACGTCGACTTGCCCGCGCCGTTCTCGCCGATCACCGCATGCACTTCGCCGGTCTGCACCAGCAGATCGACACCATCGAGCGCGATCGTCGCGCCGTACCGCTTGCGGACTCCAAGCATGCTCAAGCGTGTGGTGGATGCGGGCGCGAGCATTGGCTAGTGCCCGCCCAGGTACTTGTCCAGCGGCGGATTGAGGGCCTCGGCGATCTCGGGCTGGGTCATGTTGTCCTTGGTCACCAGCGCAACGCCCGTGTCGATGCGCTTCTCGACGGCTGAGCCGTTCAGGCGATCGACCGCCGCCTTCACGCCGAGATAGCCCATGCGCATCGGATTCTGCACGACGAGCGCGGAGATGTCGCCCGCCGTGAGCGCCGCAACCAGATCGCCGCTGGAATCGAAACCGACGAACTTGACCTTGCCCGCGAGGTTCTTGCTGCGCAGCGCCAGGAGCATGCCGTAGGTGGAGGATTCGTTCGGGCAGAACACGGCGTCGAAGGCGCTGTCGGCTGTGAGCAGATTCTCCGCCGCCTCTTGTGCGGTAGCGCGCGTCGCGCCGGCGTAGCGACCGGGATCGATCAGCGTGATGCCCGGCGACTTCTTGAGCGCATCGACGAAACCCTGCTCGCGCTGCATCGTGCTTTCCGAACCTTCCATGTAGCGCAGCAGCAGCACTTTGCCCTGGCTGTTGAGGAGTTTCGCGACATGCTCGCCGGCGAGTTCCCCGCCGTGATGATTGTCGGTGGCGACGAAACTGACGAAGTCCTTGCCCGCCTCCGCCTTCAGTCCCGAGTCGATGATCACCACGGGAATACCCGCGGCGGTGATCTGCTTGACGGGGGCGACCAGGGCTTCCTGATCGAGCGGCGCGAGCACGATGGCGTCGTAGCCGCCGGTCTGGAGATTCTGCAGGAGCGCGATCTGCTGTTCGCGATCGTCTTCGCGATCGGGGCCGCGGAAGGTGATTTCGATGGCGGGTGGGCCGGGGATTTCGCGCTGGGCCTTGATCGAGCCGGCGTGAACCGATTTCCAGAACTCGTGCGTCGTGCCTTTCGGGACGACAGCAATCTTGAGCGTCGCCTTGGCCGGTTTGGGGGTGGGCTGGCCGGAAGCGGATGGTGCGGCCGGCGTGGTGTTGCCGCCGACTTTAGCCGGGTCCGGTGTCTTGTCGCAGGCGGTGAGCGTCAGGCATGCGATCAATCCCGCGGCGATGGCAACCATTCTGTGATTCGACATCGGATTCGATCCTCGCTTTCGATTGGGTTGCATGGTAACGCACCTCATGTCGATTGGACATGGTTCGACGCGGTTGCCAGCGCGATACCGCCTCGCCACTGCCTGGCTGGCGGCACTATTCTTCACGCATGAAATGCTTCGCCCAGGCGCTTGATCTGAAGGACGATCCGCAACTGATTCGCGAGTATGACGCGCATCACCGTCGCGTCTGGCCGGAGGTGGTCGCCGCGCTGCGGGGCATCGGCATCCGGCGCATGAAGATCTTCCGGCTGGGGTCGCGGCTGTTCATGTACGCCGAGGCCGATGACGCGTTTGACCCGCAGCGCGATTACCAGTCGTACGCGAGCAATCCCAAATGCCGGGAGTGGGACGAACTCATGCGGCGGTTTCAGCAACCAGCGCCCGGCGGCAAGCCCGGCGAGTGGTGGGCGGCGATGCAGGAAGTCTTCGATCTTGAACAGGCCAAGGCACGATGACCTGAAGTATTACGAATCGTACAGAACCGGATGGCACGGGCGACGATCCGCTTGTTTGAAACGCCCAACGCTCTTTCCGGTTTGGTTGTTGTGATCGGCGTCGCGGATGATGCCCCGACCGTTGTTCGATGGCGGCAGCGGCGTAGGATTGCCACCAACAGGAACAGACGACCTCATGCGATTCAACGGTCTTACGCTCGCCGCGATTGTGATTCTCATTCCCCCCGCCGCCGCGACCGCGCGCCAGGCTCCGCCGCCGGCCGCAGTGCGCGTCGATGCCGTGCGCATGGAGAAGGTTCAGGAGCAGCGGCTGGTCACCGGCGAACTGAAGGCGGTGAAGCGCAGCCGCATCGCCGGCGCCGAGCCCGGGCTCGTCCTGGCGATTCCCGTTGATCAGGGCCAGTTGGTGAAGACGGGCGAAATACTCACGCGGCTCGACAGCAAGCGACTGGAAATCGAACTGCTGCAGGCCGAGGCCGATCGTCAGGTCGTGCTGGCCGAGGCGGGCGAGCGCGAGGTGGACGTCGAGTGGCGAAAGCGCGACTTGGAGAACTACCAGAGTCTGTCCGACAGTGGCGCGGGCAAGGTCAAGGAACTCTACGACGCGCAGATGCAGGTCCGCGTGGCCGAGGCGAAATTGGAGTCAGCGAAGCGCAATGTGGAGGCGATCACTGCCCGCGCGGAACTGCTGCGCAAGCGCATCGCCGACACGACCATTGTCGCGCCGTTTGATGGCGTGATTGTGAGCAAAGTGATCGAGCAGGGCGAGTGGCTGGCCGAGGGCGCGGCGGTGGTCGAGATGATCGCCGCCGGCGCGGTCGATGCCTGGCTGGACGTACCGCAGCAGTACGCCGACGCCATTCTCGGTCGCCAGCCGTTGGTGGCGATCAACATCGAGGCCACCGGCCAGCGCGTCGAGACTTCCAACCTGCGTGTCATTCCGCAGGTCGATCCGAAGGCGCGCACGTTTTCCGTCGTGGCCCGGCTGGAAAATGCAGCCGGCGCGCTCGCGCCGGGCATGAGCGTCACGGCGTACGTGCCGACGGGCGACGAAGCGCAGCGATTGACCATCTCGCGCGATGCGATCATGCGCAACGCCACGGGCACGTTTGTGTACGTTTCTCGCCAAACCGATCCGAAAGCGCCCGCCGTGGCGATGCCCGTGGATGTGCAAGCGCTGTTCACAGCGCGCGATCGCGTTGTTGTGCAGTCGCCCATGCTGCAGGCGGGCGACATGGTGGTTGTCGAAGGCAACGAGCGATTGTTCCCCACCGCGCCGATCATTCCGCAGCCGGTGGGCGACACCGTGCAATCTCAGAAAGACAATGGCAAGGGCGAGAAGCCGTGATCAGGAGCATGAACTGACATGAATCTGATTCGCGCTTCGATTCAGCAACCGGTGACCGTGACGGTGGGTGTGATCCTGCTGCTCATGGCGGGTTTGGTCGCGCTCAGCCGCATTCCGATTCAACTCACGCCGACGGTTGATGACACGATCATCGCTGTGACGACGCTGTGGGAAGGCGCGAGCCCTGAAGAAGTCGAACAGGAGATCGTCGACAAGCAGGAAGAGCGGCTGCAAGGCATCGCGAACGTGCGCGGCATGACCAGCGAGAGCCGACAGGGCGCGGGCGTGATACGTCTGGAATTCACCGTCGGCACCGACAAAGCCGAGGCTTTGCGCGAAGTCAGCGACAAACTGCGGCAGGTTCCGAGTTATCCCGACAACGTCGATGAGCCCGTGGTCGAGGCGTCCGATCCGCAGAACAAGGACTACATCGCGTGGATCATCCTCGGCACCGAGGATTCGAGCCTCGACATCCGCACGCTGCAGGATTTCGTGGAGGACCGCATCAAGCCCGCGCTGGAGCGCATCCCCGGTGTGAGCGACGTCGGCGTTCTGGGCGGACGCGAGCGCGAGACGCAGGTGCGATTCGATCCCGTGCTGCTGGCGCAGCGCGGCGTGACGCCGGCGGAACTCGTCAACGCGCTGCGCGGCACCAACGTCAACGTCTCGGCCGGCGAACTCAACGATTCCAAGAACTCCGTGCGGTTGCGCACCATCAGCCGGTACGAGTCAATCGAAGACATTCAGCGGACGGTGATCAAGTACACCACCGGCGGGCCAGTGTTGGTGGGCGATGTGGCGCAAATCGCTGAGACCTACAAAGAAGCGCATACGTTCGTGCGCAGCAAAGGCCGGCAGGTGCTGGCCATCAACGCGCAGCGCGAGGTGGGGTCGAACGTTATCAAGGTGATGGGCGACCTGCGCGCCGAACTCGCGCGGCTCAACGCCAAGGGCAACCTGCTCGACACCGAATCGCGACGCCTGAAACTCACCAGTCCGCTCACGCTCTCGCAGGTGTACGACCAGACGATTTACATCGACGATGCGCTGGCGCTGGTGCGCGAGAACATCTACGTCGGCGGCGCGCTGGCGATTCTCGTGCTGCTGATCTTCCTGCGCTCGACGCGCGTCGTCGCCATCATCGCGGTGGCGATTCCCATCTCGCTCATCGGCGCGATCGTCTTTCTCGTCGCGCTCGGGCGCACGATCAACGTCATTTCGCTGGCGGGCATGGCGTTCGCCGTGGGCATGGTGGTGGATGACGCGATCGTGGTGCTGGAAAACACGTTCCGGCACCTTGAGATGGGCAAGCGGCCGTTCGCCGCGGCGTACGACGCAGCCAAGGAAGTGTGGGGTGCGGTGCTTTCCTCCACGCTCACAACCGTCGTCGTATTCGTCCCGATTCTCATGATTCAGGAGGAGGCGGGTCAGTTGTTCCGCGACATCGCGCTGGCGATTTGCGCGGCGATCATGCTCAGTCTGGTCGTCTCGATCACCGTCGTGCCCTGCGCCGCGGCCCGCATGCTCAAGCCGCATGGCGAGATTTCGCACTCGCGGCTGTGGAAGATCGGTCACGCGATCACGTGGCCGGTGCGCAAGCCGCTGGAGTGGTTCAGCGCGATGATCGATTTCGCGTCAAATGTTCTCAGCCGCTTCGTTTACCGCGCCAGTGCGAGCGCGATCTTCAGTCTGCTGGTCGTCTCGCTGCTCACGGCGGCATCGCTCGTCGGTACGTGGTATCTGATTCCGCCGAGCGACTACCTGCCGACGGGCAATCGCAATCTCGTCTTCGGCATGCTCATTCCGCCGCCGGGCTATGGCATGGAACAACAGGCGAAGGTGGGTGAGCGCGTCGAGGCGACGCTTCGGCCGTATTGGGAAGCGAACGATTTGCCGCGCGGCTCGCGCGAGCGGGCCCAGGCCGAGGCCAATCTGCCTGAAGTCGCGACATTCGACATGATCAAGAAGCAGCCGGGCCCGCCAATCCGGCCTTCACCGATGGAGAACTACTTCTTCGTCGCGTTCGACGGCATCATGTTTCACGGCGGCATCAGCGCCGATCCGGCGCGGGCCGCGTTCATGGCGCCGCTGTTCAATTACGCCACGCGAGCCGAAAACGCCCCCGGCATCATCGGTTTCGCCACGCAGGTGCCGCTGTTCCAACTCGGCGGAACGTCCGGCTCGGCGGTGAAGATCGATTTCGCCGGCGATGATTTGGCGAAGGTCACCGCCTCCGCCTCCGCGGCGTACGCCCGCCTCGGCAAGCAGTACGGCTATGAGCACGTTCAGCCCAGCCCCGGCAACTTCAACCTGCCCGGGCCTGAATTGCAGGTCGTGCCGAATCGCCGGCAACTCGCCGACCTGGGCATGACGCCCGCCGACCTTGGCCTGGCGGTGCAGTCGATGGGCGATGGCGCGATCGTCGGCGAGTATCGCAAGGCCGGCGACGCGATCGATCTCACGGTAATTGCGAAAGACGCGGTCGGTCAGAAAGTGATTGGCGCGCTGACCGACACGCCGCTCGCGACGCCGGCCGGCCCGGTCGTGCCGCTGAGCAGTCTGGCGGAAGTGCGGCGCGTGACCAGCCCGCCGCAGATCAATCGCGTCAACCGCCAGCGTGCCGTGACGCTGCAGTTCACCGCGCCGCCCGAGTTGCCGCTGGAAAAAGCGATCTCGGATATCGATCAGACTCTGCAGGAGATGCGCGCTTCGGGCGCGATTTCGCCCGACGTGGATACCGGCTTCACCGGCTCGGCCAGCAAACTCAAGGCGGTGAAGAACGCGCTCTTGGGCGACGGCACGCTGCGCGGCATGTTCAACTCATCGCTGTTTCTCGCGCTGGTGATGACCTACCTGCTGATGTGCGTGCTGTTCCAGAGTTTCACGTACCCGTTCGTGATCATGTTCAGCGTGCCGCTGGCGACGCTGGGCGGGTTCGCCGCGCTGCGGGCCGTCAACGAATGGAGCCTGAGCGACCCGCTCATGCCCGATCAGAAACTTGACGTTCTGGCGATGCTCGGGTTCGTCATCCTCATCGGCACGGTGGTGAAGAACGCGATTCTGATCGTGCACCAGGCACTCAACTTCATGCACGGCATCAGCGATGTGCCGGGCGTCACGGGCGTGCTCGAGCCTCGCCGCGCGATCGCCGAGAGCGTGCGCACGCGACTGCGGCCGATTCTCATGACCACGCTCACCACGCTGCTGGGTTTGCTGCCGCTGGTGGTGATGAGCGGCGCCGGTTCGGAACTCTATCGCGGCCTGGGCGCGGTGGTGCTGGGCGGTCTGCTGGTCTCGACGATCTTCACGCTTGTGCTGGTGCCGTTGCTGATGAACCTGATGGTGCGCGTGCTGAGCCTGTTCGGCCGGTCGGAAGTGCGATCGACCCACGCGGAGGTGGTTCCCGCGATGGCGTCGAGCGACGGCGCTGCGGTTGCCAGCAATGGCGCGGCGGGAAGCGACGGTCACCACGTCCCGCATCCGCGACGCGGCGATGAGCGGCAGCGCGAAGCGGTGAAAACCAGCGATTGATTCCGATGGCGCGACGAGTCACGCCGGTTTGCGCGCCGAGATATCGAGACTCGTGAGGAAATCGCCGGCCTTCGAACCGGCCGGCAGTTGCTCGATGATTCGCCGATACAGCGGATCCTGCCAATCGGTCATCGCCTCGATGTACTTCGGCTTGGGCGTGAGCACGATGTCCGTCAGGCCCGCGGCCTCTGCCATGTCGCGCGTCTGCTCCACCAACACCGCGCCGGCGACGCAGCCGATGAGGGCTTCGATGTCGTGCCGCACCGCCTCGGGCAGCGGGCGCAGCAGCGCGAGATCGGAAACCGCGACGCGTCCGCCCGGCTTGAGCACGCGCGCGATATCGCGCCACACCTGAGCCTTGTCGGGTGAGAGATTCATCACGCAGTTGGAGATGACGACATCGACGCTCGCGTCCGCTACGGGCAGGTGCTCGATCTCACCGAGGCGAAACTCGACGTTGCTGAGGCCGGAGTGCTGTTGATAGGAGGCGATGTTGCGGCGTGCGCGGGACAGCATGTCGGGCGTCATGTCCACGCCGATGACACGGCCGGACGCGCCGACTTTGGGTCCCGCGATGAAGCAGTCGAACCCACCGCCGGAGCCGAGATCGAGCACGAATTCGCCGGGCCTGAGGGAGGCGATGGCGGTCGGATTGCCGCAGGAGAGGCCCATGTTTGCACCTTTGGGCATGGCGGCAAGTTCGCGGGGCGCGTAGCCGACGGCCGCGGCGACTTGTGCCGGCGTGAGCGTAGTGGGGCCGCAGCATCCGCCGCCGCTGGAGGTCGCGCCGCCGCAAGAGACAGGACTCTTGCGGGCGATCGCGCCGTAGCCCTCGCGAACGCGGTCGTGGACAGTTTCGGCGTTCGCAGATTCTGCCGCGGTGGCGGCGAGCTCATTGAGAGCGCTTGCGCAGCAGTCATCAGCGCAGCAATCACGATTGGCGGTTGAGGCGGTGGAAGTCATTTCGTGACCTTTGCAGTGGATGGTTGGTGATCGACGGCGTCGTCGAGCGCGGCCGGGAGGGTTTCAACGAACGAGCGGATTTCGTCGCGCACGCGGCGATAGTGCGCCATCGCCTCGGTATCGCTTCGCGCGGCTTGGGCCAGTCGCGGCGGATCGTCGAACGAGTGATGGAGGACTCTCGCGCGGCCGGGCAGGATCGGGCACGCCTCGCGCGCGGCATCGCATACGGTGATCACCCAGTCGAATGCGACTTCAGTCAATTCATCCGCGTGCTTCGAGCGATGCCGGGAAATATCGATGCCGGCCTCGGCCATCGCGCGCACGGCCAGCGGATTCAGTTCTTGCGGCTTGGTGCCGGCCGAAAATGCGGCCAGCCACTCGCTCCGGAGCGCGCGAGCCCAGCCTTCGGCCATCTGGCTGCGGCAGGAATTGCCCGTGCAGAGAAAGAGGATTCGAATGCGCGCATCAAGCGGCGGCACAGCAGCCATCCTTTCCGCATGTGGCGGTGTCGCATGCGCCGCATTCTTCCACGGCCCTTGCCAGAGCGCGAAGCGACGCGCTCAACGGCTTGTAGCGCACGCGATAACCGACGCTGCGCCCATCCTTGCGCGATTCCAGCACGCCGGCACGGGCGAGGATCGCCAGGTGGCGCGAGACGACGGAGAAGTCCACCGAGCAGCACTCGGCGACTTCTGTGACCGTGCACGCGCGGCTGCACTTGGCCAGGCACGCAAGCAGCCGCGCGCGGGTGGGGTCGCCGAGCGCCCGGAAGATGTTGACGTCCAGCGCGCGGTCGATGGGGCTGTGGTGGCCGGCGGCCTGCCGGGGTGAGGCTGGTCGTCGCTTGCTTATTTGCGTCATCATGCAAGTATAGATCATCGCACACGGCAATCAAGTCGTGCCGTGCGACCGGCGCGGGGTCACCGCGTCGGTACCGGGAGCAGGCCATTTTCTTGCATTCCGTCGTGCGGCGTGTCTCGGGATCACGCGATCATCTGGCCGCAGCGGCTTCGACCTGCGCGGCGGGCGTGGCGGCCGCCTCGCCGGGATCGTCGAGGACGAAGTCGAATTCGTGCGTCGCACCCTCGCGCTGGAAATCCAGGCGTGCCGTGCCGCCCAGTTCCGCGCGGACCAATCCGTGGATGAGCCCCGTGCCGACGCCTTCGCGCACGGCGTCGACGATTGGTGCGCCGCCGCGCTCGCGCCAGCGCAATCGCAATGTTCGGTCACTCGAATTCGCCGAAGCCGGGAGCAATTCCCAGGCGACCTCGACGGTGCCGTTGGGATGCGCGAGCGAACCGTACTTCTGGCTGTTGGCGAGCAGTTCCTGCAGCACCATGCCGAGCGCGGTGGCCTGTCGGGGAACGATGCTCACATCGGGTCCGCGCATGTCGATGGCCGCTTGCACCCCGCCCGGCGAAAGGGTCAGGATCAGTTGCCGCAAATCGACCGACCGCCAGTGCTCGCGCGAAAGCATCGCGTGCACGACCGACATGGCCTGCACGCGGCTGCGAATCGACGCGGCGAAGTCGCGCACCGAGCGGCTGTCGCGCGAGGAAATATCGATCAGCGCGGTGAGCGACGCGAGGTTGTTGCGCACGCGATGATCGAGTTCGCTCAGCAGCAGACGCTGCAGATCATTGCTGCGCGCTAGGGCCTGCTCGGCGAGGCGTTCGTGCGTGACGTCGCGGCCGACCGACTGGAATTCGCGAATGCCGCCCTGCTCGTCGAGAATCGCGCGAGTGAGCCATTGCCGCCAGCGCGTTGAGCCGTCGGGCAGGCTCGACGAAACTTCGGAGACCGCGGCGGGCGAGGCGGGCGTCAGGGCCGCGATCACTTCGCGCTGCCGCCGCGCGCTTTCCTCGTCCATTCGCGAGTAGAACGTGCGGCCGATCAACAGCTCGCGTGGCAGGCCGAAATAGCGGCAGTAGGCTTCGTTGGCGAAGGTGATCACGCCGTCGGGAAGGAAGCGGCAGATCAGTTCCGTCTGATCTTCAACGACCGCGCGGTAGCGGGCTTCGCTGGCGCGCAGCGCGGCTTCCGCCAGGCGATGCTGGGTGATGTCGATGAGCACGCCATGCAGGCTGGCGACTTCGCCATTGCGTTTGACGACGCTGGTGAGGTCGCGGAACCAGACGACCTCGCCGTTCTTGTGCAGCATGCGGTATTCGAACTCGTGGCCGACGCCGCGCTGCGACTGCTCGTGGCTGTATTTCTGCGCACGGTCGCGGTCATCGGGGTGCACGTGCGCGAACCAGAATCCGGGTTCCTGCCACTCGTCAAGCGAGTAGCCGAGAATGTCCTGCGCTCGGGGACTGACAAAGGCGAAGCGCTTGCTGACCGGGTCGAACTCCCAGGCGATCAGGTGCACGTCATCGACGAGCCGGCGCAGGCGCGACTGGCTTTCTGACAGCGCTTGGGCCGACTCCGCGGCGCGGGCGCGCTCGTCGTCCAGCAGCCAGATCACCACGCCCAGCGACATGACGACCTGCACCAGGCCGTTGAAGAGCCCGGCGTATTCGGCCATGGGCAACCGGTCGGCGTACTTGATGTCATGCACAAACAGGCCCAGCGACGCCAGTTGGGCCGCGGCGTACGCCAGCGCGCCCAGCGCCAGCATGCGCGTGCCCAGCCCGTGATTCGGCGCGATCCGCCGCAGCAGCACAATCGCGACGATGGTGAACGCGACGGCTGAGCCGATGCAATGCACGCACGCGCGGATCACCCGTCGCGTGTCGAGTTCCATGGAGAATGTCAACGCGATGATCAGCACGGCGAGCGTGGTGATGATCAGCGCCCCCAGGGCCATCCCGCCGCGGCGGCCGGTCGTTGTCGGTAAGTCGGATGCCGGCCGCCGCATTGCCAGCGCACCCTGAAGAAGCCAGATGAGGTGCGCGCCGGTCGCCGCAAACGACGCCGTTGAGGCGATCACCCGCAGAGGGTGCGCCGGCTCGCCGATGACTGTGGAGATGGAGAACGCGGCTCCGGCTGAGCACTGATACACCGCCAACGCCGCCCAGGACCAGCCCCAGAAGCGCAGGTATTCCCGGCGATAAATGCCCCAGAAGCGCAGCAGAACGGCGGCGGTGATCGCACTGCTGACGGCCTGCACAAGATAGGTGGCCAGGACGATGGGGCTCAACGGCATCCGTTCCGCGGCCAGTGTTCGCGCCGCAACGCACATCGGCGACCCGGCCGTGGCGAGAGTATACCGTTGCGGCGAATGCGGAATCGCGGCGCGATCCACTACACTGCTGCACATGGCTGCGCCACCGTTATTGAAGAAAGGATTGCTGTTGGTGATCTCCGGCCCGTCGGGCGTGGGCAAGACCACGATCACGCACGAAGTCGAGCGGCGGCTGGGCGGCGTGTTCAGCGTTTCGGTGACAACGCGGCCGAAGACCGCCGCCGACATCGAGGGGCGCGACTACTACTTCATCTCGGAGCCGGAGTTCGCCCGCCGCCGCGACGCCGGTGAGTTGCTGGAGCACGCGACGGTGTTCGGGCGGTATTCATATGGAACGCCGCGCGAACCCGTGACGGAACATCTTGCCGCCGGGCGTCTGGTGATACTGGAGATTGATGTGCAGGGCGCGCTGCAGGTCAAGAGCAAGATGCCGGACGCCTTCATGGTCTTCGTCTTGCCGCCAAGCGATGAGGAACTGCTGCGCCGCCTGCGCGCCCGCGGGCGCGACAGCGAGGAAGCCATCCAGCGGCGTTTTCAGGAAGCCAAACGCGAAATCGACACAGCCCGCAACAGCGGGCAATACGACGCGTTCATCGTCAACGATGATCTGAAAGCCGCGATCGAGCAGGCGTGCGATCTGGTTGAGAAACGCCGAAACGTCGCAACGCCCAAACGCTGAAAGAGTGCGAACGATCGTCTGTCTCATGCCGAACACACACGCAGTCATTCCCGATTGTCAATCATCCGGCGCGAGCCGGGGGATGCAATTCATCGACAGAGTTTCGGTGTTTCGGCGTTTGGGCGTTTCGGCGTTTACGACCTTGCTGCTGGCCTCCCCCGCTTTCGCCGACTCGGTCAAGGGCGTGCGGCCGGGCCTGCTCGCTCCGATCGCCCCGCGCGGCGGCGTATTGATGATTCCGCTCGTGGCCGAACGTGCCGGCGACAACTGGCCGCGCACCATCGACATCAAAATGGCCGACGGGCGAAAGATCGAGGGCGTTGTTGTTTGGATCGCCACGCGCCCCGACGCGGGCCCGGTCACTTGGACATCCGATCCGCGACGACTCTCCCTGCGCGAAATCGACCGAACCGATGACACGTTGCAATTGCTCGGCAATTCGGCGGGCGAAGGCCCCTACCTGCTCGCGCGGCTGCCGGAGAACGGCGATGGCGCGCTGCAGATCGAAGGCCGCAATGTCAATCCGGTGTGGCGTGATGTTCCGTGGAACGATCCGCTGCGCGACGCCGAGGCCCCCGCTCCCGATGGCGCGCTGACGCTCGAAGAGGCGCCCGATCGACCTGATCCGCAATCGCCCTTCGAATACTGGCGCTGGGTGCTGCTGGCGGATCGGCTCGGTTTGCGTCCGCCGACGCCGCTGCTGGCCGGCGGAGGAGGTGAGGGCGACGCAGGGGGCGATGACCTTCAGCGCTTGGCTGCCGAGCACTACGCGGTGCTGTGGCGAATCGGCATGGCGCGTCTCGCCGCGGGCAGCCGGCGCATCGCGATGGAGTGCCGCGACATGCTCACGCGCACGGCAGTCGATCGCAGCCGCACCGCCGCGACGTGGGTGACCGACCCAACGCAGATTTCCACGCTGCTGGGTGAGTTGCTGGATTTCACACGTCCCGATCAAGACGCCCTGAGCAGCGCGGTGGCGTGGCTCGATCAGCAGCCGACGATCACCGTCTGGCCGGAGGATGCTTCAGGTGATCAGGTGCTGCTGGCGATGACGTCGCTGCGCGACCAGGCCATTCCCGTCAGTTTCACCTGGCTGGGCTCGAAGCAGCCGCCGGCGCGACAGCAGGTCGAGCCGGGCGTAATCATGCACGTGTCGGTCAACCGTCTGCCGCTGCAGCCGCCGCCGATCGTGGGCGCTGCGAGGCTGGTTGAGCCGCCGACGCAGTTGCTGCGGATCGATGCGGGCGACCAGCACATCGATCTGAATTGCGGGCCGCGCGTGACGGTGGCCCGGCCGCCGGGCGTGACGTTCCGGCCGCTGAGCCCGCCGATTTCGCTGGCCGATGCGCAGTTCAATCGCGTGATGCAGACGCCGGGCGATCGCGTGACGATTGTGCAGATTCGCCGCTTGAGCGGGCGCTGGGAAGTGTTCTTCGAATGCCGGCGCGATCAGGAGAAGCAGCAGACGCTCGACCCGACATCGCTGCGCTCGTTCGACGATCTTCGTGGCATCGAGGCGGTGACGCTGCTGCTCGGCCGCGAGGAAGAAGACGGCGCGCCGGCGGTGTGGTTGACGATTCCCGAGCACGACTGGCCGGCAGTCGTGCGTGGTGCAAATCTTCCCGACCTGCAGGTGCATAAGCGTTCGTTCGCCGATCGCTGGAACTGCCGCGTGGTGCTGCCCGACCAGTGGTTCTCCGCGGCCGAAACCAATCCGGCTTTCGTGGCGTTCATTCGCAGTCACAACGACAGCGCGCAGCTGGAAACCGGCCCCGCTCCGTCACCGCCCTGGCGGGTCTCGCCGGGGCGCGTGGCGCTCGATCTGGCGCATTGGGATGACCTGCCGACAGCGGAGCAGTGATCCATTGACGATCGGGTTGGTTCAGACCGACTGAAGCGGTCTGCCGCCGATGCATCGCTCACGCCGCGGCCGCGGTCGTGGGCTTCTCGCTGAAGATGCGCACGCAATTGCGTCCGCCGCTCTTCGCGGCGTACAGCGCCTTGTCGGCTGCCTGCACAAGCAGTTCGGGCGTGGTCATGCGGCTGTTGGCGCTGGGATCGAACACCGACACGCCAAGGCTCACCGTCACCGGCACGCTGGGCACCGGTCCGGTGGTTCGCAGCGTCACGGGCGAGCCCGCAATCGAGCGACGTACATTCTCAGCCACTTGGGCCGCGGCGCGACGATCGAAGCCGGGCAGCAGAATGGCGAATTCCTCGCCACCATAGCGGCAGACCAGCGCGCCCTCGTCGGTTGCTGCGCTCTTCATGCGCCAGGCGATTTCGATGAGCACCGCGTCGCCGATCTGGTGGCCATAGGTGTCATTGAGGTTCTTGAACTTGTCAGCGTCAACCATGATCACCGCCAGTGGCGCGCCGACGGCGCAACTCTGCGCGAACAGGCGATGCAGTTCGGTATCAAAAAAGTTGCGATTGCCCGCGCCGGTCAGGCCATCGGTCAACGCCATGCGCGCTAGATCCGAATTAGTCTGTCGCAGCGTTTCCGTTTCGCGTTGCGCGTCGAACTGAATGCGAAGCGAGGCCTCTTCGGCTTGGGCAAGAATCTGATTGATGTCGGGCCGTTCGCCGGTTTGCACGCGAAACAAGCGCGCGATGTCGCGGGCGTCTTCGCTGATTTGCGAGAGCAATCCATCGGTCCGGTCGTCCGTGAGGTCAAACCACTTGGAGGCCAGGCTGCGCAGGCGCGCCAGCGTGGCCGCGGGTTTGGCAATCGTAAGTGCGGCTGCAGCATGCACGCCGAGCGCCACGCAACGCACGAAACCATGGTGCGACGGAGCCGCCTCGGGGGCGTGATGGAACTGGATGGCGAGGACCATTTCCGGAGGCAATCGCCATTTTTCGCCCAGCCGCGCCCCCACCTCGCTGTGATTGAATCCGAACGCCGCCATTTCCGCGGCAGCGAGTCGTTCGTGTTCCTCGCCGGTCTGCTCGAGCAGTGCGGCATACATGGCGCCGACGCCGGCGTTGATCGCGGGCATGCCGATGTCCTGCATCAGCGCGGCGATGAACACCTCTTCCGGATCGCCGCCGCCGGCCAGCATCGCGATGCGCCGGGCCGCCGCCGCCCCGTACACCGCGCGACGCCAGTAGTCGTCCATCGGCAGGCCGCTGTGTTCGCGCGTCGTGTCCACCAGGCTGAAGCCCAGCACCAGCGATTTCACCGTGCCCAGGCCCAGATAGGTGAGTGCGCGCGTGATCGTCGGGCAGGGCTTGGTGAGACCGTAGTAACTTGAATTCACGGTGCGCAGGATTTTCGCGGTCAGAGCCTGATCGTTCTGCACCACGCGCGCCAGTTCATTGAGGTTGACATTGCGTTTGCCCGTCAGTGCGATCACATCCAATGCCACCGCCGGCAGCGACGGCAAATTCGGACAGTTCAGCACCTGCTCAATTGTGACGTTGGCCATTGATCAATCTCGCTCGACGTCCACCACCCGCAGTTGCGCAGCCGCAGATCGGGGCAGATAAGTGACGGAGGCGATGAACTACAGCCATGGTTCACGCCGGAACACTGGAGTATTTTCATCGGCCAGCCGGGTGGAACACTCAAGCAAACGCGTCCGCGTGGGCCGGTGCTTTACATTCATCGGCGTTGCGGCGAAGCAAGGTCCGGAAACGCCCAGCGCAAGGCCGCAGGCTCCGAGCCGATGATTTCGCGCGCGTAGGAGGCCAGCAGTCGATTGGCGCGGCGGAGCCGCTCGACGTCGTGCGGGGTACCGGTGCGGGAAACTCCGCCGGCCAGTTCACGCAGCAGTTCGATCGTCTCGCGCCGCACGCGCCAGCGATCCGTACCCGACTCATCCACATCGTTCACCACGCCTCCCGACGCCGCGCTGAACGCCAGCGTGGCGCGATCGGCGGCCAGCGCCTCGCCGCTGCGGGCATCGCGTTCGAGTTCAGGCTGATAGCCCGCTTCGCAAAGCGTGGCCCATTGCAGGCCCAGCAGCGCAGCTTCGGTGTGCGATGCATCGTCGTCAATCCGCGCCAGCGCCGCGCTCAGCGCATCGAACACCGCAGGATGCGGATCGTGATCGATCAGCATGTGATGAATGAGATCGGCCATGTACATCGCGGCGCGATTGGCGGGAAGATTCTCGTGCAGCGAACGATGCACGCGCTGCAGATGCCACGCGGTCAAAGTCGAAAGGTCGCGGCCGGGCTTGACGATCGCGACGATCTCGCCTTCGGTCAGCAGGTCGAGCCCGCCGCTGAAGTCGCCCTTTTCGCGCTTCGCGCCCTTGGCCAGGCCCCGGATGATGCCATGCTCGCGCGTGAGTACGCTCACGGTCTGGGACGTCTCGGAAAAGTCCCAGCGGCGGATGACAATGGCCTGATCGGTGATGCTCGGCAAGCACTTCGAGTTTAGCGTTGAGCGGCGCGGGCTTGCCCCGCCTTGCCGCACCGCCGAAGCGGGTTTTCCGTCGTGGCGCGTGCATTCAACATCGAATTTCAATCCTCCAGCCGCCATCGCGCCGAAGAGCGTTGGAGCATCGCGCAGGTTCTGCGCGATCACTGTCCACCCACCGTTATACTCCGCCCATGCCCGAAATCGACCCTGCCATGGATGGCAACCCCCCCGCCGCACCGAAGCGATCTGCCGCTCCGCCGTCGGCCAGCGCTTCCACCCCGCGCGTGATTGCGATGCTCAATCAGAAAGGCGGAGTGGGCAAGACGACTTCAACTGTGAACCTGGGCGCCGCGCTTGCCGAGGCCGGGCAGCGCGTGTGCCTGATTGATCTCGATCCGCAGGCGCATCTGACTTTCCATCTCGGCATCGATCCCGAGTCGGTGCAGCGCAGCATGTACGACCTGCTGACCGATCCGGAGTGCTACGCCAGCGATGCGATCATCAATGCCCGGCCGAATCTTGATGTCATTCTCTCCGAGACCGATCTCGCTGCGGCCGAGTCGGAACTTGCGCTGGTCGAAAACCGCCAGACGATTCTTCGCGACAAGTTCGCGACGCTCGCGCAATCGTACGACGTGGTGCTGCTGGACTGTCCGCCGAGCCTTGGGCTGCTGACGCTCAATGCGCTCTCGCTTGCGGGCGAAGTGTTCGTGCCCATGCAGGCGCACTTCCTCGCGCTGCAGGGCGTGGGCAAACTGCTCGAAACCGTCGGCCTCGTTTGCCAGTCAATCAATCCGAATCTGCGCGTGACCGGCATCGTGCTGTGCATGCACGAGCAGCAGACGACGCTGGCGAAGGAGATCGTGAACGATCTTGACGCGTTCTTCGCCGACGCCGCGACGCAAGACGTGCCGTGGAGCACGTGCAAAGTGCTGCGGCCGGCCATTCGGCGCAACGTGAAACTCGCGGAAGCGCCGAGTTTCGGCAAGACGATTTTCGATTACGAGCCGTGGTGTCCCGGCGCGATCGACTATCGCATGCTGGCGCGGGAGCTGCTCGTCGCGTGGGGGCGGCCGATCGCGCCGCTGGACAGTGCGAAGAGGCAAGCGACGCCGGATTCTGCCGCCGCGCCCGTGGCGGCAACGATTGAATCGAAGCCGGCGACGGCGGCCGCTCGCGCGCCGCAAGTCGTGGTTGTCGCAGCGCCAGTGGAATCGGCGAACGCAGAGATTGCAGCGATGGCCAGTCACTGATTCGCGGCGAATGCCGATGCGCTGGCGCTGTCCCTCTTGGCGAACCATCCCTACGCTTGTCGCTTGATGCGCGAAGCGATCGCCGACACCTCCAATTCCGCGGAAGACTCGCCGGCGACGCTTCATCGCGCTCGCGTGCTTCGCCCGTGGCGGATTCTGCTGGTCATCTACGGTCTCGCCCTCACCACCGGCACGCACTGGCCGCGGCTGGAACTCGGGCCGGAGATTCCCGCCACCGACAAGACCATTCACATGCTGGCATTCGGCACGCTCACGCTGCTGCTGTGGCGCAGCGGATGGTTCGGACCGCGCTGGCTGATCATGCTCGTCGCACTGGCGTGGGCGGGAATCGATGAAACCAGCCAGGGCATACCCGGTCTTGGCCGCGACGCTTCGTGGTATGACATGCTGGGCGACGCCTGCGGCGTTGTTAGCGCCATCGCGCTGTTGTGGGCCATGCGACCGCTTCAGGATTCCGAGCAACTCGCCGGCCCCAACCAGGCGGGCGCGCAATTGTTCGAGTTCACGTTTGATGAGATGTTCTCGCATCGCCGGCCGTGGATCATCGGCGCAAGCGTGGGGCTGGTCTCCGCGACGATCGTGCTCATCGCCCGGCCCCTGATGCCATCACCGCGCGCGGTGGGAATCTTCGGATTGGTGGTGGCGATCGTTGCGGTGCATGCGCTGTATCTGATCTATCGCCGAATCTTCTTCGGCATGTTCGCCCGCGTGCGGAATGAAAAACCGTGCCTGACGTGCGGCGCGGAACAAAGCGCGAAGAGGCAAGCGACTTTGGGCGCGTTCGTTTGTGGCGTGTGCGGGGCTGACCGCGTTGAGGCCGCGTATGCTTTGCCGCCGCGACCATCGTTTCAAGCGGTGGTGCGCGTGAGCATGCTTCCCGCGCTGGTCGCGTTCGCCGGCATCGCGACCATGTTCGCGATGGTGCTGGTCCTTCCGTACTTCTATGGCTTGACCGTCGCCAAGCCTCACAGCCACAGTGTGCTGCCGCGGCTGGCGCAGGTGGTCGGCCGACTGCCCCCGGAACTCAACAGCGTCATCGATCTGACGGTATACCTGCTGTTGATCGCCGTCGTCGTACGCCTGTGGCGCGTGCGCATGGCGGCGCATATCGACCGCGGAGTGCGCTGCCGCAAGTGCGGCCACGACCTGCACGGCACGCCCATCAACGAGCGCGGCGAAGGCCACTGCGGCGAATGCGGCACGCTGTTCGTGCGCGAAATGAACCACAAAGACACAGAGACACAGAGAGCGACATGAGTGCGGGAGGATTGTCGATGTGCGTGATGCAACATCGCAGATTCTCCGCTGCATCACGGCTCTGCCGATACCTACTTCTCGTTCGCTCTGTGTCTCTGTGCCTCTGTGGTTCGCCCGACCTCGATGTCCACAAAGTTTGAGCATCATGCCATCACCGTCACGCTTCTGACGTTCGTCAGTCGCCTCACGGGGCTGGCGCGCGACGCCGCTCTTTCGCGCATTTTCGGCGTGACCGCCACCATGGACGCCTTCTGGCTGGCGTTTCTCATTCCGAACTTATTCCGTCGACTCTTTGGCGAAGGCGCGCTGTCCGCCGCTTTCCTCCCCGCCTACACGCAACTCGATCGCGATGATCCGCTGACCGCGCGAAGGCTCGCCACACTCACCATCGCGCTCATGCTCGCCGCGCTTGGCGGCATCACGCTCCTCGGCGAACTGGTGCTGCTGGTGCTCTCATTGCAGGCACATCACGATCATCTCGCCGTGCGCTTGATGATGATCATGCTGCCGTACATGCCGCTGGTGTGCGTGGTGGCGATTCTCGGTGCGATGCTGCAGGTGCATGGCCGCTTTGGCCCCACCGCCTCCGCGCCCATCGTGCTCAATTTCTTCATCGTCGCGGCATCAATTGGCTTTGTGCATCACGCGTCGAGCGCCTATGGCAATCAACAAGTCTTGACCGAAGTCGCGCACATCGCGATCGTCGCCTTCGCCGTGCTGCTGGCCGGCGTGCTGCAGGTGGTCTGGTCGCTGTTTTCGCTGCGAGGCGTCGGTGCAGGGCACTGGTGGACCGGCCTCGACGATGCGCGCAGCGCCTGGCCGCACATGTTGCGCGTGCTCAAGCAGGCCTGGCCCATGTTCATCGGCCTGGGCGTGCTGCAGGTCAATACGTTTGTTGATGGCATGATCGCGTCGTATCCGGCGACATTCGGGCCGAAGATCTTCGGCTACACCTTTCCGCTTGACGCCGGCGCCCTCACCGCGCTCAATAACGCCCAGCGGCTGTACGAGTTTCCGCTGGGCGTGTTCGGCATCGCAATCGCCACCGCCATCTTTCCCGCGCTCGCGCGCGTCGCTTCACGCAAGAATCATGAAGGCCATCACATGCAGGGCGATGATCAGGCCTTCACTCACATCCTGCGACGTGGATTGCGATTGGTCGTATACATCGGCCTGCCCGCGAGCGTCGGCCTGATTCTCGTGCGCGTGCCGCTGACCGCGGCGATTCTGCAGGGCAAGAACTTCACCGCCGCCGACACGCAGCGCGTCGCGTTCGTGCTCATGGGTTACGCCCCGGCGATCTGGGCCTACTCCGCCACGCACGTGCTGACGCGCGCGTTCTACGCGCGTGGCGATTCGATGACACCGGTGAAGACGGCGGTGGGCATGGTCGGCCTCAACTTCGCGCTGAACATCACATTGATCTGGACGCCGCTGAAGGAAGCCGGCCTCGCGTGGAGCACCGCCATCGCTGCGATCGCGCAGGTGTTCATTCTCCTGCGACTGACGCGCCGCTACGCATCGCACGTGGTCGATCGCGCCGTGCTGACGAGTTGGCTGCGAAGTGCAATCGTGACCCTCGCCATGGGCGCGATCGTGTGGATCATCGCGCGGTGGATTCTGCCGGTGCACGCGCCGACCTGGCGCTGGGCCATGCTGCAACTGGGGCTGCTCGTCCCAGCCGGCATGGCGGCGGTCGCGGTCACGAGCGTCTTGCTGCGCATGCCGGAGATGTGGTGGGCGATGGGCCGCTCGACTGCGACTACGGTGGACACGCGCCCCAGTGCGTGAGCACAGCCAGCAGGTCGTTGACATCCACAACGCAATTGGGCGCCACGATGTCAGCGCTGCAGCGCGGCGGGCAAGGCGAGGGGCAGTTACCCCAGGACAGGATCACCGCCAGGAGGTCGTTCACATCCACTTGTCCGTTGCCGATGGGCAGCGGCACGATGTCACCGACGCAGCATATCGGCGCGGACATGTTGAAATCGAGCGTGCCGCCGTCGGGATTCCCGAAGTCCGCGATCTTGATGAGATACGGCTGATTCGCGGTCAGGGGCACGTTGACAAGTTGCGAATTCAATCCGGTTCCGCTGTCGTCATCACAGTCGATTTCGTTGGCGGCACCACATGTTCCGTGGAACACCGAGAGCACCGTGTCATACGTCGAGCCGTTGGTGTCAATAGTCAGGCGGCGATTGCAGGTGGGCGTGAAGGCGTACCACACGGTGTTGCTGTTGGTGGTGAATCCGCAACTCTCGGTCAGCTCGCTCCCGGCGGTGGCGCCCACAGTGCAGAATGGAATGGGGTTGAAGGACGTGGCGCCGGCGGGAATGACGGTCGCCGACGCGCAAAGATCATTATTCGGCGCCGTGGCCGTGTAAGTAAAGTTGAAGTCGAGCGTTCCCCCGCCGCTGCTGGAGTTGTAGTCGCTGACTTTGATGAGATACGTCGTGCCGGCGATGACCGCAAAATTGAGAATTCGCGCCTGCGTGCCGATGGCGTCGTCGCTGCAGGCGACCTGCGTGGCCGCGGTGCACGTGCCGGTGAACATGGCGAGCACGGTGTTGTAGTTGCTGCCGAAGGTGTCGATGCTGACGGTGCCGTTGCCGCAGGGCGTGAACGAATACCACACCGTGTTGCTCACGCCGGCGGCGCTGACTTCACAGTTCTCCTGCGGCTCGCTGGTGGTGGCATCGGCCTGCGCGGTGCTGTACGGCGCGGGGTTGAACGTCGTCGCGGTGCCGGGAATGACCGTGGCGGTGGTGCACGCATCATTCATCAGCGACGCCGACAACACCATGGTGTACGAGTTGCGCACGTCGCAGTCGCTGAGAAACACATGCAGCAGGAAGTTGGCGGCCGCGCCGTTGTTGGTGAAAACGAAGGATTCGACGTTGGTTGCTCCCGCGGATGAGGCCAGCACAGTCCCGCCGCACGTGCTGAACAACTCCATGTCGATGTCACCGTTGGCGTCGGTGAAGGTGAGCGTGGCGGAAAGCGTTCCTCCGGCCGGAACCGTGATCTTGAACCAGTCATCGTGTTGATACTTGACGATGCGGTTGGTGAATGTTCCCTCGGAAATGGTGATGGCGGTGGCGCAGGTGTCGTTGGGCTCAAGCACGTCATCCGTGCCGCCGGCCAGCAGGGTCTGCACGGTCGTGCTGCCGGAATACGTGGCCGACAGGGCACCGTAATTGTCGAAGGTCATGTTGCTGCAAGTGGCCGGTCCGCACGACAATTGTCCGTACACGCGCTGCGTGTCGGAACGGTAGATCGGCGCGCCCTCGGACCCCGACTCGCTGGTGCCGTCGGTGTAGTTGATCCGCAGGTAATTCGGCGCGCCCGTCGAGCATGAGGATGAATCGGCCGTGGCCTTGGTGCCGAAACTGATGCGCTTGGCCCCGCCCACGGGATGATGAATGAGCGCGGACGACTGGCCGTTGTTGATGGCGTTGGCGTCGAAGCCGGACCAGAACAGGCCGCAGGGCAGCGCGCCCTCCTCCATCAGGATCGAGAAATCCGAGGTTGTGCCCGTCGCGGCTAGCGTGGCGACGCTCGATTTGGGCACGCTCGAGAGCGTTGGTGGCGTGCCGTTGCACGATGAGGTCTGGTACAGCCAGAAGAACTGCGCGGTCTGGGCCACCGTGTTCGTGGCGATGCAGGTGTTGGAGGTGAGGAAGTACGGCGTGAGATCGCCGTTCTGCGGGTTGATCAATGCCCCGCAGCACAGGAACCCGTTGCCGTTCTCGACGAACGAGATGCGCGCGACGCTGTGGCTCACACTCGTGTATGAACTGTTGCACGTGACGTCGTTGTGGCATGTGCCGGCGATGCCGCCGTCATCGCGCATGGGGATCGCGAGCGGATCGACATACACGTGCAGGATCTGGTCGATGATGAAGGGCTTGTCGGGAAACGCCCCGGCGCGAGAGATGTCCGCCGGGACGAAGCACTCGATGCGCGCCCGCTCGCCTTCAAGCATGCCTGTCCACATCTCGCCGTCGCCGCAACGACCGAGGCGTTCGTACGGGCCGTCGATGCCTTCGGGATGATCGGGCGCGTAGGCGAACATCTGCACGCCCTCCGGCAGGTTCATGTCGGTCAGGTGCACGCGCAAGGCGATCGCGCTGGCCGAGACAAGATCCACGCTCCAGATTCGTCCGCCATCGGCGTCACGCCATTGGCCGCCCCGGCCATCGGCGATGACCTGGGGCACCAAGCGCACGGGCCGCGCGATTCCGATCCGCATGCAGCCCCCCGACGCCGCATCCTCAGCCAGCAGCGCCTCCACATTGACTGCCGGCAGCGCGAATGCCGGAATGCCGGCCACCGGCGCACGAAACCGCATGGACGGCGGTGTCGGCGGCGGTTTGAACAACCGCGCTCCCGACGGGCCGGCGTTGCCATCAGTGACGATCGCGCTCCCGCCCGGCGGCGGGTCGGCGAAGGCATGGCTGGCCGGGGATCCCAGCACTGCAACGGCAAGGAGGACAAAACAATCGGCGATCCGGCAGGAATGAACGCGCATGACCGATCCTCTGGAAATCTGTCGCCGCGGACATCGCGGCGCATCGATTCAAGAGTCAGTGCGAAGTGCCCGCACCCGAAGGATCACGATTTCGCTGCCGGTGCAGAATCTGCACAGGGCGGTGTCCCGGCGTCCCCGTTGACGCCTCCAGCACGCATTGAACATCATTCTGACCTAGACGACCGGGGACTGCGCAATCCGCCACGTCGCGCCTTCGCGGACCACCGGCCGGTACAGCGTGTCGCGCTCGATCGGCCTGAATCCCGCCTCACGAATCGCGCGCTGCAGTTCGAAAACGCCCACCTCCTGGTGCGTTGTGTCGCCGCCAACCTTGGTGATGTCGTACCACACCACGGTGCCGTCGACGTCGTCAGCCCCGTTCTGCAACATGAACTGGGCCATGTTCAGCGTCTGCATGATCCAGAAGGCCTTGACGTGCGGGAAGTTGTCGAGCATCAAACGCGCGATCGCGAGCGTGCGCAGGTTCTCCAGCCCGGTCGGCGCGGGCAGATGCTCCAGTTCGCTCTCGTCGGGGAAGAATGGAAGAGGGATGATGGTCTGGAATCGCGCGCCGTTGTTGCGCGCCATGGCCACATCCTGCGCCTCGCGCAGCAACAGCATGTGATTGATGCGTTCGTGCCGCTGCTCGACGTGGCCGTAGAGCATCGTCGCGTTGCTGTTGATGCCCAGCTCGTGGGCGATGCGATGCACATCGAGCCATTGCGCGCCACGAATTTTGCCCTTGAAGGCTTCATCATGCACGCGATCGTCGAACACTTCCGCCCCGCCACCGGGCAGACTTCCCAAGCCGGCTTCCTTCAAGTCGCTCAGCACCGCTCGAATGCCCTCGGGACCTTCCTTGCCGCGCTTGCTGATGCGCGCCAGGTGCACGATCTCGACGGCGGTGAAGGCCTTGATGTGGATCGCGGGCGACTCCTGGCGAATCGTCCGCATCATGTCGGTGTAGTATTCGAAAGGCAGCCAGGGATGCAGCCCTCCCACGATATGGATTTCAGTCGCGCCGGCATCGCGGGCCTTGCGGGCCTCCTCGCGCACCTGCTCGATGGAATGCTCGTATGCGCCGTCCTGATCCTTCTTGCGATAGAACGCGCAGAATTTGCAACTCAGCGCGCAGACGTTCGAGTAGTTGAGATGGCGGTTGACGTTGTAGTAGGCGATGTCGCCATGCAGCCGGCGACGAACGTGATCAGCCAGCGCGCAGATCGTCCAGATGTCGGGCGACTCGCACAGCAACAGGCCGTCGTCGCGCGAGAGGCGTTCGCCGCCGTGCACTTTCGCGATGATCGGCTCGAGTCGCGCATCGAAGCCCGGCAGGCGACTATCCCAGACTCGAGCGCGCTGAGAACCGGTCGTTCGCTGGTCCGAGAAGCGATCGGCGGTCGCCGTGTCTAAGGCAGCGATGGGCGGGGTGGCAAGCGTCATTGGGAGGTGATTTCGGCCTTTGAGCCGTGAATCTTAGCCCCTCGCCTCGCATGCATCGCCTGCACGGCAACGCCCCGAAAGATCGCCCGCCGCGCGTGCATGGCACAACCTTCCAGCCGTTCCCGGACGAACCTTGATCCACTCCCAGCAACAGCCGATACGCACTCCAGAGGCACGCCCAACTGCCTGTTTTTTCCGCTGTTTCCGCGCGCGGGAGCGCTTGCCACCATGCACGATCAGGTCACTCAACCAGACAATACCCCGGTCGCGGGAACGCCCGGCGCTGGGGCCGGTGCGCCGGCTTCGGGCCCAGCCTCCAACGCCGCCCCGGATGTGCTGAAGATCATCGCCGACGTCGAAGGTCACCTCACGCGCCTGCGCAGCGCGCAGCGGCAGCAGGATGACGCGGTGTCGTCGCTTGCCGCGCGCTCGAAAGCCCTGCGCGCGGGCGAAGAGGAACTCGATCGGCAGCGCGTCGCGTTCAAGCAGCAGGCCATGCAGATTGAACGCGATCGCGCGACGTTGCAGCAGGAGCGAGACCAGTTCGGTGAGCAGTGCAGGCGGATTGACGAGGAACTGCGCCGCCGTGCGTCGGAAGTCGAACAGGCGCAGCAGAAACTGGAGCGCGAGCGCAGCGACTCGATGAATCACGCCGAGCAGGCCAAGCGCGGCGCGTCGGAACTGGAGCAGGCAAAGACCGTCTGGCAGCAGACGCGCGCGCAGATGGAAGAGCAGTTGCAGCGCTCGCAGGCTGACATCAATCAGCGTCTGGCCGAGTGCGCCAAGGCCAAGGACGAGATCGCGGCGACGCGCAGCCAGTGGGAGCAGCAGAAGCAGCATGCACAGGGCAAGATTGACGCCCGCGCGCTGGAACTCGATCAGCAGATGGCGGCGGTGGCGCAGCGCGAAGGCAACCTGCAGCAGGAGCGCGATCGGCTGGCGATGGAGCGTCAGCAGTCGCAGCGGCAGCAGCAGGAATTGCAGAATCGCGCCGCCGCGCTGGAGCAGGAGCGCGGCGACTTGCTGGGTCGCGTCGATCAGGCCGAGCGCAACGTCGGCGAGCTCATCGAGCAGGTCGAACGCTCGCAGCATGAACTGATCGAGCAGACGCGGCTGGTGAAGAAGACGATGGATAAGGTCGCCGAAATGCAGCAGCGCGAGCGCGCGGTGGAGAAGGCGCTGGAGGAATCGAAAGTCGCGGTATTGAAAGCCGAGCGCGAATCGCATGACTTGCTGCATCTGGCTGACGGCGAGCGCAGCGAAATGCAGGCCAAACTTGTCGCCGCGGGCAAGGAACTCAAGCAGGCTCACGAAACGCGCGATGCCGCGCTGGGCGAGTTGGACAGCACGCGCAAGAAGATCGTTTCGATGCAGCGCGATCTGCGCTCACGCGATGAAGAGATCGCCGCGCGCGATGGGCAACTGGCTGATCTGCAGAAGAAAGTGGAAATGGCTGGCAGCAAAATGAGCGAGTTCGCGGATGTGCTCAGCGAGCAGACGCCCCAACTGGAGCGCGGCGCGGCGGCCATGGCCATGTGCCAGGAGCAGGCCGAGCAGATCGACCGCCTCACCAAGCAACTGGCGGAACTGCAACTGGCGAGCGACCCGGCCGAGATTCAGCGGCGCGATGCGCGCATTGTCGAACTGACCGAAGCGTTGCGACAGGCGCGCGGGCAGAACGGCGGCGAAACCATCGTCGCCGAGATCGAGCAACGCAACGCGCTGCTGCAGCAGGAAGTGCAACAATTGCGGCTGGATACGCAGAACGCCCAGATCGCCGCGGAAGAAGCCCGCAAGCAGTTGCAGGCGTACGTCGATTCCGGCGCGGAAGCGCAGGTGAAGGACGTCGCGCTGGCAGAGCACGCGGCCCGCGTGGCGTCACTGACCGCCGAGATCGAGCGTTTGCATTCCGCGGCCGCGAAGGAACTCGATCAGAAACTCAGCGTTCAATCCAAGAAGCATCAACAGGAACTGGCCAGCGCGCGTGAAGCCGAGCAGGAGATGGCGGCGATGCGGGAGCGCCTGGCCGACCTCGAAGTGCAACTGGCCAGATCCAAGGCCCAGACCGCCAACGCCGAAGCCAATGGCGGCGACGCCGACGCCGAATACGCTGCGCGCCTCCGCAGCAAGGCCGAACAGATCACCGCCGTCGCGGATCACTTGCGGCGTCGTCGCGTGCGCCTCGAACGCATGCGCATGCTCATGCGGCAGCGGCAGAAGGCAATGCCCGTGGCCGGCGCGCAGGGCACCGCCCAGATGCGGGCCGAGCAGGCCGGGCAGGTTGAGAAGGAACGCCAGCACCTGCTGGAAGTGCGCAAGATGCTCGCGGCTTCGGAGTATCAAATGATCCGCCGCTGGGCCCGTCAGCGCGCGGCGTTCACCATGGCATGTCTGGCGATGGTGGTGGCCGTCAGCGCCGGCGCGGCGTGGCTGGCGGTCAGTTACTTCTATCCGCCGCAAATGAGCGCGAGCGTCGTCGTCGAGGCCCGCAGCCGCGGCGGCCTGCTGCCGCTGACCGACGAGCAGATGCAGGAATGGACCGCCTGGCATGCCGATCTCGCTTCGGATGCATCGTTCCAAGGCACGCTTGCCAAGCGCATGGGCGATCGGCAACTCACGGACTGGTCGCGCACCGAGGCGATCGCCGCACAACTCAAGCATGGCTTTTCGGTCGACTCCAGCAAGCCCGGCATGGTGATCTACACCATGAGCGGAACGGATTCGACGCAACTGACGACGTTCCTTGATGTGTTCGCCGGCACGGTGCTCGCAGAGTCCAGTCGCCAGGCGTCAAGCCGCAGCGACAACGCGATGGCCGTCGCCACCGGCGAACATAAGGACGAAGGGCAGACGCACTACGCGAGCCTCAACGCCGAGCCGATCCACGATGAACGCATGCAGCGCGTGCTGCCGATCTTCGGCGGCACGCTCGGCGGCATGCTGCTGCTGACGCTGGTGTCGTACGTCAAGTTCTCCCGCAGCAAGCGTGTCTTCGAGGAGGAGACCGCAGGCCTGTTCCAGGATCTGCGGCCGGTCACGCCCGCGCCGGCGCAGCCGCAGTAGGCGATTCTCAATCGCAACGCGGCGAGCGAATCTGAAGTTCGATCGGCCGCAATCGGCCGCATGCGTTTGCATTATGCGGACGCCTTTTTCATTGCGCCGAATGGTCTCATTTCGCCGCGTCCTTTAACGGGGTAAGTCGGGAAGCCGCTGCAATCTGGTGCATCGCATCGGCATCAGCCGCCAAACGTTGCATTGCGCAGACCTCACTCGGGCTTCACGCGAACCGATGCTGTTGTGACGCCATGCCACGCCGCCCGTTCATTCCGCGCTTCACCCGACCGAGCGACTCGCCACTGGCGTTTCCCGGCGCGGCGGCGCGCAATCGCCCGGCGGGGGGCGCAGGCCGTGGCGATTCGCCGCGCGATCCTGCTGGCGAAGTGCTTGCGGCTTTTGCCAACGTCTCCCGTCGCATCAACGACCTGGCGCGCGAACTGAAGTGCCTGGGTTTCTTCGATGACGGTGACGATCGGCCGCGCGCCGCCTGAGTCGCTTCGTCTATCGCAACCAGCAATCAAGAATTGACCGTTCGGATTACCCGCGCCGTAACATGTGATCGCATCGGCGGATGTCATCCGCCTGCGCGCGATGCTTGCGCTGCCTGCTGCAGCAACTCGGCCAATCTCTGAGAGCGATAGGCGTCATCCGTGACCACTGTCTTCAGAAACGTCGCCGGATCGGGCGGTTTCGCGCGGGTGTTTCTTTGTTCTTGCCGCGTGAGCGCCTGCTCGCCGACGTTCATTCTCGGCGCGCCGTCGGTGGTCCATTCATCCGGCGACACTTGTGCCGCTCGTCTTGACACCGGGCGATTCAGCACCGGCGCGGAATGCGATACCGGCAGCCGCTCGGTTGAAGTTGGCGGAATCGGTAAGCCCGTCTCCATGCCGTTGAGCGTCACGAGCATCGGCGGCCGAAGCAGATTCGACGGAATCGTGTTGCGCCCCGGCAGGCCGATCGCGAACACCGTGCCCGGCGGTATGAGCGCGGCGATGCCCTTCTCCACCGGCATGTACACCGACTGAGGGAAGATTGCGTACATGCCGCCGCTGGCGCGCATCAATAAATCGTCGCGGCCGGGCACGCGATAAACCTGCTGAAAGCCCGTTGGCAGGCGCAGTTCGGTCTGCATGTTCACCGCCCGCAGGCTCTCGCCCAGGGGCGACGTGTCGCCAATCAGCGGATCGACGCGCTGCAGACTCGGCGGCACGCCGGGGATGCTCGGCGCGTGGAGCGGCTGCTGCGCCAGACTGGTCGAGCAGAGCGCGAGCGGCAGAACCCACGTCGCGATGCGGCGACGGAGACGCGCTGGCTTGTTCGCCTGACTGATCGTGGTGAAATCCATTGCGGGATCGAGGCCGCAGTCGCTTCTTGATTGGGCGGCGCGACGACGACAACAACAAGATACACGCCTGCCATCGAGTTTTTGTGGATGGTCCCCCGCGATTATCGCGCAAATCGGCCTTCAGCCCGTTACAGGCGTCAATATTCGCCGCGGCGAAGCGGCTGGAACGCTCGCGGCGGGCTTCATGGGGTGGGGATACAGTGAGCGCATCATGCGCGAGTTGATGGGCGCGATTCTTGCCGGTGGCCGCAGCATTCGCATGGGGCGCGACAAGGCTACGCTGCCGCTGCGGGATGGGCGGACGATGCTGGAGTGCGTGGCTGAAGCGTTGCGCGCTGCCTGCGGAATCGAGGCGGGTGAAATCGCGATCGTTGTCTCGTCGCCCGGTCGTGCACTCGACCCCCGGCATGCAGGGGGCTATGTGGAGGTTGCCGACTTGCGCGAACACGTTGGCCCGCTGGGCGGCATCGAGGCGCTGCTGGCGTCAAATCTGGCGCGCGAGTATCTGGTTTGTCCGTGCGATGTGCCGCGCATCACTCCGGAGGCACTACGACTGTTGCTGCAGCGCCGCGATGCGCCGGCGACGGTGCTGCGAGTTGCCAGCGGCGATCTGACCGGCTTTGAACCACTGCCTGCCCGCATCAGCGTCGTCGCATTGCCGGCAGTCAGGAAACTGCTCGACTCAGGCGAGCGCTCTGTGTGGAAGTTGATGGAGGATTTGCCGGCGGCGATCGTTGACATCAATGCGACGCACGCGGCCGCGCTGCGAAACGTCAACACGCCCGATGATCTCAACACGGTTTGAGTTCGCGCGATCGTCCACCTGCTTGCGGCTCGGAGCCATGCTTGTCGGCTGATCTCTGACTTCTGACCTCCGACCTCTGGACTTCGATCGCCACGCTCTTGAAAACAGGCGTGTGCGATGCGGGATCGGCGATGCGCGGGATCAGGAGGTTTGCCTCCGGGTAGTACATCGCGCAGTTGCCTGCGGGAATGTCAAACGCGCGCACGAGCACGCCGCGCATCGTTCCCGCGCCGCTGCTGACATCCACGCGATCGTCTTCCACAAGGCCGAGCCGAGCGATGTCGTCGGCGTGCATCAGAATCACATCGCGCCGCTCCTGGCCGCGATAAATGTCTTCCTCTTCATAGACGACGGTATTGAATTGCCCTTCGCTGCGCATGGTCATTAAACGCATCAAACCACTGCGGCTGGGCTCGGTCTCGCCGATCAGCGCCGGCAACTCGACGACATGCATCTTGGCTCGTCCGGTATCGGTGGGAAATCGCGCTTCGTGAAACACTCGGCCGGCGATGGTGAATTCCTTCTTCGTCGCGTCGATATTGGCGATGGCCTCGTAGCCAGGAATTATGCGGGCGATAAGCGCGCGGATGTGGGAGTGGTCCTTGAGTTCGTGCCACTGAACTGGCTGGCCCTTGCGATCGCCGATCGACGCGTGCGCGATCGAGGCGATGATGTCCACTTCGCTGCGCGGGCCTGCGTATCGCGGCGATTCGTTGGTCGTCGCGCCTTTCGACAGTCGCACATAGTTGAACATCGACTCCTGCGTGGTTGACTGCGTCTCTTCGTCCCGCGCCAGAACCGGCAGGATGATCGTCTGTTTGCCCCGACCCCACGCGTGACCGGTGTTGAGCGTGGTCGAGAGATAGACCACCTGATCGACGCGACCTAATGCCTCGTGTGCGAAGTGGGCGTCGGGATTCGAGCCGAACAGGTTGCCTCCGAGACTGAACGCGAAACGGATCTTGTTCTCGTGTGCCGCGTGGACGCACGAGAGCGTGTCCATGCCCGGCCATGTCGGCAGTTGCATGTTGAATTCGCTCTGCAGTTTCGCGAACACCGCGTCGCGGAGTTTGGGCGTGACGCCCATCGAGCCGATGCCCTGCACGTTGCTGTGCCCGCGCAGCGGCAGCAGGCCTTTGCCGCGCGAGCCGAGCATGCCGCGCATGATGGCGAGGTTGGCGATGGCCTGCACGTTGCGCACGCCATGCTCGTGGTGCGTGATGCCCATGGCCCAGCAGAAGATCGTGCTCTTGGATTCCGCGTAAGCGCGCGCGATGCGTTCAATGGTCTCGCGTGAAACGCCACTGCGATGCGTAATCGTGTTCCAATCCAGCGAGCGGATATGTGTGTCGAACGCCTCCCATCCGTCGGCGTGCTGGCTGACAAATGCCTGATCAATCGCGCCGGCGTCAAGAATCGCCTTGGCGATGCCGCTGAACAGCGCGATGTCGCCGCCGATGTGCGGCTGAACGTATTCATCGGCGACCGTGCTGCCGAACAAGAGGCTCCGCACATGCGAAGGCACGCGAAAGCGCACCAGCCCCACTTCCTTCAGCGGGTTGATGACGATGACCTTCCCGCCGCGCGCTTTCACATCGATCAGCGTGCGCATAAAGCGCGGATGGTTGCTCGCGGGATTCGCGCCGATGAGAAAGATCAGGTCGGCATGCTCAAGATCATCCAGCGAAATCGTCGCCGTGCCCGAGCCGGTGACGCTCGACAATCCCACGCCCGACGCCTGGTGGCAGTAGTAGGAGCAGTTGTTGACGTTGTTCGTGCCCCACAGCCGCGCGATCACCTGCAGCAGAAACCCCGCCTCATTCGATGACCGACCGGAAAAGTAGAAGAACGCGTCGTGCGGATCGGTTTTCTTGAGTTTCTTCGCGATGCGCTCGATCGCCTCATCCCATGAAATCTTCTTGTAGTGCGAATCGAGCGGGCCGGCGTACATGGGCTGCGTCAGGCGTCCCGACGCCTCAAGTTCGCGCGAGGAGAACGCACGCAACTGCTCGAGGCTGAAGTCATCGAAGAAATGTTCGCGAATCGCGCCCTGCAGGTCGGCCGCCATCGCCTGCACGCTCTTCTTGCACACTTCGGGGAAGCGCCCCTGCTCATTGGTCATGCCGCCGAGTTGGCCGCCCATGCCCAGGGCGCAGGTCTTGCAGGCGTTGCGCGAGCGCAGGGCCTTCCACATCTTGCGCAGTCCGACGGCTCGGGCCTTGCGAAAAGTGTAGAAGATCGCCGGCCAACCGCCTCCGCTGGTGCGCGGCTTGATGCGCTTGCGTTCCGCCATGTGAAGATTGTAGTGACAACGCGCCGCCTCCCCTCGCACGACAGCGATCGATCGAAACAATGCGGTCACGCGAGGGAGAGGGTAGGGATGAGGGTGCGAATGCGAAATCCGCTATCCACCAAGGCCCTGCACCGAGCGCCGAAACAATTCAGCCGCCAGCATCATCAGCAGCAGCGAAATCCAGAACAGCAGGTACTTGATCGAGCGCCGCTGCGCGACCTCGCGCTGTGCGATTTGTGGAATGCTGGTCACATGCCCACACTCCGGGCAGCGCAGCAACAGCGCCGGCGGCATCGGCGCGAGGCCGCGCAGGCTCTGGCCGCAGGCGGGGCAGTCGAGTTGGGGCGACACGGATTCGGGCAACTCACAGTGCAACGAATTCGGGAAGGGGAGATTGCACGGATTTTCAGACGCCGGGCATTGCGCGTCGCGTTGCGACGCGGCTACGTCCGTTGCGTGTTTGAATCACTCCACCTCCCCGTCACTCCATCACCACTTGCCCGCTGCCTTTGACGATTTCGCCCAGCACCCACGCCTTCTCGCCGCTGCGCTTGAGGGTCTTGAGAATCGAATCGGCGAAGGACGGCCGGACGATGACGACGTAGCCCACGCCCATGTTGAAGACGTTGAACATTTCGCTGCGCTCGACGCCGCCCTGCTCCTGCAGGAACTCGAACACCGCCGGCACCTGCCAGCTCTTGAGGTCGATCACCGCATCCAGATCGTTTCCAAACGCGCGTGGCAGGTTGCCGGGCAGGCCGCTGCCGGTGATGTGCGCCATGCCGGTGACGATCTTCTTCACCGTGTACTTGCGCAGCAGTTTGACGATGGTCTTCACGTAGATTCGCGTGGGCTCGAGCAGCACATCGCCCAGCGTGGCCTTCTCGCTCCTGGGTGCGATGGTCGAATCAAAATCGACCAGCGCTGGATAGACGCGATCGAGCTTGAGACCGGCGTTGGTCACGATGCGACGCACCAGCGAAAAGCCGTTGGAATGCAGGCCGCTGGAGCCGAGCGCAATGATGATGTCGCCCTTTTCCACGCGCGTCGGATCGATGGCGCGCTCAAGTTCCACCACACCCACCGCGAAGCCGGCGATATCGAAGTCATCGGGCGCGTAGACATCGGGCATCTCAGCCGTCTCGCCGCCCAAAAGTGCACAGCCGGCGAGTTCGCAACCCTTCGCCACGCCCTCGACCATCGCGGCGTTGCGCTCGGGTATGACTTTGCCCAGGCCGAGATAATCCAGAAAGATCAGCGGCTCGGCCCCCTGCACGATGAGGTCGTTGACGTTCATCGCCACGCAGTCGATGCCGACGGTGTTGTAGATGCCGAGGTCGGCTGCGAGTTTGACCTTGGTGCCCACGCCGTCGGTGCAGGCGACGAGCACAGGCTCCTTGAAATTGCGCTTGAAGAGTTGCTCGTTGTAATCGAGCCGGAACATGCCCGCGAAACCGCCCAGCGGCCCGAGCACGCGCGGCCCGTGCGTGCGCTTCACCGCTCGTTCGATCAGATCGACCACGCGATCGCCCGCCTCGATGTCAACGCCCGCATCGGCGTACGTCAGCGGCTTGGCGGCGCGCGACGAGGCTTTCTCCGGCGACTTGGACTTGCGACGCGACTTCACAGCGGGAGGCATGATAATCAGTGTATCGCGCCGAACCGGGCTTGCCTCTTCACGCTCGCGCTTCGGAATGAACCACAGAGGCACAGAGACACAGAGAGAGGAAGAAGTCGGGTGGCACATTCACGCGAATCCGCCGCGAGATGGAGCGTGCCGACCTGTGCGCAGAGCCTCAATCCACTTTCCAATCCTCTCTCTGTGCCTCTGTGTCTCTGTGGTTCTTTTTGATGGACTTCACTCCCGCTTCATCGCCATGCGCATGAACGCGTCGCCCAGGCGCGGGGCCATCACGAACACGCCCGCGAGCGTGCGCATGGTGAAACTCGTCCACACCTCGGGTTTGGGATGCTCGAGGCAGCGAATGACCGCCCGCGCGACGCGCTCGGAAGTCTGCATGAACATGTGCGGGGTGTTGGATGCGCGGGGCTTGGCCTGCTCGCCGCGACGCTCGGCTGAGGCCTGCGAGAACTCCGTCTCGGTGCCGATGGGATGCACGCTGGCGACTTCGATGTTGTGCGGGCGGAGTTCCAATCGCATCGCGCGGCAGATGAAATTCTGCGCCGCCTTCGTTGCCGAGTAAGGCCCGCTTCGCGCCAACGTGAATTTCGACAGGCAACTGCTGCACATGAGCAGGTGGCCGGGCTTGTTCTGCGCGATGAGTCGCTGCGCGGACTTGCGCAGAAGATCGACGCCGGAGAAGAAGTTGACTTCGAACATGTCGCGCAGGTCGCGCTCGCTGGTTTCGAGCACCGATTTGCCCAGGCCGTAGCCGGCGTTGGCAAAGACGAAATCGAAGCCGCCGAACGCGCTGTGCGCGGCGTCGAGCAGGCGATCGGACATGCCCGCGTCGCTCACATCGCCGATGACGATCTCAGCCCGGCGATTGAGCGCGCGGACGCGAGCGGCGACATCGTTGAGTTTGTCTTCCCGCCGCGCGGTGATGACCACGTGCATGCCCCGGCGAGCGGCCTCGACCGCCGTGGCCGCGCCTATGCCGCTGCTGGCGCCGGTGATGATGATGATGCGGTCGGTGAGCATGGGCAGCAGCCAGCCATCAACGTCGAAAGTCAATCGACGAACGCAACATCCTGACCGAACTTGCGCGACAGCGCGGTCAGGTACGCGTTCATCGTGCCACGGTAACCGATGATGAAGCGCGCAACGAAACGAAAGATCGGATTGTAGATCTCGCCGTCCTCCGTGATGGTCAGCGTACAGCCGCTGTCGATGGGCTTGATCTCGTACGTCCACGTGCCGCCGAAGGGCAGGTTGTCGTCGGCGATGCGGCTGACCATCTTGCGCGGTGGCTCAAGCACGAGCGTTTCAAACGACATGGGCTCGCCCCGCTTGTTGGTTTCGCACCACACTGCGTGGCCATTGCGATCGCCGAGGCGTGCCTTGGTCGTGATGTCGCGACGCCACGACGGTTCATTCGCGTGATCAGTGATCGCCGCCCAGACGGCATCAGGCTTCTGATTGAATCGTGCGGAGCGCGATGCGGAGTGGTTCTGCGGCAGAAGCAAACCAATCACCACGACGAGTGCGATCAGCCCGCCAATCACGCCGGCGATCATCAGAAACCACATCAGCACGTTCCGCTCCTGCTCCTGCGTTTGACCGTACAAGCCTGTTCAAACCGCCAGTGCGCCGGTCAGCGCCGCCGTCCACTGCGCGACGAGATTCTCCATCGCCAGTTTCTGATTCACGTTCGAATCGATTTGCCCCTCGCATTCGCGCAGCAGGTCGATGCTCGTCGCCCAGCGCTCGGCAGCCTCGGCTTGCGAAGCCTTGCCCGCCGTTTCCGCGAGCCGCTTTCGCGCGTGCGCGCCGAGCAGCGACAGCGCGTGACGCGAGCCGTCTTTGTTCGCGGCGTCTTTGCTGGTCGAGTCCTTGCCGTGCCGCGCCACCCAGGCCACGGCGAATTCCTCCACCTTCGCGCCGAGTGCATCACCCATCGCCACGGGAAACACACCGCGATCGAGTTCGTGCAGCATCGGCTCCAGCGTCTTGTGCCAGTTGTGGAAGCCGTATTCCATCGCCAGCAGCGCCGCGCCGGGCGAGCCGTCAGCAAACTCCAGACTCCACTTCACATCGGCGGCGGCGACTTTCTTCGGATCAAACACTTCCTTCTTCTTACGGCCCTCGTCCGCGCCGGGCGCGGCGGCGCGCTCGCGCGACAACTCCGCTTTCCACCACGCCTGCATCGTCTTGTCATCCAGCCGGCTGAAACGCACGTGCTGACAGCGGCTCTGGATCGTCGGCAGCAGGCGGTCGGGCAGCGACGTGATGAGAAAGAACCATGTCTGCGCTGGCGGCTCTTCCAACGTCTTAAGCATCGCGTTCTGGGCCTCGCGGGCCAGCAGTTCGGCTTCATCGATAATGAACACTTTGCCCGAACCGAGCGCAGCGGTGCGGTACGCCGCGGCTTCGTGCATCCGCTCACCCGACCGGCCGCCGATGACGCGCTCGCGCAGCAGATCGAGCGGGATGGTCATCAGTTTGCGTTCGCTGAGCGCGCGATTGTCGGAGTACAGCGCGAGTTCCTTGCGAATCACGTGCAAGTCGGGATGCGTGCCGGCGTCGATGCGGGCCTGCGCGTTCGAATCCGGATTGTTCGCCACACCGATGCCGGCGTCGCCTTCGTCGCCTGAGCCGGGCGCGAGGGGATGTTCTCGATCAAGCAAGATGCGCGCGATTTCGAGCGCGGTGGTGAATTTGCCGACGCCGCGCGGGCCGGAGAAAATCCAGCCGTGATGAAAGCGGCCGGAGCGCAGCGCGGCCTGCAGCGTTTCCAGCGGGCGATCCTGACCGAGAATGCGTGGCGGTGAAGGCATGGGTTGCGACGGTCAGGATACTTGATCGCGAGAGTTGCGTCCGGCGGTCGGCTTGTCCGAAAGGTGTTGCGATCGACTGAATTCCCACTGTTTCGCCGCGACCGGCTCTTGCGGAATAACGACAATTCCCGCACGATTGCCGGCATGGGCGACGTTGGGCCAGCCGATCTCAGTGTGACGGCCGCGGCACATAGCCCGACGCTATCGCCATCTTCGCCCTTCGCTGCGCAATCGCTTTCATTGCCGTCGCAGCAGCGCTCGCGCGGCCTGGGCATGACGCTGCTTGCCGGCGCGTTCGCACTCGGATTGACCATTGGATGGGAGCAGTCTTCCGCGATGGTGTGGCCGTGGTTGTGGACATCGGCAGCCTGTGTGTTGGGTGCAGTCTTGCTTCGTGCACTGCGTCGAGACACGATCGCGGCGCTCGCGCTGCTGCTGGCAATGACGTTCTTCGGCACGGCATGGGTGACGCTGCGACTTCAATATGTCGCGCCCGACGATCTGGCCGCGCTCATCGGCGATGAATCGGTGCTGGTGAGAATCGACGGCATCGCGACGCGCGGGCCGGAGTACCGCTCGCGCACCTCCGGCTCACTGGCGCGCTTCGACTATCGCCAGCCGGCGACGTACTTCCCCATGACCGTCGAGCATCTGCTGCCCAGCGACGGCGCGCCGATTCCCGCGCGCGGCGCGGTGCTGGTGCGCGTCGATCAGACACTCGCTCCATTTCATGCGGGTGATCGCGTCACGGTCACAGGTTTTCTGCTGCGACCGGCGATGCCGCGCAATCCCGGCGAATTCGACTTCCGCCAGTACGCCAAGTCGCTGGGGCAGGCGGGAATTCTCACGGTGAGCGGGCGAGAATTGGTCCAGGTGCAGCCGGCCGAGCGCGGCGCGATCGTGTCGTGGTTTCTCAATTGGCGCGATGATCTTCGTCGCCGAGCCGGCGCGTGGCTGCTGGCCGATTTGCCGCGCGATGATCGCACTTCGCGCGATGCGCTGCTCGTGAGCCTGCTCCTGGGCGAGCGCGATGCCGAGATTGATCGCGTGTACGAATCTTTCCAGCGCGTCGGCCTGGCGCACATTCTCGCGATCAGCGGTTTTCACCTCGCGGTGCTGGCGGGCTTCGTCATGTTCATCGCGCGACTCGCCGGCGGCGAACGCAAGTGGCATGGCTGGATCGTGATCGGGGCCGTATTGCTGTACTTGCTGCTGGTGGAGCCGGGCACGCCGGTGCTGCGCGCGGGCGTCATGACCGTCGCCGGCTGCCTCGGCACGATCTTCAGCCGGCGATTGCGCGTGAGCGGGCTTGTGTCGCTCAGCGCGATCTTGCTGCTCATGTGGCGGCCCGATGAACTGTTCAACGCCGGATTCCAACTGACCTACGGCGTGGTGCTCGCACTGATTCATCTCTCGCCCAGCGTGCGCGTGCGCTGGTTCGGCAAACCCAATCCCGAGGCGGCGACCAGCGGCGAGATGCTCGGCCAGTGGCTCCGCACCGCGCTCGCCGTGACCGTGACCGCGTGGCTGGTGGCGACGCCCATCGCGGCGTACCACTTCGGCAGCGTCGCGCTGGCGGGAATCCCGATGAGTATCGTCGCGGTGCCGCTCTCGGCGGTGATCCTCGCGCTGGGTTACGTGAAAATCGTGCTCAGCGCGCTGCTTCCCAGCGCGGCGCTCTTGCTGGGCGTGCCGCTGACGATCTTCGCCGATGTGCTGCTGGCGATGGTGGGCGCGGTGGATGAGATTCCGCTCTCGTGCGTGCACGTGCCGCCGCCTTCGACGCTGTGGGCCTTCGCGGGCGTGGCGTGGACGTGCTGGTGGAGCCTCGGCCGGCGACACGAGCGACGATTCTTCACGCGCCTGAGGTACGCTTCGTTCATCGCACTGACGCTGTGGCTGACATGGCCGCTGCTTCCGCTGCCTTCGCTGGCAAGTCTGCGCGGGAGCGGCGATGTGCTGCGCATCGACATGATCGCGGTGGGCGACGGCTCGTGCTATGTGCTGCGCAGCGGTGGGCAGACGATGGTGTTCGACGCCGGCTCCAGCACCGATCTCAACGCCGGCTCGCGCTCGATCATCCCCGCGATGCGACGCATGGGCATTCGCAAGGTCGATCGCATCTGCATCACGCACCCCGATCTCGATCACTTCTCAGCAGTGGTGGAGATTGCGCAGGAATTCAACGTGGGCGAGGTGCGCATCACGCCACAGTTTCTCGCGGCCGCCGAGGCCGATCCGCTTTCGCCGATGGCGTTCATGCTTTCGCGCTTGACGGAGTTGCGTGTACACGCGGTGGAGACCAGCGCGGGCGCGCACTGGATGCTGGGCGAATGCAGCGCTTTCCAGCACATTGGGATCCTAAGCTTAGAATTCCACGTGGACAAGTTGTCGCGGCCGCTTCTATAGTGTCACCTAAATACTAGTGACTCCAGCGTAACTGGACTGGCCACAGTTAGGCCGCAAATGTAATCACACTGGCTC
>JADMIO011475775.1_pt1 | contig 53177 bp, 51 predicted proteins | sample 8958161 | NCBI WGS metagenome assembly JADMIO01 (sample SAMN16585339, study PRJNA669376) | soil metagenome | isolation source: Crop rotation soil | place: USA: Cullars Rotation, Alabama | collected 2011 | reverse complement strand
GCCGCGACTTCAAGTCACGTGAATTCCAAGCTTCGGATCCCACTGTGCTGGAAAGAGCCGTGATCCCAGGACGGGAGCACGTCGTCGGGCTTGCCGGTGGCGGCGTCGATGTTTTCCCACATCGTCCCGGGGCCGTTGTCGAGCATGAACCCCCACTCGCGCCGGATCAGCTCGAGCGCCGAGGTGTCCTGCCCGACGGCGAACCGGGCGAGCAGCTCGAAGTATCCGATGAACGGCTCGATGCGCTCGATCCCGTCGTAGCCCCAGACGTCGCGGTCCCACGCGGTCGAGTCCGTCATCGTGTTGCCCTGCGGCCGCGACATCCTCGTGTCGATGTACGCGAGCGCCGACGACGCCTGCGCCGGGCTCGCCGCACCGGCGAGGATCGCGAAGACGTTCGCATCCTGCGGGTGCGTCGTCGTGTCGCCGGCCGAGTCCGCGAAAGCTCCCGCCGCGCTGTCCCAGAACGCGTCCGAGAATCGGCCCGTCACCGCCGCGGCCCGCGCGCGCCACTGCTTGGCCTGCGTCTTCCCGGCCCAGATCGACATCGTCGCCGCCATCCCGAGCGCCCGCGCGTACTGGGCGTTGTAGTACGCGACCGTCGGCCCGGTGCGCCGGATGTACGCGTAATCCGCCTCCGGCAGCCAGCTCACGAGGAGCCCGTTCGCATCGGCATGGCTCGGATAGAGCCCGTCGACGAGCCGCACGAGAGTCGGGTACACCCGCTTGAGCAGGGCCCGGTCGCCGGTGTACAGCGTGTAGTCGTAGAGCGCTTCGATCCAGTAGGCGTTGTAGTCGATCAAGACCCGCGTGTGGTCGAAGATCGGGCTTGCGGGGATCGACCCGTCGCGGTTCTGAACGGACGCGAACCACCCGATCATCGCCCCGAGGGTCGCGACATGGCTCCCGGCCACGAGCAACGTCATCCCGGACACCGCCTCGTCGCCGATGTAGGGACAGCGGTCGCGGACCGGGCCGTCGAGGATGACGAGCGGGAGCTTGATCTTGCAGGCGCGCGGGTCGAGGCCGACCGGCTTCGAGACGCCGTCGTTCGCGGTCTTCACCGACGCCTGCCAGATCCTGTTCAGAAGCGAGTCGCTGGACTCGAACGACCCGGCTGCGAGCGCGCCGGGAGCCAGCGCACACGCAACGACGGCGCAGAAGGCCGCCGCCAACCTCATCCGCCGAGCTTCTCCTTCAGCCGCTCGCCCACGACCCGCGGATCGGCCCGGCCGCCGGACTCCTTCATCGCCTGGCCGACGAAGAACCCGAGCAGGCTCTCCTTTCCGCCGCGATAAGCCTCGACCTGGGCGGCGTTCGCGGCCAGGACGCGGTCGATGATCGGGTCGAGCTCGGAGGCGTCGCCCACCGCCTTCTCGGCGAGGTACGGCTCGGCGGTGAAACCTTCGTCGCCCGAATGCGCGAGCGCCTCGTCGAACGCCGCGCGCGGGATCTCGGCGCGGGCGCCGACGAGCTTCGCGAGCTCGGCCGCATCGACGAGAGCCGGGTCGACGCCGGTCGCGACGAACGCGTTTGCGAGGACGTTGGCCGCCTCCTTCGCATCGGCGCCTTCCTCGACGAGCGCAGCCCAGAGCCTGTCGAGGCCGCCCGTGACGAGCACGTCCGCGTCGTAGAACGACAGCGTGTCGGCGATCCGCTTGATCCGCGCGCTCGGAAGCTCCCCCACCTCGCTCCGCAGCCGGTCGACGAGCTCGGCGGGCGGATGCACGGGCACGAGGTCGGGCTCGGGGAAGTAGCGGTAGTCCTGTGCCTCCTCCTTGGAGCGCAGCGGCGCCGAGCTCTCGTTGCCCGGGTCGAAGTGGAGGGTCTCCTGCACGACCTCGCCGCCGGCCTCGTAGATGCCGATCTGCCGCGCGATCTCGCGCTCGATCCCCTTCGCCGCGAAATTGAACGAGTTCATGTTCTTCAACTCGGTCCGCGTGCGGAGCTCGTCGGAGCCCGCCGGCCGGACCGACACGTTGACGTCGAACCGCATCGATCCTTTCTCGAGCTCGGCGTCGGAGAGGCCGAGCTCGACGACGGTCTGCCGCAGGAGCTGGAGGAAGCGCTTCGCGACGTCGGAGGAGCGGATGTCGGGCTCCGTCACGATCTCCATGAGCGGCGATCCGCAGCGGTTGAAGTCGACGAGCGTCGCCGTCGCGCCGTGGATGCGGCCCGACGCCGCGACGTGCACATTCTTGGCGGCATCCTCCTCGAGGTGCGCGCGGTTGATCCGGATCTCGACGTCGCCGTCGGCGGTCGGAACGGCGAGGTGCCCGCCCGCGCAGAGCGGCTCGTCGTACTGGGAGATCTGGTACGCCTTCGGGTTGTCCGGATAGAAGTAGCTCTTGCGGTGGAAGACGGCCCGGTCGGCGATCGTCGAGCCGAGCGCAAGGCCGAGCTTGATCGTGTCTTCGACGGCCCGCCGGTTCGGCACGGGCAGCGCGCCCGGGAACGCGAGGCACACGGGACAGGTCTGCGTGTTCGGCCCGCCGCCCGCGCCGTTCGTGCAGCGGCAGAACATCTTCGTGCGCGTCTTGAGCGCGACGTGGATCTCGAGGCCGATGACCGGTTCCCACTCAGCCATCGAGCTTCTCCTTCGCTGCCCGGAGGGCATCCTCGATCGAGTCGCGAACCTCGACCACGTCGAGCCTGTGCTCGAGCGCGCCGTGGCGCTCGATCAGCCACAGCTCGCGCTCACCGGCCTCGAGCTGGAGCTTGAGGTCGCCGATGAGGACCGCGCGGGATCCGTCGAGCACCCGCGGGTGGGTACCGAATACGCGCTCGACGGCCGGCACGAAGTCTGCCGCCTTGTCGGCGAACTGCTTCACCGCAGCCGCTCCGGGACGGGATCGAAGCCTATTGCCTGCTCGAGCGCGTGTGCCGCACGGAAGAGCGTGTTCTCGGCGAACTGCTGTCCGATCAGCTGAAGGCCCACCGGCAGCCCGTCGGCGAGGCCGCACGGGATCGACATGCTCGGCAGCCCGGCCATGTTCGACGGGATCGTCAGCACGTCGGTCAGGTACATCGCGAGCGGGTCCTCCGCCTTGGCGCCGATCGGGAACGCGGTCGTCGCGCAGGTCGGCGAGAGCAGCACGTCGAAGCGCTCGAACACGGTGTCGTGCTCGCGCTTGATCACCGTGCGCACCTTCTGCGCAGAGGCGTAGTACGCGTCGTAGTAGCCCGACGACAGCGCGTAGGTGCCGAGCATGATCCGCCGCTTCGGCTCGTCGCCGAAGCCGGCGTCGCGCGTGCGCATGATCATCTCGCGGAAGTCGTCGCCGTCGACCCGCAGCCCGTAGCGCACGCCGTCGTACCGGGCGAGATTCGCGGAGGCCTCGGCCGGCGCGACCAGGTAGTAGCAGGGCAGGCCGTACTCCACCGAGAGCGGCAGCTCACACTCGCCGATCTCTGCGCCGAGCTCCCGGGCGAGCTCGATCGCGGCCTCGACCGACGCCCTGACCCCGGGCTCGATGCCTTCGACGGCGTTGAGCTGCCGCGGGATGCCTATTCGCAGACCGCGGAGGTCGTCGGCGTCTGGCAGCTCGACCGGCGGCGTGTCGACCGTCGTCGAGTCGTTCTCGTCGCGGCCGCTGATGATCCTGTAGAGAAGCGCGTTGTCGCGGACGGTGCGCGTGACCGGGCCGACCTGGTCGAGGCTCGACGCGAAGGCGACGACCCCGAAGCGCGAGACGGTGCCGTAGGTCGGCCGGAGCCCGACGTTGCCGCAGAAGGCCGACGGGAGCTTGATCGAGCCGCCCGTGTCGGAGCCGAGCGCCCACGGTGCGAGACCGGCGGCGACGGCTGCGGCCGAGCCGCCACCCGAGCCTCCGGGAACCCGGCTCGGATCCCACGGGTTCCGCGTCGGGCCGTAGGCCGAGTTCTCGGTCGAGGAGCCCATCGCGAACTCGTCGGTGTTCGTCTTGCCGAGAAGCGTCAAGCCTGCCGCGCGGGTGCGGGCGGCGACGGTCGCGTCGAACACCGGCACGTAGCTCTCGAGGATCTTCGAGCCGGCGGTCGTGCGGACGCCGTTGGTCGAGATCACGTCCTTGAGCGCGATCGGGATCCCGTCGCCGGCGGGCGCGTCGGCGAGGGTGAGGAAGGCGTTGAGCTCCTCGTTGCGCGCGTCGATCGCCGCGCGGTAGGCGTGCCAGAGCTCGCCGGCGGACACCTCACGGCGCTCCAGGAGCCCCACCGCCTCCTCGGCCGAGAGCCGCAGCGTGTCGACCCCGCCGTTCGCGCTCACCGCGCCAACCCTCCGCGCGCCACGCCCGCCGACCGCCCAACCTCCCCTAGGGGGGCGCGGGCCTCCCTGGGTGAAGCGTGACAGACAGAGGCGCGCGTGTCTGTGCCAACTCTGTGCCTTTTTGCGAACATCACGCGGGCGGGGTGCGGAACAGGTCTCCCTCGCGGTCGGGGGCGTTCGCGAAGGCCTCGTCGAGGCTCAGGCACTCGTGCGGCTCGTCCTCTGCCCACGCGTTGGCGATCTGGAGCGGATGCGACGTCGGAGGCACGTCCGACAGGTCGAGCTCCGACACCTTCGACACCGCCTCGAGGATCGCCGAAAGCTGCTCCCGGAACTTCGTCACCTCGCCCTCGGTCAACTCGAGCCGCGCAAGCCGCGCGACGTGCAGAACCTCTTCCCGTGTGATCGCCATGCCGGCCGCCATCCTTCCACAAGGCACCGCTCACCGGTGCGGGCCCCAATGAGTCGGCCTCGTCTGAGATCCAACGCGCCTACACTCGGCGCATGCGACTCGCGGCGGCAATTGCGGCGATCGCGGTCAGCCTCAGTGCGGCGTTCTACGTCCATAGGCGGCACGTGTCGGTCACGGTAACCCGCGTCACGACCACGCAGGCCCAATCGTGTTTTGGGAGACCTCTGAAGTGCTTCCCCGGAAAGCCGTCCACCTCGCGAGGCGCCCCGAGACCTGAGTGGCGTCGTGCTTCGTGGCAGGATCCGGTCGCACTGCTCCTCATGCTCGGCGGAGGAGCGGGCGCGGTGGCGATTGTGAGCTCCCGCCTAAGGGACGACACGCCATAAGAAGGGCCCCTTTCGGAGCCCTTCTCGAAACCGGTTCCGAAACGAAGTTACGCCGCTTGGACGTTCGCCGCCTGCAGGCCCTTGTCGCCCTGCACGACTTCGAACGACACGCGCTGACCCTCGGTCAACGACTTGTAGCCGTCCATCGCGATTGCGGAGAAGTGGACGAACACGTCGTCGCCACCCTCACGCTCGATGAATCCGAAGCCCTTCTCGTTCGAAAACCACTTGACCGTGCCTTCTGCCACCTACGTGCTCCTTCATGCTGGATGACTACAACAACTCCGTCGACCGACGAAGCGGGCAAAACAATAACACCGTCCCGCGCGTGTGCAAATTGCGACTATCCGCGGCGCTCGCGGGCGCAGGCCACGGCGTTCTGGAGCAGGCACGCGATCGTCATCGGCCCCACTCCGCCCGGCACCGGCGTGAGGAACCGCGCCACCTCTGCGGCCGCGGGATCGACGTCGCCGACGAGGCCCGCGTCGGTGCGATTCATGCCGACGTCGACGACCGCGCTGCCGAGCTTGACCATGTCCGCCGTCACCACGGCCGGGCTCCCGACCGCGACAACCAGGACGTCGGCTTCGAGGGTCTCGCGCGCGAGGTCTTCCGTGCGCGAGTGGCAGATCGTGACCGTCGCGTTCGCCTGCAGAAGGAGGTGTGCCGTCGGCTTGCCGACGATCGCGCTCCGGCCGACGACGACCGCGCGGGCGCCTTCCAGCTCGATCTTGTACTCGGCGAGGAGCGCCATGACCCCGGCCGCGGTCGCCGGCACGAGTCGAGGCCGCCCGAGGTAGAGCTCGCCGGCGTTCTCGGGGTGGAAGGCATCGACGTCCTTCGCCGGGTCGACCGCGCGAACGACCTTGTCTTCGTCGATGTGGCCCGGCACCGGCAGCTGGACGAGGATCGCGTCGACCGCGTCGTCGGCGTTCAGCTCGGCGATCGTCGCGAGCAGGTCCGACTCCGAGGTGGTCGAGGGAAAGCGAAGGTCGGTGGCGCGGATGCCGGCCGCGGTGGCCGCGCCGTGCTTCAAGCCGATGTAGATCTCGGACGCAGGGTCGTCGCCGACCAGCACCGTCGTCAGCCCGATGTCGCCGAGCTCGCGTGCGGCCTCGGCGACCTCCGCGCGGATCCGCGCGGCAAGGGCCTTGCCGTCCATCATCGTGGCCGCCATCGGAGACCGAAGTTACACGCGCAGTAGGCTGCCCACGTGATCGCCCTGGTCTTCAGCTACGAGGTCGCCGAGCCCGGCGAGTTCGAGACCGTCTACGGCTCGGAAGGCGACTGGGCGAAGTTCTTCGCCACCGGCCGCGGCTACGTGGGCACCGAGCTCCTCCGCGACGTCGAGCATCCGACGCGGTACTTCGTGATCGACCGCTGGGAGACCCGCGAGGCCTACAACGCGTTCGTCGAGGCGAACCGCGACGAGTACATGCGCCGCGTCGACGAGAGCGCGTTCCACTACGTGCAGGAGCTTCGGCTGGGGACGTTCGAAGGGGTCTGGTGACTACCAGCCGCGCGACTCGAGCAGGTCCTTCGGGTCGAGCGTGGCGGTCGAGATGCCGACCATCGGCTCGCCGAGGCCCGCCGACACGCGCGCGAGCACGCCGGCGTCCATGTAGTGCGTCGTCGCCTCGACGATCGCGCGTGCGCGCAGCGCCGGATCGCCCGACTTGAAGATCCCCGATCCGACGAAGACGCCGTCGGCGCCGAGCTGCATGCAGAGCGCCGCGTCGGCCGGCGTCGCGATCCCGCCTGCCGTGAACGTCACCACGGGAAGCTTGCCGTTCTCGGCCACCCACCGCACGAGCTCGACCGGAGCGCGCAGCTCCTTCGCCTCGGCGAAGAGCTCCTCGCTGCGCAGCGATCCGAGCCGGCGGATGCCGCCGAACACCGCGCGCATGTGCGTCACCGCGTTCACGATGTCGCCCGTTCCCGCCTCGCCCTTCGTGCGGATCATCGCGGCGCCCTCGCCGATCCGGCGCAGCGCCTCGCCGAGGTTCGTCGCCCCGCAGACGAACGGGACGGTGAAGTCCCACTTGTCGACGTGGTGCTCGAGGTCGGCCGGCGTCAGCACCTCGGACTCGTCGATGTAGTCGATCTCGAGCGCCTGGAGGATCTGCGCCTCGGCGAAGTGGCCGATGCGACACTTGGCCATCACCGGGATCGTGACGGCCTCCTGGATCTCGGCGATCATCTCGGGATCGGACATGCGCGCGACGCCGCCGTCGCGGCGGATGTCGGCCGGGACGCGCTCGAGCGCCATCACGGCGCACGCTCCCGCCTCCTCCGCGATCTTCGCCTGCTCGGCGTTGACGACGTCCATGATCACGCCGCCCTTGAGCATCTCGGCGAGGCCGCTTTTCACCCGCATCGTGCCGGTTTCGTGCATGGGCTCCATGCTACCGAGGCGCGTCAGGCGATCGGGCCGCGGCCGGCGCCGATGAAGAGCTCGTACGTGTTGTGCGCTCGCTTCGCGCCCGTTCCGTCGAGCACCGTGCCGACGTGCAGCAAGCCGGTTGCGTCCTCGTAGGAGCCTGTCCCGCCGATCACGGGGATCGTGACCGAGTTGTCTGGATGCACGGTCACGTCGCCCTTGAAGAGGATCGAGCCGTCGGGAAGCGTGGCCGAGCCCTCCATCCTCGCCGTCGTCGTGCTCGTGTAGGTGATCGTGCCCGCGTCGGTGCCGACCGTCTCGTTCGTGCCCTTGCCGAACCTCGGCACCGTGTTTCGAAGCTCGTCGGAGAACTCGACTCGGTCGCCTGCGGTCGTGACGGCGGGCGTCTTGCTGTAGACGCGATTGTGCTTCCGCACCGAGACGACCTTGATCGTGATCGCCACGGGTCGCGGAGCGGCGGGGCGGGGAGCCGGAGTCGTCGTCGAGGCGGCCGGGGTCGACGACGCCTTCCCGCCGCAGGCTGCAGGAAGCAACGCCAGGACCAGGAGGCCGAGGGTGAGCAGGCGCGCCGGCACGACGGCATTGTGCCCGCAACCTTCGATCCACGTGCAAAACCCCGGTTCCGGCCCGTTGACCCACCGCCGGGAGGGTGGTTAAATCGAACCCGGTCGAGCGGCGGCCTCCCTCCCGTCCGAAGCGTTGCGCGGCGCGCGCCACGGCGGGGAATCCAGGCGAGAATCGAGGACGCGAACGTGAGCATCACCCGCTGGCCCGTCGCACTGTTCAACCGCGCATGCGAGAAGCTCGACCGGCGATTCGGCTGGGACAAGCTGCCGACGCCGGTCGCGATCGTCACGCTGATCGGGCTGCGGAACAACCTCCGCGCCAAGAACCTCTACGACACCGGGCGCGGGCCGCTCGACAAGCCGGACCTCGACGCCCACCCGCGCTACATGACGGCGCGCACGCTCGACGGCACCTACAACAACCTCGACGACCCGCTGATGGGAAGCCTCGGCAGCCGCTTCGGCCGCAACGTCCCGCTCGCGTCCACCGTCGCCGAGCGCAACCCGCTCGAGCCGAACCCGCGCCTCGTCAGCCGCGAGCTCCTGACGCGCAAGGAGTTCATCCCCGCGACGACGATCAACCTGCTCGCGGGCGCCTGGATCCAGTTCGAGGTGCACGACTGGTTCAGCCACGGCAAGGCCGAGCAGGAGAACCCGTGGGTCGTGCCGCTCGCCGACGGCGACCCGTGGCCGCAGAACCCGATGACGATCGAGCGGACGCGGCGCGACCCGAGCGCCGACGCCGACGGCCCGCCGACCTTCGTTACCGACGACACCCACTGGTGGGACGGCTCGCAGATCTACGGCCGCGACCCCGCGTTCGCGCAGGCGATCCGCAGCGGCGAGCACGGCAAGCTGAAGCTCGACGAGAAGGGCCTGATCCCCGACGAGATCGAGTCGCACGTCGACCTCACCGGGGTCGCCGGCAACTTCTGGCTCGGCCTCGCCCTCCTCCATTCGCTGTTCATGCGCGAGCACAACACCGTCTGCGACCACCTGCACGAGGCGCACCCGGACCTCTCCGACGACGAGCTCTTCGACAAGGCGCGGCTCGTCGTCGCGGCGCTGATGGCGAAGATCCACACCGTCGACTGGACGCCGGCGATCATCGCGCATCCGACGACGGTGAAGGCGCTGCACGCCAACTGGTGGGGGCTCGAGGGCCAGTGGCTCGACAAGAACGTCGGTCGACTGACCTCGAACGAGGTGATCCGCGGCATCCCCGGATCGCCGACGAACCTCCACGGCGTCCCGTACTCGCTCACCGAGGAGTTCGTGTGCGTCTACCGCATGCACCCGCTGATCCCGGACGACTACAGCTTCCGGTCGCTCGCCGACGACGCGCCGCTTCCGGATCGCACGCTCCCCGAGCTCGGCGTTGCGCACATCCGCGAGCGGTTCACCGAGATGTCGATGAGCGACGCCTTCTACTCGTTCGGGATCTCGCATCCGGGCGCGATCACGCTGCACAACTTCCCCCGCTTCCTCCAGGACTTCCACCAGGCGGGCGGCGCGCATGTCGACCTCGCGGCGATCGACGTGCTCCGAGTCCGCGAGCGCGGGGTGCCGCGGTACAACGAGTTCCGGCGGCTGCTGCACCTCAAGGCCTACGACACCTTCGAGGAGATGGCGGACACCCCCGAGCACGCCGAGGACCTGCGGCGGGTCTACGGCGACGTCGAGCAGGTGGACACGATGGTCGGGATGTACGCCGAGCCGAAGCCGAAGGGGTTCGGCTTCAGCGACACCGCCTTCCGGATCTTCATCCTGATGGCGTCGCGGCGGCTCGAGGCCGACCGTTTCTTCACGAAGGACTACCGGCCCGAGGTCTACACCAAGGAGGGGATCGACTGGGTCGAGGCCAACTCGATGCGGACGCTCCTCCTGCGCCACTTCCCCGACCTCGCGCCGGCGCTCGAAGGCGTCAAGAACCCGTTCGCGCCGTGGAAGCGGGTCGGCGCCGCAGCGTGACCGAGCTCGCGCCCGGGATCCACAGCCTCGGACACGGCAAGGGCGGTCACGTCCACGCGTTCCTGATCCAGACCGGCGACGAGCTCACGCTCGTGGACACGCTCTTCGAGAACGACGGGCGACTCGTGCTCGAGGCGATCCGCGGCCTCGGCCGCGGCGTGACCGACCTGAAGCGGATCGCGGTCACGCACGGGCACCGCTCGCACCTCGGCGGCCTCGCGGCCCTCAAGCGCGCGAGCGGCGCGACCGTCTACGCGCACGCCTGGGAGGCGGACATCCTCGCCGGCGAGCGGCGGGCCCAGCCGGTCCCCCTCGTGCCGAGGTCGCTCCGCCTGATCCCGTTCCAGCTCGGCCTCTGGCTCGACCGCCCGAAGCACGTCCCGTGCCCGGTCGACGAGCTGATCTCCGAGGGGGACGCCGTCGGCCCGCTCCAGGTGATCGATGCAGTCGGCCACTCGCCGGGCCATCTGGGCTTCCACTGGGCCGAGCGCGACTTCCTGATCGCGGGCGACGCGATCGCGACCTGGCCGCATCTCTCCGCAGGCTGGAAGGGCTTCAACCTGAACCTGAGGCAGCACGCGGAGACACTGAAGCGGCTCGCCTCCTTCGAAGCCAAGATCGTCGGCGTCGGCCACGGCGACCCGATCGCGCAGGACGCGGCCGCCCGGGTCCACGCGCTCGCGGCCTGACCGGGCCGCTGCGGAGCGGATCGCGCCCGCTCCGCAGCTCGCCGTTTCTCAGGAGTCGACGATCTCCTGGTCGACGCACCACGTGAACGTCGCCACGCCGGGAGGGACGCGCGGATCGGAAGGCATGTAGTCCGTGACCTGCACCGCCGTGCCGATCGCCCGCACCTTGTCCAGGCGCAGGGGCACATCCTGTCCGCCCGCGTTCTCGAGCTTCTCCCAGGGGACGATCGTCGACCAGTCGCGGTACTTGCCGTGCTCGTCGGGCGGTGCGTACGACCAGATCGCCACGCCGTCGACGATGATCGACGGGTGGTTCTGGTCGTCCTGCTGGATGATCAGGAAGCCGATGAAGACGTCCCCGAGCACCTTCTGGCCTCCGGTGATGTCCGGGTTGTAAGGCCCGGTCACCTGGAGCCCGGCCTTGTTCGGAAGGAGCGTCAGCTTGCTGAACTCGCCCCAGGTCATTGGTGTCCTCCTATCGTGGTTTGGGGTCTGGTCGAAGCGATTGCCGCAACGAGCGACCGGGCCTGCCCGGCCGAGACGACGTTTCCCTTCTCCGTGAAGAGCTCGAGCGCCTGCCGGGCCGCCGCATCCGCGTCGGCGAGCCGCCCGCCGAGCCGGAGGACCTCGGCGAGGTCCACCAGCGCGTCGCCGTGGTGCTGAAGGAGGTCCGTCCGGGCGACGAGGCGGACCGCTTCGTGGGCGAGAGCCTCCGCCTCGTCGATCCGGCCCTGCCGGGCGAGGATCTTCCCGCACACGCCGCGCCACATCACCTGCGTCCACACGTCCTCGTCCGCAGCCGTGCGTTCGCTCACCGAGCAGAACGCCTCGGCCTCCGCGTAGCGCTCCTGCGCGTAGGTCGTCCGGGCGAGCAGCGCGGCAGTCGTGGCGAGCAGCGTCTTCTCACCCATCTGGTCGAGCCGCTCGTAGCCGGCCTGCAGCTTCTCCTCGGCCTCCGCGTGGTCGCCTGCGAGCATCTTCGCCGCGGCTTCGTGATGCGACACCGCGGACTGCATCCGGCCGACGTCGGCGAGGATCGCGTTCCCCTCGGCGATGAGCGAGCGGGCCTCGCCGAACTCTCCCTGCATCGCGCGGAGAACCGCAAGCGGATGAAGCGTCACCGCAACCGCAACGCGGCTGCTCCGAACCTCCTCGCGGATCTCCATACAGGTCTGGATCGCCTCCTCGACCGCGGTCGCGCCCCAGGCGGCAGCGGAGGCACGCCAGCCGAGGATCTCGAAGAGCTCGCGCTCCTCGCCGGCAGCCCGCGCGTGTGCAGCGGCGCGCCGCCACGCCTCGTCCGCCGCGGCAGAACGGCCCTCGGCCCACTCCATCCAGGCTTGCAGGCGGCCTGCCCGGCACTGGCCGAGGTCGTGCCCGTGCCCCTCGAAGACCCGGAGTGCGTCCGCTGCGACTTGCGGCGCCTCGCCGATGGCACCACCGGTCTGGAGCCGGACGAACTGCTGCTCGACGCGCGCGCGTGCCTCGAGCACCGGGTCGTCCTCCGCCCATGCAATCGCCTCGGCGAGCGCCTCGCCGGCCTCGGTGAACCTCCCGGCCTCGAAGAGGGCCTCGCCGAGCGCGGGCAGGAGCTGCGCCACTTCGTCGCCGGGGAGGAGCACGCATGCCCGTTCGAACAGCGACACGGTGGCGGGGAGGTCGCTGTGGCGGAACGCCTCCTGGCCTGCCGTCCGGAGCAGGCGGCCGGCGCGCGCGGCGAGGTCGGCGTCGACGGTGCCGAGCTCGCGGCGGAGCCCGAACGCCTGCTCGAGGTGGTAGCCGACGAGCGCGTCGTCGGCGGCCTCCGTCTCCAGCCGAGCCGCGACCCGCTCGTGCAGGTCGGCGCGCGCGCCCTTCGGGATGCCCTCGTATGCCGCGTCGCGGATCAGCGCGTGGTGGAAGCGGAACCCCTCCTCCGGCATGGTCGTGTCCGGCCGCACGAGCATCTTTCGGACGAGCGCGGAGAGGCTCCCTTGCACGCGCTCGCGGTCATCCGGTGGCGTGAGATCGAAGACGGCCTCGAACGTGAAGCTCCGCCCCGCGACGGCGGCGCGCTCGAGCACGGAGCGCTCCTCACGGCCGAGCCGGTCGAGCCGCTCGTGGAGGACGCCGCGGATCGAGCCGGGCATCTGGCCCGGGACGCTGTGCTCGTCGGCGATGGCCGCGAGCTGCTCGACGAAGAGCGGGTTTCCCTCGGCCGTCTCGGCGATCCGGGCCCGGACGGCCTGCGGGACGGCGAGCACCTCGAGCAGCACCTGCGCATCGGCCTCCGAGAGCGGCTCGAGAAAGAGGGTCACAGCCGGCGCCTGGAGCCACGCAGGCCGCTGCTCGGCGAGGTCGGGGCGCGCCAGGCAGAGGACGAGCACCGGCTCGTTGCCGAGCCGGGCGGCGAGGTATTCGACGAAGTCGAGGAACGTCGGCTCGGCCCACTGGACATCGTCGAAGACCACGACGAGCGGACGCTCGCGGGCGAGGTCTTCCAGGATGTGCCGTACCGCGGCGAAGACTTCGTGGCTGTTGCCCGCCAGCTCGCCCTCGTCCCGCCCTGCCTGCTGCAGCAGCTCGCGCAACGGCCAGAACGTGACGCCCTCCCCGTAGGGCGGACAGCGCCCGATCAGCACGGTCGCCGTCTCCGCGAGGCCGGTGAGGAACTCTCGTGCGAGCCGCGACTTGCCGATCCCGGGATCGCCGAGGATCGAGACGAGCCGGGCGCCGCCGCCGTCTGCGACGTCCGCGTAGAGACCCCGGAGCTGCTCGAGCTCCCGCTCGCGCCCCACGAGCAGCGCGTCGTCGCGGCGCCGGATCGCCGTCGCCTCGGCGTCCACCGACTCGAGCCGGAACGCCGTCACCTCGCGGCCCGCTCCCTTCGGCTTCAGCGGCTCGAGCCGCGTCGCGTCGACCGCGTGGGAGACGAGCAGATGCGTCTCCTGGCCGAGCAGGATCTCGCCGGGAGCGGCGGCCTCCTCGAGCCGCTTGCCGAGGCCCATCGCGATCCCGGTGATGAAGCCTTGCCCGGCCGCGGGGTTGCCGACGACGACCTCGCCGGTGTTGATCCCGATCCGGAGCCCGAGGCCGGCGCCGTACGCGAGCTCGGACTCGAGCGTGGCCACCGATTCGCGGAGCACGGCCGCCGCTCGAACCGCCCGCAGCGCGTCGTCCTCCCGCACGGCGGGCACGCCGAACACGGCCATGATCGCGTCGCCGCTGAACTTCTCGATCGTGCCCCCGTAGCGCTCGAGCACGACCGTCGCCCGCTCGAAGTACTGCGACATCGCAACCCGCAGCGACTCGGGGTCGAGCTGCTCGCCGAGCTCCGAGGAGGGAACGACGTCGCAGAAGAGGACCGTCACGACCTTGCGCGACGCAATCGAGAGGTCCGCGGCCAACGAGGCTCCGCAGGACAGGCAGTAGCGAGCGTCGCGCGGATTGTCCGCGCCGCAGGCCGCGCAGGCAACCGGCTTCGCGTCCGGGTCCGGCCTGCCCGCCGCCGCGGGCCGGGGGAGGAACGGGGCGGCCTCCAACCGGTCGAGCGACGGATCCTGCTGCAGGATCGCCTTCTCCAGCCGCTGCAGCGACTGGCTCGGGTCGAGACCCAGCTCGTCGACCAGTGCCGTGCGTGCGTCCTGGTAGACGGCCAGCGCGTCGGCCTGGCGGCCGGCGCGGTAGAGCGCCAGCATCAGGAGCCCGCGCAGGGTCTCGCGGAGCGGATGGTCGCGCACGAGCCCCTCGAGCTCGCCCACCGCCTCGGCATCGCGACCGAGCGCCAGGTCGGCCTCCAGCCGGTGCTCGAGCGCCGTCAGCCGCAGCTGCTCGAGCCGTCCGATCTCGTTCCGGGCGAACGCCTCGTACTCGAGACCCGCGAGCGCGGGCCCCCGCCAGAGCGCGAGCGCCCGGCGGAGCTGGTCGCACGACTCCCGGGCGGCGCCGTCGGCGAGGAGCTGGCGGCCGTGCTCGAGCATCTGCTCGAACCGGTGCAGGTCCAGAGCGGCCGGCGCGAGCCTGAGGCGGTAGCCGGTGAGCTGGGTTTCGATCACGCCTTCGCCGAGGGCCTTGCGGAGCTGCGAGACGTACACCTGCACCGCCTTCACCGCCGTCGACGGAGGCCGCTCGCCCCAGAGATCGTCGACGAGCCTCGCCCTGGGGACCACCTCGTTCGCGTGCAGGATCAGGACGGCGAGCACCGCGCGCGGCTTTGCACCGCCTAGCTGAAGCTCGCGACCGTCCTCCCAGACCGCGAGCGGGCCGAGAATCCCGAATTCCACCGCGCGAAAGTAACATTTGTCACCAGCAAAAGCTGCGCTACCGCGCAGAAACCGCGTCAGCCTGCGCCGCCCGTCCTGCGGCCGGGCAGCCCGGCCGCTTTACCGGCCTTTGCCACGCGTCCGCCCGACCCTTAACCGCCTGGGCGTCTCCTTCCCCCGTCGGCCGCAACCCCGCGATCGACACGAGAAAAGGAGATCCACATGAAGGCTCGCACGTTCATCATCACGACCAGCGTCTGTTTTGCGCTCGTCGCCCCGGCGGCCCAGGCGGCCGGCACGAGCAACAGGCTCCACCAGACGAAGGTCCAGACCGTCCTGTGGGACAAGACCCACAAGACGATCGTCAAGAGCAAGGCCAAGGCCTGCACCGCCAAGGCCCGCAAGGCCAAGGCCGGTAGCTGCACGCCGACGCCGCCCCCGACTCCGGCGCCTGTCCCGGTCTCCACCGAGACGGTCGTCGGCGAAGAGTTCGTGAACCCGTGTGTCGACACGGGCCTCGAGACCCTTCCGGAGGAGATCGTCGACAACGCTGCTGCGGCGATCGCGCCTGCCGCCGCCGGGGCGACCGTGATCTTGGAGGAGACGCCTGTTCCCGTCGAGGCGCCCGCCCCCGAGAGCTTCACCTACCCCGTCTCTGCGTGATCTTGCGGGTGAGGGCCGGCTCCGGCCGGCCCTGCGCCCGGAAGACCAACCCGAGCGAAAGGAACCGAGATGTTGCAAGAGCTGAACAGCCGCGAAGCAGACGGAGTCACCGTCACCCTGTACTGGGACGACACGTTCGGAACGACGACCATCCACGTCGTCGACGACCGCACCGAGACCGACGCCACCTTCGACGTGCCGGCCTCCGCCGCCGCGGACGCCTTCCACCACCCCTTCTGTTACCTCGAACTGGCGGCAGCAGCGAGGCCGGACAGCGACCAGACCTTCACCTTCTCGCTCCTGCCCCGCAACTCGAGCTCGGCGACGTAGACGAGGTCCGGCGGCTCCTCGCGCAGGAGCGCGCGCGTCGACTCGCCGACGAAGAGCGGGTACGGCGTTCCCTTGGTCAGCCCCTCGAGCCGCGAGGCGGTGTTGACCGTGTCGCCGATCGTCGTGTATTCGAGCCGTCGCTCCGAGCCGATGTTGCCGGACATGATCGGGCCGCTGTTCAGCCCGATGCCCATGCGGAAGTCGCCGCCGAGGCCCCGCTTGGCGATCAACGCGTTCACGCGCGGCAGCCGGACGCGGATCATCTCGTCCGAGGCGGCCAGCGCGCGGTCGGCGTGGTCGGGCTGGTCGAGCGGCGCGCCGAAGACGGCCATCAGGCCGTCGCCGAGGTAGGAGACGAGCGTGCCGCCGTGATCGAGCACCGCCTCGCTCATCTCGCCGAAGTAGCAGTTGAGGATGTCGATCACCTCCTCGGCCGAGCGGGTCTCGGAGAAGGTGGTGAAGCCGCGGAGGTCGGTGAACATCATCGTGCAGACGCGGGTCGTGCCCCCGAGGCGGAGGCCGTCGCCCGTCTTCGCGAGCACCTGGTCGACGACCTGCTCCGGAACGAAGCGCCCGAAGACCTGGCGGATCCGCTCGCGCTCGAAGATCGTGATGAGCGCCCCGAACGCGATCGCGAAGACGATCGACACGACGAGCGCCACGAACGGGTAGACGACCGCGACGACCCAGCCCTCGTCGAACGCGAGCTGCGCCCCGACCGCGAACAGGCCGCCGGCGCCGAGCGCCAGCAGCAAGGCCGGGAACGGCGAGAACCGCAGGCAGGCGACGGGCGCGACGAGCGCGAGGAGGACGACGAGCAGGACGTTCAGCCACGGCGGGACGTTCTGCAGCGGAAAGCCGCCGAGCGCGGTCGCGATCGCGTTCGCCTGCACCTCGGGGCCCGGCATCAGGTCGTCGCTCGCAAACGACGTCCCGTGCACGTCCTGGAACGACAGGGCCACGCCTCCGACGATCACGATCTTGTTCCGGAACGCGCTCGCGGGAACCTTCCCCTGCAGGACCTTGGAGAAGGAATACGTCCGGTAGGTCCCGGTCGGTCCGGCGTAGTCGATCCAGGCGGTCGAGCCGCCGAGCTCCGGCCGGGCGATCCGCTTGCCGGTCGCGCGCTCGGCCGTCGCGACCGCGAAGCTCTTCAGGTCGTTGGCCTCGTACGGCACGCGGCGGATCACCCCGCCGAGGTCGATCGGCAGCAACGCGCTGGCGGCGACGGCGTGGACCTGCCGGAGGAGGGCCTCGCCGCCGAGCACGTTGGTCTCGCCGGTCGAGCTCGTCTCGGTCGTCGCAAGGATGAGGTTGCCCGCCCGTCCGACCGCCTCGATGAGGGCGTTGTCGTCGACGACGTCGGTCGGCTCGGTGAACTGCACGTCGTAGGCGATCACCTTCGCTCCGTCGACGCGCAGCCGGTCGATCACCCGGGCGTGGAGCCTGCGCGGGAAGGGAAAGCGCCGCTGGAGGTCCTGGGCCGTGGCGTCGTCGATCCCGACGATGACGATGTCGCGGCGCGGCGCCTCCGAGCCCCGCACGGCGAAGCGGATGTCGGCCGTCGACAGCTCGAGCGAGCGAAGGACGTGGCCCGCGTCGGCGGCGAGCGCGATCAGCGCGGCGCAGACACCGACGCCGAGGAAGAGGCCGAGCCGTAGTCGAGTCGAGCGCCCTATCCGCGGGATCGTCGCACACGCACCGGCGTTCTAGGGCTTAGCGAGGTAGCTCTGGCCCGCGCGGATCGTGACCTGCTTCTTCTTGACGAGGTCGGTGACCTGGACGACGCCCCGCTTCACCTTCGTGAGCGTCCCGTCGCAGGTGTCCTCGACCAGCCAGTTCGTGCCGCGGACGGTTGCCGCCGCGTACCTCCCCTTCGTCCGGAAGCTGCCCTTGCCGTTCCCCCAGAGCGCGCGGACCGGGGCCTTGCCCGCAGCTGCGAGGCGGCCGCTCTTCGTCTTGCGCTTCGGACAGGCGCTGAAGTCGCCCTTGGCCAGGACGAGCTCGACGATCGGCTTCTTGTTGTCGAGGCCGCGTACGAGCTTGAAGGCCGCCGGCGCCGCGCCCTCGCCGTTGACCTTCAGGCTGCCCGTGTCGGTCTTGAGCTCGAGCGTGCCCTTCGTGACGTCCACGGTCGCGTTGTAGGGGACAGTCCCCGAGGTGAAGGGCGTGCCGTTTACGGTGACCGCGCCGGTCGTCGTCGCAGTCGCGGGCGCCGCCGTGCCCGGGCTCGACGGCCCGCCGCTCCCGGGGATCGCGGGAGCCCCCGCGAACACGAAGCTCCCGACCCACGACCCGTAGGAGCGGGTCGTGACGCCGTTTGCGGTGAAGCTCGCATACGAGGCCTCGCCCGGCCGGATCTCGATCGTCGCCAGGCCGCCGTCCGCAGGCGTGAAAAGCCCGACGTGCACGGCCGCGGTGCAGACCGAGCTGTCGTCGGTGTAGGTGTTCGTCCCGTAGACCGTGCCGGGCTTCCCGCCGCCGGGGCAGAGGTAGCGGTACCGCTCGCCGTTCTTGCCGCGATAGGTCGTCGCCGTCGCCGTCCAGCTCCCGCCGCCCATCTTCACCCCGGCCGCGCCTCCGCCCGCGTCGGCGCCGACGATGCTGAAGCTGCCGCTGTACGCCGCCCAGTTCCCGCTCGTGACCCCGTTCTTCGTCGAGCCCGCGTACGACTCCTGTCCGGGAAGGTGCTCGATCGTGACGGTGCCGCCGTCCGCAATCGTGATCACGCCCTTGTGCACCGCCGCGGTGCAGACCGAGCTGTCGTCGGTGTAGACGTCGGTGCCCCACAGCTGCCCGCGGCTGCCGCCGGCCGGACAGATGTAGACGAACCGCGATCCGGGCTGCGTCCGCAGGCTGACCGCGGTCGCGCCCCAGTCGCTTCCCGACGGCGCGGGCTGGACGAGCGGGCGGGCCGAAGACGGCGCCGGGCCGGCAAGCACGATCAGGAGCACCGGGAGCATGCGAAGCGATGTCCTCATGGCTTGGCGAGGTAGGTCTTGGGCGCCGGGACCGTGACGGGCTTGGTCCGCGGGATGTTCGAGACTGCGATGACGCCTCGCCTCACCTGCACGAACGTCCCGTCGCAGCGGTCGGCGGTCAGCCAGTAGGTGCCGCGGACGGTTGCCGCCGCGTATCTCCCCTTCGTCTGGAACCGGCCCTTGCCGTTTCCCCACAGGGCGCGGATCGTCTTCGGCTTCGCCCTGGCGCTCTTCGTCGTGCGCTTCGGGCAGACGCTGAAGTTGCCCCCCACGAGCCGGAAGACGACGATCGGGTTCTTCCCGTCGGTGCCGCGTGCGAGCACGAACACCGCGCGGGCGCCGCCGACGCCGAAGAGCTGGATCGTGCCGGCGTCGGTCTTCAGGACGAGCTTGCCCTTCGTGACGTCCACCGTCGCGCCGTACGGAACGCGCCCGCCGGTGAACGGCTTGCCGTTCACGAGCACCGTCCCCGTCGGCGTGCCGGTTGCGGGCGTCGCCGCCGTCGCTGCTCCACCGCCCGCGCCCGCGCTCCCGGCGCCCGCGCCGCCCGGGCCGGCCGCGATGATCTGCGCCGTCGCCGCGTACCGCGTGCCCGCCGGTGCGTCGACGAGGAGGAGCACGCGATAGGTTCCCGCGCTCGCATAGGTGTGACCGGCGAAATGGGGCGGGGTCCCCGTGCCCTCGCGTGTCATCCCGTCGCCGAGGATGATCTTCCAGGTGCCGACTTTCGCCTTGAGCTTCACGTCGGTCTTGAAGGAGACGGCAAGCGGGGCCGGCCCCGAGGCGGGCGTGGGGACGAACCCGGTCAGCAGTGCGGCTGCGGTGCCGGCCGTGACCGTCGCGGAGACGAAGAACGGAGTGTCCTCGGGCGAGAACGGAGGGGCCTGGAAGACGAACAGCGTCGGCTGGTAGATCCCGTCCTTCGCGTAGGAGTGCGCAATGCTCGCGGGCGGCGGCCCGTCGTCCTCGGCCGCGGCCCCGTCGCCGAAGAGGATCTCCCAGTGCGCGATCGGCACGCTGAGCTTGGCCGAGATCGCGAAGGTGACGGCGAGCGGGATCGCCCCGGTCGCCGGCTCGGGGGTCAGCTTGAGCCCGATCTCCTTCGCCCCCGCGCCGGGCGCATTCGCGGCGGCCCACTCGGGAAGCGGCCCGGACAGCGGGATCACGCAGTCCTGGTAGGCCTGCCGGCTGTTCGGCTTGTCCCCGAGGTCGTACGACGATCCCGGCTTGCTCTCGTAGTACAGCGCCGCCTCGGTTGCCTTGTGCGTCACGAGGAAGGTGCACATGTGCCTGACGAACGCCGGGTCGTCGACGCCGGACAACCCCCACTCCGGGATCGAGAACGGCTTCTTGTGCCCCATCGCGAGCGCAAAGAGGCTCTCGAGGCCCTGCCACGGCGCGGTGTCCGTGAGCTGCTCGTCGTAGATGTCGCCGCCTTCGACGTCGACGAACGCGGCCCCCGGGTAGTACGCCTCGGCGGCATTCGCCGCGATGCGAGGATTGCTGCTCGCGAGCGGGCTCCACACGATCCGCAGCTTCGGGAACGGATTGAGCAACAGGTCGCCGCCCGGGAGCGGCGCGAGGCCAAGCTGCTTCAGCCTCGCGTTGAGCTCGCTGGCAGTACCGCCGTGAAGGATGAGGTAGATGCGCGCGAACGCCTGGCGGTAGGCGGCGGGCGTGTGCTCGGCGTCCCTCGGGGCGCCGCTCGCCTCGAAGCCGGCGTAGAAGTTGCTCGCGTTGTTCATCTCGGCCATCGGCCGCACGTAGATCGCCTTGCCCCACGTCGCGATCGAGTGATTGAGCGCGACCAGATAGCCGTCGCCCTTGCCGGACGCGATGTCGCCCGGCGTGATCGCCTCCTTGAGGTCCTGGCCCTTCGTCCCGAGATGGATCATCGGAATCGGCCCGAGCGTCGGAAAGAACGCCGCGAACGGCGTGCCGAACGTGAGCCCCTGCCCCCACGCGAGGAACGCCTGGTCGACCAGCGACTCCTGCCCGGTCTGACTCTTGAACCGCGCCACATTGCCCACGACCCCGGGCAGCGGGCCCGCAGCCGCGCTGGCCGTTTTCTTCCCCGCCGAGGCCCCACCAAGCGTGATCGACACCATCCCGCCGAGGGCGACGAGGATCACCGCGACCAATCTCAGCGGGCGCTTCCCGTGCACATCTCCACTTCTAGACGAAACCGTGCGATCGTGCGCGACGGGTGCGCGTAGCTGCGCGGGTTGTGATGGGCCCGCCAGGACTCGAACCTGGGACCGACGGATTATGAGTCCGCTGCTCTGACCAGCTGAGCTACAGGCCCTCGCGGGTCACCGTATCGCACTCGCCGGGCGGGTTTTCGTCGCCCGAGGGGATGCGGGCCGTTACACTCCCGTCCCGTGAAGGTCTACCAGCGTGAGCGCCATTTCCGCACCCAGGGCGGCCTTCATGTCACCGACATCACCGACGAGGTGCGCGAGATCGTCGCGGAGTCGGGGATCATCGACGGGATCTGCTGCGTCTACTCGCCGCACACGACCTGCTGCGTGCGGGTCAACGAGTTCGAGACCGGCTTCTTCGAGGACTTCGCGCGGCTGTTGAAGCGGCTGATCCCGGACGACACGTACTACGCACACGACGACTGGGACCGCCGGACCGAGAACATCTGCCCCGAGGACATGGAGATCGGGAACGGGCACGCGCATTGCATGTCGATGCTGCTCGGCTCGGCCGGGGAGTCGATCCCCGTCGCCGACAGCGACCTCGCGCTCGGCACCTGGCAGCGCATCCTGTTCATGGAGCTCGACCGCGAGCGCGACCGCCGCTGGCTCGTCAAGGTCGTCGGCTCCTAACCACCCGGGAAACTCGCCGTGACGTACCTGTTCATCCCGCTGATCATCCTCGGCACGCTGATCGTGATCATGGGCGTGTTCGTCGTCCTCGGCCGGTTCCGCGGCGGGAAGTACCTGCGGCCGATCGTGATGGCGCTGGCCAAGATCGGGTTCGTCCGCCGCTTCTTCCAGCGCTCGAGCAAGGCGATGATCGAGCGGAAGCAGCCGGAGCTCGCAAGCGCGCTGCGAAAGCTCGAGCGGCTCGGGCCGCGGCCGGATCCGCAGAAGGCCGCGCAGGCGATCCACCAGCTCACGCCCGCCGAGCGCGAGGCGTACATGAGCTTCTCCGAGCAGCAGGGCGGGACGCCCGAGCCGGCGAACCGCCAGCAGCGGCGGCTCCAGCAGCGGGTTCAGGGCGCGACGCCCAGCACGCGACCCGGCGCGTCCGGAACCAAGAAGCCCAACAAGAAGAAGAAGCGGCGTTAGGCCAGGAGCTCGCCCACCGCGGCGAGCGCCTCGTCCGAGCTGTCTCTTGAGGCCTGTAGACACGCGGTCGAGGTTCTCGACCGACGCCATCTCGAGCTCAGCCGCGCCGGAACACGGCCCTCGCTGCGAACCCGAACGCGGCGCGCCAGAGCTTCTGCGCGTTGCCGATCGTGTCCTCGAGCGCGCCCGCGAACCATTCGACGTCCGCCTCGGTGACGACGAGCGGCGGCAGGCCCTTGATCACGTTGATCCCGTGCCCGGCGACCTGGCTCAAAATGTGGTGCTCGCGGAAGAGCGGCCCGATCACGAACTGCGAGAAGATCCCCGGCTGCCGCGCCTCGATCCGGCGCCAGGTGCGGCTGCCGCCTTCGGGCTCTCCGAACTCGATCGCCCACATGAGACCGAGGGCGCGCACGTCCTTGACGACGTCGAACCGCTCGACGAGCGGCCGCGTCCGCTGGAGCAGCAGCTCGCCCGTCCGCGCCGAGCGCGCGACGAGATCCCGCGCCGCGAGCTCGTGCAGCGTCGCGAGCCCCGCGGCCATCGCCATGTCGTTCGGCGCGAAGGTCGACCCGTGCGAGGTCGCGTGCTCGAGCGAGTCGAAGACCGCCTCGTGGACGAAGCTCGAGAGCAGCAGCGCGCCGACCGGGACGTAGCCGCCGGAGAGCGACTTCGCGACGGTGATCATGTCGGGCTCGAGGCCCCAGTGCTCGCACGCGAGCATCGTCCCGGTGCGCCCGAAGCCGGTCTGCACCTCGTCGACGCAGAAGAGCGTCCCGTAGCGCCGGCAGAGATCCTGCGCGCCGCGCAGGTAGCCCGGCTCGGGGAGGATCACGCCCGTTCCCTGGACGGGCTCGACGATGAACATGGCGACGCCTTCCTTCGCGAGCTCGGCCTCGAGCGCGTCGAGGTCGTTGAAGGGCACGAACGAGATCCCTGGCAGGAGCGGCCGGAAGCGCTCAGACGAGCGCCACCCCTGACTCCCGTTGACCGAGAGCGAGCCGAGCGTGGAGCCGTGGAACCCGTTCTGGGCCGCGACCACGCGAGGCCGGCGCGTGGCGGCCCGGCCCAGCTTGATCGCGGCCTCGACCGCCTCGGTTCCCGTGTTGACGAAGACGACGCGGTCGGTGCGCGCCGGCGCCAGCGCCACGAGCGCCTCGGCGAGCAGGCCCGGGAGATCGGAGAGCCCGAGCTGCGGCAGGCTCGGCGTCTCGCGCGCGAGCAGGTCCGCGAGCGCCACGCTCACCGTCTCGTTGTTGCGGCCGATGTTGAACATCCCGAACCCGCCCAGCCAGTCCAGGAACTTCGTGCCGTCGCGGTCGTAGAGGTACGCGCCCTCGGCCCGCGCCCACTCGCGGTTGAAGCCGATCACCTTGAGCAGCTCGACGAACCGGGGGTTCGAATACCGCCCGTAGAGGGCCATCCCCTCGCCGGCGCGCTCCGACAGCAGCTTGCCGAGGCTGAAATCGCTCACATGCCAAGCCTAAGCGCTTTGTCCGCCTTCCGACTCCTGCGACAGAATGAGACACATGGAGACGTATGAGCTCGCCTGGGCCGAGGCGCTTGCGCAGGAGCACGGGCACCAGCGCGAACTTCTGGCAACGCTTCGCAGCGACCTCGGAGAGTTCTCCCAGCACTGCGCCGCTGCGCTCGAGAGCCTGGAGGCGGACGGGGACGAGCGCGAAGTGGACGGTGCTTCCTTCTACACGGGCTTCGCGCGCGGGGGGGTCGGCCCGGAGGAGCTCGTCCACCAGGCGGGCGAGCTGCTCGGGGCCGACCCCGATCGAAGCGATCGCGAGCTGCTGAACGCCGTCGTCGACGCGGCCGGCGTCCGGTCGGTGATCGAGGAGGAGGTCGGGGTGGCGGTGGTCGCAGCGCTCGGGGCACTCGCCCCCCTCGCGCGCTGGGTGCCGGTGTTCGCGAGGGTCGGTGGCGACAGCGTCCGGGCGGCCGCGGCGGCGCGTGAGGACCTGGGCGGCGTGCTCCAGGCGACGGCGGCCGGCCTCGCCGAGCCGGCCAAGGGCGACGCGACCCCGACGGCGTCCCTCCGTCGCGCCGTCGAGCACGTCGAGGAAGCCGCCCGCGCGATCTCGGCGGGACGGCTCGAGGACGCGATCGCCGAGGCAACCGCGGCTCTCGAGGCCGACCTCGACTCCCTGCGCGCCGTCTGCGAGACCGCCGAGCACGTTCCCCACGTCTGGCGCGTTGCGCGCCGCGCCGAGCACGCGGCCCTCGCCGAAGCCGCCGCCGAGACGGTCGCGACGCTCGAGCGTCTGCGGTTCGTGCTCGCGCTGATCCTCCCTCAGGTCGAGCTCGTCGCGCGGGCGCTTGCGAGCCTCGAGCGCGCGCGAGGCCCGGCCGGCCGGCTGGGCGCAAGCGGGGTTGCCGGGCTCGAGGCTGCGCGGATGTCGCTGCTCCTCGCGGCGGCGCAGGTGTGGGAGGCGAGCCTGCCGCGGTCGCGCCACCCCCTGAACAGGGCGCGGCCGATCCCGAGGCTGTGGTTCGTCGGAGCTGCGCTCATCCTGGCCGCCGCCGCGGCCGCGATCGCGCTCACCCTCTCCCGCGACCCCGCGGGCAAGAAGGAGGCCGGGAACACGATCCTCAACGTCGTGCCGTCGGCAGAGGTCCCCGCAGCGCCGAGGCTCAGCCCCTTGCGCGCGAGCTCCGATCCGGCCCAGAAGGCGACGTTCTACTCGGTCGCGGTGGCGGCGGCACGGCAGGGCAGGCTCCGGTACGACTGGCACCTGACCCCGCCGACGGACGACGCCACCTGCAACCGGTTCGGCTCGATCTTCGGGTCGCCGAACCGCGCCGTCTGGCACCACGCGGCCGCCGACGGCTGCACGCACCCCGGGCCGCAGCATCTGGGGACGGTCACGGTCAAGATCACGACGCGCTACTGGGAGTGCACCGAGTCGCTCCTCGGGTCGGCGACCGCAAGCGGCGAGGCGCCGAAGGCCTGCAAGCGGATCTAACCCGCGCGGCGGCAGGCCGCGCTTCTCGACGGGCCGGGGCGGAGGCCGTAGACGTCCAGCCCGCCGACGCTCGCCCGCGGCCTGACCGAGGCGAGGAGGCCGGCCCACGGCGTCGCGTCGCTCTCCTGCACGAGGATCGTGCTCGCGCCGGCCAGCCGTGCGAGCGCCAGGATGTCCGTTGCCCCGCCGTCCGGGACCTGATCCTTGGTCAGCCGCGCGACGGTCTGCCCGGCGAAGAACGGCGGGGGGTCGAGACTGATGTAGCCCCCGGCCATGCGGAAGTAGAAGTCCGTCTGCGCCTGCCAGAGCATCTGGCTCCCCGTGTAGCCGTAGGGGATCACGAGCACGGTCTCTCCGCGCGCGAGGCAGCTCCGGTAGGCGCCGGCGAAGAAGGACGGCTGCTCGGGGGTGAAGCGCCACGTTCCGGGCCCGAGCGTCGGGACGAGCGCGAGGACGGCGAGGACCGGCAGCGCCACCCGGGCGGCTCCGCCGCGGGCGATCCAGAGCGAGACCACAACCGCCACGACCAGCGCCGCGTAGACCGTGAGCCGCACCGGAAGCACGTGCTCGAAGAGCGGCAGGCCGCCGACGAGGCCCCACGGCCCGGCGGCCACCCGGTCGCCTCCGACGTGGATCGCGTCGCCCAGCGCGGCGACGCACACGATCGCGAGCGCGGCGACAAGGAACCGCGCGCCCGGCTCGCGCCAACGTCGAACGGCGAACAGGACGACGATCGCGAGCGCCGGCAGCCCGAGGTACGCGCCCTGCTCCGAGATGTTGCCCGGGAAGCGCTCCGGGTGGCCGTACCCGCCCGCGGCGACCAGGTCGGTGGGCGTGACGAAGTTCAGGAGGTCGGCGACGTAGACGCCCGGCAGGTTGAGCGGCTGCGCCGGCAGGCTCGTCAGGGCGAAGTAGAGGAGCGGGCTTCCGAGGGCGCCCGCCAGGCAATAGGCGAGTCCGACCGGGACGAGCATGCGCGTCAGCCGCCATCGCACCTCCGGGACGAGCGCGTAGCCGAGCGCGAACGACACGAGGAGCGCGAGCGAGAGCGTGAACACGATCTCCGTCGAGAGCCAGAGCTGCAGAGCGAGCAGGACCCCGAGCCGCACGACGAAGCCGCGGTTGCCGAGCTCGCCCCGAAGACGCCTCAGGACGACGAGCGCGATCAGCGGCACGAGGAACACGACCGTCATGTGCAGGTGCCCCCGCTCCTGGCCGAGCATGTAGCTCGAGAACCCGAACAGGTAGCCGCCGGCGAGCGCCGCCCACGCCGAGCGCGTGAGGAAGCGGCAGAGGAGGAATGCGGTCCACGCGGCCAGCGCCGGCATGAGAACGGCGGCGACGTTGAACGCGGCGACGGGCCCGGCGAGCAGCGTCAGCGGGGCGAGGATGACGGCGAGCCCGGGGACCGTGGTCGTCCACGCGAGGTTGAAGCCGGCCGGCGCCCAGATCGCGTCCGTGACGAACGGGTTCTGTCCGTGCAGGATCGCGTGCGGCCACCAGGCCAGCGACCAGATGTGCACTTCGGGGTCGATCATGCGGCCGACGAAGCTCCGGCCCGGGTGGCCCGCGACGAACACGCCGAAGTAGAGAAACGAGACGAGAACGTAGCCCGCGAGCGCGATCAGGCTCGTCCGGTCGCCGCGGCGCACGACCGCCGATCCTAGAAGGTTCACTCAAATCCTCAAAAGCCTTCCGCTTTCTTTGCATGGTTCTAACGCGGAGGGGGCAAAACCAAGCCATGAAAACCTTGCTTGCATCCATATGCGCGTTTTTCGCGTTCGCCGCTGTCGCATCCGCGGCCACGGCGCCGGCCGTGAGCACCTCCCCGGCCAACTCCGTCTCTTCGAACGGCGCCACCCTCAACGGGACCGTGAACCCGAACGGAGAGGCGACGAACTGGTACTTCGAGTACGGCACGAGCACGAGCTACGGCTCGAGGACTTCGACGCAGAACGCCGGCTCGGGCGCGAGCCCGGTCAACGTTTCCGCCTCCGTCAACGGCCTTCAGGGCGCCAAGAGCTACCACTACCGCCTCGTCGCGAGCAGCGCGGGCGGTACGAGCATGGGCGCCGACATGACGTTCTCGACCGGGAATGCGCCGGGTGTCACCACGGCCGCCGCGTCCTCGCTCAGCGGGACGTCGGCACGCCTGAACGGCAGCGTCAACCCGAACGGGCAGTCCACGAGCTACTACTTCGAGTACGGCACGAGCACCACGTACGGCCTCAAGACCTCGTCCAGGAATGCCGGCTCGGGGACGCGGTCGACGAACGTGTCGATCTCGGTGTCGGGCCTGACGGCCGGTGGGAGCTACCACTTCCGCCTCGTCGCCACGAACGCATCCGGCACGACGTTCGGGGCCGATCAGTCGCTGAGCCTGCTCAGCTCGCCCCTCGTCGTCACGAATGCGGCCCAGAACGTCCAGACGACCTCGGTGACCCTCACCGGCACCGTCGACCCGAAGGGCCGCTCGACGAACTGGCATTTCGACTACGGCACGACCACCGCGTACGGCTCGAAGACCCAGTCGCACAACGCGGGCTCGGGCTCGGGTACGGTCGCGGTCAGCGCCGTCGTCTCGGGCCTCACGGTCGGCACGACGTACCACTTCCGCCTCGTCGCCTCGAACAGCGTCGGCACGAGCACGGGAGCGGACGTCAGCTTCCTGACCGCTCCCACCGTGACGATCAACCGCTCCGCGCTCCGGATCGTCGCAGGCCACTACGTCAAGCTCTACGGCACGGTCTCCAGCGGCCAGGCGGGCGTCAAGGTGACGATGCTCGCGCAGCCGTTCGGTGAGAGCACCCTCACGCCCGTGACGGACGTCCTCACCGGCGGCGGCGGCTCCTGGAGCTTCCTCGCCAAGCCGTCGATCGCGACCACCTACCAGGCGTCTGCGCTCGGCGGCACCAGCATTCCGCTGACGGTCGGCGTTCAGCCGGCGGTCTCGTTCCAGAAGATCACGCACGCGCGCTTCTCGACGCACGTGAAGGGCGCGGGCTCGTTCGCGGGCAAGGTCGTCCAGCTCCAGCGGTTCGCGAACGGCCACTGGAAGACGATCAAGCGCACGCGTCTGAACTCGAACTCCACGGCGATCTTCCAGGCGGCAGTCCTGCCGAAGGGCCTCTCGAAGGTCCGGATCGCCCTCAGTGTCAACCAGGCCGGCCCCGGGTACCTCGGTGGCTTCAGCCGGACGCTGATCTACCGCCGCTAAGCGGCGCTCCCCGCATCGAAACCGGGGTCGGGCCTTCGGGCCCGGCCCCGGTTTACGCGTGAGAAGAGCGGGACGAAGACGTGGGCCAGCGGCCCGATCGCCACGAGGTAGACGACCGTGCCGAGCCCGACCGTGCCGCCGAGGACGTAGCCCAGGACGAGCACCGTCGCCTCGATTGCGGTTCGCACCAGCCGAAGCGACTGTCCCGTGCGGCGCGCGAGGCCCGTCATCAGCCCGTCGCGCGGGCCCGGGCCGAGGCCGGCGCCGATGTACATCCCGGTCGCGACCCCGTTCAGCACGACGCCGACGAGGCAGCAGGTCCAGCGCAGGAGCGTGCCGTGCGCATCGGGGACGAGCCAGAGCGTCAGGTCGATCGTCCCGCCGATCACGATCGCGTTGCTCACCGTCCCCACCCCCGGCCGCTCGCGGATCGGGATCCAGAGCAGGAGGACGAACAGCCCGACGAGGATCGACCACGTGCCGATCGGGATCCCGGTCTGCCGCTCGAGCCCCTGGTGCAGCACGTCCCACGGGACGAGCCCCTCGCCCGCGATCACGAGCAGCGACGAGCTGAGCCCGTAGAGCAGGAGCCCTGCGAACAGCTGCGCGAAGCGCCGGCCGCGGTAGTCCGGCGGCACCGGGAGAACGAAGTGCGGCATCTCCCGACGCTACAGAGGAAAGCGGTAGACGCGCGCGTCGTGCGGGCCGAGCCAGTCGGCGAACGTGCCGCCGGAGACGCGGACGTTCCTGAAGGTCTGGTGGCCGGGCTCGATCGGGGGCGGCGGCGGCTGCTGGACGTACTCGAAGAGAGCCTGGCCGCCGCCGATCCGCGCGGGCAGGCCGGAGAACGTGACGCGGCTCGTCGCTCCCCCGCGCCGGACGGCGATCACGTAGAGGAAGCCGTCGCCCTCCCGCGCGCGCAGCTCGACGTCGGAGGCGGACGCCTTCACGGGCAGTCGCGAGTCCGGGGCGACCAGCGCCGGCCCGACCGCGGTCGACGCGAGCTCGGCGACGAGCGGCCGCAGCACCTGCTCCCAGAAGCTCCAGTTCCAGCCGGCGGCGGCGTCGGCAGGCCGCGTCACCTGGGTCATGTGGCCGCCGAAGAAGTTGAGGCCGCGGGCGCCGTTGACGATCGCCTGGTAGGCCATGAACCGCTCCTCGTGGAACGTCGGGAACCGCGGCACGCGATCGGGCCGGTCCTGTGACGGCGCCGCGCCGCTCCAGGCGATCTGGAGCGTCATCCACACGGGCTTCGTGCCGGCGGCGGCGACCATCTTCTTCGTCATGTCGCCGACGACGCTGATGTCCTTGTTCGTGCTGTCGCTGCTGTGGATGCCCGGCGGGTACGAGATCGGGTAGATGTCGGCGCCCGTGATGTCGAACGCGGGCCGGTAGGGCGTCAGCTCGGCGACGGAGCCGTGCGGCGCCTGGATGATCACGAGCGGATGATCGGGGTCGAGCGCCGCCAGGCGCTGCCGGCCGCGCACGAGCGAGGCGACCGGGAGCCGGTTCGCCGGCTGCGGGTTCGCGGGCTCGTCGATCCCCTTGTACGCGCCGAGCCCGGGATGGCCCTTGACCGCGGCGACGACCTTCCGGAGCAGCTGCTCGTTCGGCGACCCGGCCTGGACCGGCAGGCTCGTCAGGTTGCCGAGCCAGAGCCAGCAGCGCAGGCCGTGGGCGCTGGCCGCGTCGAGCTTCGCGCCTTCCGCGGCGATCTGCTCGTTGAACGCCGCCGCGCTCCAGCCGAGGATGCCGGTACGCATGAAGCTCACGCCGGCGGCCGCGACCTCGGCGAGCCCGTTGCGGCCGTTCGGCGCCTTCCCGCCGGCGGGCGGCGGGTTCGAGAGCATGATCGGGAACACGCGCTTGCCCCCGATCAGCAGGCTCCCGGTCGGCCCGTGGATCGTGACGGCGGTCAGGGGACCACTAGTGCCCGGTGGACGAGAAGTGCATGTAGTCCTTCGTGTCGCCGCTCCAGGCGCCGCCCCAGCCCCAGCCGATCGACCGGAACGCCTCCACGACCGCGGGCGTGACCATGCCCGGCCGCACACGCGAACGGTCCTTGTAGGACTGCGCGGTCTTGTCCCTGCTCATGCCGCACCCGACGTACGGGTTCTCCGTCGGATTGAGGTCGACGGCCTCGCCGTAGGCGTGCATCGACCACGTGCCGGTGCCGGTCCCGCCGGTGCACGGCGACGGCACCGCCTGGCGGCACTCGAACGAGCCGGTCAGGTCGTTGTCGCGCGGCCGCCCGCTCGCGGGCCCGTAGACCTCGGCGACCGACATGTGGCGGATCGGGAACCTCATCGCATAGAGCTTCTTGAAGACGGTCTGGAGGTCCGACGCGACGCGCGCGTTGACGATCATCGAGCCGGTGTGCGCCCGACGGTCGAATCCCCAGTAGGTCACCGTGAGCACACGCAGGCCGGAGAGCGCGACCGGACAGCCGGCGTGCCAGGTCTTCCCGCTGATCACGTCGGACCGGACGGACGCGCTCAGCGGCTTGATCGAGCCGTGAGACGGGTGGATCAGCAGGAGGAGCGACGTCACGGCGAGGAACTGGCGCACGCCTGGATCGTAGTCACGCCCGGTGACCTGCCCGCTCTCCGAATCACTGACCCGGGTGATACGCGTTGCGGCCGGCTGCGGCCGATGAATGGGCAACCCCCGACCACCGGCGCGCGGCCGCCCGGAAGGAGTTGACGCGCGTGCATCAAGGTGAAGCGATACTGGGACCCGCCGTCGAGCAGGTGTTGACCACGTTCAAGCGCCGCACGTTCGACCTCGCGGTCCGTGAAGCCGAGCTCCAGAGGCGCGAAACCGCGCTCAAGCGCATCGAGCGGGACATGGCGCTGACGCCCGTCCCCGCCGAGTACTTCGACGCCGGCCGGAACATGGACGAAGACGGCTGGTGGGCGAAGCAGCTCGGACGGTCCTAGGAAACGCCGAGGGGCCCGCGCGCGCGGGCCCCTCGGATCTCCACGGCTAGTCCGAGTCGACCCTCACGTTCGGGTCGTGCCTGGCGCTCAGCGTCGAGCTGTCGAAGAAGACATGCCCGGTCGCGTCCGAGACCGCGATCGACACGGTGTCGTCCGCGGCGGTCTTGCCCTTGCCGCCGTCCGTGACGACGATGACGAAGGAGTAACCGCCGTCGGTCCCGACGATCGTCGCTGTCGAGCCGACGATCTTCACCGTCGTGACGTCGCCGTGCTTGGCGTCGATCTTCAACGAGCCTGCCTCGACCTTCGCGATCACGGGCCCCAGAACGCCGAGGGGCCCGCTCGCGCGGGCCCCTCGGCTTCCATCTGTCCGACGTGAGCTAGTCGGCGTCGACCTTGACCTTCAGGTCGTGCTTGGCGGTCAACGTCGAGCTCTCGAAGACGACGTTGCCGGCCGCGTTCGTCACCACGACGGAGACGCGGTCGAGACCGTCCTTCTTCTTGCCGCCGTCGGTGACGACGATGACGAAGGAGTTGCCGTTGTCGGTACCGACGATCGTCGCTGTCGCACCGACGATCTTCACGGTCGCGATCTCGGTGCTCTTGCCACCGGTCTTCGCGTCGATCAGCTTGGTGCCGCCGACGTCGACCTTCGCATGCGCGTCCTTCAGGTCGAGCACACCGCTGTGGCCGCGCTCATCGCACCTGGCCTCGAGCTCGATGTGGACGTCCTTCTTCACTCCCGGCAGGTCGAACTTGCCTTCGGCCTCGACCTTGCCGCCGGACCGGGTGCACCCACCCTGGAAGCCGATCACGACGGTGGTCCTCGCCGTCGCGGTCGCGCCGCCGTTGTCCTGGACGTTGACGGTCACCGTGTAGGTGCCCGCGTCCTCGTAGGTGTGGCTCCCGGAGACGGGGTACGTCCCGCCTGTCCCGGAGACCGTCCCGGCGCTGGCCGGCGAGCCGTCACCCCAGTTGATCGAGGCGGTGAAGTCGGCAGCCGAGCCGAGCGGGTTCGAGTCGTGGATCGTTGCGAAGGTGCCGGTGACGGGCGTGCGCTCGACACCGGTCTTCGTCGTCCCGGTCGCCGTGATCGCAGCGTTCGCGACCGTGACCGGCGAGCTCGCGCTGACGTCGGTCCCACCGGCGTCGCTGACGACCACGCTGGCCGTGTAGCTGCCGTGCTGGGCATACGCGTGGCTCCCGCTCACCGTGTACCGGGTGTAGGAGAGCTGGGTGATGACCCCGGCCGTTGCGGGCGAACCGTCACCCCAGTTGATCGTCGCGGTGAAGTGGGAAGCATCGCCGTACGCGTTCCGCGGGTCGCTGAAGCTCGCGACCACACCGGAGATGCTCGAGCCCTCGACACCGGAGAGCGTCGTGCCCTTCGCCGACTTCAGCGGCGGCGAAGCCACCGGCTGCGCCGGCGGTGCCGGCTGAACCGGAAGCGGCATCGTGTCCGCGTCGGCGATCGTGGCGGTCGCACTCCCCGTTCCCGTGGTCCCGGCCAGGCTGACCGGCGTCACGGTGACGGTGTACGAGCCGTCCTTGGCGTAGATGTGGTTTCCGTTCACCGTGAACACGCCGGTGGCGGCGTTGAACACGACGGTGCCGTTCGTGGTGGCGGACCCGTCACCCCAATCGATCGGGGCGGTGTACTGGGCGACCGGTCGCGGCCCGCTCGCGTACACGTTCGGGTCGGTGAAGGTCGCGACCGCCGTGTTGCCGATGGGAGTGCCCTCGTAGCCGGTTCTCGCCACGCCCGTCACGGCGAGCGGCGTCTCGGCCGGCCCGCTGATGTTGGCCGAGCCGGTTGCGGCTCCGGTCCCACCCCTGTTGTCGGTCACGGTCACGCGCGGGGCGTAGACGCCCGAGCGGGTGAACGTGTGGGTCGCCGTCACCGAGTACCCGTCGCCGGGGATCGCGGTGATCGTGCCGTTCGTGTTCGCGGTGCCGTCACCCCAGACGATCGCGGCGGTGTAGTTCGCCGCCGTGCCGGGGACACCGGCGTCGGAGAAGGTCGAGCTCCACGTGAGGGCCGTGTTCGCGGCACCGCTCATCGTCGGCGCCGTCGCGGTGATCGCCGCGTTGGCGAGCACCGCGGCCCGGGTGGTCGAGCTGCTCGTGCCCTTCGGCCCGTTGGTGTACGACACAGTCACGAACGGGTTCCCGAGCGGAGGAGCCGCCGGGATCGTGTAGTTGTGGGTGCCGGAGATGGTGAAGAAACCTGCGCTTCCGGTCACCGTCCCGACGGATGCAGGTGAGCCGTCGCCCCAGTCGATCGATGCCGACAGCCCGGCGGCCGTGGCCGTACCGGGGTCGAGCACGGTCGCAACCGGACCGCTGAACGCGGGGCCCGCCTCCGTCTGGAGGACCGGCTGGGCCGAGAGGTTCGGCGCGTCCTTGTCGATCTTGGAGAGGTACGTCTGCGTCACACCGCCGACGGCGGCGTCCCTCGTCACGGCATAGACGAAGTGCGAGTACTCCTCCAGGTTCGCGACGCTCCGGAGCGGCGGGATCCCGGCGGAGTTGTTGAGGCGCGCGACGACCTTGGCCGTCTTGTAGTCCGTCGCAGGATCGAACACGACCACCGCGACGTCGCCCGGACAGGTCAGGTTCGCGTTCGGAGCCGGGCACGCAGCGTTGATCGCCCTGTTCTCCGGGTAGTAGACGACGTTGCCGTCGACAGTGATCCCGTCGCCGCTCAGAAGCGGCACGAGCGACGCGGGCCGGTCCGGCTCGTTCGGGGTCGTGACCGCCACGTTCGTGACCTTCCACGTGTCGGGGTCGATCACGATCATGCGACCGTCGGTGCCCGACACGGCGTTCATGAGGACGCTGCCGTTGGGAAGCACGTCGATCCCGTCGGAGCTGCCGAATCCGGGAGTCGGAACGTCGGTGAAGTCAGGCCCCGCGGACTGGTCGAGCGGGAGCCCGTCGGGCCCGATCTCGCCGCCCGGCGGCAGCGCGCCGCCCGGTCCGAGCTTCATCACGTGCTGGACCTCGGTGCCGGCGCCGTTTGGCGCGCTCGTGTCCGAGACCCAGACGTCCGTGTCCGTCACAATCATGTCGTTCATGGTCCTGGACGTCGCGTCCGTGACCTTGTAGACGGCGAGCTCCACGCCGGTCGCGGCATCCCAGACGAACAGGCAGCCCTTGGTGACCCGGTTTTCGGCCGGCACGTTGGCACCCAGGTTGCCCGCCACCCAGAGACGGCCGTGGCTGTCGACCTGTGCGCCAAGGGCACTCCGGTGCGCCGCACTCGGCGTGGCCGGCGAGTTCGGGATGAAGTTCGCGTCGTACACCCCGGTCTCGAGACTGCCCTTGATCACGCCGCCGGTTCCGGTGTTCGGCGCGTAGAACGTCGTGCCGGAGACCGCTATGCCCTCCGGCGAGAAGCCCGCGTTACTCGGCGGAAAATTGATGCGGCTTGGAAATGGTGGGTCGAGTGGTCCGGCGGGGGCCGCCGCTACAAGCACGCCCGCAAGGATGGTTAGGAGCGCCGCGCTCCAGGCTGCCCGAATCATGAAAAATCCTCCCTCGTCGAAGACAAGCCAAATCGCTGGACCGCCGACCCTACTCGATTTTTCAACAGATTTCGAGTCGGAACCCACGCAAAAGTCCTGGGCCCCCGGCTCGGAGACCCGGCCCAGTGTCTCGGGCTTGGTGCGAATGCAAGAAGCCCGATCCTGCATTCCTACCTGACGGAGACCACCCCGGCGAGGCCGCCGGCGAGCGCGACCGCCGCACCGGTGAGCAGAGCGTCGTGGAAGCCGCTCATGAACGCTGCCGGAAACCCAGGATCGTGCGGCGCGAGCCCGGCGAGCGGCGAGGCGACGATCGCGCCCATCACCGCGATCCCGAGCACGCCGCCGGTCTGCCGGAACGTCGTCACGACGCCGGCGGCCACTCCCGCCTTGTCGTCGGGCGCGGATGCGAGGACCGCCGCGCTCGCGGGCGCCATGTTCAGGCCCATGCCGAGCCCGCCGAGGACGAGCCCGGGCAGGAGGTCCCACGCGCTTGCGTCGAGGCTGAGCCGCGAGAGCAGCAGCAGCGAAGCGGCGAGGCAGGCCATGCCGGCGGCGACCGGCCAGCGCGCGCCGATCCGGTCGGTGACGCGTCCTGCGAGCGGCACCGTCAGCGTCATCAGGACGGTGAACGGCAGCAGCGTCGCGCCCGTGCGGACAGCGCTGTAGCCGAGGATCTGCTGGAGGTAGATCGAGAGGAAGAAGAAGACGCCGAAGAGCGCGAAGAAGCTCAGGGCGCTGACCGCGTTCGCCCCCGCGAACGTGCCGTTGCGAAAGAGCGCCAGGTCGACCATCGGCGCGCGCGAGCGCCACTCGATCGCCACGAACGCGGCAAGGCCCGCGGCGGCGGCCGCGAAGCACGAGAGGATGGTGCTCGACGTCCAGCCGTAGCGGTTTGCCTCGACAAGCGCGAACGTGAGCGCGAAGAGGGACGCCGCGGCCGTGACGAGGCCGGGGACGTCGAGCCGTCGCTCCGCCGACGTGTCGCGCGACTCGGGGACGAGCGCGAGCGCGGCGACGAGACCCACGGCGCCGACGGGCACGTTGACGTAGAAGATCCAGTGCCAGCTCGCCGTCTCGATCAGCGCGCCGCCGACGAGCGGGCCGAGCGCGAGCCCGAGTCCGGCGACCGCAACCCAGATCCCGATCGCGCTCGCCCGCTCGCGCGGATGGAACGTCGCCGAGATGATCGAGAGCGTCGAGGGCAGGATGCACGCCGCGCCCACTCCCTGCACCGCCCGCGCGCCGATCAGGACCGCCCCGCTCCCGGCAAGCGCGCACGCAAGCGAGCCGGCCGTGAAGACGACGAGCCCGAACAGGAAGACCCGGCGGCGACCGAGGAAGTCCGCGAGCTTCCCGCCCGTGAGGAGCAGCACGGCGAAGGCGAGCGCGTAGGCGTTCACCGTCCACTCGAGCTGCGCGAGCCGGATCCCGAGGTCGCGCTGGATCGCGGGCAGCGCGACGTTCACCACCGTCAGGTCGAGGTAGATCATCACCAGGGCGAGCGAGAGGACCGCCAGCGACCACCAGCGCCTCGGGCTCTCGAAGATCGGCGCGCTCACGGGGTGAGGCTGATCGTCGCCGGCGCCCGCGTCAAGGTTGAACACCGGGGTGCCGGGCGGGATACTCGGCGCGCGGTGCCCGCTTTCGCCTCACGGCTGGTTCACGAGTACAAGACGCGGCACACGAATCCGTGGAACCGCGCGCTGCACCTCGTCGGCGTGCCGCTGGCGCCGGTGATCTTCCTCTGCCTGCTCGCCCTCCGCCTCTGGTGGTGGGCGGCCGCCGCGTTTGCCGCCGGCTACACGCTCCAGTGGATCGGCCACCAGATCGAGGGCAACCGCATGTGGGACTCGTGGGAGGGGAAGCTCGTGCAGGCGATCGTCGCCCCGTTCCGCCGGCGCGGGACGCGATGAGGTCGCTCGTCACCGGCGCGACCGGGTTCATCGGCGGTCGGATCGTGCGCGCGCTCGTCGAGCGCGGCGACCGCGTGCGCGCGCTTGTCCGCGACCCCCCGCGCGCCGGCGAGCTGGCTGCGCTCGGCGTCGAGGTCGCCGCGGGCGACCTCACCGACAAGGCCTCGCTCGCGCCTGCCGTCGAAGGCGTCGACCGCGTGTTCCACGCCGCCGGCCTCGTCGGCGAGTGGCTCGATCGCGGGCAGGCCGTCGAGGTCAACGTCGGGGGAACCGGCCACCTGCTCGAGGCGGCGACCGATGCCGGCGTCGCACGCGCCGTCCACGTCAGCTCGCTCTCCGTGCTCGGCACGGTCCACCACCGCGGGACCGACGAGTCGGCGCCCTACCTCCCCGGGGATCCGTACACGGACACGAAGATCGCGAGCGAGCAGATCGCGCGCACGTTCGACATCGCGGCCGTGATCCGGCCGGGCTTCGTCTATGGGCCCGGCGACCGCACCGTCCTCGCCCCGATGGTCGCCCGGATCCTCGAGGGCAAGTTCGTCTTCGTCGGCGAAGGCAGCAAGGAGATGAACACCGTCTACGTCGACGACGTGGTGCAGGCGGCGCTGCTCGCCGCCGACGCGCCGGACGCCGCCGGCCAGGTCTACAACGTCACCGACGGACGGAACACGACGATCCGGGAGTTCGCGAACTTCATCGCCGACGCCCTGGGCGTCCCCCGACCGACCAGGCAGCTGCCCGTGCCGCTCGCCAAGGGCGCCACGGGCGTGCTGGAGACCCTCGCCCGCGCGGCCCGCGCGAAGACCTCGCCGCCGCTGAACCGCAGCCGGCTGCGCTTCCTCTACTTCAACCAGCGCTACTCGATCGAGAAGGCGCGCCGCGAACTCGGCTACGAGCCGCGGCTCTCCTACCGGGAAGGGCTCCCGCCCGCGCTCGACTGGCTCCGCGAGACGGGGCTGATAGCCTCCGGATCTCTTGAGGACGGGACGGTGAAGCGTGGCCACACCTGATCCTGCGGCGAGGACAACCGAAGAGACCCGGTACATCCTGATCACGGAGTGCCTGCAGAACGACATCTTCCTGAACCCCGAATGCCGGATCTTCCTCCAGGACGAATCGGTCCGGAAGCTCCTCGTCGCGAAGAAGGACCACGACCGCTACAGCATCGAGCACGCCCCGCGCCGCATCCCGGCCGAGTTGCTCGAGCACGGGCCGCTCGGCCTCTTCCTCAAGTCGACGATCGGCGAGCGCTTCGCAAAAGCCGACGCGGGGATGCTGCACGTGATCAACATCCGCGACTGGCACGTCCCCGGCGACTCCTACGACGCCGAGCGGCGCGTGTTCGGGCGCCATTGCCAGGCGGGGACCTGGGGCGCCGGCTATATCGACGGCCTCGCGCACTACCTCGATCCCGAGCAGTCCCATCCCGACGGCAAGGCGCGCTTCTTCGAGAAGGGAAGCGTCCGCATCTACCACATCCACGCCGACTCGGTCTTCGACTTTCGCCCTCGGTGGGACGAGCGCAGCCAGGGCCAGCGGAAGTTCCATCCTTCCGAGCTCGAGCGGCTCCTCGACGTGCTGATCACCGGCCGGCGGGACGAGATCGACAAGTTCGCCGCGGCGCTCAAGAGCGACGCGGGGCGCGAGCGGAGGCAGTCGCAGGTGCTGAACAAGATTGCGATGGAGGCTGCGAGCGCCAACGCGGCAGCCGAGTCGGCGCAGCTCTACGTCGCCGTGATCGGCGTGTACACCGACATCAAGGTGCAGCTGATCCTGAGCGGCCTGCGCTCGCGCTACGACCTCGCGAACCTGGCTGTCTCGGACACGCTCACGGCGAGCAAGAGCCTCGAGCGCCACCTGCACGGGCTGGACTTCGCCGACAAGCTCCTGAACGTCGAAGTCATCCACGGGATCGGCGACCTCGCATGCTTCCTCGGCTCGGAGCCGCCGCTCAAGGACGAGAGCAACACGGTCGCCGCCGAGAACTACGGGAAGTACCGGTCGTTCTTCGGGGACAAGCAGAGCGTGCTCGCCTACGAGAGCGAGAAGCTCCAGGAGTACTCGCACCTCACCGGCAAGCGCGCGATCGGGGTGTACGACACGATCCGGCGTGCGAACACGGTGCTGCTGATCTGGGGGAGCCTGTTCCTCGCCGTCGCCCTCGTCGGCACGATCCTCCATCTCGCCGCGCCGAAGCGCTGGCCGTGGGAGTTCACGGCAGCCACCGGCGGTCTTGGCCTGCTGCAGCTGCTCGCGTCGTTCTTCAGCAAGCCGATGCGCGACCTGCAGACGAACCTGAACAACCTGGCGAGCCTGCGGATGATCCTCGAGAGCCACAGCCTGAAGACGGCGTTCACGCGCTTTCACCTGACCACGCCCGAGGTCCTGCGCGAGCTCAAGAGCACGGGCGAGGTCGAGCGCGCGCATGCCCAGATCAAGGCGCTCGAGGCCCAGCTCGACGTGATCGACCGGTTCCAGGCCTCCGACTACGGCGCCCTGGCGAAGGTTGTCGGCTTCCCCGCGGAGAACGGAAGCCCGAACGGCGGCGAGCCGTCCGCCGCCCCGGCCGCCGAGCCCCCGGCGACCGACCCCGTCGAGCCCACCTAGCCGTCGTGCTGATCTGACTCTGGCACCACGGTGCCGGAGTCACCGGCTCACGCCACCGGGTCTGAGCCGGGCCGTCTGCGGCATCCCTTGAGCCCGGGGCGGGCCCCGCCGCGGTCGGCGGCGAGGCCCGCTGAGGCTGGTCGGAGGTCTAGCTGCCGTGGGTGACCGCGTTCAACGCGTCCACCTGGCCGTTCCCGTACCACGAGTTGTGGCCGGCACCGCCCGAGCACGTCTGCGACCTGCCGCTCTGCGTGCCGACGGTGTAGATCGCGTCCGGTGGAACGGTGTCCGGACACGCCTGCGGGTCGGCCGTCTGCTGCATCAGCGCCTCCACACGGCCGGGGCTGAGCTTGCCGTTACCCGGGTTGTTGGACGTTCCGTACCGGCTGATGATCAGCGCCGCGACGCCGGCTGCGTGCGGCGAGGCCATCGACGTTCCTTGCTGGTAGCAGTAGAACGCGCCACCGGCTCCAGGGTCGGTCATCCCGCGCCCTGGGAGGTTGCAGTTCGCGGTGCCCGCGAGGGCCGCCGGCCACGTCGAGAGGACGCGGCCCGCCGCGCCGACGAACGGCGGCGTGCCGAAGCGCGAGTCGCCGCCCGGCGCTGCGACGTCGATCGCACTGGCGCCGTAGGTCGAGTAGAACGACTTCAGGTTGTCCGGATAGTCGCCGGCACTCGTTCCCTGGAGGAAGCTGCCGGTGGCCGAGACGCCGATGACACCGGAGATCTCGACCGGGATCACGACGCATGCATTCGTCACCTCCCGGGCAACCGGTGTGCCGTCGTCCGGGCTCGTGATGTCCATCGACGGGTGCGAGAGGTCTTCGCCCTCGTTGCCCGCCGCCGCCACGACGGTGACGCCGTTCTGCATCGCGAAGCGGATCGCCCGCTGCTCGGCCTTCCAGAGCGCGCGCTGCACCGGATCGTTGCGGCAGTTGAAGAGGTACGGGTCGGCGAAGTAGCTGTTGTTCGTGACGTCGACGTGATGCGTACCTGCCCACACGAACGCGCAGATCACCGCCTCGGGGAAGAAGAACCCGTCCGCGTTTCCGGCCTTGATCCCGGCGATGCGCACGTTCGGCGCCACGCCGACGATCCCGATGCCGTTACTCGCCGCCGCGATCGTGCCGGCGGTGTGCGTTCCATGTCCGTTGTCGTCCTGCGCCGCGAGTCCCGGCACAGGCGCGCCGCTGACGCAGTTGGCGCTGTTGGCGACGTCGATGTTCGGGGCAAGGTCGGGATGGGTGAAGTCGATCCCGGTGTCGATGTCGCCCACGAGCACCGCCGGGCTTCCGCCCGTGATCGCGTGTGCCGCGGGGGCGTGGATCTGCCGCATGTCCCACTGCAGCCCGGAGAACGTGTCACCGTCGGTCGCCGGCGCGTTCGGCAGGTCGCCGGACTGCGAGTCGGCCACGGTGTCGGTCTCCAGCCTCGTGGCGAATGCGGCTGTGCTCGAAACCTGGTCGATCGACTTGTCGGCCGCGAGCAGCTTGCTCCGGAACGACGCGTCGGACGCCTTTGCGACCGCCACGCCGATCTGGTCGTACGCGTACACAAGCGAGCCCCCGGCCTGCTGCATCGTCTTTGCAGCGTTCGCGGGAACCGACTCACTCTTGTAGAGGACAACGTAGTTGCTCCCCGTTGCAGCTCCTGAGGCAACGCGCGCGGTCGATCCCGCGGCTGCCAGCATGAGAATCGAGCAAGCCGCAACAAGCAAAAGCAAGTGCTTGGTCATGCTTTCCCCCCTGCTTAGTTTGTCCGAAGGAGCCTAAACTAGTCGGTCGGAGGAGTCTCGCGGCGGCTCAGCGCCCCTGCCACGATCCGCCCGATCAGCTCCGTGTAGCCGATTCCGGCCCGCTCGGCGGCACCGGCGAGACCTGCGCCGGGTGTGATGTCCGGGTTCGGGTTGACGTCGATCACGAGCGGCTCGCCGGTCGCGGAGAGGCGGATGTCGATCCGGCCGTAGTCGCGCAGGCCGATGGCGGTCCAGGCGGCTCGGGCGACGGCGGCGACCGCCGGGTCGTGGTCGCGCGGGACGACGGCCGCGGAGCCGTAGTCGGGGCTGTCGGGCAGCCACTTCGAGGCGAACGTGAGCAGGCGCAAGCCGCCGGAGAAGCGAAGCTCGGTCATCGGAAGCACCTCGGCCGCGCCGAGCATCGAGACGCCGAACTCGGCTCCCGCAGCGAACTCCTCGACGAGCGCCGGCTGCTTGTAGCTCTCGAGCAGGTAGCGCGCCCGGGCGCGGGCAGACGGCTCGTCCTCGGCGAAGCTCTCGAGGGCGATGCCCTGGCTTCCGTCCATGCGCGCCGGCTTGACGATCGCCGGGAACCGCAGGCCGTCGAACGGCTCGTCGCCGGATTCGAGCACGCATCCGCGCGGGACCGGGACACCGGCCGCCGCCAGCACTGCGCGCGCGGCAGGCTTGTCGTAGGCGACCGCGAGGGCGTGTTCGGGCGAGCCCGTGAACGGCAGCCCGGCCGACTCGAGGAAGCCGGCCGCGGCGGATTCCTCGCGGCCCTCGACAAGGTTGAAGACGGCGTCGGCGGCGATGGTCTCGCGGTCGCGGAAGGCGAGGCGGACCGCCTCGAAGCCGAGCTCGCGGCACGCGGCTTCGACGGCGTCGACCTCCAGCAGCGTCGCGTCGACCGCGACCGCGTCGCCCGCATCGCCTTCCACCTCCTGTTCGTCGTCGAACAGGATCGCGATCCGAGTCATCAGATCCTCAGGCGCTCGCGCGCGCACGCGACGATTCGGCCGATCAGCTCCTCGAACGGCACACCGGCCTTCCCGGCAAGCACCGGGAGGTCGCCCCACGCAGGCCGCAGCCCGGGCAGCGGGTTCGCCTCGAGGAAGCTCGGCTCGCCCGGGGTGTCGACGCGGAGGTCGATCCGCCCCACGTCCCGGCAGCCGAGCGCGCGGTAGGCGCCGAGCGCCACCTCGGTCGCGCGGTCGACGAGCTCCTGCGGCCGGCGCGGCGGGAGGTGGTACTCGGTCAGCGCCTCGGTCCGCTTGACCTCGACCGAGTAGACGAACTGCTCGAGCGGGACCCCGATCGGAACGACCTCCATCACCCCGAGCGCCGCCGCGCCGTCCCCGGTGCCGAGGATCCCCACGGTCAGCTCCGGCCCCGGGCAGAACTCCTCGACGAGCACCGCCTGGCCGTAGTCGCGGAGCAGCCGCTCGACGTGCCCGGCGAGCTCGGCTGGATCGTCGGCGCGCGACGTCAGCCGCAAGCCCATGCTCGAGCCCTCCGCGAGCGGCTTGGCGATCACGGGAAACTCGAGCGGAACCTCATCGCCCGCGCGCCCGACCACGACCCAGCGCGGGGTCGGGAGGCCCGCAGCGGCGACGAGGCTCTTCGCGACGGCCTTGTCCAGGGCCGCTGCGAGCGTGAGCGGGTCGCTGTGCGTGGTCGGGACGCCGAGCAGCTCGCAGAGCGCCGGAACGTGCGCCTCGCGCGACCGCGTGCCCGCGCCCTCGGCCATGTTGAAGACGAGCTCGGGCGGCCGCTCGAGCAGCTCGTGCACGAGCTCCCGTCCGCCTCCCAGCAGCCGCGCCGAGTAGCCGTGCGACTCCAAGGCGGCCGCAACCGCCTCGACCGTCGACAGCGAGTCGTACTCCTCGAACCGGTCGTCGGGCCCGGCGCCGCCGGCGCTCTCTGAGCGCAGGTCGAACGCGATCCCGATCTCCACCTACGCAGTCCTCGCCAGGTCGCCGCCGGCCGCGGCGACCTCGGCCTCCCACCACTCCTGACCCGACTCCGGCAGCGTCTGCACCGGGTCGTAGTGCTCGTAGCGCCGCGAGAGGGCGTCGCCCTCCTCGATCGGCGTCAGCCAGTGCTTTCGCCAGTAGCTGATCCCCCGCTCGCGGTCGTACTCCTCGGCCTGGTCGACCCACATCTTCCCGAGGTAGGGCACGTCGCACACGACCCGCGGCGTCGCGAAGCCCGGCAGCCGCCCCATGATCGCGTGCTGGATCGCCTGCGCCTGCCACAGCGGGGTTCGCCAGTGCTCGGCGTTCGGGATCAGGTCGCACATGTAGAGGTAGTACGGCGTGATCCGCGCCCGCTCGAGCGCGTGGCAGAGGTCGAGGATCGAGCCGGCATCGGCGTTGACCCCGCGCAGCAGCACGCCCTGGTTGCGCACGTCGCGAAAGCCCGCGTCGAGGAACGTGCGGGCCGCACGCGCGACAAGCGGCGTGATCTGGCTCGCATGGTTCGCGTGGGTGTGCAGCGCCAGGTCGACCTCACGCTCGCGCGCCTTCTGCGCCAGCCGCTCCATCGTCGCAAGCACCTCCGGCTGGAGGAAGTGCTGCGGCAGCGTCACGAGGCTCTTGGTCGCAAGCCGCACGTGCCGGAGGTGCGGGATATCGAGCAGCGCCGAGACGAACTTCTCGAGCGCGCGCACGGGCAGGTTGGCGAGATCGCCCCCGGAGACGACGACGTCGCGGACCCGCGGCGTCGCGCGGATGTAGTCGAGCATCGCGCCGTACCGCGTCCGCGCGGGCGCCTGGAAGTCGTACTTCACGACCTGCGGCGTGTCGGTTCCGACGAGGTCCATGCGCGTGCAGTGCCCGCAGTACTGGGGGCAGTTCGAGAGCAGCTCGACGAGCACCTTCGACGGATAGCGGTGGACGAGGCCCTCGACCGCCCACATCTCCGCCTCGGCGAGGCTGTCGCGACGCGCGCGCGGGTGGCTCGTCCAGCGCGGCTCGCGCTCCGACCTCGCCGGAAGCATGTAGCGGCGGATCGGATCCGCGGCGAGATCGGTCTCGTCCATCGTGGAGAGGATCTGCGGCGTGACGAGGAGCGGCATCGTCGCCGTCTGCAGCTGATCGGCCCGGATGTCGGCCGCGAGCGTGTCGTCGAGCCGGCGCCCGAAGACCTCGGCGAGCTGCGCGACCGTCCGCACCGAGTTCTTCCGCTGCCAGCGCGCGTCCTCCCACTCGGCGCGGGTCACCCGGCGGTAGCCGGGCAGGCGGCGCCAGTCGGGCTCGGTCAGCTCGTCGCAGGGCACGCGCGCATGATTCATGACTACCAGACGCGATTCAACGTCGGATCTTTCCTATGCTTGGCCGGATGTCGGCCGACGTGGCTCGGAACGAGGTCGACGAGCCCGCTGAGAAGCCCGATCTCGGCTCGGCGAGGGCCGCGTTCCGCGCCCTGGCGCCGTCGCTCGGGCCCTACCGGCTCGCCCTCACCGGGATCCTGCTCGGCGTCCTCGTCGACGCGTCGTTCGACGCGTTCTGGCCGCTCGGGTTCAAGCTGCTGATCGACAACGCGCTCGTCCCCCACGACGGCCGCGTCCTCGTGATCGTGCTGAGCGCCCTGGGCGGCGGCGTGCTCGTCACCGCGGGCGTCCAGATCGCCTACGACTACGCCTACGCGCGCTTCTGCGCCGGTGTGCTCGCCGACCTGCGGCTGCGGATGTTCGACCACCTCCAGAAGCTCTCGCTCGGCTTCTACTCCGGCGCGCGGCCCGGCGAGGTGCTCTCGCGCTTCTCGGGCGACCTCGTCGCGGGCGAGAGCGCACTGGGCGCCGCGCTGCCGTGGGCCGTCAAGCCCGCGCTCGACATCTTCGCGTCCTCGGTCCTGCTCTTCGTGCTCGACTGGCGGCTCGCGGTGCCGGCGATGCTGATCTGGCCCATCGCGCTGCTCGGCCCGCGCTTCTTCGCGCCGCGCGCGATCGCCGCGAGCGGCGAGAAGAAGCGGCTCGAGGCAGGCGCGCTGAACGTGGTCGAGGAGAGCGTCTCGGGCCTCCCGGTCGTCAAGGCGTTCGGGCTGGAGGCCTCCCGGCACGAGACGTTTCGCGGGCCGGTCGTCGGCCTGCGCGCGAGCGCGGCGCGGGTCGCGTTCGTCAGCTCGCTCGTCGAGCGCTCGTCGGTGACGGCGGTGCTGGTCTTCGGGATCGGCGTCGTCGCCGCAGGGGCGTGGATGACCTTCGACGGCCTCATGTCGATCGGCACGCTCGTCGCGTTCCAGAGCCTCTTCTTCATCCTCGGCTACTCGATCAGCGAGCTGACGCGCTACGTCCCCGCGCTCGTCCAGGGGATCGGCGGCCTGCAGCACATCGCCGAGATCCTCGACGAGGAGCCGGGGGTCGTCGACTCGCCCGGCGCCGGGGAGCTGCCGCGGCTCGAGCGCGAGATCGCGCTGCAGGGCGTCGGGTTTTCCTATCCGGGTGCCGCGCGCGGGTCGATCTTCGACCTCGACCTCACCATCCCCCGCGGGTCGCGGATCGCCCTCGTCGGCTCGAGCGGCTCGGGGAAGAGCACGGTTCTCGGCCTGCTGCTGCGCTTTCACGACCCGACCGGCGGCGCGGTGACGATCGACGGCCGCGACCTGCGCACGGTGACGCAGGAGTCGCTTCGCGCCCAGGTCGCGGTGGTGTTCCAGGAGAGCTTCCTGTTCAACACGACGGTCCGCGAGAACATCCGGCTCGGCCGGCCCGACGCGACCGACGAAGAGATCGAGGCTGCCGCCCGCGCAGCCGAGATCCACGAGTTCGTCATGAGCGAGCCGGACGGCTACGGGACGGTCGTCGGCACGCGCGGCGGGCGGCTCTCCGGCGGCCAGCGCCAGCGGGTCGCGATCGCGCGGGCGATCGTGCGCGACCCGGCGATCCTGCTCCTCGACGAGGCCACCGCCGCGCTCGACCCGGCGACCGAGGCGGCGATCAACGGCACGCTCGCGCGCCTCGCCGAGAGCCGCACGGTGATCTCGGTCACTCACCGTCTCGCGGGCGCGCGGGACGCGGACCGAATCGTCGTGCTCGCGCACGGCCGCGTCGCCGAGTCCGGGACGCACGACGAGCTGCTCGCGGCGGGCGGCCTCTACAAGGGCCTCTGGGAGCAGCAGGGCGGCTTCGTCGTCAGCCCCGAGGGCGATCGCGCCGAGGTCACGCCACAGCGACTCGCGCAGGTGCCGATCCTGAGCGGCGTCGACCCCGGCCTGCTCGAGGAGATCGCCGGCCGCTTTGCGAGCGAGCAGGTCCCGGCCGGCCGCGAGGTGATCGCGCAGGGCGACCCGGGCGACCGCTTCTACATCCTCGTCCGTGGGCGCGTCGTCGCAAGCCGCGATGGGCAGCCCGTCGGCGTGCTCGAGGACGGCGACTACTTCGGCGAGATCGCACTCCTGCGCCGCGTGCCGCGCATCGCGACGGTCACGGCCGAGCAGCCGAGCCTGCTCCTCTCACTCGCCCGCGAGCACTTCCTCGAGCTCGTCGAGAAGGCACCGGGCCTGCGCGACGCGCTCGAGCGCATCGTCGACGAACGCTTGGCCGAGACGCTGCCGTCCTAGGGCCAGTGCGTCGTGCCCGCAGGGCGCACGTCCATCGCCCCGCCGGCGACGCAGCTCGCCGACCAGTACTGCGGATTGCGGCCCGTCTGGATCTGGGGATAGATCATCTCCCAGTAGAACTGCGCGATCGCGATCGCGTCGTCGTGCGTGTCGCCGAGCTGCTCGGCGACGTACGGAATCCATTGCATGCCGAAGCAGGTCGCCTTCGCCTCGGAGTCCTGGACGCCTGCGAGCACGCCGTTCGAAAGCCGCCCGCCCACCACCCCGCTCAGGTGGATCGCCTCGTGCGCGACCGTGAGGAGCGCCTCGGCGAGCTGGCTGTACCCCGCCCAGTACGAGGTCGTCTTCATCTGCTGCGGGCCGTCCGTCCCGATGTAGCACGGCGCGGGCGGCCCCACGGTGGTCGCTCCCGGCTTCAGGACCGTCTTCGTGACCCAGACGCTCCTGACCTGGGACTTTCCGCCGACCACCACGACTCGCCGCGCGCGCACGCGGACCTTGACCGCCTTCTTCGGGCCGGTCGTCGCAATCGCGCACTTCGTCGGCTTGGGGACGGCCACGGCAAACTGCTTCAGCGTCAGACAGACCTTCGCGCCGTTCAGCTCGAGGAAGTTCGGCAGCGTCAGGATCTGGCCGGTCGTGCGGTCGTACGTCGGCCCCCGCACGAATCCGAGCTCCGAGTCGGGGTCCGCGCGGCCCTCGAGGGCGAGCTTGTTCCAGTCGGTCTCCCCCTCGCAGCGAACGGTGACCGTACGCCCGGCGATGTGCGTCGCGACCTGGCCGAGCAGCAGCTCGAGCGAGCTCTCGTGATCCGGGTTCGTCCACGGGAGATCCGGCGTGTCGGGGATCGCCGGGGTGTCCGCGAGGGCCGCATTCTCGGCGGCGAGCCCGAGCAGTGCGACGCAGAGAGCCACCCCACAAGCCTTCGCGACGCGCTTCATCTCGGAATGCTGCCCCTTGCGCCACGAAGGCGCAAGCGCGTGAGAGGATCCCCTCGACAGCGCGAGACCAACGAAAAGGAGCGAGACCATGAGCGACAGCGTGTACCGCGTCACCGAAGTGATCGGCTCGAGCCCCGACTCCTGGGAGGCAGCGGCCCGCAACGCGGTCGAGACCGCGGCGAAGACGGTGCGCGATCTCCGCGTCGCCGAAGCGACGAGGTTCGACATCACGATCAGCGACGGAAAGGTCACCGCCTACCGCGTCCGCCTCGACCTCTCGTTCAAGTACGACAGCGGCGACTGACGCGCGGGCGAGCAGGAGCATCCCGGGTGCTACGGTGGTCCTGCCGGGGAAGAGCGCAGTTCCAGTTCCGTGCGTGCACGTGAGCGTCTTCCCGGTGGCTCATCGAATCCGGCCTGTCGGGTTCTCCCAGGAGCGAGAGATGGTGCCCAGCAAGGAAGACGTCATCCGAGTCCGGAATCCTCCGCGGAGCGACGGACGGCTCGGTCACACCCCCGTCGGCAACGACCGGCTCACCGAGATCGGAGCCGTCAACGTCAAGGTCGAGGGGACGAACACCAAGCGCACGATCCCGGTGCCGTGGGTCGACTGCGACGCGTGCGCCCGCCGTCACTACCCGAGCACGATCTCCGGCCGCTGGCACATCGCGACAACGTGCCTCTCGTGCGGTCTCCCGCTTCACACCTGCGAGTAGACGCCTCGCGCCGCGGTGTTTACGCGGCGCCGCGACCGAGCAGATAACGGGTATCCACGACCCCAGGAGGTACCCGTGTCCACCACCATTCCTGTCGGCAGCGACGTCAGCTCAGGCACGTACAGATGCACCAACTGCGGCTACGAGATGGGCGTCCAGTCGGTCGTGTCGCTCCCGCCCTGCCCCGACTGCTCGGGCCCGTACGGCTGGGAGGCGGTGACCGGCGGCGACGCGGCCGACGACCCGTATCCGGACGAGTAGCGCCCGGGCCGCGCTAGGCTCGGGGGATGGCGAAGGACCTCCCGCCGTCCCAGCGCCGCCGGCTCGAGCGCGAGCGGACGATGGGCCTCGACCCGGCCGACGACGCCGCGAAATGGATCGACGAGCACGACCCGCCGGCGCCCGCGCCGGAGTCGAAGTCGCGCCGGAAGTCGAAGGCGCTGCACCGCTGGCGCCAGGCGCAGCTCCGCAAGCCGGGCTAGCTACCTGATCACGCGGGGGCTCACCGGCACCGGCTTCGGCCTGACGGCGGGCGCCGGCTGCGGCGGATCGGCGGCCTTGGGCCCGATCCGCAGCTCCATCCACTCGCAGTAGAGCTCGAACGTCACGCGCGCGATCGTGTCCTGCTGCGCCTGCTGCAGGCCGCGTCGCATCGCGCAGGCACCGACGTTGTGCAGCGTCACGCGGCCGAGCTCGTCCTTCCGGTTCGACGAGAGAAAGACGATCGCCCCGCTCTTCTCGTTCGAGCTGTCGCTCTTCCCCTTGACGACGAACTCCTCGAACCAGTCGATCCAGGTCTGCGCCCCGGATTCGGCAATCGTGACCGAGAGGTTCGGGAAGTCGACCATGCCCGGCTCGCGCTTCGACAACCGCTCGTCGCCGATCTGCCTGAAGGCCGAGGTCACCTTGACCGTGAACGCATCGATCTTGCTCACCTTGCTGCAGTCGAGCCCGTCGAGCTCGAGACGGAAGTTCGCCGGAAGCCACTTCTTCTGCGCCGCGTTCTTCGGCGCGGGGATCGTGCCGGTCGCCTTGACCGAGCGGGTCACCTCCGGCGCGAACTTGATCGTCATGAAGGCGGGATCCTTGGAGGAGGCGTCGAGGGCGGGAATCGTCGTCTCGGTGACCAGCGCCTCGGAGAACTCGCGTGCCGACCTGGCCTTCCTCGAGGCGTCGCTGCTCACGACCGAGCCGTCCTTGCGGGCGAACTTCTGGCTCCAGGTGGCGGCGATCCAGTCGTACACGGCAGGCTCGAGGTCGAGGCCGAGCTGGATCGCGAGCTCCTCGTAGATCGGCGGGCCGATCTGCTTCGCGGGGAACCCCGTCGCCCCGACCGGCTCGGAGATCACATCCGCCTTGATCCCGCCGCCGTCGACCGACTTGAGGAAACCGCATGGCTTCCCGTCGAGCTCCAGCGAGAAGTTTCCTGACGCGGAGCTGCGAGTATCAGTAGGCATGTGTCCCCCTTGATCGACGGCGGCCGGAGCGGTTCAGGAGCATAACGGCAGGCCGTGGCCCGCACGGTTGAAGGCCGCTAGGGTCAGTCGCCGTGCAGCTGAACCCGTTCGCCGCAGGACCCGCAGCCCTCCACACGCGCGAGTGGGGCGACCCGTCCATGCCGACCGTGGCGTGCGTGCACGGCATGACCGCCCACAGCGGCCGCTTTGCGAACCTCGCGCGCACGGGGCTCGCCGATCGCTATCACCTCGTCGCGCCCGACCTCCGGGGCCACGGCTACTCGACCTGGGATCCACCATGGTCGATCGACCAGCACCTCGCCGACCTCATCGCCTCGATCCCGGCCGACGCGAAGCTCTGGATCGGGCACAGCTTCGGCGGGCGCCTCGTCCTCGAGCTCGCCCACCGCTTCCCCGACCGTGTCGAGCGGGCGGTCTTGCTCGATCCCGCCCTCTGGGTCCCGCCGCCGATCGCACTCGAGCGCGCGGAGCGGCTCCGGCCCCAGGCCGGCTACGCGTCGGTCGCCGCCGCGCTGGATGCCCGCGAGGACGTCAAGGCCTTCGAGCCCGACGCCCAGGCCGTCGCGCGGGCGGAGCTCGAGGAGTACCTCGTCCAGGGGAGCGACGGCCTCTTCCGCTACCGCTACTGCCGAAGCGCCGCGATCCAGGCGTTCAGCGAGCTCTCGGTCAGCCCGCCTTCCGCCCCGCTCCGCATCCCGATCCTCATCGTCCGCGCGGACAAGTCGGAGGTCTGCCCTCCCGAGCTGGTGGCCGCGTACGGCGCGGTTGCCGGCGACCTGCTCTCGTCCGTGACGGTGGACGCGACGCACACGCTCATGTGGGACGCCCCGGAGGCCACGAACGAGGCGATTCATTCCTTTCTCACACCGTAGGGGCTCGTTCGAGGGTGAGGGCGGGGCGAGACTCGCACCGATACCGCCTATGGCGCCGAAATTGCGACTCGCACGAGACATTCCGTCGAGAGTCCTCGACCAGATCAAGGCCCGGCTCGCAAGCGAGTCGGGCTTCACGCTGATCGAGCTCCTCGTCGTGGTCCAGATCCTCGGGATCCTGACGATGATCGGGGTGCCGACGTTCGTCAAGACGAAGGCGCGGGCGAGAACCGCGGCCGGCCAGTCCAACGTCCGGGGGGCGGTCACGGCCACGGGGTTGTACTACGCGGACACCGTCAACAACCCCACCCCGTACACGTACGGCAGCATCAGCGGCGCGAAGCTGAGGCTCGAGGGGAACGGGGTGTCCACCACGCTCAAGGCCGGGAGCAAGACCGTCGTGACCGCGAGCGACGCGTACTGCATCCAGGACACCGGGGACAACGGCGCCACGTTCTACCGCTACGAAGGCGGATACGGCGGCGCGGCAGTCGTCGCAGCGGGCGCGTGCCCGGCGGCCTACAGCGCCACCTGACGCGGCATACTGCGGCCGCGATGGCCGAGCTTCAGCTCCAGCGCACCGCACGCCGGACGTACGCCGTGGACGGGATCGGCTCGTTGCGGTTCGACGGCGTCTTCTCGCGGGCCGCAACCGCCCAAGCAGGCGGACTGACCCTGCGCTTCGCCCGCCCGCGCCTGTGGGCCCGGACGATCGAGGCGACGGGAGCGACCGGCCAGGGGGTCGGCTCGTTCGAGCCACGGACGTTCCGTCGTGGCGGCGCGCTCCGGTGGGGCGGCCGTGACCTGTCCCTGCGCGCGGCGAGCGCCTGGCGCGAGCGCTACGCCCTCGCCGACGGCGACACCGAGCTCGCCGTCCTCGACGGCAAGGGCTGGGGCCGAAAGCCGGTCAAGATCAGCATCGACGACCCGGCCGCCGTCGACCCGGGCCTGCTTCTCTTCGCAGCGTTCGTCGTCCGCGGGCTGGCCGAGGACGCAAGCTCGGTCGCCGGAGCCACGGCGAGCACGGCCGCCACGAGCGGCTGACGCTACTCGCCGAGCTCGTAGTCGAGCTCGAGCGTGTGCGTGCCGGCCGAGTCGACGACGATCCTGCCGGTGCCGCGCAGGCCCTCGAGCTCGCCCGTCCCGGAGCCGGGAACGACGGCGCCGGCCGTCGTCGCGCCGGCCCTGGAGACGGTGCCCCAGTGCTGGAACACGAACGCGCCCGCCTTTCGGTCGATCGCAGCCGTGACCCGGTCGAGCGCGACGTACGCCGCCGACCCGTCCGCGGCCCGCGCGGTCAGCAGCTCCGCGGTGCTCCGCCCCTCGATGTCGCCGCTGAAGCTCCGCGTGATGTGGACGCGCCCGAGAGCGACACCGTCGGCGTCGTCGTAGGTCTCGTCCTCGTAGCTCTCGTTCACGAACGTGCCGACCGCGCGCGCCATCCGCCGAATCGTAGTGAGAGCCCGCTCGCCCGGGCTCTCACCAGGTCCTCGGTCAGCACATGACGATCACGTCGAAGGCCGCGTCGATCGGGTTCCCGGCCGCGTCGTAGACGTGGACCGTCGCCTGCGACGAGCTCGTGAAGCCGGTCGTCGTGAACCCCACGACCTGCCCCTGCGATCCGTCCGTGTGCAGCGTCGACACGGGCGAGCAGGCCGAGATGTCTGCGAAGAACCGCACCTGGTACTTGCCCGTCGAGTTGCTGAACTTCCCGGTGAAGCTCGGATTGGGGTCGACGTTCGGCGAGGACGCGACGACCGAGCCGTCCGCCGCCATGTGAGCGAAGAACCGCGGCGCCGCGGCGCCGGCCGGGCCCTGCGGCCCCTGCGCTCCCGCCGGCCCGGCCGGGCCTGCCGGGCCTACCGGGCCTGCGGGGCCCGTGTTTCCCTGGGCTCCTGCAGGTCCTGCGGGACCTACCGGTCCGGCAGGGCCTGCGGGTCCCACGGCGCCGGTATCGCCCTTGGCTCCTGCAGGTCCTGCGGGGCCTGCCGGTCCTGCGGGCCCCGCGGCGCCGGTATCGCCCTTCGCTCCTGCGGGCCCCTGCGGCCCCGCCGGCCCGGCAGGCCCCTGCGCGCCCGCAGGCCCGGTCTGGTTCCAGCTGAGCGCGGTCTCGCTGTGCTTGCAGCCGGCCGATGACTCGACCACCCGCAGCTCACCGTTGTCCTTGAAACACCCCTGGATCACCCCACCCGACCCGGGAATCGACCCGGAGGCAACCCCGGCCCCGACCACGACAACCGCCGTCGCCGCCAAGCCGAGCCACGCCTTCCGCGAATGAAACGACATGCGCATCCCTCTGCCCTCCAGTCACCAAGTTGGATTTGGCAGATAGTCCCACGACGAGACCCGGCGTTACAAAGGCGGCGAGGCCGCCCCGGGCTTCGGGCCCGGGGCGGCTTCGCAGTCGGCTACGAGACGCGGCGGCCGACGCCGTACTTGTGGTTCAGCGCCCTTTCCAGCACATTGGGATCCTAAGCTTAGAATTCCACGTGGACAAGTTGTCG
>JADMIO010932615.1_pt1 | contig 53178 bp, 40 predicted proteins | sample 8958161 | NCBI WGS metagenome assembly JADMIO01 (sample SAMN16585339, study PRJNA669376) | soil metagenome | isolation source: Crop rotation soil | place: USA: Cullars Rotation, Alabama | collected 2011 | reverse complement strand
CGCGACAACTTGTCCACGTGGAATTCTAAGCTTAGGATCCCAATGTGCTGGAAAGGGAGTGGATCGACGCCGTTCGCCTGGTTCACTGACGATATCGGTGCGCTGCTGACTTAGGGAGCGGTCGCGTAGATGCACATGTTCGTCTGCGACTCGGCGAAGACCGCGACGAACGGGGCGACGGTGAACTGGTGGCACGCCGGCGTGTTGGCCTCGCTGGCGAAGGTGTCACCGCAGGACTCCTCGAAGCTCTGGCCGCACAGACCATCGGGCGGGTTGGGCAGGAGGCCCGACACGTCGAGGCCACCGAACGCCTCGGACAGCGAGCAGTAGAGCTCGGCCGAGAGACCGCCCCACGCCTCGCCGTCGAGCACGCAGGCGTCGGTGATGCCGTCCTGGATCACGCCCAGCTGGTCACAGACGCCCTGCGCCATACCCTTGGCGCGGCACTGCACGTAGTCGCTCGCGTCGGTGGCGAGGTTGTGGATGGCGGTGTGCACCGCGTGGCGCACGGTGGTCTCGAAAGCGTCGAAGTCGTCGGGGTTCTGGCTCGACGAGTTCCACGACTGCTGCACGATGCTCTTGCCGATGAGCTTGCCGGCCAGGAAGCCGCGGTTGTTGCGGCCGGTCGAGCAGTCGGGGCCGGTCGTCGCCGAAGCCACGCCCGTGGTCACCACGAGCAGCGCCACCATGGTGGCCAGGATCACCGAGATCTTGCGAGTGTTCATTGCCTCTCTCCTTCTCACGTCTACGTTGGACACACGAATCCCGATTCGCGTCTTCGCGATCGTTATTCCCGAGTTGTAAATGCCAGTTACGACTGGCGGCGGCTGCCCGCGAGGGCGGCTAGTCGTTCCAGCAGACCGAATCGACGAGGGCGTTCACGCCGGCGCCGTCGGCCTCGCCGCGCAGGAAGGCCTCGCAGGCATTCGCCGCCGAGGGCTGCGCGTAGAACACGTGGGCGAACACGCGCACGACCTCGCCGTCGTCGACGCTGTCGAGGCCGTCGGTCATGGCCGCGAACACGGTGGCCGCGGCGCGCGCCACCGAGGTGAGCGAGAGATCCTGCCCGCAGCTCTCGTGGGCCGACTCGAGGCCGGCGACGTAGCCGGCGTAGAGACCCTCGTAGAAGCAGACCTTCATGTCCTCGGTGTTCTGCGGCGGGATCTTCTGCTTCTTCAGCGAGCGCCCGAGGGCGAGCTCGGCACGCTGCAGATCGCAGGCGACGCGGTTCGTCGACGCGCTCACGTAGAAGAGGGCGGTGTTCTGCCCGTAGTTGAATGCGCTGTCGCAGTCCTCGAACGTGGGCTGCGAGGCCGCAGCGACCGACGAGAACGACAGCAACGCACCAAGGACCATCAGGCTTCCGATTCGCTTCATGACTCGACCTCCCGGTGTTGCCAACGCGCGGTTCAGTTGCTGACTCTTCGGCCGGCGGCGCGCGTTAGCCGTCTTCCGGACACTGGCTCTCACTACTGGCCGCACTGGACCGCGAGGCGCGACAGCTCTTCCTCTGCGCCCTCCTCGAAGCCCGTGCTGCGGCACTTCACGACGTCACTCGCACTCGCCGGGGGCTGGTGGTGTGCGATCGCGTCGTGCACGACTTCCACGACATGGGCGAGCGCCGCGCATTCACGCTGCACCGCGGCCCAGGCCGAGGCGACCATCGCGCCGCCTTGACGTCGTCCGGTCTCGTGAGCGCGCTGCTTGGGCCCGCCGTCGGCGCACGCGGCCGGCACGGCGGCGGCAGGCGTCCCCGCGGCGCTGCCTCCGTCGGCCAGCGCGCTACCGAGCGGCGCCGCGATGGCCACGATGGCCAGCGCGAGCGCGGTCACGAGCCCGCGTTTCATAGCCCCGATCCGGTCGACTCGTTGTTGGTGGTCGCATGCGCCGGCGGGGGGATCGGCTCGTACGCGCACTGGTTGTTGCGCGCCTGGTCCCAGACCTCGGCGAAGGTGCCCTCGGTGTACTGCAGGCACACGCCGTCGGTGTTGCTGAAGCTGGTCGTGGTGTCGATGAACTGCGAGTCGCAGCCGACCTCGAAGTTCAGGCCGCACACCTGCACCGGGCCGCGCAGGAACTCGTCCGCCTCGGCCAGACCGCCGAGGGCGATCGACAGCTCGCAGTAGACCTCACCCGAGAGCTGACCGGCGAAGGTGCCGTCGAGGAAGCACTGGTCGGAGCAGGTGCCGTAGAGGGTGTCGAGGGCGTTGTAGACGCCGTCGACGGTGCCCGTGTAGCGACACACGGTGGCGTTGCTCGCGTGCGCCGGCAGCGTCAGCCGGCTCACGTTGTCCTGGACGATGTCGAGGAACTGGTCGATGCGGTCGCAATCGTGGACGCGGTTCCACGCCTGCTGGACCAGCTTCTCGCCCAGCTTGTTACCCGTCTTGTAGGAGTTCGAGACCAGGGTGCTGGTCGCGCAGTTGGGCGGAGGAGGCGTATCCGCCCGCACCACCGGCGAGACCGAGAGGAGGATTCCCACCGTCGAGATTGCCATTGCCAGCTGTACTGTCTTCATCCGCTTCCGCTTCCTGCCGGTGGAGAATTCGCGGAGACCAACCCCCGAGGACACACGTGTCCACCGGCGCACCACGTGCGACCTGCACCCGACCGCACACGAATCCCGTCGGTGGAGCGGCCCGGATCATGCGGTCGCTCTCCGTTCGTGGCCGTGGCCGGCCGCCAGCTTCGACCATCAGCACCGCATGTCCGAGCACGGGTCTCGAGCACACTTGGCTGACGGCAACGAGCCATAGCCTTGGCGCGAGTCGTTGGTCAACTCAAATGCTATCGGATGGTGTGAATAATCGTGCTGCGCATTGTGAAACTGCCAATGCTCCCGGTACAGACGCGCCAAGAGCCAAATTCTCCGTCGGAGGTGTCACATCTGGCACTGTGTCACTCACGAAGAATGGCAATCAGGAATCGGGAGGTCGCCTGTTGGGTGGCAGTGTCGAGTTGTAAAAAATCGATGCGGGCGAAGAAAAGTGCGCCGGGATCGGGAAGAAAAATATTCCCGGTCGCGCGGTCGATTTCAGGAGATGAAAGAAGATCCCGTTCGTGCGGGCGACGTGCGAGGGGCGAGTCGTGCGGGCATTCTCCGACGGAGAACGCCGCATCGCGGGCTAGCGATAGCCCTCGGCCTGGAGCGTGAAGAGGCGAGCGTAGCGACCCTGCTTGGCGACGAGCTCGTCGTGCGATCCTTGCTCGAGCAAGTGACCACCCTCGATGACGATGATGCGGTCGGCCATGCGCACCGTCGGGAAACGATGCGAGATCAGGATCGTGGTGCGGCCCTGGGTGAGGGCGCGGAAACGATCGAAGACCGCCTTCTCCGCCTCGGCGTCGAGCGCCGCGGTCGGCTCGTCCAGCACGAGGATGTCGGCCTCCTCGCGCATGAAGGCGCGTGCGATGGCGAGCTTCTGCCACTGCCCACCCGAGAGCTCGGTGCCGTCCTTGAACCAGCGACCCAGCTGGGTGTCGAGGCCGGCGGTCATCTTGGACACGAGCTCGCTCGCGCCGCCCTTGTCGACGGCGCCGAGCACGCGGCTCTCCTCGCCGAGGTGCTCGACCGAGCCGAAGCCGACGTTCTCGCGCACCGCCAGCTGGTACTCGTTGAAGTCCTGGAAGATGACCCCGATGCGACGGCGGAGCGCGTCCTCGTCCCAGTCGGCGAGGTCGCGCCCGTCGAGCAGGATGCGACCCTCGGTGGGGCGGTAGAGGCGGGTGAGCAGCTTGATGAAGGTGGTCTTGCCGGCGCCGTTGTGCCCGACGAGCGCGAGGCTCTGCCCCGCGGGGATGAAGACGTCGAGGCCGCGCAGGGCGAAGTCCTTGGCACCGGGGTACTGGAAGCCGACGCCCTCGAAGCGGATGCCACGCTCGCTCGCATGGCCGTTCGTCGGCGCCGGCAGTGCGGGCGCGACGGACGCGGTGGCCGCATCACGCCCGGTCGGGATCGCGAAGTAGCCGAAGAGGTTCGACATGTAGAGGCTGTCCTCGTACATGCCGCCGATCGCGGTGAGCATCGACTGGAAGGCCTGCTGGCCCTGACGGAAGGCGGCCAGGTAGAGCGTCATCTCGCCCAGCGAGATGCGACCGGCCGCGGCGGCGAGCGCCATGGCCGCGTAGCTGCCGTAGAAGGCGGCGGTGCCGAGGAGCGAGAGCACGAAGCCCCAGCCGGCACGCTTGACCGCGAGCACGCGATCTTCGCGGTAGAAGCGCTCGCCCAGGCTGCGGTAGCGCTGGAAGAGCGTCGGCCCCAGGCCGAAGAGCTTGATCTCCTTGGCGTGGTCGTCGTTGGCGAGGACGTACTCGAGGTAGTTCATGCGCCGCGTCTCGGGCGCGCGCCAGTTGCGCAGGCGGAAGGCCGAGGTGGAGAATCGCATCTCGGCCACCGTGGCGGGGATGGCCGCGACGAGGAGGCCGAGCACGGCCCAGCCCGAGAAGCCGACGAGGAGCGCCGCGAAGCCCATGAGCCCGACGATGTTCTGCACCACCGCGAAGAGCTGCGAGACGACCGAGATGGGCCGCGACGAGGCCTCGCGGCGGGCGCGCGTGAGCTGATCGTAGAACTCGGGATCCTCGAAGTGACGCAGCTCGAGGGTGAGCGCCTTCTCGAGGATGCGGGCGTTGATGTCGAGCGAGAGGCGCGCGCCCAGGAGGCCACGCACGAGCCCGAGCACGCGCGAGGCGAGCGCGAGCAGCGCGACCACGCCGAGCTCGACGAGCACCCAGCGCAAGGTGGCGCGGGTGGAATGCGCGACCACCGCATCGACGATCAGCTTGCCCACCCAGACCATGGCCACGGGCAGGGTCGCGACCGCGAGGGTGAGGAGGCCGAGCAGGGTGGTCGAGAGCCGCGAGCTCTGCCAGACGAGCCGCAGCGTCGCGGGAGTGTGGGCGAAGCTCTCGCGCAGCGCGGCGATGGCGCGGCGCGGGGGACGAGGGGTGGTGGGCAAGGGCGGCGGCACGTTCCTCCGTGGGTAGCATGCGCGCGCGGCGTGTGCCGCTGGGGCCGGGGACGAGGGGCGCTACTTCGCGGGCTTCGGCGCGGGCGGTGCGGCGGGCGCGGCAGGCGCGGCGGGCGCAGCCGGTGCGGCGGCGGGTGCGGCGGGTGCGGCGGGAGCCTCCGCCGCGGCGGGCGCGGCGGGCGCGGCGGGCGCGGCGGGAGCGCTGCCGTCGAGCCCGCCGAGGAAGCTGTCGAGCGACGCGGCGAACTCGGTCGGCTTGTCGAGCATGAGCCAGTGGCTCACGCCCTCCATGACCTGGTGGGCGAAGCCGGGCGGCAGGCGGTGGAGCGAGATGCCCTCGTCGTTGCCGCGGGTGACCACGGAGAAGCGCGGACCGTTGAACCTGGCGATCGCCGGCTTCGGGTCGTAGGCGAACATGGCTTCCCACGAGCCCGAGAGCACCGCGTCGGGAGTGGCTTCGAGCGAGGCCTTCACCTGCTCGCTGGTCGCCGGCTGCGCCGCGGCGAGCATGCCGCTGAACATGGTGCCGGCGAACTGCTTCACGCTGCTCTGCGCGAGGCCCGCCTTCATCTTGTCGAGGACCTCCTTGGGGATCTGGGTGACGTCGGGCGTGGGATCGACGTAGAAGATGCCGGCGACGCGATCCGGATGCGCGGCCGCGTACGCGGTGACCACCGTGCCGCCCATCGAGTGGCCGACGAGCACGAAGCGCGGCAGCGGCGGATCGGCGTGGTCGACGACCGCCTCGAGGTCGGCGACGTACGACTCGACCGAGTAGTCGTTCTTCGACGACGGCGCCGACTCGCCGTGGCCGTGCAGATCGAGCGCGATGGCGCGGCGGTGGGCGCGCACATGGTCGAGCGCCGCCTGCCACACGTGGTGGTTCGACGCGAGGCCGTGCACGAAGAGCACCGGCACCTCCTTCGAGTCGGCCGGTCCGCTGTCGTCGACGCGCAGCTGTCCCGACGGTCCGGCGACGAAGCCGGGCGTGGCCGAGGGCGCCGGCGCCGCGGCGTGCGAGGAAGCGCCGCCGCATCCGGCGGCGACGGTGACGACGAGGATCGAGAGCAGGCTCATGGATCGTGTCATGGGCCGAACGCTACCACGCGCCGGTGAGTCGAGGATTCGGGAGCGCGGCGGCCGTGGCATGATGCGCGCATGACGCGAATGACGATCGTGGCCGCGCTGGCGCTCGCCGCGCTGCCCCTCGTGACCGGCTGCGACCCGCGCGTGCAGCCGGCCAGCGGCGAGACGAACGCCGCGGTGCCGGGCGTGGCGCCCTCCGCCGAGGGCGAGACCTGCGCGACCACCTCGCACTGCGCGAACGGGCTGCACTGCGTCGAGGCGGTGTGCCGGCCGCTCAAGTACTCGCGCCTGGGTGACTTCTACCAGGCCTCGGGGCATGCGGCGGTCGGTCGCGGCGACGGCGCGGCCGCGTCGGAGGCCTTCGGCAAGGCCATCGGCGCCTACGAATCGGCGAGCCTGGCGCCGCCGGCCTCGCTCCTTTGCGACGCGGGCATGGCGCTCCGGCGCAAGAAGGGCGACGCCAAGGCCGGCGAGCAGGCGGCCCGGCTGCTCCACCGCTGCGTGCTCGCGGCGGTGCCGGGCACGGTCGACTACCGCCTCGCACTCGACGAGCTGGCCGCGCTCGAGCCCGAGGGTCTCGAGCCGACGCTGCTCGCCAAGGACGCGCCCGGCGACATGTACCTCACGCGTCCTTCGGCGAAGCCGGTCGGCGAGCCCAAGGTGCAGATCGCGCCCGGCGGCTCGCCCTCGCGCGACAAGGGCTACGCCGCCTTCATCGCCAAGGCGGCGGGCGCGCAGGGGCCGCTCGTCGACTGCTGGAAGTCGTACTCCGCCGCGGCGCAGAAGCCGCTCCTGTCGGTCACGCTGGACCTCAAGTACCGTCAGATCCTCGGCGACGACGACATCGTGGAGGGCGCGCGCCTGGAGCTCAACGGCACGCCGCCCGCGGGCGCCGAGGGCACCGCGTTCGCGTGCGTCAAGGCGGCGCTCACGCCGGTCGCCGAGGAGATCGCCAAGGACAAGCGCTCCTCGAGCGGCGACTGGCAGGGCAACGTCGTCGTGATGGTGCAGGCGCCGTAGTGGAACGACGGGTCAGCCGAGGAGAGGCGCCGACCTGGCCTTCTTCAGCAGCTTGAGCGGCACGAGCTCGGTCCGTCCGGGCCCGCGGTTGGCGAGCTGGCCGCACGCGGCGTCGATGTCGTCGCCGCGGGGCGTGCGCAGGTAGACCGGCAGGCCGAGGCGGCGCACTTCCTGCTGGAAGGCGTCGATCGCCTCGGGAGCGGGGCGCTTGTACTCGCTGAGCGGGTGCGGATTCCAGGGAATCACGTTCACCTTGCAGGGGAAGCCCTTGAGCAGGCGCGCCAGGCGCGCGGCGTCCTCGCGGCTGTCGTTCACCCCGGCGAGGAGCACGTACTCGAAGGTGACGCGGCGGCGCCGCTCGAGCGGGTAGGCGCGCACGGCGCCCAGCAGGCGCTCGAGGTTGTACTTCTTGTTGATGGGCATGACCACGTCGCGGATCGCGTCGGTGGTGGCGTTCAGGCTGATCGCCAGGCCCACGCCCAGGTCCTCGTGGCCGAGCTTCTCGATGCCGGGCACGAGGCCCGCGGTGGAGATGGTGATGCGACGCGCCGACAGCCCGGCGCCCAGGTCGTGGTTGAGAAGGCGCACCGACTTCACCACGCCGGCGTAGTTGTGCATCGGCTCGCCCATGCCCATGTAGACCAGGTTGGTGATGCGGCGGCCCGGCTCGACTTCGGCCAGGAGCGCGCGCGCCCGGTACACCTGGTCGACGATCTCGCCCGCCGAGAGGTGGCGTCCGAAGCCCAGCTTGGCGGTGGCGCAGAAGTCGCAATCGAGCGCGCAGCCGACCTGCGACGAGATGCACTGGGTGAGCTTCTCGCCGTCGGGGATGAGCACGCTCTCGATGGCGCTGCCGTCGTGGGTGAGCAGGCGCAGCTTGCGCGTGCCGTCCTTCGACGTCTGCACCTCGTCCACGCGCAGCGTCGTGATCGTGGCGGCGGCGGCCAGCTTGTCGCGCGACGCCTTCGACAGGTTGGTCATCTCGTCCCAGGTCGTGGCGCCGTGCTGGTGCAGCCAGCGGTAGACCTGCTCGCCGCGGAAGCGCGACTCACCCAGACCGACCACGAACTCGGTGAGCTCCTCGAGCGCCATCTCACGAACGTCACGCATGCTGAGAATTCGGTCCTATAGCATGGATGGGCGGCTTGTGGCAGGTCGCCGCGATCGCTAGGCTCTGCGCTTGCGTCCCTGCAGAATCACTCAGGTATTCGCCTTAGTCGTCGGGCTCGCCGGGGCCTCTGCCGCGCTCTGCACCGCCTGCAGCCTGGGAGTCGAGATCGACACCTCGCACCTCGTGTGCAGCGACGGACGGTGCCCGAGCGGATTCGCCTGCGTGGCCGAGGCGTGCGTGCCGAGCCCGGATCCTGCGCCCGGCTCGTGCAACGAGACGAGCCTGGTGGCCGACGACTTCGATGAAGACGGCGTCGACGCGCTCTGGGGCATCGTCTACGAGTACAACGGCGCCGCGACCAGCGAGCCCGACGGCGTGCTGCGCATCGACGTGCCCGCGGGGCTCGATGGCGCCGCCTACGCCGGCTACCGAACGGATCGCTACTACGATCTCACCGGCTCGATCGTGAGCGTGGAGATCGCGTCGATGGTGAACGTCGACAGCCACGCGCAGATGATCCTGCAGATCTTCGGCACGGCGCCCGACGACGGCGAGAACGCCGGCTTCGAGCAACAGCACGGCGATCTCAAGATGTTCGCGCGCCACGGCGGCGAGGACGACACCCTCGCGATCCCCTACGACCCCGAGATGCGCTTCTGGCGTCTGTCCGAGCGGGCGGGGCAGCTGCGCTGGGAGACCTCGCCCGACGGACGCGCCTGGACGGTCCGGCGCAGCGTCGCCGCGCCCTTCGCGCTGACCCTGGTGCGCATCGACGTCTCGGCGGGCGTCTACCAGAGCGAATCGGATCCTGGCGTCGCCCGCTTCGCCGCGGTGAACGGCGGCGCGCCCGCGGGCACGCGCTGCAAGGTCAGCGACCTCTCCGACGACTTCGACGACGGGGCGCCCGCGCCGCGCTGGGCCAACCGCTACGAGCAGGGCAGCTGCCGGCTCGCCGAGGAGGACGGTGCGCTCGCCGCCACCACGCTCGACGCCGGCGACGGCCCGGCGTACTGCGGCTATCGCTCGGCGGCGTCCTTCGATCTCAGCGGCTCGCAGCTGGTCCTCGAGGTGGAGCAGATGATCGAGCCTCGTCCCGACTCGCCCGGCATCGCCTACGTCAAGCTGACGGCGTCGCGCAACGCGCACGGCGTCGAGATGGTCGAGGAGGGCGGCCGGCTCGAGTGTCGCGTGTGGGCCGCGCAGGAGTTCCGGAACGTGGGTGAGGGCGACTGGGACGCCGAGGAGGATCGCTTCTGGAAGCTCGAGGAGCGTCGCGGCGTGGTCACCTGGTCCACCTCGCCGGATGGCGCGGCGTGGACCTCGCGCTGCGCGATGCCGACGAGCCGCGTCGACGTCGACGACGTGCAGGTCGAGATCGGCGCGGGCGTGACCTACTCGGCGCCCGGGCAGGACGTCGGGACTTTCCGCGCCGCGCGGGTCAACTGACGGGCACGCGCGGCGTGAGCAGCCGGTAGGCCGCGAACGACAGCAGCCCGCAGCCGAAGATCACCGTCACCATGGGCCGCGCCGTGCCGTCGTGCAGGCGGCTCACCGCGAGCGAGGCGAAGAAGGCGAGGCTCCACTGCATGCTGCCGTAGAGCGCCGAGGCCGACCCGGCCTGGTGGCCCTGCGACGCCATCGCCTGGGCCATCGCGTTGGGGCTGACGAAGTTGAGCGTGGCCAGGAAGACGAAGATCGCCGGCAGGAGCACGAGCCGCGTCGGATGGGTCCAGCCGGCGACCACGACGATCGTCGCGGCGAGGGCGGCGACCGTGACGCTGGCGCGCAGGATCGTCGCCGGGGCGTGGCGACGGAGGAGCAGCCGGTTGAGCTGCGACGCGGCCATGAGCCCCAGGCCGTTCAGCCCGAAGACGAGGCCGTACCGGCTCGCCGGGATGTGGAGCAGCTCGATGAACACGAAGGGCGAGCCGGCGATGTACGCGAACATGCCGGCGCGGATCGCGGTGTCGGGGACGAGGTAGCCGACGAAGCTGCGCGTGCGCAGGAGCCCGCCGAAGACCCGCAGCACCGCCGCCGGGCGCACCGTCGCGCGCCGCTCGATGAGCGTCTCGGGCAGGAGCGTCGTGACCGCGACGATGCAGAGCACGTTGGCGAGCGCGAGGGTGACGAAGATGGCGCGCCAGCCGAACGCGCCGCTGACGGCCGCGCCCAGGGTCGGCGCCAGGATGGGCGCGAGGCCCATGACCAGCGCCATGTTGGAAAGGAACGCCGCCACCTGGCGCGCCTCGAAGAGGTCGCGCACGACCGCGCGGCTGATGACCATGCCGGCGCAGCCGCCCAGCGCCTGGAGGAGGCGGAAGCCGATGAACATGCCGATGCTCGTCGACGCGGCGCAGCCGACCGTCGCGGCCAGGTAGAGCAGCATGCCGGCGACGAGTGGTCTCCGCCGCCCGAAGCGATCCGCGAGCGGTCCGTAGACCAGCTGGCCGAGCGCCATGCCGACGAAGAAGGTCGAGACCGAGAGCTCGAGGCTCGCGGGCGACGCGTGCAGCGCGCGGCCAATGGCGCCGAACGCGGGCAGGTACATGTCGATGGTCAGGGGATCGAGCGCGGTCAGCGCGCCGAGCAGGAGCACCAGGCCCTTGCCGTGGGTGAAGGCGCGTCGGTCGGCGAGGGCTGCCGGCGGGGGCGGCGGGGACATCCGCGACGTACGATGCCGTCGGGGCGCGACCGGTGTGGCGAGCGCGACGCGGCGTCGGGCGATGGCTGACGAGGAGTGGAGTTACTGCGCGCGGACGGTGGTCGCGAGGTCGGCGCCGCTGAAGAAGAAGGCGATCTCCTGCTTCGCGGTCTCGGGGGCGTCCGAGCCGTGCGCGGCGTTGCGCTCGATGTCGGTGCCGAAGGAGGCGCGGATGGTGCCCTTCTCGGCCTTCTTCGAGTCGGTGGCGCCCATGATCTCGCGGTTCTTCGCGATCGCGTTCTCGCCTTCGAGCACCTGGACCACCACCGGGCCCTCGGTCATGAACTTGACCAGGTCGGGGAAGAACTTGCGCTCGCGGTGCACGGCGTAGAACGCCTCCGCCTGGGCGGTGGTGAGGCGGACCATGCGCTGCGCGACGATGCGCAGACCGCCGGCCTCGAGGAGGGCGACGATGCCGCCGATGTGGTTCGCGGCGACCGCGTCGGGCTTGATGATGGAGAACGTGCGTTCGATGGCCATGGTTCGAAACTCCTTGAGTGCGCGCAGAGTTACGGCGACCTGGCGGTGAAGTCAAGGGCTTTGGGCGGCACCCGGACGGGCGTGGAAGGCGACATTCGCGTGGATGCGAGATCCGAGCGCGGCACCGCGCCGCGTGGCGTCGGCCGTGCGACGCCGAGCTCCGCGAGCCCCTTCCTGCCGCCGGCGCGCGCCTTGCGACAGGCGTATGAGCGCGAAGGCGAGGGTAGCGGAGATCGAGGGCGCCAGGCGCCGCGCTACGGCCGCTTCACCCGGCGCACGCTGCCGTCGGGCTCGGCGACGATGAGCAGGTCGCAGCGGCCGACGAAGAGGCCGGTCTCGACCACGCCGGGCACCGCGTGGAGCGCGCGATCCAGCACCGAGGGGTTCTCGATCGGCCCGGTGCGCAGGTCGTAGATGAGGTTCCCCGCATCGGTGCTGACGGCGGCGCCGTCGCGCGCGCGCAGCACCGGGGTGCCGAAACGCCCGAGGTGCGCCGCGGTGGTCTCGTGCGCGAAGGGCAGGACCTCGATGGGCACCGGCCACTTCGTGCCCAGGCGCGGCGAGAGCTTGGAGGCGTCCACGATGATGACGTTGCGCTGCGAGGCGTGGTTCACGATCTTCTCGCGCGTGTGCGCCGCGCCGCCGCCCTTGATGAGGTCGAGGCTCGGGTCGGCCTCGTCGGCGCCGTCGACACAGACGTCGAGCTGCCACGGTCCCTCGTCGGGGAGGAGCGGGATGCCCAGCGCCAGCGCCTGCTTGCGGCTGCCCTCCGAGGTGGGCACGCCGACCAGCTTGCGGCCAGCGCGCACCAGCTCGCCGACGCCGTCGATGAAGAGCTTCGCCGTCGAGCCCGAGCCGAGCCCGATGACGCCCTCGTGGGGCAGCTCGTCGAGCGCCGCGCGCGCCGCGATCCGTTTCGCCTCGTCGATGCCGCTCATGGAAGGGAGTTTCCCATGTGACACACCCGGGCTGGCGACCCGAGTCGCCGCTCCCGAAAACCGACACGCGATCGACACAGCGACCACCGTAACGGCGCGAGATTCCGTGCACGCGCGCCAGGTCCGGGGCTTGCAATCGAGCCCCGCGATGCTCTCTGCGACCATTCGGACCCTCGTCCTCGCGGCGCTTCCCGTGGCCTTCCTCGCCGGGTGCGCCGCCGAGCTCGACGGGACCGAGGATCTCACCTCCTCCACCGCGGCGCTCGACACGCCCCCCATCGGCCCCGACGGCGGTGACCTCCCTCCGCCGCCCCCGCTGCCTCCGCCGCCGCCGCGCATGCGCGGGTCGAGCTCGCAGACGGTGCTGCCCCACCACATCGTGCTCGGTGACCTCGACGGCGACGGCGCCGCCGACGCGGTTCAGTGGGCGCCCGACCGGATCTTCGTCTCGCGGCTCGACGGCACCGGCAGCGGCCTCTACCACCTCTACCTGCCGTACCAGGTGACCCAGGTCGTGCTGGGCGACTTCCGCGGCCTCGGCTACCAGCAGCTCTGCGCCATCCACGATGGCAACCAGATCTCCTGCTTCGGCGCGAGCCAGAAGCGCGCGGCCGAGCTCACGCCCTTCCTCACCCAGACGTGGTCGATCGAGCCGGGCTCCACGATCCTCGTCGGCGACCTCGACGGCGATCTGCGCGAGGAGATCATCGTCAGGCGCTTCAGCGCTCGTGCGTACGCCCTCGACTCCGCCGGCAAGCTCGCGCCCGACCCCTGGATCGATCTCACTGCCGTCGAGGCGGGCGCCGGCTCGCAGATCCGCGCCGTCGATCTGAACGGTGACGGCCGCGACGACCTCCTGGTCTGGTCGGATGGGCAGCAGTCGATCGCCTTCTACTCGCGCATCGTCGATTCCGGCTACAAGCTGGTGAACAGCACGCCGCGCGGCGGCGCCGTGTTCCCGGTGGGCAGCTGGATCGCCGTCGGCCGGCTCACCTCCAGCACCCGCGAGCAGGTGGTCGCGCACGACTGGAATACCGGCGCGAACCTGGTCTACCAGGCGGACCAGGACCCGGCCGGCCTGGAGCTCGCGCCCGCCGATCTGGTCAGCCTCGAGGGCCCGGCGCTCTCGGCACCGCGCGCGCGGCTGTACTTCGTGCCGCTCTCCAGCTCCGTGCGTCAGGACGTGCTCACCGTGCAGCTGGCCCCGCGGCTTCGCTTCTGGGCCTCGACCGCCGCGCCTGACCTCCAGGCCCCGGCCGACGGGAGCACGCCCGGCTACGTGCCGTCCTTCGATCGCGAGGCCGCGTCCAACGACAGCGGCTGGCCGGCGCGCACCTCGACGCCGGTCTTCGTGCTGAAGTGCAAGTTCTCCGACATCGCCACGATCCCCTTCGCCGACTCCTTCTACGAGCAGGAGTTCGCCGCGCTCAGCGACTACTGGCGTGACGTGTCGTACGGCGCCTTCGACCTCACGGGCACGCGCGTGATCGCGGGCTGGCAGCAGATGACGCTCACCAACGCCGCGTGGAACGCGCTGCCGAACCGCGCCGCCGAGCACAAGGCCTGCCAGCAGACCTACACCGGCTCGACCGCCGGCTTCACCCATTCGATCTCGATGATGAACGGCGGTGGCAACCTGGGCGCCACCGGAGGTCCGGGCGCCGTGATCGGCTCGAGCGCCAATTTCACCTTCCTGACCCACGAGATCGCCCACACCTTCGGCTTCGGGCACTCCTACGACGACACCGATCGGCTGAATCCGGGCTCGTCGCGACCCGGCGAGTACTTCGATCGCTTCGACATCATGAGCGCCATGAACGTGGTCAGCTTCCCGTTCGCGCTGGGCACCGCGGCGGGGCCCGAGCTGAACGGCGGCACGCGCCTGCGCAAGGGCTGGGTGCCCGCGCATCGCGTGCTGCAGCTCGGTGTCGGGGCGCCGCAGGTCATCACCCTCGCCGCGTTGACCCGACCCGAGGCGGCGGGCCCGCTGCTCGTCCGCGTCGGCAGCGACGACAACGACTACCTGGTCATCGAATACCGCACCAGGGACGGATGGGACCGCGGGTTCTACTCCGGTTCGATGGTGCTGGTGCACCGCGTGAAGGGGGGCGTCACCTACCTGCAGCAGGGCTTCTATCCCGAGCTCCTCGCCGGCAGCTCGCTCGTCCGCGACGTGGGCGGGCTGCGCCTGCGCGTGCACGTCGACTCGGTCTCGCCGCAGCGTTTCCAGGCACAGATCACGGTGGAGGTGACCGCGATCTGAGCCGCCGAGCCGGGGTCAGCGCGCGGCCGCGACCGCAGCCCGCCGCGGCGTCGACAGCCAGACTCCGACGATCACCAGGGCCGCGCCCACGGCCTGCACGGCTGTCAGGCTCTCGCCCAGGAACACCACGCCCAGCACGATGGTGATCACCGGGCCCACCGCCGAGAGCATCGCGGTGCGCGCCGCGCCGATGCGCTGGAGGCCCGCCGACATCAGGTACACCGGCATCACCGTGGCCACCACCGCCATGGCGCTCGCCCACAGCCACACCGCGGGCGCCACGCGCAGGGCGCTCGCGGGGCGGGTGAGCGCGAACTGCGCGAACACCGCGGCCGACGAGGCCAGCATGACCAGCGACGTGAACCGGCGCGCGCCCAGCCGGGCGATGAGCGCGCCCGAGCCCATGAGGTAGGTCGAGTAGGTGAGCGTCGAGAGCGCGACCAGCGCTCCGCCGCGCCACAGGTCGCGCGCGGGCCCGCTCGCGTCGTGGGCGAAGACGAGCGCCATGCCGCCGTAGCTCACGAGCAGCGCCGCCGCGACGCCGCGCGTGATCCGCTGGCGGAGGAAGATCGCCGACAGGATCACGACGAAGGTCGGGTAGGTGAAGAGGATGAGCCGCTCGAGCGCCGCCGAGATGTACGCCAGGCCCATGAAGTCGAAGAGCGAGCTCAGGTAGAAGCCGAGCACGCCGAGGGCCACGATGGCCGCGCCGTCGCGCGCGGTGAGCGGCTGGCGTCCGGGCACGCCGGGGCGCGCGCCGCGCATGGTGTCCGCGGCCGCCGCGACCGCGAAGAAGGGCAGGGAGAGCAGCATGCGCAGCGCCAGGACCGTGGTGGGATCCACGCCGTGGCGGTAGCAGAGCTTGACGAAGATGGCCTTGGAGGCGCTCGCCGTGGCGGCGCAGAGGACGAGGAGGGTTCCCGCCGAGCCCAACGACCGGACGGGACTAGAGGACCGAGGCGAGCGTCTTGCCCATGTCGGCGGGCGTGGGCGCGACCTTGATGCCCGCGTCCTTCATGGCGGCGATCTTGTCGCTCGCGGCGCCCGAGCCGCCCGAGATGATCGCGCCGGCGTGACCCATGCGCTTGCCCGGAGGCGCCGTCTGGCCGCCGATGAAGCCGGCGACCGGCTTCTTGACGTTCTCCTTGATGAAGCGCGCCGCGCGCTCCTCGGAGTCGCCGCCGATCTCGCCGATCATCATGATCGCGCGGGTCTTCGGGTCCTCGTTGAAGAGCTTGATGGCCTCGATGAAGTCCATGCCCTTCACCGGGTCGCCGCCGATGCCGATCGCCGTCGACTGGCCGAGGCCCAGCTTGGTGAGCTGGTCGACGACCTCATACGTCAGCGTGCCGGAGCGCGAGACCACGCCGATGTCGCCCGGCTTGTGGATGTAGCCGGGCATGATGCCGATCTTGCACTCGCCCGGCGTGATCACGCCCGGACAGTTGGGACCGACGGTGACGGTCTTGGCGTAGTCGGTCGACAGGATGTGCTTCACGCGCACCATGTCAGCCACCGGGATGCCCTCGGTGATCGTGATGATGAGCGCGATGCCCGAGGCCGCGGCCTCGAGGATCGCGTCGGCGGCGCCCGCCGGCGGCACGTAGATCACCGTGGCGTTCGCGCCGGTCTTCTCGACCGCCTCGCGCATGGTGTCGTAGACGGGCGTGGACTCGAGGCCCTCGACCTTGGCGCCGCCCTTGCCCGGCGTGACGCCGGCGACGAGGTTCGTGCCGTACTCCTTCATCTGCCGGGCGTGGAAGGCGCCGACCGAGCCGGTCATGCCCTGGACGATGAGCCTGGTGTTCTTGTCGACGAGGACGCTCACTTGGCCAGCTCCACGATCTTCTTGGCGCCGTCGGCCATGTCGGCCGCGGCGATGACGTTGAGGCCGCTCTCGGCGAGGATCTTCTTGCCGAGCTCGACGTTCGTGCCCTCGAGGCGCACGACGAGCGGCACCTTGAGACCGACCTCCTTCACCGCGGCCACGACGCCGTTGGCGATGGTGTCGCACTTCATGATGCCGCCGAAGATGTTCACGAAGATGCCCTTCACCGCCGGGTCCTTCGTGATGATCTTGAACGCCGCGGTCACCTTCTCGGTGGTGGCGCCGCCGCCGACGTCGAGGAAGTTGGCCGGCTGGCCGCCATAGAACTTGATGATGTCCATGGTCGACATCGCCAGGCCCGCGCCGTTCACCATGCAGCCGACGTTGCCCTCGAGCGCGACGTAGCTGAGGTCGTACTTCTTGGCCTCGAGCTCGGCCGGATCTTCCTCGGCCGGGTCACGCAGCGCCTCGAAGTCCTTGTGGCGGTAGAGCGCGTTGTCGTCGAAGTTCACCTTGGCGTCGAGGGCGAAGACCTTGCCCTGCTTGGTGACCACGAGCGGGTTGACCTCGAAGATCGCGGCGTCGGTCTCGAGGTACGCCTTCACCAGGGCGGCGATGAAGGTGCCGAAGGACTTCGCGGCGTCGCCCGAGAGCCCGAGGCGCTTGGCCAGATCGCGGCCCTGGTAGGGCTGCCAGCCATCCGACGGGTGGATCGCCTCGCGCAGGATCTTCTCGGGGTGCTTGGCGGCGACCTCCTCGATGTCCATGCCGCCCTCGGTCGACGCCATCACCACGTTGCGGCTGATGGCGCGATCGAGGGTGATGCCGACGTAGAGCTCGCGCTCGATGTCGAGGCCCTGCTCGATGAGCAGGCGCTGCACCTTCTTGCCCTCGGGACCCGTCTGGTGGGTCACGAGCTGCATGCCGAAGATCTTGCCGATGGCCTCCTTGGCGCCGTCCAGGCCCTTGGCGACCTTGACGCCGCCGCCCTTGCCGCGGCCGCCGGCGTGGATCTGCGCCTTGACGACGACGACCGGCAGGCCGGTCTCCTTCAGCACCTTCTCGGCGGCCGCCTCGGCCTCCGCGACGGTGAACGCGGGGATGCCGTAGGGAATCGGCACGCCGTACTTGGCGAGGATCTCTTTGCCCTGGTACTCGTGGATCTTCATCGCGCGGTTACTCCAGCTTCAGCGCGGCGACGAGCTCGCGCACGGCCTTGGCCGAGTTCTCGAGCAGCGCCTTCTCGGCGTCGTTCAGCTTCATCTCGATGATCTTCTCCGCGCCCTTGGCGCCGAGGACCACCGGCACGCCGATGAAGAGGTCCTTGTAGCCGTACTCGCCGTTCAGCATCACGGCGCAGGGCAGGACGCGCTTCTTGTCCTTCAGGATCGACTCGACCATGGCCACCGTCGACGAGGACGGCGCGTAGTAGGCCGAGCCGGTCTTGAGCAGCGACACGATCTCGGCGCCGCCCGAGGCGGTGCGCTTCACGATCGCGTCGATCTTCTCCTGCGGCAGGAGCTCGGTCAGCGGGATGCCGCCGACCGAGGTGTGGCGGGGCAGGGGCACCATGGTGTCGCCGTGGCCGCCGAGCACCATGCCGTGGATGTCCTCCACCGAGACGCCGAGCTCCATGCCGATGAAGGTCTTGTAGCGGGCGGTGTCGAGGATGCCGGCCATGCCGAGCACGCGCTCGCGCGGGAACTTGGAGAAGTGCTTGGCGACGTGGCACATCGCGTCGAGCGGGTTCGACACGATGATGATGATCGCGTCGGGCGACTCCTTGGCGACCTTCTCCGAGACCTCACCGACGATCTTCTTGTTGGTGGCCAAGAGGTCGTCGCGCGACATGCCGGGCTTGCGCGGGATGCCCGAGGTGATGACGACGACGTCCGAGCCCGCGGTCTCCGCGTAGCCGTTCGAGCCGACGATCTTGCAGTCGAAGCCCTCGACCGGGCCGGCCTGGGCGAGGTCGAGGCCCTTGCCCTGCGGCATGCCTTCGACGATGTCGACGAGCACCACGTCGGCCAGTTCCTTCGACGCGATCCAGTGAGCAGCGGTGGAGCCGACGAAGCCGGCTCCGACGACGGTGACCTTGTTCCGACGGGGCATCTGAATTCCTCCTAGGCGCGGGGTTTTTACGACGAATGCGCCTGAAACGGAAGCGCTACGACGTAGCGCGTCATGAGTTTCGGGGCCTCATGGTCGCGTACGAGGGCACGATGGACAAGCGAGGATTTCGTGGCCGTCTGCTGTGGGCGGGAGGCGACATCCGGCCGCGAGCGGCGCGAATGCGCTTCGTTCGGTGACGCAACGAAGTGGGAGAACGTGGTCCGCGCACTGACACGTTTCGGGCCCGGATGCGAGGGGCGGAATGACCCTATTCGTGGCGCTTTCGCGCGTTTTTGATGGACCGATCCGCTTCGTCCTTGGTGCTCCCGTTGCCAGATGTAAACGCTGTAAATGCTTCGGACGTCAAACTAAGCCAGCTGGAGGTGCTCATGAAGCGCATCGCTCTTGGTTCGCGAGGCCGCTCTTCCCTCGTCCTGACGCTGCTCGTGGCGTGCAGCGCCGCCTGCTCGACCTCGCGTGAGATCGTGGGCGGCGCGCCGCCGCCCGAGACCTCGCCGACGATGCTGCAGGCGCTCGGCCGCGATCTGGGCGAGTCGATGCCCCAGGTCACGGCGCGCCTGCAGGCCGAGGCGAACGCGGCGCGCTTCGAGCCCGAGCTGCGCGCGCAGCTCGGCGAGCCCTACGCGGGCAGCTGGATGAGCGACGACGGCCAGAAGCTGGTCGTCGCCATCACCGATGCCCAGCTCGCCGAGGAGGTGCGCCTCTCCGGCGCCGAGCCGCGCGTGGTCGCGCGCAGCCTCCGCCAGCTCGAGGCGATGAAGGCGTCGCTCGACCAGGCGGCCCCGATGGCCGACGCGAGCGTGCACGCCTGGCACGTCGACGTGCCCGGGAACCGCGTGGTCGTCGAGACCGACGCCCCTGACTCGCCCGCCGTGCGCGCCTTCGTCGCGCGCGCCGCCGCCGACGTGGGCGCGGGCGGGGTCGAGGTCGTCGCCGTGAGCGGCGAGCGGCCGCGCCCGCTCTACGACATCCGCGGCGGCGATCAGATCATCCTAAACTCGAGCGCCCTCTGCTCGGTCGGCTTCTCGGTCGAGGGCGGTTACGTGACCGCGGGGCACTGCGGCGGCGCGGGCAGCCCGACCGCGGGCGGCGACTGGATCGCGCAGGGCACGGTCGTCGGCTCGACCTTCCCGGGCAACGACTGGGCCTGGGTGCGGGTGAACAGCTCGTGGAACCCGCTGCCGTACGTGGGCGATCACAACGGTGGTCAGGTGCCGGTCGCCGGCTCCGACGTCGCGCCCATCAACAGCTCGGTCTGTCGCTCGGGGCGCACGAGCGGCTGGCACTGCGGGCGCATCCTCGCCTACAACGTGACCGTCAATTACTCGGCGGGACCTGTCTACGGCACCACGCAGACCGACGCCTGCGCCGAGGGCGGCGACTCGGGCGGCTCGTTCATCTCGGGCAACCAGGCCCAGGGCACGACCTCGGGCGGCAGCGGCAACTGCACCTCGGGTGGCCAGACCTTCTTCCAGCCGGTCAATCCGACGCTCGGCCACTTCGGGCTGCGCCTGCTCACGACCGGCGGCCAGAGCGGCACGCGCGAGCTGGTCTCGAAGCTGAACGGCAAGTGCATCGACGTGCCGGGCGCCAGCTTCGTCGACGGCGCACGCCTGCAGATGTGGGACTGTAACGGCACCGTGGCGCAGAAGTGGACCTTCGCCGGCGGCATGCTGCAGGCGGGCGGCAAGTGCATGGACGTCGCCAACGCGTCGACCGCGGACGGCACCCCGGTGCAGCTCGTCGGCTGCAACGGCAACCAGGCGCAGCAGTTCGTGCTGAGCGCCGCGGGCGATCTGGTGAGCGTCCTGGCCAACAAGTGCGTCGACATCGCCGGCTGGGATCAGTCGAGCGGCGCGAAGCTGCTCATCTGGCCCTGCCACGGCGGCGCGAACCAGAAGTGGACGGCGCGCTAGCGACCCGCGCGCGGCTGGCGCCCGCCGCGGGCCGTTCGACGTACCGTCGGGTCGTGTGAAGCTCCCTGCCTCGGCCGCCGCGTGCGGAGGAATCGCTGGCCAGCGAGTGCTGTCCGGGTGAGGCGCTCGGCCCACGGCTGCTGCCGAGCCCGGCAACGAAGCAGGAGGAGAAGAAGGCGATCCGGAGTCGAAGAAGCGGCTTCCAGAACCGCACCGAGACGGTCGCGGGACCGGACCCGGGACGTCCCTCGCCGCGGCGCTCGCCTGCACTTCCGCGCGCTTGCGCCCGCCCATCCATCGGCATGCCGGTTGCTCCAGCGGCCGGCCATGTTGAACCGAATCGTTCGTTCGAGCTGGGCCCGCACGGCGGCGCTCTCCCTCGTCACCCTCTCCGCCCTCGCCGCCTGCGACGACGGCAGCGAGCTCGACCTCCCCGACGACGCGCCCGCGGAGGCGCGCGCCGGCACGCACCACTACGGCGTCGCGTGGTCGCCCTTCGTCACCGGCGATCGCGCGTTCGTGGAGCTGGCCGGCGCGCCCAACGCCGACGGCACGCTGGGCGTGTTCCTGCGCACGTCGACGGGCGAGATCCTCTACACCCACGAGCTCACCGCCAGCCAGACCAGCGCGTGGTCGACGCCCCAGTCGCTCGACGGCTGGCAGCTCACCAAGATGAAGGTGGCCGCGAACGCCGACGGCCGCCTCGAGGTCTTCGCCATGGGCGGCGACGGCTACCTCTACCACCGCTGGCAGGCCGCGCCCAGCTCGGCCTCGTTCTCGGCCTGGAGCAACCTGGGCAACGCCGGCTCGCTCGACTACGACGTGATCCGCAACGCCGACGGCCGCCTCGAGGTCGCGGTGCTGCGCAACGACGGCGTGGTCTTCCGTCGCGCGCAGGTGGCCGCGAACGGCGGCTGGGGCGACTTCACCGCCATGCCGCTCTCCGGCCACGGCACCATCCTCAAGTCCATCGCGCTCAGCCGCGAGGGCGCGGGCAACCTCATGCTGCTCGCGCGCGATCAGTACGACGAGCTCTACTCGTCGCGCCAGCTGCACGCGGGCACGTGGACCGACTGGGTCGGCTTCGCTCCCATCGCGCCGCCCGGCACCACCTGGCAGGACTTCAAGGCATCGTGGAACGCCGACGGTCGGGTCGAGGCGGTGGCGCTGCGCTCCGACGGCGCGCTCTACGCCGAGGCGCAGGGCCAGGACAACATCGGCTGGAACACCTTCGTGCCCGCGCACAACGCCGGGCGCATCGTGTCGTTCGACGTCGCGCGCAGCATGTGGGGCCTGAACGTCGTGGCCGTCGACAGCGACGGCCAGGTGCAGCACCTGCACAAGAAGGGCACGAGCGGCGACTCCGCCTGGGAGTACCGCGACGGCCTGAACGGCCGCGACATGCGCTCCGTGAAGCTCATCTCGCGCACCCTGCCGGGCGCGGGCAACCCCGAGTGGCTGAACGCCTTCGGCCTCGACAGGAACGGGCGCGTGCGCTGGACGCGCCAGGTCTGGGGCGAGAACTGGGTCCCGCTGACGAACGGCCCGGGCGTGCGCGACTTCCGCTTCGTGCCCAACCGCGTGGCCCCGGGCGGCACCTCCACGCTGCGCTGGGACGTCAGCGTGCCGCCGGTCGGCTGCACGCCGGTGCTCAAGGTGATCACGCCCTCGAACGACCAGTTCTACGTGCAGCCGCTGGGCTCGGCGAACGTGGTGCTGCCGAACCATACGGGCGACTGGTTCGCGCGCCTGCAGCTCGGCTGCCAGGAGAACATCTTCAGCGGCCAGTACAGCGATTTCGGTGACTACGTGGACGCCCACATCCTCGTCGACAACCTGCCCGCGCTGGTCAGCGTGAGCGTGGATCGCGACTACATCAACCAGGGCGAGTCGACGACGCTGCACTGGTCGACCAACCCGCCCAGCGACTGCGCGAACCCATCGGTGGCCCTGAACGGCAAGCGCGAGGGCTGGGGTGACGCCTACCTCGCCGTTACAGGCCAGCCGCTGTCGGGCTCGATCTCCATTTCGCCCAAGTACACCGCGCTCTACACCGCCGAGCTGCGCTGCGGCTCGACCGGCATCGGGACCGCCGAGAAGCGCGTCAGCGTGTACGTGCCGCAGAACCCGTCCGCACCGACGCACTACTGCAAGATCACCCGCCCGGGCATGTGCGCCATCGACCCGTACTGGGAGCCGAACGACGCGCTGGCGCTGAACCACTGCCAGAACAACAACCTCGGCTTCCACGTCGAGCTCGTCGGCGGCGACGCGTACTGCCCGCTCAACCCGTGAGGCCGCGCGCCGAAGCCGGCGTATAGCTCCGCCAGGTGCCGGCGCGGATCTCCGCCGCGTCGAGGAAGTCGGTCTCTCCTCGCAGGGCCGAGCGGGCCAGCCGGCGCGCTGCTCCTCTCGGCGGCCCGGGCGAAGGTTTGTCGCATCGACGCGACAGGTCGCGCCCTCGGGATGTCGCGCACGTGCGACGAATGCCGGGCTTCGCGCGGACGGCGCTCCGCGGGGTGCAGCGGAAAAGGCCTGTGATGGCGGGTGCCTGCCTGCCTCCCGTGGACGCACCACGCGCTGGCACCTCCATTGCTGTGATACGGCTTCAAAGGAGCAATCACATCATGCTGAGGAATTCGTTCGTCGGTGCCGCGCTGGCGCTCGCTGCGGCCACATCCCTTTCCGCCTGTGCCGAGGACGGCCCGGGTGCCGACACCGCGACCGGCGTCGCGCCGGTGGAGCTCGCGGTCGGCACGCGGCCCGCGTTCCAGGCACCCTTTCCCTGCGGCACGGCCATCCGCATGGAGTCGTTCGGACATGCGCCGGCGCTCGACATCTTCCGCAACCCGACCAGCGCCACCGAGGGGGCGCAGCTGGTCGCGCCGGCGGCCGGCGTGGTGAAGCTGTCGTACATGACCGCGCCCACGAGCGCGGGCAACGTCATCCAGATCGACCACGGTGGCGGCTGGTTCACGACGTACCTCCATCTGCAGTCCCGTTCGGTCAGCGCGGGCCAGCACGTCGATGCGGGCGACCCGATCGGCAAGGTCGGCCACACCGGCGCGACCTCGAATGGCGTGTCGCACGTGCACTTCGAGATGGCCATCGATCGCAACGGCGATGGTCTTGCCGAATGGGGCTACCCCAACGACGAGCGTGTTCCGCCCGTGTTCAACGGGGTCACCTACGGCACGGGTAACAGCCAGACGAGCTACGTCACCAGCAACAACTGCAGCGGTACCACGCCGCCGCCAACGTCCTCGTGCACGGGCCCGAACGGCTGGCCCGGCCCGCTCTCGCACATCGCCTTGTGGCAGAACGCGCCTGGTCGGTCGGGGAGCTCGACCTCGTGCCCGCAGGTGGGCAGCAGCAAGACGGCGACCAATCCCCAGTACATCTATTGCCGTCGCTGGGGCGGCGAGGTCCGCGACGGCAACGGCAACTTCAACCACTGGTGGCTGTGGACCGACCTCGACACGGGCGGGCGCGGCTGGATCTCGGCCTACTACATCTCGGGCCAGGGCAACGATCAGGCCAATGACATGAACACCGGCCATCCCATCCCCGACTGCACCTGAGCCGCCACCTGGGGCTCAGCGCGGCGCGTTCGGCGCGCACCGGGGGATGCCGGGGTAGGGGTGAACGCCCGCGAGCAGGCCGCTCGCGGGCATGTAGCCCCAGCCCTTCTGGGCCTCGGCGTCGGGCAGGATCTCGTCGCCCTGCGTGTAGTACCACACGTCGTTGCCACCCTCGTGACGCGCGCCCCGCCGGTAGCACACGAACCAGCTGTTGATGGTCTTCATCACGCCGATCTCGCGATCGGGGCTCGCGGTTGCAAAGATCGGCCCGGGCTGGTTGCTGCAGTACCAGACGGCGGTCCAGACCTGGGCCGTCGTGGTATCCGCCTGCCTCTCGACGCGCTGCAGACAGTCGCCAACATCGGGGGCTGGCTGCACCGGCGCACGTGCCGCGAGCCGCCATCCGATGCCGCCGGCGATGGCCGCCAGCGCGAGTGCCGCCAGCGCGCCGCGCCGCAAGCTCCGCGTGGGACCGACGGCAGGCGTGGCCGCCAGGTCCAGCTGGGTGAGCGGCGCGGTCACCCGGCGCGGCGGCGCGGCCGATACGGCCTGCGCCGGGCTCCTCGCGGCCGATGGCGCCTCGAGACGCGCAGCCACCTCCGTCGCCGAGGCTGGCCGGCGGGCGGGATCGGGATCGAGCAGCGCACGCAGCAGCTTGCGCAGCGACGCGTCCATGGCTTCGGGCAAGTCGACGCCCGCGAGCTTGTGCCGCTGCAGCTCGGCAAACGTGCCCGGCGGGAACAGGCGCGCGCCGCCGTGCAGCTCGGCCAGGATCACGCCCAGCGCATAGAGGTCGGTGGCCGGGGTCGCCGGCGAGGCGGCCAGCTCCGGCGCCATGTACCCGGGTGTGCCGACGAGCTGACCCTGGCGCGCCACGGCGTGGTCGTCGTCGGCGACGCGAGCCAGGCCGAAATCGAGCAGCTTGACGTGATCACGCCCGGCCGGCTCGTCGAGGATCATGAGGTTCCGTGGCGTCAGATCGCCGTGCACGATGTGGCGCTGGTGCAGCGCTGCGAGGGCGTCGCCGATCTGGACGCCCACACGCCGCGTGCGCGCTGCGTCGAAGGGTCCCTCGGCGGCCGCGAGCTGCTCGAAGGTGCGGCCGGCGAGGAGCTCCATGACCAGGAACAGGTCGCCCTCGGCGGACTGGCCCAGATCCAGGATGCCGACGGTGTGCGGATGGTGCAGCTGGCTCGCCAGGCCTGCCTCGCTGAGGAAGCGGCGGATCCACGGCGGGTGGACGCTGTAGCTGCGGTGCACCAGCTTGAGCGCCACGTCGCGGCCGACCGAGCGCTGCCACGCGCGGTAGGCCGTGGCCATGCCGCCCCTGCCGATCACCTCCCGGAGCTCGTAACGCCCGTCGATGATCCGACCGAGGCCCGGGTCGCTGTCGGTACGGATGGAGATCGCGGCCGCGCCGCAGCGGTCGCAGGCGGCCGCCTCGTCGCCGAGCTCGCGATCGCAGGCCGGGCAGAGCTTCATTCGTAGCCGCGCCCGACGAGACGGCGGGAGAGCCGGCCCAGCTCGAAGGCGGAGATGGGCTGACCCGGGCCGAACGTCCGGTACACGCCCAGGAAGCGCTCGATCAGGCGATCCAGCAGCTCGTCGGGTGGCGCGTTGCAGCTGTTGTGGCCGTCGGGCGTCATGGAGATGAAGTCGTTCGAGGTGACACCCTGGCACTCGTCGCGTGCTGCGACGTCGAAGAAGACGACGATCTTGGTCGGGCGGGTGGCGGCCAGCTGATTGGCGCGCGCCGCCCAGCGGCGCAGGTTGTCGTCGCGGTCGCCCATGTCGGCGGCGGCGATCGACTGGTAGTCGGGCCCGTCGGGGTCGTCGATGTAGAGCACCTCCAGATCGATGAGGGCGAGCCGCTCGTTGGCCCGCGCCACCCAGCGCGCCACCTGCGCCGAGGTCGGTCCTCCCGGCCGGACCATCGCGTGCAAGCGGACGGCGTGGCGGTGCACCGCGGGCAGCCACAGGACGGCGCCGGACGCATCCTGCTCGAAGCCTTCGCCCACACCAGGAAACGAGCGCGCGCGCAGCGCGGCCACCGGGCCCATCTCCAGCTCGCCATCGTCCCAGCCGATCCACGTGCTTCCGCCCGGACGCACGCAGCGCAGGTGCAGCCCACGCCTGTCGTCATCGCGCCCGTACACGCGGTACTGCACCAGCCCGGCCCCGCATGCGCGGGGTGATTCGACGGGCGAGACGACGCGGCTCGTGCCGGCGCGCACCCACGCCTCTTCGCCGACCGCGAGCCGCTCGGGCAGCCCGTCGCGAGAGCTCGCACCGGGGAGCGCACGCACGCTGACCGTGGTCGGGGCCGAGGTGGCGTCGTCGCCCAGGGCGACCCATGTCGCGTCGCCGCCCAGCTGGCCCTCGCCGAGCTGGTGGTACGGATGCTTCGCCACGACGCCCGCGCCGTACCAGGTGAGCACACCGCCAGGATGCAGCTGCACGCAGCGCACCCCCGCACCCGCATCGACCACGTAAGTGACCGCGCCGGTACCGCACGGCCCCCCGGCCGCCGCGACCGTGCTCCGTCTCGCCGCGACCGCCAGCGCGAATGTCGCCACGGCGATCAGGAGCACCACCGCGCCCAGCTGGAGCAGGCGGCGGCGGGGCCGTCGCGCGGGCAGCGGGCCAATGGCTTCCAGCTGCTCGCGCACCTGCGAGGCCGAACGGGGGCGCCGCTCCGGGTTGGGCTCGAGCAGCGCGCGCAGCACCTGGGCCAGGGGCGCCTCGATCCCCGACGGCAGCTCGATGAAGTGAGCCTTGTCGTGCAGCAGCGCTGCCGGGTCGTCGCCCACGAAGAGCGGCCGGCCCAGGTGGGCCTCGGCGAGGACGACCCCGAGCGAGTAGATGTCGCTGGCCGGACCGGGCGGCTCACCCGCGAGCACTTCGGGCGCCATGTACCAGGGAGAGCCTGCGACATGGGTCTCGGTCTGGCCGACGTCGCCGGCGAAGGAGCGAGCGAGGCCGAAGTCGAGCAGCTTGACGAAATCGCGGCCCGCCGGCTCGTCCAGCACCATCACATTCTGCGGCTTCAGGTCGCGGTGGACGATCGCGCGATCGTGGGCCGCGGAGAGGGCGTCGCAGATCTGCACGCCCACGCGCACCGAGCGCTCGACGCCGAGGGCGCCATCCGCGGCCATGACCTCGGCCAGCGTGCGCCCACGCAAGAGCTCCATGACCAGGAACAGATCGCCTTCAGCGGCCTGTCCGAAGTCGAGCACCGTGACGGTGTGGGGATGATGGAACTGGCTGGCCAGGTGCGCTTCGCGCAGGAATCGCCGGATCCACGCCTGCTCGTGGCGGTGGCGGTGGTGGATCAGCTTCAGCGCGACCTCGCGCCCGGTCGAGCGTTGCCACGCCCGATAGACCGTGCCCATGCCGCCCACGCCGAGCCGATCGCGGATCTCGTAGCGGTCCTGGAGCACGCGGCCGAGGTTGGGGTCGGCCGCCGTGGTGAGCGTCACGATCCCGCCGCCGCAACGAGGGCATTCTCGATCCTCGGCGCCGACGTCGCGATCGCATGCCGGACAGACGCGGAGCGCGGTCACGTCGTCTCGAAGCGTCACCATCCCGCCCACCGCCGGAGGTCTTAGCACACATGCTAGAAGGGCAACCGAACCATGGCTGAAGAGCGAGGACGTCTCACCGAAGATCTCGACAACGGTGTCGCGCCCGAGCGACGCCGGCTGCGTCTCACGGTGGCGTCCGGCCCCGACCGCGGCAAGTCGATCCTGCTCAAGCCGTACCTCCTGCGCGTGGGCACGGATCCGAGCTGCGAGCTGGTGCTGAGCGATCCGACGGTCTCGGGCGTGCACTTCGGCGTGGTCCACCTCGATGGCGGCGTGACCGTGCGCGACCTCGGATCGCGCAACGGGACCTTCTACGCGGGCGGCCGCTTCGAGTCCATGCAGATGGCGCGCGCGGCGATGATCCGCGCCGGCAAGACGCAGCTGCAGATCGAGCTGGCCGATGCGCCGCCGCCCATGCCGCCGTCGTCGCGGACCGAGCTCCACGGGCTCATCGGCCGATCCGAGGCGATGCGGCGGGTGTTCACCCTCCTCGAGCGCGTGGCCTCGACCGACATGACCGTGCTCATCGAGGGCGAGACGGGCACGGGCAAGGAGGGCACCGCGGCGGCGGTCCACGCGCTCTCGTCGCGCGCCCGGGCGCCCTTCGTGATCTGCGACCTCGCCTCCTTGCCGGCGACGCTGGCCGAGAGCGAGCTGTTCGGTCACATGCGCGGCGCCTTCACCGGCGCGGAGCGCGACCACGTGGGCGCCTTCGAGAGGGCGCACGGCGGCACCATCTTCCTCGACGAGGTCGGCGAGCTGCCGCTCGAGGTGCAACCGCGCCTCTTGCGCGTGCTCCAGGAGCGGCAGGTCCGTCGCGTCGGCGCCTCCGACTACCGCAAGGTCGACGTGCGCGTGGTGGCCGCGACCAACCGCGACCTCGGCGAGGAGGTGCGTGCGGGCCGCTTCCGCGCCGATCTCTTCCACCGGCTGAGCGGCGTCACCGTGAGCCTGCCGGCGCTGCGCGACCGCGCCGAGGACGTGCCGGTGCTGGCCGAGCACTTCCTGCGCACGGCGGTGGCGACGGCGGGCCGGTCGCCGCCCATGCTCGAGCCGGACGTGCTCGAGGCGCTGATGGCGCACGATTGGCCGGGCAACGTGCGCGAGCTGCGCAACGTGCTCGAGCGCGCGGTCGCCCTCTCCGACCCCGACTCCAGCTTCGCGGCGCATGCGCTCGGCCTGCCTGGCACGTCGGGAGCCGCCGCGCCCGTCATGGCCGTCGACCCGTCGTTGCCCTTTCACGACGCCAAGCTGCGGCTCATCGACACCTGGGAGCGACAGTATCTCGCGGCGCTGCTCTCGACCTGCGAGGGCAACGTGTCGCTGGCCGCGCGCCGCACCGGCTTGAACCGCGTGCATCTCCACAGGTTGCTGAAGAAGCACGGCCTCGAGTAGCGCGAGACCTTCCGCGCTTCGCCGGAGCCGTCACACCGAAGCGACAGGTCGCGTCGGCGTCGTGTTGCGTGCGTGCGGCAGCGCGCCCCGCGCGCCCCAGGGATTCCGAGGATTTCCGCGCCCGCGCCCGACGGCATGCGCCGTGCTCTACGAGCACGCAACCGCGACCGGCATCGGGCACGCGGGAGACGCCACTCGAAGAGGGAATCCGACATGACGAAGACCATCACGAACCACCTGGGACTCTTGTTCGCGCTCGTGCTGCCTCTTGCGGCCGTGGGTTGCGCCGACGCCGACATGGGCACCGACGACAAGGCCGCGGCACTCGCCGCCGCCGATCAGCCGGTCGCCTCGACGGAGTCGGCGGTCCAGTCGTGCGGCGTGCGCAGCGACGGCAAGCTCTACTGCGGGAACAAGTACAACGCGCCGATCTACGACTGGCAGTACTTTGATTCGGGTGTCATCGATCACCTGTACACCACGTACAGCTGGTTCACGTGCTGGACCACCGGCGACCTGCACCAGGGGAACAACACCACCTGGTACCTCACCGTGGGCGACCAGCACGGGTATGCCGGCCTGGTGCCCGCGTACTACCTCAGCACCACGTCGGCCTTCGACGCCAACCCGTCGGCGCACGGGCTCGCGCGCTGCGGGTTCTGAGGACGACCCCGTGAGACGCGCCCGCGCGCGGATGCTTCCGCGCGCGGGCGTTTCCTGCTCGGCCGAGGATCTCCGCATGCCCGCGCCTCGGCTCGGAGCGCGACCCGGGCGAGCGGCAGTGCTCGGAGTGTGCGCCCTGCTGGCGCCTTGTCCGTCGTTCCGGTCACGGCTGAGCCTGGCCGTCAGTGCGCAGCTGAGCGGCTGGCGCGCGTCGGGCGTGTCGACGGGCCGAGCGCGAGCCCGGCGTCAGCCGGTCACGCCGGTGCCCTTCCGCCGCGTGTACGCGCCGGCAGACCAGCCGGGAACGCTGGCCAAGAGGGTCTCGGCCACCACGTCCAGCCACGATTCCTCGTCGTCCTCGGGTAGGGGCGCGACCTGGGCCTGCTCGTCGCTGGCGACGCCGTCCAGCGCGCGGCCAGTGTCCACGTAGGCCTCGCCCATGGTCCGGGCGAGACGCGTCGCGTCGGCCGCGTCCGCCGCGTCGGGAATGCGCCCCACGGCCCCGGCGTCGGCTTCGGTGGACGACGTGACTCCGATCTTGGCGCTCTCGGTGCTCGGACCCTTTTCCATGACCATCTCCTAGTGAGCACATCGAGTTGCAAGTCGCGGACCGTCGACACGTGCCCGACGTCGCCGCCGGGGGCGGCAGCTCGCCAGCACGACCGCGTCGCCCTACTCGAGCACGAACGTCGCCATGACCTCCGATTCCATCTTGTGGATGTCGACGCGCCAGATCGGTCCCGGAGCCCGGGATGGCTCACGATGATTCCGATGCGGTGGACGCCGCCTGGCGGATCACATGCTGAGAATCACCACGGTCGTGAGGGCGGCCGTCGAGATGTTCCACGGCGCGACGCGAGGCACCAGCCCACCGGGGTCGGCGGCACCGCAGCTTTCGCGCACTTCGGTCCCGCACCCACAGGCATACCGGTTGCAAATCGGCGGCGCGCGCGGGTCGCGGGCCACTCCGAGGGGGAGAGCGCCCTGGGCTCGCCGACCGAGGAGAGCATGCGCAAAGACATCCGTAGTTTCGCCATCTGCTTGTTGCTGATGACCGGTTGTGCCGCGAACGAACCGGAGGCGGCCGCCCCGGATCCGGAGCTGGGGAGGAGCGAGGCCCCCGTCATCTACGGAGCCGACGATCGGCGCGAGGCGTTCACCGTCACCGACCCCGAGACACGCCGCGACCTCGACGGGGTGGTGGCGATCTTCGCGGCCGGCGACGTGAATGACAACGGCGACGGCACCTCGAACCTGCGGACCGAGAGCTTCGGCACTCGCCTCAACCTCTGCAGCAGCGAGCCGTACCGCGCCCAGCCCGTCGGGGCGAACTGCAGCGGCTTTCTCATCAGCCCGAATCTCATCGCCACCGCGGGTCACTGCCTCGACGCCAACAACTTCCAGAGCTGGCGCTTCGTCTTCGGTTTCCAGATGACCGGTGCCACCGCCGCCCGCACTCGCATCGGCAACGGTGAGATCTACCGCGGCGTCCAGCTCGTCGGGCGCGAGCGCGTCGACAGCGGCGCCGACTGGGCGGTGGTCCGGCTCGATCGCCCGGTGACCAACCACAACTTCCGTCCTCTCCGGCGCGCCGGCACCATCGCCAACAACGCCGCGTTGCACGTGATCGGCCATCCCGCGGGGCTCCCGCTCAAGATCGCGGGCGGCGCCAACGTGCGTACCAACAGCAACAGCGCCTTCTTCGTCGCCAACCTCGACACCTACCACGGCAACTCCGGCTCACCCGTGTTCAACAGCGTGACCCACGAGATCGAGGGCATCCTCGTGCGCGGTGACGAGGACTTCGTCGCCCATGGTAGCTGCAACGTATCCAAGCGCTGCGCCGACAACGCCTGCCGCGGCGAGGACGTCACCCGCTCCACCGAGCTCCAGGGGCTGCTGTCGCCGGCGGCCGTGGGCGTCGCCTTCCAGGCGAACACCGGGAACCTGTGGACGACCGGCGCGGCGGGCACCGCCGACCTCGGTCTCGGCATGATGGCGGGGACGAGCCCGAGCATCACGGCGCTCTCCGGCGGCGGCTACCAGCTCGCCTTCCAGGCGAACACCGGGAACCTGTGGACGACCGGCGCGGCGGGCACCGCCGACCTCGGCCTGGGCATGATGGCGGGGACGAGCCCGAGCATCACGGCCCTCTCCGGTGGCTACCAGATCGCCTTCCAGGCGAACACCGGGAGCCTGTGGACGACCGGCCGGGCGGGCACCGCTGACCTGGGCCTGGGCATGATGGCGGGGACGAGCCCGAGCATCACGGCGCTCTCTGGCGGCGGCTACCAGATCGCCTTCCAGGCGAACACCGGGAGCCTGTGGACGACCGGTGCCGCGGGCACCGCTGACCTGGGCCTGGGCATGATGGCGGGGACGAGCCCGAGCATCACCGCACTCTCGGGCGGCGGCTACCAGATCACGTTCCAGGCGAACACCGGGAGCCTGTGGACGACCGGCGCGGCGGGCACCGCCGACCTCGGCCTGGGCATGATGGCGGGGACGAGCCCGAGCATCACCGCGCTCACCGGCGGCGGCTACCAGATCGCCTTCCAGGCGAACACCGGCAACCTGTGGATGACCGGCGCGGCGGGCACCGCCGACCTCGGCCTCGGGATGATGGCGAATACGAGCCCCGACATCTCGGTACGTCCGGGGGGATTCGACATCGTGTTCCAGGCCAACACGGGCTCGCTGTGGGTCGCGGGCAGCGCGAGGGTAGGTGACCTCGGCCTCGGCATGCTGGGAAGCACCAGCCCGTCGGGTCACTGACGAGCAGCCCGACCCCTGCCGGCGGCACCGCAGCCAGACTCGGTGGAGCGCAGGCCATCGTGGCTCGACCACGAGCAAGCACGCGCCACCGACCGACGGCCTGATGGCGTATCTCGCGGCGCCCATCCCTTCGCAGCGACCGTGGGCCTGCGGCCCGACGACCCGGCGGCTGACCTGGCGGCTCGTCGAGGGAGCCCCCGAACGGCGGGTCGACCAGCGGGCGCCGCCGCAACCTTGTCCGTTGCGCCGCACGACGCGGCCGGGGCGCGCGAGCCGCACCCTGCGGCCGGTCTACTCCTGCGAGCGCCGCGAGAACAGCGAGCGCAAGAAGCGGCCGACCGTCTCGGAGAGGATGGCTCCCGTCTCCTCGGCGTGCGTCTCGGCGGCGGGACCGACAAGCGCGAGGCGGCGGATCTCGGGGTCGTCGGGGTCGATCCTCGCCGTGAGCAGCCCGGCCTGGTACACGAGGTAGTGCGCCACCTCGTGGAGCTCGCGCGTGTCGAACCACATCCCGTGCTCGGCGCAGACGTCGACGCGCACCTCGGAGTCGCCATAGACGATCTCGCGCATGTCGGCGCGGCATACCGGGCATGCCCGCGCCCCGACCGATGGCGGGCGCCGCCGCCGGTCCACGGCCGGCGGCCGGGCGTCCGCGTGCCGGCGCAGGAGCGCCCGGTTCGTCAGCAGCCCGACCAGCGCGTCCACGTCGAGGAAGGAGCCGTCGCAGCCGCTGCAGGTGAGGAGCTCGACGCCGCCCGACATCGAAGGCGCGAGCGCGTGCGGATGCCGTGGACAGGAGGGCGGCGCCGCGGGCGGGGGCATGTGGCGGTAGCTCATGGGTCTTGCCAACGTAAGCGGCCGGCGGCACGAGGGCCAGGCCATCGAGGTCGATCGTGCCCCTGCGCTGCGACGGGGCCGCCCCCGCGCTCGCCTACGGGCGGCGCGACGGCACGAGAGCCAGCGCCTTGGTGATCGCGGTCAGCTCCGGCCCACGCTGACCTGGGTCAAATGAAGGTGCTGGACGAGCTCCTGCCCCTGGATGTCGTGGAACAATGGCTGGAGCGCCTCGACACGTCGGCCGGCGCGGACCAGAAAGCTGCGAATCTGGTCGGCGAAGCGCATCGACTCCGCATCGCTCACGCTCTGCACCGTGACGGGGCGATCGGACGGGACGAGAGCGGTCAGCTGCGCCTCGAGTTCCGCATCCAGAGCGCGGGGAGCAGTGCGCACCTTCAACTCAAAGACGTGCATTTCCATGGAGGCAGAGTCTTCCGACCGGCGGTTGCGTGGGTGCCATTTCCGCTCAGTGGCGGGTCCGGACCTTGGCAGCTACCGCCGTGCGCCATGCGCTTCGTATCGAGTCTCTGCTCGGCCTGGTTCGCGGACGAGCACCCACGTCGCCGTCGCCGTCCACGCATCGGCACGTCGCGGGACCGGGACTGGTCCCGGTCCCGGGACGCCATGCCGAGCCGCGAGCAGGAGAACGGCGCCGATTTCCTTCGTTTCCGGCGCTGCCGACGATCGGCACGGAGCGTGCTCGGGACACCGCCTCATGAAAATCCGAGTCACCAAGTGGAAGCCTTCGACCCTGCTGATACTCGCCTGGCTTTCGGCGTGCGACGCCAGCGGAGGCTCCTCCCAGTCGCTCGCGCGCAGCGCAGCGGCCGTCGAGGTCACCCCATCTGCGCATCCGGCATTCCCGATCACCTTCGATCTTCGCGCGCTCTCGCTCGACGCCTTTGGCATCTACGATACCGCCGACGTCGGCGAGCTCAGCAGTCACACGCTGCAATCCGTCCAGCTCGCCCCGGGCATGTACATCATCCAGCTCTACTCCTCGATGATGAGCGACGTGGCCTTCACGGTGAAGGAGGACGGGACGCTCGACTACGATGATCGGCTTTCCCAGGCGGTGAGCGGCAAGGGCACGAGCACGCTGACCGTGAGCGGCTTCCCGATCGACTTCGACGCCCGCCAGCTGTCCATGACGGGCCTTCAACCGCTGCTCTTTGGCAATCCCGCGGTGCTCGACACGAGCGAGGTGCAGCACCTCAGGCTCATGCCGGCGCCCGGCTATGGCTTCGTCGCCGGCTCGGGACAGATTCCCGGGTTCGGCTTCGGCGTGGACCTCGACGGCAACCCGATCGTATCCGCCGACGAGGCGGGCTTCACGTCGGTGGTCGACAAGACCGTCATCCTGTCCGGCTACCCGGTCGACGTCACCGTGCACACGCGCGGCGGCGGGTGGCTCGAGGCGAACCTCTTCGGCCTCGTCGGCGGCGTGCAGCCCGCCGACCAGGTCGTCCACCTGCGCCTCTTGCCCCTGTGGGTCGGCGCGTACTCGTTCTACGACGCGGTCTGGGGCGCTATCCCGTTCGCGTGGAACCTCGGCATGGACGGCAAGGTGCAGTTCGACTCCACCTACAACGGCATCGCGAGCGGACGCGGCACCACCACGCTGACCGTGAACCAGCTCACAGCGCCAGGCGACGCGTGCGAAAACGGCTCGCAGTGCGAGACTGGCTTCTGCGCGAGCGGTAGCTGCGCCACTTTCCCCCAGCTGGTGGGGCGCTGGGCGCTCACCGAGCAGAGCGGCACGGTGGCGGCCGACTCGAGCGGCAAGGGCGAGAACGGCACGCTCGTGGGCGGGCCCACCTGGTCGAACGAGAACGCCCTCGTGCTCGGCCCGACGCAGTCGGTGCGCGTGGCCGGCGCGAGCGCACTCGAGACGCCCCAGGTGCAGGTCGAGCTGTGGGTGAAGATCGGTCTGCCCAACCAGGCGGGCGGTACGTTCGCCAGCTACGGCCACGCCGACGACACGGCGCCCGCCTGGGCGCTGCGGGGCGGCCCGGCTGGCGTGGACTTCGTGGTCGGTGGCCTCGACGCGCACACCGAATGGGCGCGCATCGCCGACTTCAAGTACCACCAGATCACCGGCTCGTTCGATGGCAAGGTGGCACGCCTGTCGATCGACGGCGTGGCGGTGGCCTCGGCGAGTGCGAGCACACCCTTCGCCATCGCCCACGGCGCCGCCGGCACGAACGTCCTCTTTCTCAACTCCGAGCTGGGCCGGCCCTCGAGCGGGGCCAGCCTGGCGCTCTCCGATGTGCAGGTGTACTCCGCCGCGGTCGCTCCTCAAGCTCTGCCCGACGGCCTGCCCGCGCCGCATCCATACCGCACCACCCAGCCCGAGGGTTGCCCGTGGGCGCCGCCGGTCACGCACGACTCGCGCGACGTCACCAACGACTGGGCTGATCTGGCGGGCGTCCACCCGTTCGGGCTCAAGATCCACAACCTCTACTGGAGCGACGACTGGAACCGCGACTCGCCGAGCATCCACAAGGACACCATCGATCGGGCCACGCGCCAGATGATCGACACCGGCTACTTCAAGAAGGCCTGCCAGTACGGCGTGCCCAACGTCACCTGGGAGGGCTCGAACGACACCTCGGGCTGGTGGCACGTGTGCACCGCGAACCCGGGCGACTGGGTGCCGGATCCGGCGGTCTACGACTTCGTCGGTTGCGAGGAGTCGATGATCTACACCAACCTGGTGAAGGGCATTCCGGGCCCGTCGTGCGCGCTGTGCGGGCTCGTGCCCGGCGACAAGTGCTGGCAGGACGCGGCCTGCTTCAGCGTGCCCAATCCGAGCGGTGACACCATCATCAATGTGTTCATCCCGCCGGGTTCGACGCTGGCGGCGTCGAACCACTGCACCAGCTTCAGCGCCTACCACCTGCAGCTACCTTCGAACGACATCGGCTCGGGCTTCCTGGGCGGCCTCTTCGCGCTGCACGGCACGGGCGGCATCCCGCTCTACGTTGCCATCATCCCGCTCGAGTGCGCCGATGGCGACATCAACCGGCTCATGGAGATGGTCTCGCACGAGGACATCGAGGCGGCGACCGATTATTCGCCCGGCGCGCAGTGGTTCAACCACGACATCGGCTTCGCGCACGGCGAGGTCGCCGATCTCTGCGAGGACGAGCCGCAGACCTACCATCCGGCGTGCGAGAGCTCGAACGAGATGACGCTCCGCTTCAACCCCTACTGGTCGAACAGCACGCACTCCTGCGTGATGATGGACGAGCCGCACAAGAACACCTGCGCGAGCACGAACACCGAGTGCGGGCCCATCCCCGACGGCTGCGGCGGGACCATCGACTGCGGCAGCTGCGGACCCGGCTCGGGCTGCGGCCAGGACGGCGTGTGCGTGCCCATGACCGATTGCCGCAGGGAGTGCAATGACCAGAAGGACTCCTGCCTGGACACCGACCTGCCCGCTTCGACCTGCATCTCCGACTGGCACAAGTGCCTGAACCACTGCAGCGCGCACTGACCGGGACGCCTCCGGTCCCCGGCCCCCGGGATTTCTGAGCCCGCTTCTTCCCCACCCATCTTGCCAATGACAGCCTGAACGTCGACACCGCTTCGGGGAAGCGGTGGGCGCGACGCTGACCGCGGTGATCACATCGACGAGACGTGGCACCGGAATGCGGGTCGGGAAGGGTTCTCACCGTGAGGGATGGGCGGTCGCGCGTGGGCGTGCCGCCATCCACGGATCAGCCGCCGCGCACCGCGCGACCTCGCGACGTTGCGAAAGCCCCTTCGGGCCCGCCGGCGTCGTCTCCGGCGTGAGAGAGCTCTGGACGCCCGGCTCGACCGCCGTGGGCGTCGCGAGGCATCGGCGCCAGCTCGACCGTCGACGATGGGCCAAGGATGATTCGTGAGTGGGGTGCGCCCGGGGCATGGCGCATGTGGCGAGCGGTGACGGTCGGCGCCGATCGCCGCCGGGCTGGTGAGGGCGGCTAGCGGCGGAAGTTTCCGTACGCCACCGACTGCACACCTTGCGAATTGGGAATCGAGAACCAGGGATCGTCGAGGGTGATGCGCGAGAAGAGCGAGTTGCTGGTATCGCCCACGCCCAGGATGACGCCATTCGGCATCACGTCGACCGATTGCACGCCGCCACTATTGGGCACGCTCACCCACGGGCTCCCCAGCGAGTCGCGCGTCCACAGCGCGTGGTTGGTATTCCCCACGCCCAGGATTCGCCCATCGGGCAAGATGGCGACGTCCTGGATTCCCGCGCTGTTCGGGACGCTCTGCCACGTGCACTCCAGGCAGTCCTTGGTCCATAGAGCGAAGTTGGTATTGCCGACGCCGAGAATCTTGCCGTCGTGCATGACCGCGACCGAGCGTACGCCGGCGCTGTTGGCGACGCCGTGCCAGTCGCACGTCAAGCAGTCCTTGGTCCAGAGCCCGAAGTTCGTATCCCCGACACCAAGGAGCCTCCCGTCGGGCATCACGGTCACGTCGCGAATGCCGAGGCTGTTCGTGACTGCGTTCCAGCCCTCCTGGACCGCGTCCTTGGTGAAGAGGCCGTGGCCGGTGTTGCCCACGCCCAGGATGGAGTAATCGGGATAGAGGACCTGCAGATTCCGCCGATCGCCGGCGCTCAGCGACTGGCGCGGGCCCGTGCACATGTTCATGACCGAATCTGGATCGTAGGGCCCGAGCACCACGCCGTTCTCGCGATCCTCGATCCCGCAGGTCGAGTCGGGGTCGGCCTGAGAGTGGTGCAGGCCGAGGGCGTGTCCGAACTCGTGCATGATGGTCCAGACCATCACCTGAGGATCGCTGCCAGGCACGGGCAGGGGCAAGTGCATGAAAGGATCGCCGCAGCTATCGTCGGAGCGGTCGTTGCCATAGGGCGCGCACCCGCGTGTGACCGAGCTGTGCTGGTAGATCTGGATGGCCGCACCTCCGGCGCCACAGGGACCCCAGCCGCTGAACTTCACGACGCTGGAGGCGGCACTCCATGAATGCTCGACCACCGAGCGCACCTGGTCGCGCGCGGCTTGATCGAAGTCGCTCTCGTCGAGGAAGCAGACCGAGAGCGGGAAGTCGACGCGCCGCCAGGTGTGCTCGGCTACCAGTGCCGACGTGGTGGGCGCGAGCGGCGCGAGCACGTCGGTGCCGGGCGCGCCGTCGCATCCCACCGCGGAGAGCAGCAGCAAGGACGGAAGGGTGGAAGCGAGCTTCAATCGTCTGTTCATGCTCGCCGCCCTTTGCAATGGCCGGACCGCGCGCGGACCGACGGGCGAACGAGTGGATTCACCACGATGCGCATGCGCCGGGACGCCGCGTGGCGGTCGCGGGACCGTCTCGGGACCGGCACCGTGCGCGGCCGGCGGAAGCCACACGTCGCGGCCGCCGCAGCGATCTCGCGAGCTTCGCGGCCTGCACTGGCTGGCACATCTCGTGCCTTGGACGCGCCTCGGAGGCTATTCGACATGAGAAACGGTTCCCTTCTCGCGACGCTGCTCTTCGGCACCAGCGTCGCACTCGTGGCTGCAGCGTGCGGCGGCACCGATGCCGGCGAAAGCATCGACGCCACCCGGCCCGCGGCCGGCGCGCGCGTCGCGCCCGTGAGCGGCACGCTCATCGACGGCACCGGCCTGGCGGCCGAGTTCCTCTGGATCCCCGGCGTCGACGAGGTGTTCTTCTCGACGACGGCGCACGACGCGACGCTGCCTCCTGGCTCGTACGAGCTGCGCCAGTACCATTCCGCGGGCAACAGCCTGATCGGGGCGTTCACGGTCGGCCCCGACCACACCGTGGACTACGCCGCCAGCCTGGATGGCGTCTTCTCCGGCCGCGGGACGCGCACGCTGCGCGCGAGCGAGCCGGTCGTCACCATCGACGGCAGTGGGCTGGCCGCCGAGGTCCTCTGGATCACCGGCACCAACGACGTGTTCTCGTCGAGCACGGCGCACGCGACCGCGCTGCCCCCGGGGCCCTACGAGCTGCACCAGTACTACTCCGATAACCCGATCGGCGCCTTCACCGTGGGCGCCGACCACAGCATCACCTACGCGAGCAGCCTGGACGGCGTCTTCTCCGGTCGTGGCACGCGCACGCTGCGCGTGAGCGCGCCCCTCGTCACCGTCGACGCGACGACGCTCACCTCGCAGCGGGTGTTCATCGCCGGCGACTGGGTCTTCAACAGCAGCCAGGTGCAAGAGCTCCGCATCAACGCCGGCGACTACAGCGTGCAGCCGTACGACGGCGAGGGCGTGGTCGGCGGCTTCCACGTGAACCCCGACGGCACCGTGCACTACGACCCGGCGCTCGAGGGCATCTTCACCGGCAACGGCACCAACCGCTTCGGCATCCACGGCAAGGACCTGACCATCGACGCCTCGAAGATGGCAGGCAACCAGCGCATCCTGCTGAACGCGACCCAGTCGGTCTTCCCCAGCAGCCAGCCGAGCCGCTTCAACCTCGTCCCTGGCCACTACGCGCTGGTCAACTACGAGACCGACGGCGAGGTAGGACGCTTCTCCTTCGCCAGCGACGGCACGGTCGACTACGACGCCACGCTCGACACGGTCCTCGCCGGCCGCGGCACCAGCACGCTCGCCGCCGCGGGCGCGAAGATCATCGTGAATGCCCAGCAGCACGGGCCGGGAAGCTTCACGCTCGCGCCGCTGCCCGGTAGCTTCGACCGCCGCTTCGAGCAGACGCTACGGCTCTCGCCCGGCATCTACCAGTTCCATGACGAGAAGGTGGACCTCCCCTTCACCGTGGGCCTCGACGGCACGATCGACTACAGCTACACGCCGCCGCCCCCGCCGCCGGGCCAGGCCCCCGACCCGCTGCGGCGCGTGGCCGGCAAGGGCACGCGCTCCCTCATGGTCGGCGGCTACCCGACGTACGATCAGGTTTTCGGCATCGCCACCCACAACTCGTACTGGATGAATCGCTCGGACCTCACCGACCTGGCGGCGAGCGGCACGCAGGAGCTCATCGGCGATCAACTGCTCCACGAGCACGTGGCGGCGCTCGAGATCGACCTGCACTCCGAGGGCAGTGCCCCGCACGTGTTCCGCGTGTATCACACCTCCGATTCGGAGAACTACACCTGCCACACCCTCGAGGAGTGCCTGACGCTGCTCACCAACTTCCAGTACGCCGTACCTGACCACGAGGTCATCAACGTTGTGCTCGAGCTCAAGAACGTCGTCACCAACACCATCCCCGACACCGACACGCCCACGCACCACAACTTCGATGCGAACCACACCATCCAGGACCTCGACAACACCATCCGCAACGCCCTCGGCGATGCGGCGCTCTACACGCCGGGCCAGCTGCTGGACGGCTGCAATGCCCTGCAGCGCAACTCGTTGCGCGCCTGCCTTCGCGCCAAGGGTTGGCCCACCATCGACCATCTGCGCGGCAAGTTCATCTTCACCATCATCGGCAACTGGAGCCGCGCCGGCTCGGACTGGGCGCAGTACGCGACCACCGACATCGCCCACCGCGTCGCCTTCCCGATGGCCTCGCTGCTCGAGCTGCGGGAGGGCGGGTGCACGGTTCCGCATGGGCCCACGGATCGCTGGGCGGAGCTCAAGCTCAAGCGGCCGCAGGGCGACGGTGAATCGCGCGTGTGCATGCGCACCTTCGGGACCGACTGGACCACCGGCGATCCCATCCCCAACAACGTGCGCCAGCAGGCCTTCGACAACTCCGTCTTCTGGGATCTGGAGGCCATCCACGACCTCTTCGCCCGCAAGGTCGCCAAGGACTTCATCCACGAGGAGCACGGCATCATCCGTCCCGCCGCGTCGTTCGAGTGGGGTAGCCAGGCCGACGACGACGACACCGCGTGGGCGCGCCAGGACTACAGCATCAACGACGAGTTCCAGATGATCATGACCGACTTCCCCTGGCACTTCATCGCCAGCCTGGGCCCCAACGCGATCCCCACCGATCCGTCGCAGCGGCTGCGCAACCGGAGCGCGCTCTACACCACGGGACCGCTCTTCCACGAGCCGGGCAGCAAGCTCTACTTCAGCACCGGCGAGCAGTATCCAGGCATCTGGACCTACACGCACGTGGCGGCGGGCGCGACGCGCTGGTGGGAGACCACCGTCTCCTCGACGCGCCACGGCGACACCATCGGCTCCTACTACACCAAGATCCTCAACGACACGATTCCCGTGATTCACTTCTTCACCACCCACTGCCCCGGCCATGCACACCCACAGGACCCCAGCTCGTGCGCGACCTACGACCGAGACGCGCGCGAGGACGGCGAGTCGTGCATCCGCGTCATGAGCGAGGACGAGCAGGATGGCATGGAGATCTGCCGGCAGAAGAACGTCACGCCGGGACCGTCGTGGGACCAGGAAGCGGTCACGCTCTACCTGCGCGAGTACCACGGCGGCGGCGAGACCCACGAAGACCTGCTGCAGGCCGCCCGGCGGGGCCTCTGCCGCGAGGCCGACTACACCGAGCAGGAACACCACGAGGCCAACATCTCGCCGCTGTGCATCGGCAGCATGCTCGCGATGTCGGTCGAGAACCACGGCAGCTCGTCGGTGGTGAAGCTGTACTCCACGGCGCGCACGCGGCCGCTCACGCAGGTGCCGGCCGGTCAGCCCGGCCAGCCGATGTGGTCGCTGGTGGCGACGAAGACCTTCAATCGCCCGATGACCAAGCAGGGATTCCGCGGCTGGAAGGATCAGTTGCTGGCTGGCCTGCGCGTCGCCGATGCGCTGCTCTCGACCGGCCTGGCCGACCCGACGCACCTGCGCTCGCTCACGCTCGACGACTTGCCCGAGCAGCGCAACTATTCGGGCGGCGGCCAGGTGGTCGACCTGTCGTACTGAGCCGCGCGCGCCTTCTCCTCCCTGAGGAGGCGCCTCTCGTCCCCGGTTCCTTGCATTCCCCTCGCTCCGCGTGTGCTCCGGCGTCGTACGACGCCGCCCAGTTTCGAATCGTGGAATTGGCGCCGGATCCTGCGGCTCGGTCGGGCCGGTGACGTTCTCGTCGTTCGCCGCCGGGACGCCGTGGCTCCCGGTGAGGCGGCCATCGAGCACCCCTCTCGCTGCCGGCGTCGACACCGTGCACCACCTCGAGCTGGCGACGGACCACGAATACTTCGTCGCAATGGAACGCCACCGGCCAGGACCCTCGGCCGATGACGTCGCTGCCGCGACCGCTGCCGCAGCTGGAGCGCCATGAGACCGGTCCCCGGGCAGGTCCCGGGACCCGCGGCCGGCCCCGGCGCGCGCGCGACCCACCGCGATTCCGCCGCGTTGCGGCCGCGCCTGCGCAGGCACATGGCTTGCTCTGCGGGCGCACCATGAAGAATTCAGCGCTCTCCCTCCTCCTTGCCTCGACCGCTGTGCTCGGGGTCTCCCTCGCTGCGCCAGAGGCGCACGCCGACTGCGGCTTCTGGAAGAAGCTCGCGTGCACGTGGCAGTTCACCACGTGCGCGCCGGCGAGCTTCGGCGGCGCCAACGCGTACATCAACTGCGTCGACGATCTCTCGGGCGGCTATTGCACCGAGTGCATCGTGAACGGCGGCCTCGAGCACCCCAACGCTCCACCCATGCTGCCCGGCTCTCAGGGCGCCATCCAGAGCGCCCTCGACGCGCAGACCGGCGGTCTGTCGACGCAGTGGCTCTCGGGCTGGTTCGGGCGCAACGCCGCCAACAACGGCGACGGTCGGCTCGAGCTGATCGCGCGCGGCGTCGGCGGCGACCTGCAGCACATCTGGCAGAACTTCGCCGATGGCAGCTTCTCGGCCTTTGCCACCTACGGCGGCTGGATGCAGGGCGTCCCCACCATCGGTCGCAACCAGGACGGCCGCCTCGAGGCCTTCGCCATCGGCGGCGACCACGCCGTCTACCACACCTGGCAGGTGCGCCCGAACTCCACCTGGAGTGACTGGGCCAAGCTCGGCGGCAGCGTCACGAGCCTGTCGGTCGCGCCCAACGCCGATGGTCGCCTCGAGGTCGCCGCGGTGGGCGTCGACGGCCAGATGTGGCACGTCACCCAGAACGCGCCCAACAGCACCTGGGGCACCTTCCAGCCGCTGGGCGGCAGGTTCATCGGTGCGCCCGCGCTGGGCGTGAACCTCGACGGCCGCCTCGAGCTCTTCGGTATCACCGACACGCACCAGGTGGTGCACGTCTGGCAGGTCGCGCCCAACGGGCTCTTCTCGACGTCGTGGTACTCGCACGGTGGCGCTTTCCACGGCCAGCCGGCCATCGCGCGCAACCTCGACGGTCGCCTCGAGCTCTTCGTCTCGGGCGACGACGGCGCGCTCTGGCACCTGTGGCAGGTGCAGGCGAACGGGGGCTGGAGCCAGTGGGCCTCCTTCGGTGGCACGCACAAGTACAATCCGACGGTGTCCATCAACGCCGATGGTCGCCTCGAAGCCTTCGCGGTCGGCGTGAACGACAGCGCCGTCTACCACGTGCGTCAGGTCGCCCCGAACAGTGGCTGGACCGGCTGGATGCCGCTCGGCGGCGTGGTGCTCTCGTCGCCCCAGGTCGGGCGCTACGCCGACGGCTCGCTCGCCGTCTTCGCCGTGGGCCAGAACTACGGCCTGTGGATGGCGCGCGAGCTGGGCGTGAACAGCAACAGCTGGACCGGCTGGAGCCACCTGGGCGGCAACCTCGACCCCGCTTCGTTCTAGCCACAGCTCCACAGGTCGATGACGTAGTCCGCCCGCCGCCCGCCGCCCGCCGCCGCGGCCCCGCCGCCGCGGTCCCGCCATTCGTTCCACGCTTGCACTTCTGGCCCTCGCGCAGGAGTCTCCCCCGACGGATCTGGATGACGATCGCCAGCCATTCACGACGCCGCGAGGCGGTACATCCGGCTTGCCGTGCTCGCCCCGAGCTCTGCGCAGCCGCCGGTGTAACGGAGTGCGCCCATGTCGAACGTGCGTCGTTCGCGCCGACGAGGTGCAACCCGAACCGCGCGCCGCGGGTCATCATCCCGAGGTCCGCGCGCCGCTCACGCCGAGCTGCGAACGGGCCCACGGGACCGTGTACTGGAGCAACATGACGCCACTCGAGATCAGCGCGGTCGACCGAGTCTCCATCCACTCCTCTCGCCGGCGCCAGGCAGGCCGTGCCATGGCCCGCTTCGTCCGGCTCACGGCGGTCGCGCTGCTCCTCGCCGCTTGCTCCTCCGACACCGCGCCCTGCGGCAACGCGGTGCCCGCGGTGCGCGTGCACTTCAGCTTCGACGGCGAGCCGGCGCCGCTCACCTGGGACGATCCGCTGCCGATCCGGCTCTTCACCAACGACGGCACGCTCGGCCTGCCCGCGGCGCTCGCGCCCGCCGACGTCGGCGCGAGCCGCGCCGCCACCCTCGTGCTCGCGTACCCGACGGGTACGAGCGCCGGGCCGGCGACGGTGAGCTTCCTGTCCAGCGCCTCCGCCGTGTCCGAGCTGGCCGCGTGGAAGAGCGAGGTGGTCACCTTCGACGCCGACCCGGCCGCCTGCGTCGAGGTCGACGTGCCGGTGCACTTCGTCGAGAACGCCGCGGCGCCCGACGCGGGAAGCGACGGATGAACGGTGGGCGCGATGGCAGCGGAGCCTGATTCACCCAGATCGGGGAGGAACGGCGATCGGAGGGAGGAAATCAGCACTTCGTTCCGGACTCCCTCCGATCTCGGTCTCTCCCGGGTCTCATGAATCAGGCTCGCAGCCTCGCGTCCTCCGTCCTCCCGGCCCGAAGGGGCGAGGCCGTTCCCTGACCCTCAGCGCAGCCGCTCGAGGAGGTCGCGCATGGCTGCGTGCCACTCCTCGTCGACGCTGGTCTCGCCGAAGAGCTCGGCCAGCTCGGAGTCGCGCTCCACCCGGTCGACGGCGCTGAGCGCGCGCTCGCGCAGGTCGGCGTCGAGGAGACCGGAGCGGCGTCGGATCCAGGCGTCGGCGGCCTCGGGCAGGTACGCAGGCGGCCTGCCGGCGCAGGCGGCGACCACCTCGGCCGCGGCGAGCGCCGCGACGCACGCGCGGAACGAGACGTACTGCTCGCTCGCCGCCTCGGCGACCGGGCGCAGGGCGCGGTCGAGGTCCGCCGACGTGTCCAGCCGATCCAGCCAGTCGTTCGCCTCGTCGTTGTCGAAGGTCCCGACCCCCCAGGCGCCCATCCTCGGTGGGCCTCAGTTCCCGATCTTGATGCCGCCCTTCGCCTTCACCTTGATGCCGCCCTCGACCTTCACCTTGGGCGGCGGGGGCGGCTTGGGCAGCTTCACCTTCACGCCCACGCCGCCGCCGATGCCACCCTTCACGCCCGCGCCGATGCCGCCGCCGATCTTCACCCCCGCGCCCACGCCGCCCTTCACGCCGGCGCCGATGCTCTCGGCCTTGCCCTTGAGCTTGGCGCCACGCTCCATGCCGCCGCTCACGCCGCCGGCGACGTGCTCGCTCGCCTCGTGCGCGACGTCCATCTTGAGCCGCATCCCGCTCACGATCGGCTCGCCGCGCACGGTGAGCTTCGCCGACATGATCGGCGTCGCCTTGACCTCGCCGAACACCTTCACGCGCGGAATCGCCGCCTTCACGCCGACGAGCAGCTTGCCGCTCACGCTGCCCGCGGCCTTCCAGTCGGCGGCGGCGCGGAAGGCGGGCGGCTTGACCGCGATCTTCGCGCGCCATGCCGGCTCGGGGAAGCGCACCATCAGCTTCTTCGTCACCTTGGCCTTGAGCGCCAGGCGCGGCGGCACGAACACCGGGCCGTGCACGAGCGCGTGCACGCTGCCCGCGGCCACCGGGCGCAGCTTCACCTTGGCGAAGAAGGGCGGCACGACCTCGCCGACGAGGGTCGCGTGCACGCGGCCCTCGGGGTGGTGGGCGTAGAAGGCGAGGCGCAGCGGGCGCAGGCGCTGGGTCGCGACCACGCACAGCTTCTTGCCCAGGAGCACCGAGCCGTGCACGCGCGCCGCCACCGGCGTGAACACGACGCCGACCTCGTCGGGATGGCGCAGGTAGAGCTCCTCGGCGACGTAGGCGTGCGACTGGCTGCCGAAGGTGAGGCCCTCGACGCGCACCGCCGCGAGGTACGACGCCTCGATCGAGGCACCGAGCGCCGGCGCGAGCTTGGCGTAGCCGGCCTCGTCCTTGGCCGAGAGCTGCGCCTCCGCCTGGGCGTCGCCCTTGAGCGCGGTCTCGGAGAGCGTGGTCAGATCGGCGTACGCGTCGTCGAGCTCGGTCTCGAGGTTGCCGAGCGCCTCGAGGTGCGCCGAGGCGAGCGCCCTGGCGTCGCCGTCGGCCTCGAGCTTGCCGCGCCAGGCGGCCCAGTCGTCGCTCTTCCAGTCGGCGGCGGCGGCCAGCTCGCCCGCCGCCGAGACGTCGATGGACTTCTGCGCCGCGAGGTTCACCGGCTTGTCGAGCTGCTTGAGGCCGGAGAGCACGACCTCGCCGGTCTCGACGGCGACGCGCGCCGAGCCGTCGGCGGCCACGCCCACGGCGACCACGTCGGCGCGCGCACCCGCGCCCACCACCGCGCCCGGCGCGAAGACCAGGAAGGGCCCTTCACCGGGGGCGCGCGCGCTCACGCCGAAGCGCGCCACGCCGTGCAGCACCGCCGCGGCGGAGGCCGGATCGGCGGTGACGTCGCGCGAGCCGACCGCGATCGCCGAGTCGCCCGCGAGCTGCGCGGTCGAGTCGTCGAGGAAGGTGACCGTCGCGCTCGCGCCGGTCTCGGTCTTGATCTGGTCGCCGGCGAAGAGCGAGGCGCTCGCCTTGGCGGGTGCGAAGTCCTCCTCGCCGACCTTGCGCACCAGCACCGCACCGTCGGCGGCGGTCAGCACCGCCTCGGGGCCCTCGAGCTTGGAGCGCTCGAGGCCTCCCGGCGGCACGCCGAACTCCTCGGCGAGCGCCTTGGGATCCGCGAGCGGCGCGGGCGGTGGGGTGGCGGGCGCCTCGGCGGGCGCGGGCGGCTTCTCCGAGGCGGCGGTGGCCGGCATCGCCGCGTCGGGCGACGCCGCAGGACCGGCCTTGGGCAGCTCCTTGTCCTTGCCGCAGGCGGCGAGCGCGGCGAGGGTGAAGGCAACGACGATCGAGGATCGGACGTGGCGCATGGTGCTCACGATGCACCCGAAGCGCCACCCAGGGCAACCGCACGCCGGACCGGCGTCCGCCGCTATTCGGTCTCGCAGACGAAGCTGCGCAGGTCGCTGCAGGCGCGGTCGTCCCAGCCGCCGCGCTGGCTCGACGTCGTGCTCATCTGGATGGCGAGGCAGTTCTCGGCGCCGGTGCCGTTGCCGTTGTTCGGCTCGCCCGCATTCCAGGAGCTGAAGCCGTAGAAGGGCGTCGAGGAGGGCGGGAACGTCTTGCCGTCGTTCACCCAGACCCAGGTGCCCTCGACCTGGCCGTCGGTGCCGCCCAGCCAGACGAGGCCCAGGCCGCCCGAGTCGCCGAGGTGCACCACGAGGTCGTTCTCGGTCTGCGAGATGACCTGCGCCAGGTGCGAGGTCAGCCCCATCGAGCCGCAGTAGGCCGCGGCGTTCACCCAGTTCATCTTGAGGGAGGTGCTGCGTACCAGGGTGTAGCAGCTGCCGCTCGGGGTCAGCACCTGGTCGGGACCCGCACAGAAGGGCGGCGCGGCGTCGGGGGACGCGTCGGGCTCGGCATCGGGTGTACCTGGCTCGGCGTCGGGCGCCGCGTCGGCGACGCTGACCGCGGCGTCCGCCTGGGTGCCGTCGAGCGGCTCGCACACGAGCGCGCGGCACTGGAAGCCGTCGGGGCACCTCGAGTCGCTGCACAGGAAGTGCGAGCCTGAATAGTCCACCGACAGCGAGCAGCCCGCGGCGCCGGCGAGCAGGACGGAGAGGAGTGCTGGGAGGATCGACTTCATGCCACGGGACCTAGTCGCGCTCGCACACCGACGAGAGGGTGGTCGCGCAGTTGCGATCGTCCCAGACGCCGTTCGTGGTCAGGCGGAAGACGGCGCAGTCCTCGCCCGGCCCGGTGCTGTTGTTGTTGGGCTCGCCGGTGTTCCACTTCTGGAAGCTCGACGCGTTGGGTGAGGGTGAGGGCGGGAAGTCCACGCCGTCCAGCCAGCGCCAGTCGCCCTCGACGGCCGCATCGCTCGCGCCCATCCACACGTCGGCGATGGTGTTGTCGTTCAGGGTCGCGACCACGAGCTCCTCCGCCTGCGACTCCACCGTCGCGAGGTGCGCGCCGAGCGTGACGCAGTTGGCCTGCGCGTCGTTCCACGAGAGGGACGGCTGGACCCGGATGTAGCAGTGTCCCGAGAGCGGGTCGACCGCGGTCCGCTGGCCCACGCAGGGCGGAGGCGCGGCGTCGGGCGGAGGCGCGGCGTCCGGCGGCGGCGGGTGCGGCGCATCGGGTGGCGCGGCGGCGTCGATGGTGAGCACCATCGCGCCCGCGTCGCTGGCGGCGGCGTCGGCGACTTCGAGCCGGGAGGCGTCGGCGGGCTCGCTCGCCTCCTCGCAGAAGCTGGCGATGCACTCGTACCCGGTCGGGCAGGCGCCGCTGGCGCAGGCATAGTGCGAGGTCGAGTAGGTCACGTCGAGCGAGCAGGCGGTCGCGAGAGACGACAGCCAGAGCGTGCACAGACTGGCCGCGAGGAGCCGCGGTCGTTGGAGCATCCCGGCATTATGAACGATGCGGGGCCGGACGTGCGGCCGTAAGGCTTGTGGGGGAGGTCACCGACGACACCCCGCACCGTCGTTGCGGGGTGTGCGCAGATGTGCGTGCCTGGGCTACGTCCAGCTCGACATCTTGGCCTTGAGGCCGGCGTCGAGGGCGTCGAGGAACTGCTCGGTGGTGAGCCAGGGCGACGTCGGCGAGATGAGGATCGCGAGATCCTTCGTCATCTTGCCGGCCTCGACCGTCTCCACGCAGACCTTCTCGAGCGCGTCGGCGAAGCGGACCACGTCGGGCGTGTCGTCGAACTGGCCGCGGTACTTGAGGCCCTGCGTCCAGGCGAAGATCGACGCGATCGGGTTCGTCGAGGTGGGCTTGCCCTTCTGGTGCTCGCGGTAGTGACGCGTCACGGTGCCGTGAGCGGCCTCCGCCTCGATCGTGTGACCGTCGGGCGTCATCAGCACCGAGGTCATGAGGCCGAGCGAGCCGAAGCCCTGCGCGACCGAATCGGACTGCACGTCGCCGTCGTAGTTCTTGCAGGCCCAGACGAAGCCGCCGTCCCACTTCATGGCCGAGGCGACCATGTCGTCGATGAGGCGGTGCTCGTAGACGATGTTCGCGGCCTTGAACTTGTCGGCGAACTCCTCGTCGAAGACCTTCTGGAAGAGGTCCTTGAAGCGGCCGTCGTAGCGCTTGAGGATGGTGTTCTTGGTCGACAGGTAGACCGGGTAGCCGCGCAGGAGGCCGTAGTTGAACGAGCTGCGCGCGAAGCCGATGATCTGCTCGTCGAGGTTGTACATGCCCATGGCGACGCCGCCGCCCGGGAAGTCGAAGACCTTGTGCTCGATGGGCTTGCCGCCGTCTTTCGGCGTGAAGGTCATGGTCAGCGTGCCGGCGCCGGGCACGACGAAGTCGGTGGCGCGGTACTGGTCACCGTACGCGTGGCGGCCGATGACGATGGGCTTGGTCCACCCCGGCACGAGGCGCGGCACGTTCTTGCAGATGATGGGCTCGCGGAAGATGGTGCCGCCGACGATGTTGCGGATCGTCCCGTTGGGAGACTTCCACATCTCCTTCAGGTTGAACTCCTTCACGCGCGCCTCGTCGGGCGTGATGGTCGCGCACTTCACCGCGACGCGGTGCTGCTTGGTCGCGTTGGCCGAGTCTATCGTGACCTGGTCGTTCGTCTGGTCGCGGTACTCGATGCCGAGGTCGAAGTACTTCAGATCGATCTCGAGGTACGGAAGGATCAGCTTGTCCTTGATGTACTTCCAGATGATCCGCGTCATCTCGTCCCCGTCCATCTCGACGACGGGGTTCTTCACCTTGATCTTGCCGGGCTTCGCCATGCGGGGAGTCAACCATGTTCGGCCAAAGCATGGCAAGATGCGGCGCGGGGGTTTTCATGACGCCTTCCGATCGGAAGTACGACCTGGTCGTCCTCGGCTCGGGCCCCGCGGGTGAGAAGGGCGCCGCCCAGGCCGCCTACTTCGGCAAGCGGGTGGCCATCGTCGAGAAGCAGCCCGTCCTGGGCGGCGCGTGCGCCAACACCGGTACGCTGCCTTCCAAGACCTTGCGCGAGAGTGCCATCTACCTGTCGGGCCTGAGGCAGCGCGAGATCTACGGCCTCAAGGCGACGGTGCACACCGAGGGCCTCAAGGTCGCCGACTTCATGGTGCACAAGGAGTTCGTCGTCGCGCACGAGCGGGAGAGGATCGGGCGCAACCTCGAGAAGCATCGGATCGACCTGATCCATGGGTCGGCGCGGCTGGTCGGGCCGCACACGGTGCGGGTGGAGGCGCCGGGTGGTGCGGGTGGTGCGGGTGGCTCGTCGGTAGACCTGGAGGCGGATGTGGTGCTGATTGCGACGGGGTCGCGTCCGCACCGGCCGCCGAACATCCCCTTCGAGGACGTCTATGTCGACGATTCGGACGAGGTGCTCGAGGTGGACCGGATTCCCAAGACGTTCATCGTCGTGGGCGGCGGCGTCATCGGGTCGGAGTACGCGACGTGCTACGCGGCGCTCGGCACCACGAAGGTCACCCTCGTGGAGGGGCGCGACCGCATCCTGAGCTTCCTGGATCGGGAGATCGGCGACGGCCTGGCGGCGGCGATGACCCGCCTCGGCGTCGACATCCTGGTCAACGACACGGTCGAGAAGTACGAGCGCCGCGCGGATGGCTCGGGGGTGAAGGTGACCCTGAAGAGCGGGAAGGTGCTCGAGGCGGACCGGCTGCTGGCCGCGGCGGGGCGAGCGGGCAACACCGAGGGCCTGGGGCTCGAGGACGTCGGGGTCAAGCTGGACGAGCGCAAGCGCATCGTCGTGGACGCGAACTACTGTACCAGCGTGCCGCACATCTACGCCGCGGGGGACGTGATCGGCTTCCCGTCGCTGGCCTCGACGAGCATGGAGCAGGGGCGCGTCGCCATGTGCCATGCCTTCGGGTTCACCTACAAGCACAGCGTCGCCGCGCTCTTCCCGTACGGGCTGTACACGATCCCCGAGGTGTCGATGGTCGGCGATACCGAGGACGACGCGCGCAAGAAGGGCGCCGACGTCGAGGTGGGCCGGGCGTACTACCGCGACAACGCGCGCGGGCAGATCGTGAACGATCAGGAAGGGCTCCTGAAGCTCGTCTTCGACGCCAAGACGAGGAAGCTGCTCGGGGTGCACATCCTCGGCGAGCGGTCCACCGAGCTCGTCCACGTCGGGCAGGCGGTGCTCACGTTCGGCGGGACCATCGATTACTTCATCGACACCGTGTTCAACTACCCGACGCTGTCGGAGGTGTACAAGTACGCCGCGTACGACGGGCTGGGGCGGTTGGCGCGGCGCGCGGCGACGTAGAGGGGAGGGCGCGGCGGCGGTCCCGCGCGGAGGGTTGCACGGGGCCGAAGGCCCGGAGGAGCGCGAGCGGATGGGCAAGCACATCGACAAGATGCGCGGCTGGATCGACACCTTCTCCGCGGACGTCGCGGCGGTGAAGCAGCTCGTCGAATCGGCGACGGCGCCCGCCGCGGCGCGCGCCCAGGCCGCCGCCGCGCTCGGCTATCTGGTCGCGCGCATGGATCTCGTCCCCGACTGGGAGGAGACCTGCGGCGTCATCGACGACGCCATGATCCTTCGTGTCTCCGCGGCGCTTGCCGCGGACAAGGGCGGCCTGGGCGCGCACGGGCCAGCCGGCGCCACCCTCGCGCGCCTCGCCAACGAGGCGGAGGTGGTGAGCGAGTTCCTCGGCCCGGTCCTGTACCCGAAGCTCGAGAAGTACACCGCCGAGCTCGTCGCCAAGGAGGTCCGCGGGCGCAAGCCGCAGGCCGTCGTCGAGAACCCGAAGCTCCGCGCCATGCTCTACGCCGAGATCGAGGAGGAGCTCCGCCGCCTCCCCCCCGCGCCCATGTCGGATCCGGACAGCGTGGAGCGGACGATCAAGAATTACCTGTCGCAGAAGCTGTAGCGGCGGAGGGCGCGGCGCGCAGGGTGGGGGGCGCGATGCAGCGGGGCCGCGCCGACCGGCACGAAGGCACGCTGCTCGATGGCCGCGATGCGCGGAACGAAGCCGCGGGGCGGGAGCGAGGGCACGACGTGCCGAAGCGCAACGGGCGATGCAGCGGGGCCGCGCCGACCGGCACGAAGGCACGCCGCTCGATGGCCGCGATGCGCGGAACGAAGCCGCGGGGCGGGCGCGAGGGCACGACGTGCCGAAGCGGAACGGGCGATGCAGCGGGGCCGGGCCGACCGGCACGAAGGCACGCTGCTCGATGGCCGCGATGCGCGGAACGAAGCCGCGGCCTGGGCGGGCCGGGCGCGAGGGCACGACGTGCCGAAGCGGAACGGGCGATGCAGCGGGGCCGCGCCGACCGGCACGAAGGCACGCCGCCCGACGGCCGCGATGCGCGGAACGAAGCCGCGGCCTGGGCGGGCCGGGCGCGAGGGCACGACGTGCCGGACGCTCCGTGAACCGGCCGGGCCGACCGGCACGAAGGCACGCTGCCCGATGGCCGCGATGCGCGGAACGAAGTCGCGGCCTGGGCGGGCCGGGCGCGAGGGCACGACGTGCCGAAGCGGGGCGGGCGATGCAGCGGGGCCGGGCCGACCGGCACGAACGCGTGGTTCGATGGCCGCGATGCGCGGAACGAAGCCGCGGCCTGGGCGGGGCGGGCGCGAGGCCGCGACGTGCCGGACGCTCCGCGAACCGGCCGGGCCGACCGGCACCAACCGCGAACCGGCCGGGCCGACCGGCACCAACCGCGAACCGGCCGGGCCGACCGGCACGAAGGCACGCTGCTCGATGGCCGCGATGCGCGGAACG
>JADMIO010826375.1_pt1 | contig 53178 bp, 47 predicted proteins | sample 8958161 | NCBI WGS metagenome assembly JADMIO01 (sample SAMN16585339, study PRJNA669376) | soil metagenome | isolation source: Crop rotation soil | place: USA: Cullars Rotation, Alabama | collected 2011 | reverse complement strand
CGCGACAACTTGTCCACGTGGAATTCTAAGCTTAGGATCCCAATGTGCTGGAAAGGCGGCGGGCACGCAGCCGATGGCGATGATCGGCGATCCCGAATATTATGGCCGCTTCTTCGGATTCACTGCCGATGCGACCGCGAACTGGGAACTGCCCGGGCCGGTCGAGCGCCGCCGGTTGCTTGCGAAGAATGCATATGCGTTCGCGCGCGCCGGCAAGCTGCACGCCTTTGCGCCGGAGACATTGTCGGCCTAGGCAAAAGCTATGCCGAAGGCCCCGCCGCCCGATCTCGAGAAAATGTCGCTGGCGGAGGTGGCCAAGGCGCTCGCCGAAAAGCAGCTGCCGCCGGTCGAGAAATGGAATCCCAAACATTGCGGCGATAGCGAGATGCGCATCGCCCGCGATGGCACCTGGTTTCACCAGGGCACGCCAATCGGCCGCCCAGCGATGGTCGCGCTGTTTTCGACGATCCTGCGGCGCGAATCCGATGGCGGCTTCGTGCTCGTCACGCCGGGCGAAAAGCTCGACATCGCGGTGGAAGACGCGCCGTTCATCGCCGTTGAGGTGAAGAGCGAGGGATCGGGGCGAGACCGCAAATTGGCGTTCCGCCTCAACACGGGTGATCTGGTCGTTGCCGATGCACAGTATGCGCTGCGCTTCGAAGAGCATGACGGCGAGCCTCGCCCCTATCTCCACGTCCGTGCCGGTTTGGAGGCGCTGGTCGCGCGTCCGGTGTTTTATGAACTCGCCGAAATGGCTCTGAGCGAAGGTGGCGATCCGGCGGGCGTGTGGAGCAAAGGCCAATTCTTCCCGATGGCGGCCGCGTGACGCTGGCGGAGCGGCTGCGCGCAAGGCTGGCGGAGACGGAGGGGCAAGACCCGCCGCTGCCGGGCGACGACATCACGATGGCCGAGGGCAAAATCCCTGCGGCGGTGCTGGTCGCGATCACCGATCGTGCCGAACCGGGGCTGATCCTGACCCAGCGGCCCGAAACGATGCGCAAGCACCCGGGGCAAGTCGCCTTTCCCGGCGGGCGAATCGATCCGGGTGATGCGGATGCCGTGGCGGCGGCGCTGCGCGAGGCGGAGGAAGAAATCAGCCTGCCGCGCGACATGCCCGATGTCGTCGGCACGATGCCGCAATACCGCACGATCACCGATTTCGCGGTGACACCGGTAATTGCGGTCATTCCGCCCGATATCGCGCTGGTGCCGCATGACGCCGAAGTGGCGGCGGTTTTCGAGATCCCCCTCTCATTCGCGCTCTCCCCCAACACCTGGGCGGTCAAGACAGCGATGTTCCAGGGCCGCGAACGCAGCTATCGCGAGGCGATGTGGGAGGATCGGCGAATCTGGGGTGCGACGGCGGCGATGCTCGCCAATCTGGCGGCGCGGCTGAAATGGTGACCTTGCCCGCGGGCGGCTGGCGGTCGCGCGAAAGGCTGGTCGAATTGGTCGCGTTGCTCGGCGGCGATGCCGAAACGCGCGCGGTGGGCGGCGCGGTGCGCGACACGCTGCTCGACCTGCCGGTGGCGGATATCGATCTGGCGACCAGATTGCTGCCCGAAGAGGTGATGGCGCGCGTCAAGGCGAGCAGGTTCAAGGCGGTACCGACGGGCCTGAAGCACGGCACGGTCACGGCGGTGACGCCCGATGGCCCGATCGAAGTGACGACGCTGCGCCGTGACGTCTCGACCGATGGCCGTCACGCCGAAGTCGCCTTTACTGATGATTGGCGTGCCGATGCCGCGCGGCGCGATTTCACGATCAACGCGCTGTACGGCGATGTCGGCGACGGCACGGTGCAAGACTATTTTGGCGGGCTCGATGACCTTGCCGAACGCCGTGTACGCTTCATCGGGGAACCGCTCGAACGGATTGCCGAGGACCATCTGCGGATCCTTCGCTTCTTCCGCTTTCACGCGCGATTCGGACGTGGCGCGCCCGATGCCGCGGGACTGGCGGCGTGTGCCGCGCGGGCGAATGATTTGATGGCCTTGTCGCGTGAGCGGATCGCCAATGAATTGCTGCGCCTGTTGGCCGGTGATGATCCCGCGCCCACGCTGGCGGTGATGGTCGAGCATGGCATTTTGAAACCGGTGCTCCCCGAAATTGATACGACAGGTGTCGCGCGGCTGGCGGCGCTGGTGCGGATCGAGCCTGAAGGCTCGGCGATCCGGCGGCTGGCGGCGCTGCTCGGCCCCGGTCCGGCGCTGGCGGCAGATGTGGCGGGACGGCTGCGGTTGTCGAACAGCCAGGGCAAGCGGCTCGCCATCGCGACCGGCTGGACGAAGGGCGGCAAGCCCGAAGCCTTGGCCTATCGCCTCGGTCTTGAGGGGGCCGCCGACCAGTTGCTCCTGCGCGGCGAAACGGAAGCGGCGGCAAAGCTTACGCCTGCACCCGCCCTCCCCTTACGCGGCGCCGATCTGCTCGCGCGCGGTCTGTCCGGCCCTGATGTCGGACGCGCGCTGGGCCGGATCGAATCGGCCTGGATCGAGGCGGGATTTCCGCAAGGCGCGGCATTCGAAACGCTGGTCGAACAACAGCTATCCCGTTGACCGCAGCGGCAGCCCGCCGTACCGGCACGGGCATGCGGGTGTAGCTCAATGGTAGAGCAGCAGCCTTCCAAGCTGAATACCCGGGTTCGATTCCCGGTACCCGCTCCAGCACATCTGCGCTGAACGCCTCTCGCGTAGCCCGTTCTGTCGTAATACGGGACAGACGCCTCGTCGCGTTGCTTGACAGCAAAGTCCGCGCGCTGACAGACGCGGCCCATGCATATGCTATGGGGGATTCAGTATCTGCGCGCGGTCGCCGCGCTTTCCGTCCTGCTGTTCCACGCCTCGTTGGGTGCGGGCGGCACGGATGCCTTTGGCACAGGCGGGGTCGACATCTTCTTCGTGATCTCGGGCTTTCTGATGTTCGAAATCGCGGCGAACCAGCCCGCACCTTGGCGGTTTATCAAGGATCGCCTGAAGCGTATCGTCCCGGCCTATTGGATCGTCACCGGCATCGTCGCCGCGCTGCAGATCGTCGGCATGACCGAGCGCTCAAGCTTCGATCCAACGCACCTGATCAAGTCGCTTTTTTTCCTGCCCGATTATGATGTGGTGCGGCACCAGATTTATCCGCTGCTGATCGTCGGCTGGACGCTCAATTATGAGATGTTCTTCTACGCGATCGTCGCGGGGCTGCTGTTCGTTCCGAAGAACCTGCGGCTGCCATCGTTATTGGGTGTCTTGGTGACCCTCACCATCGCGAAATGGATGTGGGGCGAGCAATCGCTGCCGCTGCGCTTCTACGGCAACACGATCGTGCTCGAATTCGCGATGGGCGCCGCGCTTTCCGAATTGTGGCGGCGTGACCGGCTGACCTGGATGGGCTGGCCACTGATCGTGATCGGTGCGCTACTGATCATTTCGCCGCAGCCGTCGATGCTGCCGCGCTTCATCGGCTATGGTATTCCGGCGGTGATGGTCGTGGGCGGCGTCCTGTGCCTCGAAACGCGGCAACGCATCCGCAAGATTTCGGGTCCTGCGCTGCTCGGCAACGCCAGCTATTCGATTTATTTGTGGCACATGTTCTTCGTGTCGGCGACGTACCGCGTCCTCGGCGAAACGCCCCCCGCCTTTGCCATTGCGGTCATCGGCGGCGTGGCGATCGGCCTGGTGTCCTATTTCGTGATCGAGCGGCCGACGGCGTTCACCCTCCGCTGGCTGTCACGCGTGAAGCAAGATTACCTCGCCGGCCGCGCCAAGGCTTGACGCTCAGCCCTGACGGTAGGGCTTGCTGAAATAGCGCGATTCACGAACCTTGCGCTTCGCAAGCGCGGCGAGCTTGCGGTCGATCCAGCGGCCGAGCAGGAACAGTCCGAACAGCGCTGGCAACGGCGCGAGGATGAACAGCATGAGCCCGCCGCCCTCTACAACCTTTTCGATGAGCTTGGCCCATATTGTGCCGCCAACAATCGCGATGGCGAGCAGGATGAGGATCGAAAATATGCGCCAGAACCAAAGCATCGCCAAAGCCTAACAGGCCGGAGGTTGCTGTCCAGTAAGCGTGGGACGCATGCCCGTCAGTCCGCCAGCGTCCTGAACTTCGGCGCGCTGTGGCCGTTGGTCGAAGCGCTGACGCCGACCATGCCGCATCCGGCGAGGATCGCCCCCACCCCGCATTTGAGTTTCGGGGCGCTGGCGATCCTATTGCGTTCGCCCGAGACCGTTTCCGCCCGCGGATCGCCCGCATCATATCCGATCAGCGGCACACGCCATTTATCCGCCGCGCGGCGCCCACAGACGAGGATTTCGTTGGAGCCCGTCGGACGCGTGCAGCGATGCACAACCACCTGAGTCATCGCTTCGTAACGGGCGATCGGATCGGCACGCGCCTGCGCCGGAATGAGCAGAACCAGAGCGAGTCCCATCCTCGACAGTGTCATCGCACTTCCCTATCGGCACGGCCAATTCTGGGGAGCTACCACACATCATGACCAAAGCCAGCGCCGTTCTCGACCGCGTCCTCGTCCTCGAAATGGTGCGCGTCACCGAAGCGGCAGCAATCGCCGCCTCCACGCTGATCGGGCGCGGCGACGAAAAGGCGGCGGACGCGGCGGCGGTCGAAGCCATGCGCGCCGCGCTGAACGAGCTGGCGATGGACGGCACCGTGGTCATCGGTGAAGGCGAACGCGACGAAGCGCCGATGCTCTATATCGGCGAAAAGGTCGGTTCGGCGCAGGGCACCGGCCCCAAGATCGACATCGCGCTGGACCCCCTCGAAGGCACGACCATCACCGCCAAGGCGGGGCCGAACGCGCTCGCAGTGCTGGCGGTGGCCGAAGCCGGCAACCTGCTCAACGCTCCCGACGTCTATATGGAAAAGCTGGCTTGTGGTCCGGGCTATCCCAAGGGCGTGATCGATCTGAACAAGTCGCCGACCGAAAACGTTCGCGCGCTGGCGATGGCCAAGGGTGTGCAGCCTGACGAAATCATCGTCTGTGTGCTCGATCGTCCGCGCCACGAAGCGCTCATCGCCGAACTGCGCGGGCTCGGCTGCGGCATCATGCTGATCCCGGACGGCGACGTCGCGGGCGTCATCGCCACGACCAACCCCGACACGACGATCGACCTCTATATGGGCTCAGGCGGCGCGCCGGAGGGCGTATTGGCGGCCGCAGCGCTGCGCTGCGTCGGCGGGCAGTTCAAGGGCCGCTTGCTGTTCCGCAACGACGACGAGCGCGGCCGGGCGCGCAAATGGGGCATCGAAGACCTCGATCACATTTACGACCTCGAGGAACTGGCCAAAGGCGACTGCATTTTCGCCGCAACGGGCGTCACCGACGGATCGCTGCTTGACGGCGTGAAGCGCCTCAAAGGCGGCCTGATGACCACACACACAGTTGTGATGCGCGCCAGCTCGGGAACGGTCCGCTGGGTGCGCGGCGAGCACCGCAAAGGGACGCGCGACTGACGCACCCAGCGCGCTCCCTTCGGGCGCGCGATTTGTTCGCTGATGCCGTGGTAGCGGAGGAGGGACTTGAACCCCCGACACGCGGATTATGATTCCGCTGCTCTAACCAGCTGAGCTACTCCGCCCCGGCAAGGGGGGCGCAGATAGCGACGGCGATGGGTTGCGGCAACCCCCATCCACAGCCATAGGCGCGCCATGCACGACATTAAGGTAATCCGCGAGAACCCGCAGGCCTTTGACGCGGGTCTGGCCCGGCGCGGGCTGGGCGTCGCGGCGGGCGCGCTGCTCAACGTTGATGCGCGGCGCCGCGTCGCGATCATGAATGCCGAACAGGCTCAAGCGGCGATCAAGCAGATTTCCGAACAGGTCGGCGCGGCGATGCGCAGCGGCGACAAGGACGCGGCTGAGGGCCTTCGCGCGCAAGTCGCTTCGCTCAAGGCCACGCAGGGGGAAAGTGCTGCGGCGGCCGAGGAATGCGAGGCTGAACTGAAGAGGCTCGGCGACGCCCTGCCCAACCTGCCCGCTGCGGACGTGCCCGACGGCAAGGACGAGCATGACAATGTCGAGCAGCATCGGCGCGGCAATCCGCGCGGGGCTGGCCAGGACCATGCCGATTTCGCGCCCGCTTTGGGCCTCGATTTCGAATCGGCGCAAAAGGTGGCGGGGGCACGCTTCGTCTATCTGCGGCGCGGCGTTGCGCGGCTGGGACGTGCGCTGGGCCAGTTCATGCTCGATCAGGCGATTGCCGCCGGTTACGAGGAAGTGGCCCCGCCCCTGCTGGTTCGTGACGATGCGGCTTACGGCACGACACAGCTTCCCAAGTTCCGGGATGATCTGTTCCAGACGACCGACGGCCGCTGGCTGATTCCCACCGCGGAAGTCAGCCTGACCAATATCGTCCGCGATCAGATTCTGGCCGAGGAAGAGCTGCCGCTGCGCTTCACCGCCCTCACCCCCTGTTTCCGATCGGAAGCAGGCGCGGCGGGTCGCGATACGCGCGGGTTGATCCGTCAGCACCAGTTCGACAAGGTTGAGCTCGTCTCGATCACCACGCCGGAAACCTCGGACGCCGAGCACGAGCGGATGACGGCATGCGCCGAATCGATCCTCGACGCGCTCGACCTGCCTTATCGCCGCATGCTGTTGTGCGCTGGCGATATGGGCTTTGCCGCGAAGAAGACGTTCGACCTCGAAGTGTGGCTGCCGGGGCAACAGGCTTATCGCGAGATCAGCAGCTGTTCGAACTGCGGCGATTTTCAGGCGCGGCGGATGAACGCGCGCTATCGCGCCGGGCCGAAGGACAATCGCTTCGTGCACACGCTGAACGGATCGGCGCTGGCGGTGGGCCGCACGCTCGTGGCGGTGCTGGAGAATTATCAGAATGAAGATGGCTCTGTGACCGTGCCCGAAGCGCTCCTGCCTTATACCGGCGGTCTGCGGACGCTGCGTCATGACTGAGCGCCTCGCTCTCGTCACCGGCGCGTCGCGCGGTATCGGCGCGGCGACAGCGGAAGCGCTCGCGGCGGCGGGTTATCACGTCATCATCACTGCGCGGACGGCGAAGGACCTCGAAGCCGTCGAAGAGCGCATCCATAGTGCCGGCGGCAGCGCGACAATCGCGCCGCTCGACCTGATCGACGGCGAATCGATCGGGCGGCTGGCAGGTGCGGTCGCCGAGCGTTGGGGCAAGCTCGACCTGCTGGTGCTCAATGCCGCGACGCTTGGCAGCCTGACGCCCGTCCCGCATATCGATCCCAAGGAATTCGCCCGCGTGCTGACGCTCAATGTCGGCGCGCAGGCAGCGCTGATCGCGGCGTTCGACCAATCGCTGCGTAAGAGCGACGAGCCCAAGGTGATCGGGATCACGTCGAGCGTCGGTGCCAAGCCGCGTGCTTACTGGGGCTCATATGGCGCGTCCAAGGCCGCGTTCGACACGCTGCTGGCGGCCTATGCCGAGGAAAACGAGACTGTCGGCCCCATTGCTGTCGCTATCCTTGATCCCGGCGCGACGCGGACCAAGATGCGCGAGCGCGCTTTCCCCGGCGAAGACCCGCAAACGGTCAAACCGCCCGAAGCCGTTGCCAAGCGCATCGTCGAGCTGGCGGATGGTAAATGGAATAGTCCGCTGCGCGAACGCGTTAACGACGAGTTCTAAACGCGGATTAACACTTAGCGCGCATCCTTACCGGGTCTTCAACAAGGACTCGCAACCATGACGCTGACCCGCCTTCCCCAGGACAGCTATGCTGCCGCCGCGCAGGAGGATCGCTGCGCACCGCGTACTCGCCTGTCGATGGATGCCACGCTGCGGCCATCGGGCGGCCAGGGCTTTGCCGTGGTGGTGCGCGACCTTTCGCTCGGCGGTTTCGCCTGCGAAGCGCTGACCAGCATGCGTTCGGGCCATTTGTGCTGGGTGACCCTGCCCGGCCTTGGCGCGCTGCAGGCACAGGTGGTGTGGAACGACGGACAGATGGTCGGCTGTGCGTTCGAAAACCTGCTCAATCAGGCGGTGTTCGACTCGATCGTCGCGAAGAACGGCTGAGGCCTAGGCCTCAGCTGTCCGCCACCACCCGGATCGACAATTCGCGAAGCTGCTTCGGCGTCGCCGGAGCGGGCGCGTTCATCATCAGATCTTCCGCCTTCTGGTTCATCGGGAAGACGATGACCTCGCGGATGTTCGGCTCGTCCGCCAGCAGCATGACGATGCGGTCGATCCCTGGCGCCGAACCGCCATGCGGCGGCGCACCCAGCTTGAACGCGTTGATCATGCCGGAGAAGTTCGTGTCGACTTCTTCCTGCGTGTAACCAGCGATCTCGAACGCCTTGTACATGATGTCCGGGCGATGGTTCCGGATCGCGCCTGACGACAATTCGATGCCATTGCAGACAATGTCGTACTGGTAAGCGAGGATATCGAGCGGGTCCTTAGTCTCCAGCGCTTCCATCTCGCCCTGCGGCATCGAGAAGGGGTTGTGGCTGAAATCGACCTTCTTCGCGTCCTCGTCATATTCGAACATCGGGAAATCGACGATCCAGCAGAATTCGAACCGCGACTTGTCGATCAGTTCGAGCTGATCGGCGACGCGCGTACGCGCCAGACCCGCGAGCTTGGCCGCCTGCGCTTCCTTGCCCGCCGCGAAGAAGATGCCGTCATTCGGACCCAGGCCCATCGCGTCGGCAATCGCCTTCATGCCTTCCTGGCCGTGATTGTTGGCGATGGGACCACCGAACACGCCGTCCTTCTGCGTCGCATAGCCAAGGCCCGGGAACCCCTCGCCCTGCGCCCATGAGTTCATGTCGTCGAAGAACTTGCGGCTCTTTTCATGGGTCGCGGGCGCAGCCACCGCACGGACGACATCACCGGCTTCGACCATCGAGGCAAAGCGCCCAAAGCCCGAGCCTTTGAATAGGTCAGACACGTCGGTGATCAGCAGCGGGTTGCGCAGGTCCGGCTTGTCATTGCCGTACTTGAGCATCGATTCGCGGTACGGGATGCGCTTGAACGGCAGCGCGCTGACGGTGCGGCCCTTGCCTTCGAAATCGGCAAACTCTTCGAACACGCCATGCAGCACCGGTTCGATCGCGGCGAACACGTCATCCTGCGTGACAAAGCTCATTTCGAAATCGAGCTGGTAGAATTCACCCGGGCTGCGGTCGGCGCGCGCGTCTTCGTCACGGAAGCAGGGCGCGATCTGGAAATAGCGGTCGAAGCCCGCGACCATCAGCAGCTGCTTGAACATCTGCGGCGCCTGCGGGAGCGCGTAGAATTTGCCGGGGTGGACGCGGCTCGGGACGAGATAGTCGCGCGCGCCCTCGGGGCTCGACGCGGTCAGGATCGGCGTCTGGAATTCGGTGAATCCCTGATCGATCATGCGGCGGCGGATGCTCGCGATGACGTTCGACCGCAGCACGATGTTTTTGTGCAAACGGTCACGGCGCAGATCGAGATAGCGGTATTTGAGGCGGGTTTCCTCAGGATATTCGCTGTCGCCGAACACCGGCATCGGCAATTCCGAGGCATTGGATTGGACGGTGACGTCCTTCGCACGGATTTCGATTTCGCCCGTCGGTAGGCTGGCATTCACCGTCTCGGTCGAGCGCGCGATGACTTCGCCGGTGACGGTGACGACGCTCTCAGGACGCGCATTGTCGAGCACGGCGTGCGCCGGGCTATCGCTGTCCGTGACGATCTGAGTGATGCCGTAATGGTCACGCAGATCGACGAACATCAGATTGCCGTGATCGCGCTTGCGATGGACCCAGCCGGAAAGGCGAACGGTCGCGCCAACGTCGGACGCGCGAAGGGCTGCACAGCTGTGCGTACGATAAGAATGCATGATGGGCGCGCGCTTATGGCCAACCCCCTGTTTGTCAAGGCGCGCGGGCGCGCTATGGGCGTCCGGATGCATATCCACCCGCTGATTAGTGACAGCGCTACACTCGCCGAACTTTGCGCCCGCCTCGCCAAATCGCGCTTCGTCGCGGTCGATACCGAGTTCATGCGTGAAAACACGTTCTGGCCCGAACTCTGTCTGATCCAGATTGCCGACGAGAATGAGGCGGCGGCAGTTGATCCGATGGCCGAGGGAATCGACCTCGCGCCTCTGCTCGAATTGCTCGTGTCGAACGAGGAGGTGCTCAAGGTCTTCCATGCCGGCGGGCAGGACGTCGAAATCGTCTACAACTTGACCGGCACGACCCCTCACCCACTGTTCGATACGCAGATCGCGGCGATGGCGCTGGGGCAAGGCGAACAGGTCGGCTATTCGAACCTGGTCGAAAGCTGGCTCGGCATAAATCTAGACAAGGGCGCACGCTTCACCGACTGGGCCCGGCGCCCGCTCGACAAGCGCCAGATCGATTATGCGATCGGCGATGTGACGCATCTCGCGAAGATTTTCCCGATGATGTTGGCCAAGTTGATCAAGACCGGCCGCGGGGAGTGGCTCGAGGCGGAGATGGAGCGGCTGGCCGATCCGGCCAACTACGCCGCCGACCCCGAGCGGGCGTGGCTGCGGGTCAAGGTAGCCAGCCGCAAGCCGGAGGTGCTGGGGCGCCTCAAGGCGCTGGCGGCGTGGCGTGAGATCGAGGCGCGGGGCAAGAATCTGCCGCGCGGGCGGATCATGAAGGACGAGACGCTCGCCGACATCGCGCTACACCCGCCGCGCCAGCAGGGTGATCTGGCGAAGGTGCGCGGCCTGAGCGCATCATGGGCAGGCAACGACATCGGCAAGCGGATGATGGCTGCGGTCGAGGCCGCCGAGCCCCTGCCCGAGAGCGAATTGCCGGTACGCGACGATCGCAAGCCAGGGCTGGGCCGCGAAGGCGCGCTGGTCGCGGACCTGCTCAAGCTGCTGCTCAAGATCCGCTCGCGCGAATCGAATGTCGCGCCGCGTCTGCTGGCCCGGAACGACGAAATCGAACTGCTGGCGTCCGGCGTGCGTGAAAACCTGCAGATTTTGCAGGGCTGGCGCTTCGAGCAGTTCGGCCGTGATGCGCTGGCCCTGGTCGAGGGACAGCTCGGGTTCGCCGTCAAGAACGGCAAGCTCAAAATGACGCGGACGGAGGACTGATTGGCCGGGGACTAACCCGCCTTCGATTCCCACAGCCGTCCGAGCACTTGCCGGGCGAATGGCACGGTCAGCGCGCGGCGTTCGCTGAGCGCGGCGGCATCGAGAGCATCGGCCAGGCGGATGATCGCGACATGGCTGCGCGGCACGCGTGGCACCAGATAGCTCACGACATCTTCCGGCAGGACGATGCCGCGCCGTTCGAGCAGGCGCTGGAGCAACTGCCCGATCAATTCATCATCCGGGTCGCCAAGCGTAACATGTGGCGTCGCCATCAGCCGCGAGCGTAGATCGGGCAGCGTGATGTTCCAATCGTTGGGAAAATGATCGGCGGTGATCAGCAGCGGGCGGCGCGATTCCTGCGCGCGGTTCCATGCGTGGAACAACTCGGTCTGGTCGATTCGCTCGCCATCTTCGATCAGCGCGCCGCCCGTACGCAGAACGAAGATGCGCCCGAGCAGGCTACGACCTGATTTGCGCGGCCCGGTGAGAACGGTGGTGGCAACCGGCCAACGTGCATGGCTGTTGAGATGGCGGACGGCCGCGGCATTGCTCGGCGAGACGACGAAATCGTCGTCCTCCTCTCCCGCCGGCCAATCGAACGGCAGCGCGCTCTGCTTCATCGCGAAATCCGCAGGCCGCCGCCGACCTCGCTGACCTTGTAACCGGCCGCTTCAAGCGCGGTCCGCAGCGCCGTCGCATCGCCGTTGAACGCAACGCGCATCACCGATGTGCCGCCGATCGCGAGGCTCGAAGTGCTGGCGGCGGTGACACCCGGCACAGCGCGAACCGCGCTTTCCGCTGCGGTGATCGACGCCGAATCGGGGCTGGCGAACTGGACGCTGACCACCGTCGAACCGGCGGTGACCGGCGCGGTGCCATTGTCCATGACGACCGGCACATCGATTTCGTTGAGCAGCGATTCGTCGGGCTCAGGAGGCGCAATGAGCGATGGATCGGGCGCCAACTGCCCGGCGGCGAGCGCCACGGTATAGAGCTGGTCCATCCGGCGGACGCCCTCGTCCATCATCGCGGGGAGTGCATCGCTTGAGGCGGCGCGGAGAGTGAATCCGCCCAAAATCTTATTGTCGGGCCCGTGGCGCGCGGTGAAGAAGCCGAACACCGGCCCGCCCGGATAGCGGCGCTCGAGGCGGACTTGCGGTACGAGCACGTCGGCTGCGCCATATTGATCGAGGATCAGCCGCCACCAGATGCGGCCCGGGCGTTGCGTCTGCCCCGCCGTGAGCAGCAGCGGGTCCGAGCCGCCGCCGCTGCCGCGAACATAGTCGATCGGGCTGCCACCACTGCGGAATCGAGCCCAGGCGCGCTGCCAATCGCTCTTTGCCTCATAGCTGATCGGGCCGCCGCCAGACCATTCGACGGGGAGCACCAGCATCGGTGCCGAGCGCGAGGCCGTGCCACCGACGCCGAGCAAGGCCCCTGCCCGCGCGCGATCGAATAGCACGCCGAGCTTCGCGACATAGCGTGTCGGGCCAACCTGTTCCTGTTCGACGACGATCCCGGCGACGAGGCCATCGAGCACCGAATCGGCCGGAATGCCTCCTGGGACACCACCATGCGTCTTGGCCCACAGCAGCTGCCAGCCCTTACGCTGGGCGATCCGCCACCCGCCGAGGCGCGCGGCTTCGGGCGATTTGCCCGCCACATCGACGTCGATTCCCGAAACTTCGAAGCTGCCCGACGAATCAATCGGCGGAACGCTGCGGTCGCCGCCTTCGATCTGCGCCCACACGGCAGCAGCCGCTACGAGCGCACCAAGGCCGATCAGGGGGAGAAGCGCGCGCCGCACGGTTTGTTCTTTGGCGGGAACATCGTGGAAATCCAAGCCGCGATTGCCTAGGGCGGCGGAATGGCGGGATACACTTACGAACAAGCCGGCGTTTCGATCGCCGCGGGCAATGCACTTGTGGAGGCGATCAAGCCGCTCGCGCGTGCCACGGCGCGACCAGGTGCCAACGCCGAGCTGGGCGGCTTCGGCGGGTTCTTCGACCTGAAGGCGGCGGGCTATGAAGACCCGCTGCTGGTTGCGGCGAATGACGGCGTCGGTACCAAGCTGAAGCTGGCCATCGAGCATGACCGGCACGACGGCGTCGGCATCGATCTCGTGGCGATGTGCGTCAACGATCTGATCGTGCAGGGCGCGGAACCGCTGTTCTTCCTCGATTATTTCGCCAGCGCGAAGCTCGACACCGCCGTCGCCACGCGCGTCGTAGCGGGGATTGCCGAAGGGTGCCGCATCGCCGGCTGCGCGCTGATCGGCGGCGAGACGGCGGAAATGCCGGGCATGTACGCCGATGGCGATTACGATCTGGCCGGGTTCAGCGTCGGTGCGGTCGACCGGTCGCAGGTGCTGACCGGCGAGCGCGTGCATGACGGCGATGTCATCCTCGGCCTCGCCAGTTCGGGCGTGCATTCGAACGGGTTTTCGCTCGTGCGCAGGCTGGCAGCGGACAAGGGCTGGAAGCTCGATCGCCCTGCCCTGTTCGATCAGGACCAGATCTTGATCGACGCGCTGATGGCGCCGACGCGGATTTATGTGAAATCGCTGCTGCCCCTGATCCGCGCAGGCAAGATCGGCGCGCTGGCGCACATCACCGGCGGGGGCTTGCTCGAAAATATTCCGCGCGCCCTGCCCAAGGGACTGCATGCGGTGATCAACGCCGATGCCTGGCCGCAACCGCGCCTCATGGCGTTCCTGCAGGCGCAGGGCGGCATCGAGCCGGGCGAAATGGCCCGGACATTCAACTGCGGTGTCGGCATGGCGGTGATCGTCCGTTCGGAAGACGCGGCCAGCGTCACCGCGCAGCTCGAAACCGCAGGCGAAACCGTCCTGGCGATCGGGCGGATCGAAGCGGGCGAACGCGGCTGCACCGTCAGCGGCAGCGTTGAGACCTGGTCTGCCCGCGAACCGTGGAGCGCCACCCACCATGCCTAAAGCGCGCGTCGCCGTGCTGATCTCGGGCACGGGCAGCAATATGGCGGCACTGCTTTATGCCTCGCGGGTCGAGGAAGCGCCTTACGAGATCGTCCTGGTCGCCTCGAACAACCCCGACGCGCCCGGGCTGAAACTCGCCGAAGCAGAGGGCATCGCGACTTGGGCGCAGAGCCATCAGGGCATGCCGCGCCTCGCCTTTGATGAACTGATCGACGAGCAACTGCACGATCACGATGTCGAGTTCGTCGCGCTCGCCGGATACATGCGCCTGCTGAGCCCGGAATTCGTCGAAAGTTGGGGCGGCCGGATGCTCAACATCCACCCGTCCCTGCTGCCGAAATATAAGGGCCTGCACACGCACGAAGCCGCGCTGAAGGCAGGCGACAAGCTGGCGGGCTGTTCGGTTCACGAAGTCACCGCCGAACTCGATGACGGGCCGGTGATCGGGCAAGCTGAGGTTGCCATCCTGCCCGGCGATACTGCGGAAACACTCGCTGCCCGCGTCCTGATTGCGGAGCACCAGCTCTATCCACGCGCCCTCGCCGCCTATGTCGGCCGCGATCGTTCGCCCGAATATCTTACCGAACGCGTGCGCCAGATCGCCATGTCACTGCCTGAGGCCGAGGAAACGCTGTCGCACGGGATGCCCTGCTTCGGGATCATCAAGGGCAAGAAATTCGGCTGGATCAGCATCGACCATCATGGCGACGGGAAGACCGCGCTGCTGGTCAAAATCAGCGGTCAGGAAGAACAGGCGGCGCTGATCGAAGCCGATCCGGCGCATTACTATCGCCCGGCCTATTTCGGCGACGGCTGGATCGCCATGCGGCTCGACCTGGGCGACACCGATTGGGATCATGTCGCCGACTGGCTGCAGCGCAGCTGGATCAGCGTCGCGCCGAAGCGGCTAACCGCGTTCCTCGAAGCGGCGAACGAGTTTTAGCGGTCGTTCATCGGCGAGACAGGGTGTTCCCGCCCAAGAGCGGGCAAGGAGAGTTTAATGCGTTCGATGATTATCCCGCTCGCTGCGCTGATGGCCACGCCCGCCGCAGCGGCGAATGAAGCCGTGACGGTGACGCTGACCAATTTCCATTTCACGCCGATGGCGCTGAAATTTCATCACGGGCAGGCCTACACGCTGCACATCGTCAATGCGTCCGGGAGCGGGCATAGTTTTGCCGCGCCTGAATTCCTCGCGGCCAGCACGATGACTGCCGCCGAACGCGCCAAGGCGCCCGGCGGCAAGATCGAATTGTCAGGCGGCGAAAGTGCCGATCTGCACCTGACCGCGCCCGCGCGGCCAGGCAGTTACAAGCTCAAATGCAGCCATTTCCTGCACGCGAGCTTTGGCATGACGGGTGAAATTACCGTCGACTGAATTCAGCCGACGATTTCTTCCGGCTTGAAGAAATAGGCGATTTCGATCGCGGCGTTTTCGTCGCTGTCCGAACCATGGACCGAGTTCGCTTCGATCGATTCGGCGAGTTCCTTGCGGATTGTACCCGCATCAGCGTTCGCCGGGTTGGTCGCGCCCATGATATCTCGGTTACGCTGCATGGCGTTTTCGCCTTCGAGCACCTGCACGATGACCGGGCCCGAGATCATGAAGCTGACCAGGTCATTGAAGAACGGGCGTTCCTTGTGGACAGCATAAAAGCCCTCGGCCTGATCCTTGGTCATATGGATGCGCTTCGAAGCGACGACGCGCAGGCCGCCGTCTTCCAGCATCTTGGTGACCGCACCGGTCAGGTTGCGGCGGGTGGCATCGGGCTTGATGATCGAAAAGGTACGCGTCACGGCCATGACTGGTCGAGCTCCATATTTTGGGGTTGTCGGGTTGGCCGCGGCCCTTAGTCTGGTGCGCGATGCGGGGCAAGATGATCGATTGGTGGCGCAGCGAGCGCGGGCGCAAATGGGCCGGCGAGCTGGCCAATATCGTGCTCGGCGTGCTCGTCGCGCTGATGCTGGGCGCGGTGGCGACGTGGATCGGCTGGAAGATCGATGTTGCGGATGCGCGTGCGTCCATCGGTGACGAATTGGGCGAGATCGCGGGGCAAGCCCGTTTCCGCGAACGCGCCAACAATTGCCTCGAGCAGAAATTCGATCGGATTGGCGAGATACTTGCTGCAGCCGAGACGTCTGGGCGACTGCCGCCCATCGGTCCGCTCGGTGAGCCGGTCACGCTGACCTGGTCGTCAGGTGTGTGGACAAGCGTCATCGGCGCGGACATCGGCAGCCATTTCAACCGCGGAGAACTCGACAATCTGTCCGGCGCCTATGAGATGGTCACGATCATCAATTCGCGCACCCAAAGCGAACTCGATGCCTGGACAAGGCTCTATGCAATCGTCGGCCCTGGCCGGTCCATCGCGCCAGACGAAATTGCTGCGTTGCGTGGCAATCTGGCCGAAGCGCGTGTGCTTAACCGGCAGATCGTCGCCGCGTCGTTGCGGCTGAACCAAACGATCGAGGCGTTCGATCTGCCCGCCAACGCCAATACGATCCGTCAATACGGTACGGCACCTTTATCGCGCTATTGCTCGCCAATCACGGGCGCCGATGGACGCGCTTATGGTCAGGCCCCGATGGCCGACGTTGTTACGCGGATCCAGGCAAACCCGATCACGCGCGATGACGATGGGATGCCCAAGCGTTAACCCCCGCTGGGACGGTTACCGAACGCGCGGGGATCGGGAAAATCCGCGTCTCCGCCCCGCGCCGCGCGCAGTTCCTCGGGCGAAACTTCGCCGTCATGATTCTTGTCGGCATCGTCGAAGCGCTTGCCTTCATAGGCGAGCAATTCCTGCAGCGTGATGGCACCGTTGGCATTAGTATCGGCTTCGAGGATCGTCGTCGCGCCGAGCGGCTCGACCAGCCGGCCGAGACCGCGGTCGTCCTTGTCGAGCGGCGGCTGGATCACTGAAGCAACCCGCGCTGCGCGACCGCCCGCCGCCTCATCCGACAGCGCGACCGAGCCCAATTCGGCCTGCCATGCAGAAAACTCGGCGAAATCGATGCTGCCATTGTTGTCGCGATCGACATGCTGGAACCGCGCGCGGATCAGCGTTTCGCGCTTGGCGGCGATCAGGCTTTGCAACTCATCGACCGTAATCTGACCGTCGCGGTTGGCGTCGGCCAGCGCGAACATCTCGGTTACGACCTTGTCGAACTTGCTGCGTTTGACCGGCTCCATCCGGCGCAAGCCGAGGCGCTCGCCCATTCGCCCGCCTTCGCCAAAGCCGCCGCGCCCCCCACGGCCACCGCCGCGACCGCCTTCACCGCCACCGGGATAGCCGCCACCACCGCCCATCTGCGCACTAGCTGCCGAAGCAATGAGCACCATCAGAACAACCAGTTTCGTCACCCGCGCCATTGCTCACCCACCGCTCGTTTATGGAGCGGCGGGCGTTGCGGGCGGCGGCTTTCGCCAGGCTGAACGCTCGGCTCAGCCTTCCCAGTTATCGCGCACGAAGCGGTCGAGCAGGCGAACACCATAGCCGGTCGCGCCCTTGTCCCAGGTGCGGCCGGGCTCCGCCGCCCAGACCATGCCGGCGATGTCGAGGTGCGCCCATTTGACGCCTTCATCGACGAAGCGCTTGATGAACTGCGCCGCGGTGATCGAGCCGCCTTCGCGCGGGCCGATATTCTTCATGTCGGCAATCGGGCTGTCGATCAGCTTGTCGTATGCGTCGGAGAGCGGGAAGCGCCACAGCTTCTCACCGACTTCGCCGCCCGCCTTGATCAGCTGATCAGCCAGCGCGTCGTCATTGGCGAAGATGCCGCCATGTTCCTTGCCCAGCGAAATGATCATCGCGCCGGTCAGCGTCGCGAGGTCGACGATGGTCTTCGGCTTGAAGCGCGACTGCGTCCAGGTGATCACATCGGCGAGGACCAGGCGGCCTTCGGCGTCGGTGTTGAGCACTTCGATCGTCTGCCCCGACATCGACGTGACAATATCGCCCGGACGCTGCGCATTGCCGTCCGGCATGTTCTCGACGAGGCCGACGACACCAACCACGTTGAGCTTCGCCTTACGCGTGGCGAGCGCGACCATCGCGCCGGTGACGGCACCCGCGCCGCCCATGTCCCACTTCATGTCCTCCATGCCCGGTCCGGGCTTGAGGCTGATACCGCCGGTGTCGAACGTGACGCCCTTGCCGACTAGCGCCAGCGGGGTTTCGTCCCCCTTGCCGCCCTTCCAGTGCATCGCCAGCACGCGCGAGGGGCGCGACGACCCCTGCCCGACGCCGAGCAACGAGCCCATGCCGAGCTTTTCCATTGCCGGCACATCGAGCACTTCGATGTGCACGCCGAGCGGCTCGAGCTTCGCCTTGGCGCGTTCGACAAAGGTTTCGGGGTACAGAATGTTCGCCGGCTCGGAGACCAGGTCTCGTGTGAATTCGGCGCCATCCGCGGCTGCCGACCCAGCGTCCCAGCCAGCCTTGTCACCAACGATGGTGACTTCCGTCAGGCTGATCTTCTGCTTGTCCTTGAGGCGCGTGCGATATGCGTCGTGACGCCACCCGCGCAGACGCGCCCCGACCGCGAAAGCCGCCGTCTGATCTGCACTCGCCCCCTGCAGATCAGCCGCAAACTTCGTTTCGCCCGACGTCAGCAGACGTGCGGTCACTGCTGCGCCAGCCTTTTCGAATCCTTCGGCCGAACCATCGCCCGTACCGACGATCAGCACGCGGCGCGCGGTGCCGCCCTGCGAATAAATCTGCTCGACGACCGAGCCCGTTTCGCCTTCGAAGCGTGCAAGGCGGACCGCTGCGGCGACGCCTTCGCTGTGATCGAGGTCGGCGGTGGCTTTTTCGACTCCGTCCTTACCGGTGGGAACGACGAGCGTGGTCCAATCGGCGGGCAAGCTGGCGGCAAAGCTGATCTTCATGGGGAGTGATGTCCGGTAAAACTGGGTGGATGAACTCCCCTAGGCCCGTCCCGCCCCCTCCCGCAACCGTTGCGCGATTCCCGAGGCTGCGATAGTCGCATGGCCTTCAAAGGGTTGGGCGTGCCGGTCAGAACAGTTCATCTGCTTGCTTCGGCGGCGCTTTTTTCGGCGGGTCAGGCGGTGGCGCAGGCTCCTGCGCCGTCAGCGCCTGCTGCCCCCGAACAAGCGGTCGATTTCTCCGCCGAGCAGCTCAATTACGACGACAACACCGACACGGTAACGGCGACTGGCGACGTGCGTATGACGCGCGAAGGCAATCGCGTGCGCGCCGACAGCATCAGCTGGAACCGCAAATCGGGCCAGGTCATCGCGTCCGGCAATGTCATCGTCGTCAATCCGGGCGGCGATGCGGCTTATGGCGACAAGGTGCAGCTCACCGACACACTGAAGGATGGTGTGGTCGATAACTTGCTGCTGGTGCTGGCGGAAGGCGGACGGCTGGCGGCAGACCGCGGCACGCGCGTGGACGGCATCTCGACGTTGGAGAACGCCGCATACACCCCCTGCCCGGTCACTGACGACAGCGGCTGTCCCAAGAACCCGAGTTGGTCGATCAGCGCCGTCAAGATCGTGCATGATCCGGTGGCGAAGAAGCTGACCTTCACGCACGCGCAGCCGCATATTCTGGGCATCGACCTGTTCACGCTGCCCAAGTTCACGATTCCGCTGGGTGGCCAAGGCGCAAGCGGGTTGCTGGCACCCGACATTCGCTATTCGCGGACCAACGGGCTGGAATATGCCCAGCCCTTCTATTTCCGCCTGTCGTCCAACCGCGACCTGACGCTGACGCCGCATTTCTACACCGAGATTCTGCCCGCTCTCGGCGGTCAGTATCGCGCGCTGACGGAGAATGGTGCCTACCAGATCGGTGGGTTCGCGACCTACAGTTCGCGTCTGCCCGCGGGTACGCTGACCGGTCCGCGCGACCGGGATTTCCGCGGCTATGTTGATGCCAGCGGCAGATTCCAGCTCGATCCGGCCTGGTCGATCACCGGATCGATCCGTCGCGTCACTGACCGCACCTTCCTGCGCCGCTACGACATTTCGAACGATGACCGGCTGCGTTCGGTCATTCGTGTCGAACGCGCAGCGACCGACAGCTTCCTGTCCATCGACAGCTGGTCGTTCCAGACGCTGCGCGCGGGCGAGGATCAGGGGCAAAGCCCGTGGGTGCTGCCCAATGTCGATTACCGCCTGCGCCTGCCCGACCTGATCGCCGGTGGACGTGTCAGCGCGCAGGTGAATGCCCTGTCCATTGCACGCAGCGACGGTCAGGACACGCAGCGCATGTTCGCCTCCGCCAGATGGGATCTGCGGCGGCTGACACCTTGGGGTCAGGAATTGCTACTGACCGCTTATGGCCGCGGCGATTTGTATCACAGCAAAGGCAATGCCCTGACCACAACCGCGCAATATCGCGGTGATCCGGGGTTTGAAGGCCGCGCGGTCGGCTCGATCGCGGCGGAGATGCGCTGGCCCTTGATCGGGCAATTTTTGTCGGGCGTTCAGCGCATCACGCCGCGCGTGCAACTCGTCGCGACGCCACATGTCCGCAATTTCGATATCCCCAATGAGGATGCCCGCTCGGTCGACCTCGAGGACAGCAACTTGTTCGCGCTCAACCGTTTCCCCGGTTACGACCGGTATGAGGATGGTGTGCGCCTCACCTATGGGCTCGACTGGGCCTATGACGCGCCGAACGTCGCGATTGCCGCCAATATCGGCCAGAGCTACCGCATCACCCGTCGCGGGACTGCATTTCCTGACGGCACCGGCCTGAACGGTCGCACTTCGGACATTGTCGGCCGCGCGAGCGTCAAATGGCGCGACTGGATTACGTTCACCGAGCGGTTCCGGTTGGACAAGGACAACCTCGCCGTTCGCCGCAACGAGGTCGATGCGACCATCGGCTCCAAAAGCACTTATGCGGTGATCGGCTATCTGCGCCTGAACCGCGACATTCCCTTCACGCTCGAGGATTTGCGCGACCGCGAAGAAATCCGCCTCGCGGGGCGTCTGGCGCTGACCAAATATATTTCGGTGTTCGGCTCGACGATCATCGATCTGACGGATCGCGCCGAAGATCCGACCTCGACGGTCGATGGCTACGAGCCCGTCCGTCACCGGCTGGGCATCGCCTACACTGATGATTGCATCGACCTGGGCTTCACCTGGCGGCGCGAATATCAGACTTCGGGTGACGCGCGCGCGGGCAACAGCTTCCTCGTCAGGCTGGCGTTCAAGGGCTTTGGCCGCTAATCCGCCATTCACGATGCCGCAGGCATTTTAAGTGCCGGGCAATTTCAAGGGTTTGAGAGCATCTTGACCAAGTTTCTTCGTGCGTTGCCGCTTATCGCCATCGCCTCCGCTGCATTTGCGCAGGATGCCGGCGAAGCGCCGAACAGCGCCGCCAACCTCGGTATTCCGGCCAATGTGCAGTTGCTCGGCAAGGTCGATCCGCATCTTCGCAAGGCGACTGCGATCGTCAACGGCGCGATTATCACGGGGACGGATGTCGATCAGCGTCTCGCGCTGATCGTGCTCGCAAACGGCGGTCAGGTGCCGGAGCAAGAAAAGGATCGCCTGCGGCTCCAGGTCCTGCGCAACCTGATCGACGAAAAGTTGCAGATTCAGGAAGCCAAGACGCACGATATCACCATCGATCGCGACGAGATCAATCGCAGCTACAATCAGGTTGCTCAGCGTTTCAAGCAGACGCCTGAAGGGCTTGCCGCCTATCTGCGGCAGGCCGGTTCGTCGGACCGTTCGATCAAGGGACAGATTGAAGGCGAGTTGGCGTGGAGCCGTGTGCTGCGCCGCCAAGTCGAACCGTTCGTCAATGTCAGCGAAGGCGAAGTGAAGTCGGTTCTCGATCGCCTGCAGGCGTCGAAGGGCTCGAAGGAATATCGCGTTAGCGAAATCTACCTTTCGGCGACGCCTGAAAACGCCGCGCAAGTATCCGACAACGCACGCAAGATCATCGACGCCGTGCGTGGCGGCGGCTCGTTCCCGGCTTATGCGCGCCAGTTCTCAGAAGCTTCGACAGCGTCGGTCGGTGGCGACCTTGGCTGGGTCCGTGCAGGCCAGCTGCCCGAAATCCTCGGCCAGCAGGTCGAGACCATGACCAACGGGCAGATCGCCGGGCCGATCGCCATTCCCGGCGGCTTCTCGATCCTCGTGCTGCAGGACAGCCGCCAGATCCTGACCGCCGATCCGCGGGACGCCGTCCTCAATCTGCGTCAGCTGTCGATCAAGTTCGAGCCGAACACCAAGGAAGCGGAAGCGTCCGCGCGTGCAGCCGCGCTGGCCAAGGCGACGCAGGAAATGGGCGGCTGCGGCAAGGCGCAGACGGTTGCATCGCAGCTTGGCGCCGAACTGATCGACAATGATCAGGTCAAGGTGCGCGATTTGCCCGCGCCGTTGCAGGATACGCTGCTCAAACTGTCGGTCGGCCAGGCCACCCCGCCCTTCGGCTCGATGACCGAGGGCGTGCGCGTCCTCGTGCTGTGCGGACGTGACGAGCCGCAGGAATCCGCCGGCCCGTCATTCGACCAGATCCAGTCGCAGATCGAGGAAGATCGCGTGAACCAGCGCGCCCAGCGCTACCTGCGCGATCTTCGCCGTGACGCGATTGTCGAGTATCGCTGAGGCATGACGCAATCCCAGACCCCGCTGGTTGTTGCCATAGGTGACCCGGCGGGGATCGGTCCCGAAATCGTCGCCAAGGCGTGGAGCGCGCGCGCAACCTCGCGCCTCGATCCGTTCTTCGCTGTCGGCGACCCGCGCACGATTGAGAGCGTGTGGCGCGGGCCGATGCAGCGCATCAAAGATCCACGTGACGCGCTGCAGGTATTCCCAGAGGCGCTGCCGATCTTTGCTGTCGAAGAGGCGCGACCCGACACTCCGGGGCGCCCGACTTATGAAGGCGCGCGCTGCGCCCTGCAGAGTTTGGAATTGGCCACAGGCTTGACCATGGCGGGCGCTGCGCGGGCGCTGGTGACGGGACCGGTTTGCAAGTCACAGCTTTATGCGATCGGTTTCAACCACCCCGGCCAGACCGAGTTCGTCGCCGAACGCTGCGGCGTGGCGCATGACAATGCGGTGATGATGCTCGCTGGACCTTCGCTGCGCGTGGTTCCCGTGACGACGCACATGCCGCTGGCCGACGTGTCGCGTGTCCTCAGCGTCGACATGATCGTGGCCAAGGGCCGTGCAACCGCGCGTGGGCTTCAGCGCAATTTCGGGATCGCCAACCCGCGCCTCGCTTTTGCCGGGTTCAACCCGCACGCGGGCGAAGACGGTGCGATCGGCCGCGAAGAAATCGACCTCATCCAACCGGCCATTGCCATCCTGCAGGCCGAAGGGATCGAGGCGACCGGCCCGTTCGCCGCGGATACGATGTTCCACGCCCGCGCGCGCAGCCAGTACGATGCAGCGATCTGCTGCTATCACGATCAGGCTCTGATCCCGCTTAAGACACTGTGCTTCGACGAAGGCGTCAACCTGACGCTCGGCCTGCCGATCGTCCGCACCTCGCCCGATCACGGGACGGCCTTCGATATTGCCGGCACCGGCGCCGCCAATCCCGGTGCTATGATCGCGGCGATCAAGATGGCCGCCGAAGCGACGCGTCAGCGCGCCGCGCACGCCCACGAGGCGGCTTGAGCGGGGATCGCCCGCCGCTGCGTGAGGTCATCGCCCGCCATGGGCTCAATGCCTCCAAAGCGCTCGGCCAGAATTTCCTGCTCGACAGCCAGTTGCTCGCACGGATCGCCGCCATCCCGGGCGATTTGCACGGAGGCGCAGTTTATGAGGTTGGCCCCGGCCCCGGCGGATTGACCCGTGCGCTGATCGATGCGGGCGCGAACGTGACCGTGGTTGAGCGTGATCGACGGTGTTTGCCAGCACTGGCCGAGTTAGGCGACGAAAAGCTCAAGGTTATCGAGGGCGATGCACTGGCCATCCCCCTGCCCGACGTCCTGCCGCCGGGCGGGCACATCGTGTCGAACCTGCCATATAATGTCGGCACCGCGCTGCTCGTCCAATGGCTGTCGGGCGAAGATTGGCCGCCGCGCTGGGCCTCATTGACGCTCATGTTTCAGCAGGAAGTTGCCGAACGGATTGTCGCGGCGCCGAACAGTGACGCTTATGGCCGGTTGGCGGTGCTCGCGGGATGGCGGTCTGAGGCGCGGATCGCGATGAAGGTGCATCGCTCAGCCTTCACGCCGCCACCCAAGGTGATGTCGGCGGTGGTGCATATCGTGCCAGCTGCTCAGCCCGAGGGCGTGCGTTTCGCCGATCTCGAAGCGCTGACTGCCGCGGCATTCGGCCAGCGGCGCAAGATGCTCCGGCAATCACTTAAGGGGTTACCCGGCGCGCTCGAAGCCCTCGAAAGTACGGGCATCGATTCCGCGCGCCGCGCCGAAACACTATCCATCGAGGAATTTGTCGCAGTCGCGCGCGCAATGCGGCGCTGATTACTGCTTGGCTGCCGTTTGCGCCTCGCCCGCCCGGGTCACCGCGCCCGCCAGCGCAATCTGCTCAGGACAATTGCCCCGGCAAAGCTTGGCAAGCTTGGCGAGATTTTCCTGCGCCTTGGCGACAGCGCCCTTGTCGATCAGCGCTTCGCCCTGCCCCGCCAGCGCGACGCGGTCATTAGGATCGAGCGCCAACGCCTGACGATACAGGCGGATCGACTTGCCCGGCAGCCCCTGCTTCCGCGCCACGTCGGCCAGGGCAAGATAGGCGGCGCGGCTGCGCGGATCGGCGGCGAGTGCGCTTTCGAGCAGGTCGGTCGCAGTTTCGTAATTACCCGCCGCGGCGGCGGCCTGACCCTGAACGAGAAGCGGCGAGGCTGGCGTGCCGGGTGCACGAACGGGCGCGGGCGCGGGCGCGGCCGAAACCAGCATCAGGGCACCGAGGGCGAAAACCAGCCGCATCATAATCTCCTCTTATATGACAACGGCTAACATGGCTTTACGAGCCGCGCGACGAAAAATCCGTCAGTCCCGTCCTGTTTTGGGGTGAGCCGAACACCGGGGCCCGTTGGCGTACCGAAACTCAGCTGTTCGCTGGTCCAACCTGGATTGTCTTGCAGAAAGGCGGCGGCCTGGGCGGGGCCTTCTTCGTCGAGGAGGGAACAGACGGCATAGACGAGCGCGCCACCGGGTTTAACGAGGGGGGCCGCGAGCGAGAGGACGTGCCGCTGAAGCGCCACGTAGTTTGCGACGCGATCGGGCGTGAGGCGCCAGCGAGCTTCGGGGTTGCGGCGGAGCGTGCCGGTTCCCGAGCATGGGGCATCGACTAATACGACGTCCGACTTGTTTTGTAAATCAGTTAGTTGCGATGCTTCTTTGCCACCATCCAGCAGGCGAATTTCGACATCGGCACCGGCGCGTTGAGCGCGCGGTTCAAGGCGGCGAAGGCGGTCGCGGATGGTGTCGCAAGCGATCAGACGACCACCATTCTGCATTGCCGCAGCAAGCGCGAGGGTCTTGCCCCCTGCCCCCGCGCAGAGATCGACCACAGTCATGCCCGATGCTGCTTCGCAGGCATCGACAATCAACTGGCTGCCAAAATCCTGCACCTCGACCAGGCCGTTGCGATAGGCGTCGGTGGCTTCGACGTTGACGGGATCGGCGAGGCGTAAGCCATCGACGCCGATGGGGATCGCGCCGGGAAACAGCGGCAAAACGCTGTCTCGATCGGCCTTTAGACGGTTCACGCGTAGATCAAGCGGCGCGCGGTCCAACAGGCCTTCAGCCAGGCGATCCGCCAGCCAATCGGGCATCGCGCCGCCGGTCGCGCGCGGTTCGCCCGCCTGTACCGGCGCGGGTCCGTAAGGCGAGCCATCGAACGTCGCTGCAAAAGCTGCATCTTCGTCGGCCAATGTCACCTGCGCCGCTCGCCCGTTAGCTGGCGCGTTTCCGAAGCGCCGGATGGCTCGATAAACCAGTTCACGCACCGCTCTGCGGTCCTTCGACCCCGCATAGCGGCGCGTTTTGAACCAGTTGGCGATGACGGTGTCCGCACTTCCCTGTGCAGCGAGGATGGCGTCTATCAGCTCGATCGCCGCCTGGGTGCGCGCGGCAGGCGTCATGCGGAAGCGCGCTGGCGGATCATGTGCAAGCCGAGCAGAAACCACCCAGCACCCGTGACAAGACTGGCGAGAATGCCGCCATAAACGCCCATACTTTTGGTCACGAAAGCGAGCGGAATGCCGATGATGATCAGGATTGCGGCGATCCGCGTGCTGCGTTCCGTCAGCAGCGAGACCGCCAATAGCAGCCAGCCTATGACGAATGTGCCGATGGCGATCAGCGCGCCAAGGGGCAGCGGCCGATGCGGATCGGCCATCGCCGCATCAAGCATCGCAGGTGCGTACAGCGCATAATCGTGGACGGTGAACGCCTGACTATATTCGACCGAAAACAGCATGACCTGCCCTGTCAGAGCGACGATGAGGGCGAGCGTCGCAAAGGTGCCCGCACGCCCGAGGCGGCTCAGGTGAAGCCCGATCATGCCGAAGACCAGCAGCAACGCGACCGCCGCGGCGATGCATTGACGCAGGAAATAGGTATGTGACGCGGCGATGACGGCAAAGCTGCCTTCGGGCAGATGCGGCGACACAAACACATTCAGCGCCAGTGTCGTGATCGCGGCGATGCAGAAGGCCATGCCGCACCCGCGGACGAACGCGTTCATCATCGCCTCCCTTGCGTCACTGGGTTGGATAATTCGGCGCCTCGCGCGTGATGCTGACGTCGTGGACATGGCTTTCGCGCAGACCGGCATTGGTGATGCGCACGAAATTGCCGCGTTCCTTGAGGTCCGCGATGGTGCGCGAGCCGGTATAGCCCATTGCCGCCTTCACGCCGCCAACGAGCTGATGGATCACGTCCTTGGCATGGCCCTTATACGCAACCTGGCCTTCAATGCCTTCGGGGACGAGCTTGAGCTGATCCTTGATTTCGCCCTGGAAATAGCGGTCGGCGGAGCCGCGCCCCATCGCGCCGACACTTCCCATCCCGCGATAGGATTTGTATGCACGTCCTTGATAAAGGAAGGTTTCTCCGGGCGCCTCTTCGGTCCCGGCGAGCAGCGAGCCGACCATCACCGCGCCCGCGCCACCGGCCAGCGCCTTGGCGATATCGCCCGAGGTGCGCAGACCGCCATCGGCGATGACCTGCACATCGGACTTGGCGGCTTCTTCGGCCGATTCCATGACGGCGGTGAGCTGAGGCACGCCGACGCCCGCGACGATGCGCGTGGTGCAGATCGAGCCCGGCCCGATGCCGACCTTAATCGCGTCCGCCCCTGCATCGATCAGCGCGCGGGTCGCTTCGGCGGTGGCGACGTTGCCGGCCATGATCTGGACTTCGTTGGAGATCTTGCGTGCGCGGGCAACGGCTTCGGCGACCATTTTCGAATGGCCGTGCGCAGTGTCGATAACGATCAGGTCACAGCCCGCGTCGATCAGCGCTTCGGTCCGTTCGAACCCGCCATCGCCGGTGGTGGTGGCGGCGGCAACGCGCAGGCGGCCGCTGTCATCCTTGGTGGCGTCCGGATAGGCCACAGCCTTTTCAATGTCCTTGACCGTGACGAGGCCGGTGCAGCGGTAATCGGCATCGACGACGAGCAGCTTTTCGATGCGGCGCTGGTGCAGCAAGCGCTGCGCCTCCTGCCGGCTGACACCTTCCTTGACCGTGGCGAGGTTCTCGCTGGTCATCAGCTCGCTGACCGGCTGGCCGGGATTTTCCGCAAAGCGCACGTCGCGGTTGGTCAGGATGCCGACGAGCTTGCCCGATGCCTCGACCACCGGAATGCCCGAGATATGGTGCGCGGCCATCAAGGCGCGCGCCTCGGCCAGCGTCTGGTGCGGCTGGATGGTGATCGGGTTGACGACCATGCCACTCTCGAAGCGTTTGACCTGGCGCACCGCGTCCGCCTGTTCCTTCACCGTCAGATTGCGGTGGAGCACACCGAGCCCGCCGAGCTGGGCCATGACAATCGCCATGCGCGCTTCGGTGACGGTGTCCATCGCCGCCGAGAGGATCGGGATGTTGAGATCGATGTTGCGCGTCAGCCGCGTGCGCGTGTCGGCCTGGCCGGGCAGCACTTCGCTGGCACCGGGGCGGAGAAGAACGTCGTCGAAGGTGAGCCCAAGGGGGATGTCGGCAACGCGAGTCATGTCCCGCCGTAGCGAAGGTCGGCGGCGGTGGCCAGATGGTCACAGAATCGTAACAGCCTTCGTCATTCCCGCGCAGGCGGGAATCCATAAGCTCAATCATCCGGCCTATGGATCCCCGCCTGCGCGGGGATGACGAGGATTGGCAGGAGGAGTGCGCCGCGCCATGCTCGCGACATGACACTCAACCGCCGCGAGATGATCGCCGCCGCCGGGGCCGCCACCGCGCTTGCCCCCATCCCCGCCTTTGCCCAGGCGGCGAACCCGCTCGATGCGATCACCGAAGGTTGGCTCAATCGCAATCCGACAAATGCTACGGGCCTCGGCATTGATAAGGGTGCGCGAGCGCCGCTGCGTTCGCGACTGGATGACACGTCGCCGGCGGCACGGGCGGACGACATCGCCTTCCTGCGCGACAGTTTGAAGCGGCTGAACGGCGTCACTGGCACCGATGCTGAAGTGACCCGCTTTGCCTTTACCACCGGTCTTGAGGGGCTGCAGATGCCGTTCGGCAAGGTTTCGACCGGCGGCTGGCAGAACAGCCCTTATGCCGTGATCCAGAACGTCGGATCGTACATCGACATTCCGCGGTTTCTCGACTCTGACCATGTCGTGACGACGCCAGAGGACGCCGCGACATGGCTGACGCGTTTTGCGACTTGGCCAAAGGTGCTCGATGGCGAAACCGAGCAGTTGAAGATCGCGCGCGGCAAAGGCGTCGTGGCGCCCGATTTCCTGCTCGACAAGGCGCTAAAGCAACTCGGCGATGTGACGGCGTCGGCGCATTCGGGCGCGATCATGGCGAACTATGCCGCCAAGACGTCAGCCATGCCCGGCGGCTGGGGGGACAAGGCCAAGGCGGTGGCTGCAGGTGACGTCGCTGCGGCGCTCGAGCGGCAACTGGCCGAACTTCGCATGCACCGTGCCGCCGCAAAGTCTGATGCGGGCGCGTGGCATTTGCCCGGTGGTGATCGCTACTACGCCTGGGCGCTCAAGGCTTCGACCACAACCAGCCAGTCGCCCGACGAAATCCACCGCACCGGTCTTGCGCAGGTCGAGGAACTCCATGCCCAGATGGACGCGATCCTGCAGCCTTTGGGCTATACGCAGGGCTCGGTCGGGCAGCGCATGGTCGCTTTGGCCAAGGATCCCAAAGTTCGCTTCGCTGATGGCGATGAAGGCCGCGCACAGATCATGGCGTTCATTCAAGACCAGTTGCGGCTGATCCGTGCGGCGATGCCTCGGGCATTCTCGCCGCTGGTGCGTGGCAATGTCGAGGTGCGGCGCTTGCCGCTCGCCGAGGAACCGGGTGCGGCAGGCGCATATGGCGGCGCCGGATCGATCGACGGAAGCATTCCGGGGCGGTTCTGGATCAACCTGGGCGTCGTCTCGCGGCACAATCGCGCCAACCTTCCCACGCTGACACATCACGAGGCGATTCCGGGCCATGTCTGGCAGGGCGAATATGCGCAGCAGGGCAGCTTGATCCGCGCCATGCTCAGCTTCAACGCCTATAATGAAGGCTGGGGGCTGTATGCGGAACAGCTCGCCGACGAACTCGGCCTGTACGATGATGATCCGTACGGGCGCCTCGGCTATCTCCAGTCGATGGCCTTCCGCGCCGCGCGGCTGGTCGCCGATACCGGCTTACATGCCAAGCGCTGGAGCCGTGCGCAGACGGTGCAATGGTTCGCGGAGGCGAATGGCCAGGACCCCGACGAGGTAGTCAGCGAGGTCGAGCGCTATTGCTCCTGGCCCGGCCAGGCTTGCGGCTACAAGGTTGGCCATAACGAGATTAATCGTCTGCGGAGCGACGCCAAAGCGAAGATGGGTGGCAAATTTGACGTGCGGACCTTCAACACCGCGGTGGTCAAGGGCGGCAATGTACCGCTGCCGGTGCTGGGGCATATCGTCGAGCAATACACGGCGGCTTAGCACCTCTTCCCTCGTCCACACTCAAGGAGCATAGTCGGCGCCTGATTGGGGAGGCGTGCGGATGCCCATTTTGGCTTTGGCGATCGCATTTGTGGCGATCGTGTATGTCGTGCTGGCGGTGAAGATGGTGCCGCAGGGCTATCGCTACACGATCGAACGGTTCGGTAAGTTCGTGAATGTTGCACAGCCCGGGCTGACGGTGATTGTGCCGCTGTTCGATCGCGTTGGCCGCAAGATCAACATGATGGAACAGGTTCTTGACATCCCTGGTCAAGAGATCATCACCAAGGACAATGCGATGGTCGCGGTGGACGGCGTCGTGTTCTTCCAGGTGCTGGACGCGGCGAAGGCGGCGTATGAGGTGAGCAACCTCTACCTCGCCATCATGCAGCTCGCGACGACCAATTTGCGCACCGTGATGGGGTCGATGGACCTCGACGAGACACTGTCGAAGCGCGACGAGATCAACACGCGACTGCTGATGGTGGTCGATCACGCGACGGAGAGCTGGGGCGTGAAGATCACACGCGTCGAGCTGAAAGACATCCGCCCGCCCGCCGACATCGTCAACGCGATGACGCGGCAGATGAAGGCAGAACGCGAAAAACGCGCCTCGATCCTCGAAAGCGAAGGCGCGCGACAGAACGACATCAACCGCGCCGAGGGGCAAAAGCAGGCGCAGATCCTCGAAGCCGAAGGCCGCAAGGAAGCCGCCTTCCGCGACGCCGAAGCACGCGAGCGGTCGGCTCAAGCTGAAGCAGCGGCGACCAAGATGGTCAGCGATGCAGTCGAAGCGGGCAGCGCGCAGGCGCTCAATTATTTCATCGCGCAGAAATATGTGGAAGCGGTGACGCAGTTCGCGGTCTCGCCCAACGCCAAGACGATCCTGTTCCCGGTCGAGGCGACTCAGCTGATCGGCACGCTGGGCGGGATTGGCGAGTTGGCGCGTGAGGCCTTGGGGAAAGGCGATACGCCGCCGCCCCCGCCCGCCCGTGCGTCGGTCCCGAGGGCGGGCGCGTGAACAGCATGAACGCGATGATCGCCGCGTCGGGCATTGCGCCCGCCTGGTGGTGGCTGATCGCCGCAGCATTGCTGGCGGGTGCGGAAATCATCGCGCCGGGGTTTTTCCTGATCTGGCTGGGCGCTGCAGCGTTCATCACCGGGATCGCGACGCTGTTGTTGCCCTTGCCCGATGCAGCGCAGTTTTTGATCTTCGCGGTGGCGGCGGTGGCGCTCGTGCTGACCGGGCGGCGCTGGTTCCGCTACACCGATGTTGCCAGCAGCGATCCGTTGCTCAACGACCGCACTGCGCGATTGATCGGCCAGGTTGTCGTGGTGGTTGACCCGATCGACGAGACCGGCGGCCGGGTGAAGGTTGGTGACAGTGTCTGGTCCGCGCGCGGCGTCCATGCTGCCGTTGGCGAGCGGGTCCGCGTCAGCGGTGCGGATGGGAATGTCCTGACGGTCGAAGCGGCCTAGCCGCCTCGACCGCCATCAGGACGGGCAGCCCTACAGCCGCCCGTGGCAGTGCTTGTACTTGCTCCCCGACCCGCACGGGCACGGCGCGTTGCGTGAGACGACGCCTTCCCATGCCGCCGGATCCTGCCCGATATCCTCGGCGCTCGGCTGGACCATCTGCATCGGCGGGATGCGGGTGGTGATCAGGCCGCCGGTGCCGATGCCGCGCGCATCATCCTCACCGGTCAGCGGATCGGTGTGGCTCAGCATGAAGTCGGGCATTTTGGGCAGTTCGGCGGGCTGGTTGGGCATCATGAACTGCGCGTTGGCCAGCGTGCGCGTGACGTCTTCGCGGATGCTGTCGAGCATGCGCTGGAACAGCGCGAAGGCTTCCTGCTTATACTCGTTGATCGGCGTCTTCTGCGCATAGGCGCGAAGATGGATGACCTGGCGCAGCGCATCGAGCGTCGACAGATGCTCCTTCCAGTGATGGTCGAGGTTCTGCAACAGCACCGACTTTTCGACCTGCGGCCAGATTTCCGGATCGAGCGTCGCGACCTTGTCTTCGATCAGCTTGTCGGCAAGCGCCTGAAGCCGTTCGTCGACCAGTTCGGGGTCGACGCCCTCCTCAGCGGCCCAGGCTGCGACCGGCGCGTCAACGCCCAGCACGTCCTTCGAGCGTTCGGCCAGACCGGCAACGTCCCAGGTTTCGGGATAGGAGTTGGGCGGGCAGGCATCGCCGACGAGCGCGTTGACGGTTTCGGCGCGCATGTCCTGCACGACTTCATCGACCGTTTCCGAATCCATGATGTCGCCGCGCTGTTCGTAGATCACCTTCCGCTGGTCGTTCATCACGTCGTCGTACTCGACGACCTGTTTGCGCACGTCGTAGTTGCGCGCTTCGACCTTCTTCTGCGCGGTCTCGATCGCCTTTGACAGCCACTTCGAACCGATCGCTTCGCCATCGGCCAGATTGCTGTTCATCATACGCGAGAACATCGTGTCCGGGCCGAAGATGCGCAGCAGATCGTCGTCGAGCGACAGATAGAATTTGCTGAGCCCCGGATCGCCCTGACGCCCCGAACGGCCGCGCAGCTGGTTATCGATGCGGCGGCTTTCGTGGCGTTCGGTGCCGAGCACGAACAGGCCGCCCGCGGCGAGCACCTGCTGCTTTTCAGCGGCGATTTCGGCACGGATCGCGGCTTCGGCTTCGTCGCGCTGCGGCCCCGCCGGCATGTCCTTCAGCTCATCCGCGATGCGGAAATCGGCATTGCCGCCAAGCTGAATGTCGGTGCCGCGGCCGGCCATGTTGGTCGACACGGTGACGGCGCCGAGGCGGCCCGCCTGGGCCACGATATGCGCTTCGTCTTCGTGGAAACGTGCGTTGAGCACGCTGTGTTCGACGCCTTCGGCCTTGAGGAATTCGGACAGAAGCTCGGACTTTTCGATGCTGACGGTGCCGACGAGAACCGGCTGACCGGCGAGCGACTTTTCGCGGATCGACTTGGCGATCGCGCCGAATTTATCCTGCGTGTTCTTGTAGAACTCGTCTTCCTCGTCGACGCGCTGGACGGGGACGTTGGTCGGGATCGTCACCACGTTCATCTTGTAGATGTCGTGGAATTCGGCCGCTTCGGTCGCCGCCGTACCGGTCATGCCGCCGAGCTTCGGATACATGCGGAAGTAGTTCTGGAAGGTGATCGAGGCGAGCGTCTGGTTCTCCGGCTCGATGTCCACGCCTTCCTTGGCCTCGACCGCCTGGTGCAGGCCGTCCGACCAGCGGCGCCCGTCCATCATGCGGCCAGTAAACTCATCGATGATGATGACCTTGCCTTCCTTCACGATGTAGTCGGTGTCCCGCTTGAACATCGCGTTGGCGCGCAACGCCTGGTTGGTGTGATGCACCACCTGGGTGTTTTCGAAATCGTAGAGATTGGCGCCTTCGAGCAGGCCCGCGGCTTCGAGCAGGCGCTCGACCTTTTCGGTGCCGTCCTCGGTGAGGATAATCGACTTCTGCTTTTCGTCCTTTTCGTAATCCTCGGGGACGAGCTGCTTCACGATCTTGTCGACCTGCATGTACAGCTCGGACTTGTCGTCGGTCGGGCCCGAGATGATCAGCGGGGTGCGCGCTTCGTCGATCAAGATCGAGTCGACTTCGTCGACGATCGCGAACGAGAAGGGCTTTTGCACCATCTGCTGGCGCTCGTACTTCATGTTGTCGCGCAGGTAATCGAAACCGAATTCGTTGTTGGTGCCGTACGTGATGTCGGCGGCGTAAGCGGCGCGGCGCTCGCCGTCGCTCAGGTTCGGGACGATGATGCCGACGGTCAGGCCAAGGAATTTATAGACCTGGCCCATCCAGTTGGCGTCGCGCGTGGCGAGGTAATCGTTGACGGTGACGACGTGAACGCCGCCGCCATCGAGCGCGTTCAGGTAACAGGCGAGCGTCGCCATCAGCGTCTTGCCTTCGCCGGTGCGCATTTCGGCGATTTCACCGCGATGAAGGACGATGCCGCCGATCAGCTGCACATCATAATGCCGCTGGCCGAGCACGCGCTTCGAGGCTTCGCGGACGGTAGCGAAGGCTTCGGGGAGCAGCTGATCGAGCGTTTCGCCCTCATCGAGGCGCGCGCGGAACTTGACCGTCTGCTGCGCCAGCTCCTCATCGGTCAGCGCGGCGATATTGTTTTCGAAGCTATTGATCTTGTTGACCAGACCGCCGAGCGATTTGACATAACGATCGTTCGAAGAGCCGAAAATGGCCTTGGCAATGGTGCCGAGCATGGATGTGTCCCTGAAAATACGAGTGAGCACGCCTGTGGCGCGCGAAATTATTGGCTGAAGTCGGTGGCGCGCCGAAACGCACTCACTGGCGCTAGATCAGCAGACGGTCGGCGTAGAGCGGACGGGCCGTTGTGGCGGGCGCGGCCAGCGCGAAGTGCGCGGCGGGTGTCGCCTCATTGGCCGGGCGCGCGGTCGTGGCGGCTTCGGTTGCCTCGGCAACGCGCAGCACCTGCCCTGCCTCCACCGGACGCGCCGCCGCCGCCGGCGTGTAACCGGCAATGGCGCTAAGCAGCGCGCTGAGGAGGAGGATCAACCGCATGTCGGTGCGCACATAGGTATCAAATGCTTTCGCGTCCATGAGTCGAAACGCATGGACTTGTTAACCATGCCGCCGTAACGAAGGGGCATGAACCGCGTTCCTTCGCGCCTGCTTCGACTTACGCGCCCTTAGGCGCGAACTGTTTGGCGTGCGCGGCACGCCTCGCCGCCTAAGGGCCCTGACCGACCCGAACGTAAAGTTAGAGCGACGAGACGAACCATGCTGCGCGACCCATCCGTAAAATACCGCCCTTTCCCCCAGATCGACCTGCCCGACCGGCAATGGCCATCGCGAACGATCACCAAGGCGCCCCGCTGGCTGTCGACCGACATGCGCGACGGCAATCAGGCGCTGATCGATCCGATGGACGGGGAGAAGAAGGCGCGCTTTTTCGACCTGCTGGTGCGGCTGGGGCTGAAGGAGATTGAGGTCGGCTTTCCCAGCGCGGGCGCGACCGAATTCGATTTTATCCAGGGTTTGGTGCGCGAGGATCGCATCCCCGACGATGTCGTGGTGCAGGTGCTGACGCAATCGCGCCAAGACCTGATCGAGACGAGTTTTGCCAGCCTCGCGGGTGCGCGGACGGCGATCGTCCACCTCTACAATGCGGTCAGCCCGGCGTGGCGGCGGATCGTGTTCGGGATGGAGCGCAGCGAGATCAAGCAGATCGCCATCGACGGCGCGAAAGTGCTGCGCGATCAGGCGGCGAAATATCCGGACACGGATTGGCGCTTCGAATATTCGCCGGAGACGTTTTCGACAGCGGAACTCGATTTCTCGGTCGAGGTGTGCGCCGCGGTGATGGACGTGCTCCAGCCGACCACCGACAAGCCGATCATCCTCAATCTGCCCGCGACGGTCGAGGCGGCGACGCCCAACATCTATGCCGACCAGATCGAATGGTTCGGGCGTAACATTCCCAATCGCGACCGGGTGGTGATTTCACTGCACACGCATAATGACCGTGGCACGGGCGTCGCGGCGACCGAATTGGGGCTGCTGGCGGGGGCGGACCGCGTCGAGGGCTGCCTGCTCGGCAATGGCGAGCGCACCGGCAATGTCGATTTGGTCACCGTCGCGATGAACATGTATTCGCAGGGCGTTTCACCAGGCATCGATTTTTCAGACATCGACGAGGTGGTCAACACCGTCGAATATTGCACCGGCATCAAGACGCATCCGCGCAGCCCCTATGCCGGCGATCTGGTATTCACCGCCTTTTCGGGCAGCCATCAGGACGCGATCAAAAAAGGCTTTGCCGCGCAGGCCGCACGCAACGACGAATTTTGGGATGTGCCTTATCTGCCGATCGATCCGGCGGATCTGGGGCGGAGTTACGAGGCGGTGATCCGCGTCAATTCCCAATCCGGCAAGGGTGGCGTCGCTTGGGTGCTCGAGCAAGACAAGGGCCTCAAACTGCCCAAGCGGCTGCAGGCCGATTTCTCGCGGCATGTGCAGCGGCTGGCTGACGAGAGCAGCCGCGAACTGGGCGCGGCGGACATTTGGGGGGCGTTCGAGGCGGCGTATCTGACGCCGGGACCGCTCAAGCTGGTCGATTATACAGAAACGCGCGGCAGCGATGGCGATCGCATCTTTGCCGGGACGCTGAGCGATGGCGACCGGCAGATCAGTCTGACCGGTCGTGGCAATGGCTTGATCTCGTCCATCGTCGCGGCGTTGGGCGAGACGGGCGCCAAGCTCGAGATTGCCGATTATAACGAGCATGCGCTGGGCCGTGGCACCGATGTGCAGGCGGCCGCCTATGTCGAAGCGCGGACCTCCGACGGGCGGACGGTGTTCGGTGTGGGGATCGACGCCGACGTCGCGACCGCCAGCGTCCGCGCGGTGATCGGCGCCGCCAACGCCGTGCTCAACCCCTGAACTTGCAGCTGGCGAGCGGCTCCCACGGCCCGCCGCGATACCAGTGCGCAGCGAGGCCGGTGATGGCGAGCGGGCGCGGGGTGAAGTCGCTTTCGAGTTGGTGGAGCAAGGCGCGCGCGGTTTCGGGCGCGACCTTGTTCTGGATCGTGATGTGCGGGCGCCATGATGCGGCGTCCTGCGGGGTGAGCAAATTAGCGAAGCGCTCGGCGAGGCGGGCGCGGATGTCCGCCAGCCCATCGCTTTCGACGCGATAGGCGACGCCGCGGCCGAGATTGATCAACCCGGTTAGCCGCGCGGGTGGGGCCTTTGTCCGCGCTTCGTCCTTCAGGGCATCAAGCAATTCGCGTTCGACCGATGGCGGCAGATGATGAAACATCGTCAGATGCGCGCGTAAATGATTGCGCTCAGGTGGAAAATACGTCCGCCGCTGGGCGTCGAGCCAGGCGAAATCGGCATCGCCGAGGAGCGCGGTAACGATGATCGGTGCGGCAATCATGTCACAGCGGTGACATAACAGGCTTCACGGCTCAACGCGGCCATGCAACATCTCGGCCATTCATGCGTCTGTGGCGACAAGACTGAACAAAACAGGGGAACATCATGCTCAACTCGACCCGCGTCCTGCTCGGCCTCGCGCTACTCTCGACCGCCTCCGTGGCCATGGCCGATGATGGCAGCAGCGAGCCGTGGCGCTACCGCGTTTCGCTCGGGCCGGCGGTGGTCCCGAAATTCCCGGGTTCGGACGGCCACACGCTGGGCGTGACCGGTGGCATCGCCCGCGCGCGCGGCGACAAGCCGTTCAATTTCGGCGCGCCCGATGACAGTTTGAGCTTCAACATCCTCAACAGCGATACCTTCGCGATTGGCCCGGCCGGGAACATCCAGGGCAAGCGTAAGGTGAAGGACACGGCGGGCCTGCTGCCCGAAGTGAAGTTCAGCGTTGAGCTGGGCGGGTTCGTGCAGGTCACCCCGTCCGAGCACTTCCGTATCCGCCTCGAAGGACGTCAAGGCGTCAGCGGGCACAAGGCGTTCGTTGCCGATCTCGGCGCCGACTATATCGCGCGTGACGGCGACAAGTGGCTGTTCTCGATCGGCCCGCGCGTGAGTTATGCCAGCGGCAAATATCAGCGCGCCTATTTCGGCGTGCCGGTCGCGGTGGGCACCCTCCCCGCTTACCGCCCCGGCAGCGGCATCCAGTCCTATGGCGGCACGACCAGCGTGCGCTTCGAACTGGGCGGCGGCGTCGGCATCTTCGGCTATGGCAAATATGACCGGCTGGTCAGCGACGCCGGCCGCTCGCCCTATGTCCGCCAGTTCGGCGACCGCAACCAGTGGTCGGGCGGTGCAGGCCTGTCCTTCACCTTTGGCGGCCACCGCAGCTAAGGCGCTATTTCCGCCCGAACAGCTTTTCGATGTCACCATGCGCCAGCTTCACCCAGGTGGGGCGACCATGGTTGCATTGGCCCGAATTGGGCGTGACCTCCATTTCGCGCAGCAGCGCGTCCATTTCGGCGAGCGACAATACGCGCCCGGCGCGGACGCTGTGATGGCAGGCAAAGGTTCCCGCGACGTGATCGAGCCGTTCGGCGAGCGATAGGGCTTGCCCATGGCTGGCGAGTTCGTCGGCCAGATCGAGGATCAGCGGGCCGACCGCCGCGCCGCCGAGAGCTGCTGGCAGGCTGCGGACGAGCACCGCGCCAGGGCCGAAGCGTTCGATCTCGAGGCCGAGTTCGGCGAGATCTGACGCGGCGTCTTCGAGGCGGTCACACGCTGCTTCGTCGAGTTCGACGACTTCGGGCATCAGCAGCGGCTGGCTTGCCACTTCGCCATCGGCGCGGGCGGCGCGCATGCGTTCGAGGACAAGGCGTTCGTGCGCCGCGTGTTGATCGACGAGGATCAGGCCGTCGGCGGATTCTGCGACGATGTAGGTCGCGGCGATTTGCGCGCGGGCTCGGCCGAGAGGGTGGTTTGGTTGGAAGGTGGGTTCGGTCGGGGCAGCGCGGAAAGCGACGGTCGCATCGCTAAGCCCCTCCCATTCATGGGAGGGGGTCGACTCGGCGAAGCCGAGCGTGGGGTGGGCGGTGGCAACGTTCGGTACAGCCGGGCGCGTGGAAAGTCCCCATCCCAACCCCTCCCCTGAAGGGAAGGGGCTAGAAGACCACCCCCGCATCGCCGCGTCGCTGGGCAGCGGCGCGCGCTGGATACCCGCGCTATCCAATGCCCGTTGCAGGCCGCCAACGATCAGCGCGCGGACATTGACGGCGTCGCGAAAGCGGACTTCGGTTTTGGCGGGGTGGACGTTCACATCGACCTCGCCCGGAGGCACGTCGATGAACAGCGCCACGACGGCGTGACGGTCCCGAGCGAGGCGATCCGAATAGGCGCCGCGGATCGCCCCGGCAAGCGTGCGGTCCTTCACGGGCCGTCCGTTGACGAAGAGATATTGGTGATCGGCGACGCCGCGGTTGTAGGTCGGCAGGCCGGCCACGCCGCTGAGTGTGACGCCGCCGCGTTCGTGCACGAGCGGCACACTGGCGTCGGCGAGCTGGCGGTCGATCAGCGCCGAAACGCGCGCGGCACGATCTTCCGCCTGCACTGCCAGCGCACGGCGGCCGTCATGGGTCACTTCGAACGCGACGTCGGGGCGGGCCATCGCGAGGCGGCGGAGCACATCCATGCAAGCGGCGAACTCACTGCGCGCGGTCCTCAGGAATTTGCGGCGCGCGGGGATCGCGGCGAACAACGCCTCGACGCGGACGCGTGTGCCCGGCGGCATGGCGATCGGGCCGTCCGCGATCACCTGACCGTTATCAACCGTGCGCGCCCAACCCTCGCCGTCCGCCGTCCGGCTTTCGATGGTCAGCCGCGCGACGCTGGCGATGGAAGGCAAGGCCTCGCCGCGAAAGCCCATCGTCGCAACATTCTCGATGGCGTCGTCGGGCAATTTCGACGTGGCGTGGCGTTCGAGCGCCAGGGCGATCTCGTCGCGCGCCATGCCGCAGCCATTGTCGGTGACCGTAATCCCGTCGATCCCGCCGCCCGCGAGATCGACCGAAATCCGCGTTCCCCCAGCGTCGAGGGCGTTTTCGACAAGCTCTTTAAGCGCCGATGCGGGGCGTTCGACCACCTCGCCGGCGGCGATGCGGTTGATCAGGTTCTGGGGGAGCCTTCGTATTGACACTTCCGCCTCCCTAGACCAAGCCGACGCCCACCGCGAGCCGCGCGAAATCCCTGCCCGGCCGCTCCGCGAAAAAGGCATTTCGGCTCTCCAAAATGGCAAATCCACTGTTCCGTTTTTTCAAATTCATGTCGAACGACATGGCGATCGACCTCGGCACCGCCAACACCGTCGTTTATGTGCGCGGGCGCGGCATCGTGCTCAATGAACCGTCGGTCGTGGCGATGGAGACCATTCGCGGTCACGAGCCGCGCGTGAAGGCGGTGGGTGACGACGCCAAGCTGATGATGGGCAAGACGCCGGAAAGCATCCAGGCCATCCGCCCGCTGCGCGATGGCGTGATTGCCGACATCGATGTCGCTGAAGACATGATCAAGCACTTCATCCGCAAAGTGCATGGCGGCAAGAAGCCGAGCCCGTTCCGCTCGCCCGAAATCGTCATCTGCGTGCCCAGCGGCTCGACCAAGGTTGAGCGCCGCGCGATCCGCGATGCGGCGTCGAACGCGGGTGCGAGCCAGGTGTGGCTGATCGAGGAACCGATGGCGGCGGCAATCGGCGCCGATATGCCGGTGACCGAGCCGATCGGTTCGATGGTCGTCGATATCGGCGGCGGCACGACCGAGGTTGCCGTCCTCTCGCTACGCGGCGTCGCCTATTCGACCAGCGTTCGCGTCGGCGGTGACAAGATGGACGAAGCGATCGTTTCTTACGTCCGCCGCAATCACAATCTCCTGATCGGCGAAGCGACTGCCGAGCGCATCAAGTTCGACATCGGCATCGCCAAGCCGCCTGAGGACGGCGTTGGCAAGACGATCCACATCAAGGGCCGCGACCTGGTCAATGGTGTGCCCAAGGAAATCACGATCAACCAGGGCCAGATCGCCGAGGCGCTCAGCGAACCCGTCGGGACGATCGTCGAAGGCGTCCGTATCGCGCTTGAAAACACCGCGCCCGAACTGGCGGCGGACATTGTCGACCAAGGCATCGTCCTGACCGGCGGCGGCGCGCTGCTCGAAGGGCTCGATGAAGTGCTGCGCGACGAAACCGGCCTGCCCGTGTCGGTCGCCGACAGCCCGCTGACCTGCGTCGCGCTCGGCACCGGCCGCGCATTGGAGGACCCGATCTTCCGCGGCGTCCTCCAGACCGGCTGAGTTCAACGCCTTGGCGCCGCCCCAGAGAGCGCGGCCCGGCTTTTCGCGCCGCGCGCAATATACGCTGTTCGTCGGCTATGTCGTCGCGGTGGCGGGCGTCATCGCGGGGTTGCTGCTCGCCGTCACCGCGCGCTTCGATCCAGCGGGGCATGCAGCGATCCAGGGCGCCTTTGCCGATCTGACCGCGCCGGTGGCGATGGCCGGGCGAAATGTCTCAGGCGGCGTCACCAACGCGTATCAGGGCGTCGTCGCCTATATCGATGCGGGGTCGAAGAACCGCGCCCTCGATGCGGAGCTGCGCGGGGCAAGGTCCAAGCTGATCGAAGCACAGGCGATCGAGCGCGAGAACCATAGGTTGAAGCGGCTGGCGCACGTGGTCGAAGCCTCACGGGACCCGATCGTCGCGGCACGTCTGATCGCCTCCACCGGCGCCAATGTGCACCGCTATGCGACGCTCTCCGCTGGCAGCCGTGACGGCGTGGCGAGCGGGCAGCCGGTGCGGTCTTCCGAAGGGCTGGTCGGGCGCGTCGTCGCGGCTGGGCGCGTCACGGCGCGCGTCCTATTGATTATCGACAGCGGCAATGTCGTGCCGGTCAAGCGGCTGAGCGACGGCCTACCCGCCCTCGCCACCGGGCGCGGCGACGGCGCGCTGGTCGTCCGCGCGCTGCAGGCGGGGGGCAATCCGTTCAAGCAGAACGATTTGCTGATCACCTCGGGCGCGGGTGGGGTTTATCCCCCGGGCGTGCCGGTGGCGATTGTCCGTGCGCTGACCAACGATGCCGCCGTGGCCAAGCCGCTCGCCGATCCGGCCCGGCTCGATCTGGCCGTCGTCGAGCAGCCATTTCAGGCGCAGGGCGACCTGCCGCCCGTGCCGGACGCGCCGTAAATGCGCATCTCGGTCGTCCGCTCCTATCAGCCTGCCCCGCCGGCGATCACGCTGGCATTGCCGGTTGTGTCGATCATCCTTGGATCGCTGATGGTGCTGCTGCCGGTGATTGCGACGGTACCGATCCTGCCGCCGTTCGGGCTGCTCATGCTGATCGCCTGGCGGCTGCTGCGGTCCGACCTGATCGCACCGTGGGCAGGCATTCCGCTGGGACTGGTCGATGACCTGTTCAGCGGCGCTCCGCTCGGTACGGGGATGGCGATCTGGACCGCCGCGCTGCTGGTCCTCGAGGCGATCGATCAGCGCGTACTGTTCCGCGACATATGGCAGGACTGGTCGATTGCCGCAGGGTTAATCGCGTTCGACCTGCTCGCCGGCTGGGCGTTGGCCAGTCTCGTTGGCGGCGTCCCCGTCCCCTGGCTGATGGTGCCGCAATGGCTTTGCGCCATCCTGTGCTACCCTCTGGCGATGCGGTGCGCGGCGTGGCTCGATCGGCGGCAAAGGCCCAGATGAACCTGCTCGGCAAGCGCAGCGTCACCGACGCGCAAGCCAATCTCGTCTTCACGCGCCGCCGCATCGTGCTGGGCGGCGCGCAGCTGGCGCTCGGCGGGTTGCTCGCCGGGCGGATGGCTTGGCTCAGCGTGTTCGACAGCGAGAAATACAAATTGCTGTCCGAGAGCAACCGCGTGAACCTGTCACTGATCCCCCCGCGGCGGGGCTGGATCGTCGACCGCAGCGGCAAGCCGCTCGCGCTCAATCGCACGGTGTTTCGTGTCGACGTGATCCCCGACCGGCTGCGCGATCCCAAGGCGACGCTCGATTATTTGCAGCAGATGCTCAAATTCAACGACGACGACCGCGACCGCATCGAGCGTGATATCGACAAGGCGGCGGGGTTCCAGCCCGTGCAGATCGCCGACCGGCTGACCTGGGAAGACTATGCCGCGCTGTCGATCCGCGCCCCCGACTGGCCGGGCGTACAACCGAGTCAGGGCTTTGCGCGGCATTACCCGCTGGGCGCCGGTGTCGGCCATCTGATCGGCTATGTCGGCGCGGCATCGGCGGAGGATTATAAGGCCACCAAGGATCCCCTGCTGATCACGCCAGGTTACAAGATCGGCAAGGAAGCCCTTGAAAAGACGATGGAGTCCGTCCTCAAGGGCAAACCCGGGGCGCGGCGCAGCGAGGTGACCGCGCACGGCAAGCTGGTGCGCGATCTGGCGACGCGGCCCGATGTGCCGGGCCAGACCGTTCACCTGACGATCGATGCCGGACTACAGGACTATGCCGCGCGGCGGATGGGCGACAATTCGGGCGCGGTGACAGTCATCGACCTGCAGACCGGCGGGCTCGCCGCGATGGTCTCTATGCCCGCTTATGACCCCAACAGCTTTTCCGACGGCATCGGGCGCAAGGAATATGCTGCGCTGACCAGCGATGACCATCTACCGTTGGTCAACAAGACACTGCACGCGCTCTACCCGCCCGGTTCGACGACCAAGCCGAGTTCGGCGCTGGCTTTGCTCGAGGCGGGCGTCGATCCCAACCAGAGCGTGTTCTGCGGCGGCGGGATGCGCGTGGGCAATGCCATCTTCCACTGCGACAAGCATCACGGATCGGTGAATTTGGCGCAGGCGGTGATCCACAGCTGCGACATTTATTTCTACACCATGGCGCTGCGCTTCGGCGCCAACACGCTGGCGGGGATGTTCCGCAAGCTTGGGCTCGGTGCGGTGCACGAACTGCCGTTGCAGCCGCAGCGTTACGGCACCGTGCCCGATCCGCAATGGATCGAGCGCAAGCACAAGCGGTCTTGGCAGATGTATGACACCGTCAACATGTCGATCGGCCAGGGTTATATGCTCGCCAATCCGCTACAGCTGGCGGTGATGGCGGCGCGGCTGGCGACAGGACATGGTGTCGAGCCGCATCTGATGGGTCCGTCGCAACCCGGGCATGACCTCGGCATTGATCCGCGGCACCTCGAATTCGTGCGCAAGGCGATGGGCGATGTCGTCAATGGCGGCGGCACGGCGGGCGCCGCGCGGTTGCCGGTTCCTGGCGTGCAGATGGCGGGCAAAACCGGCACCGCGCAGGTCCGCCGCATCACCATGGCCGAGCGCGCGGGCGGCGTGCTGTCCAACGACGCACTGCCCTGGAAGGCGCGCGACCATGCGCACTTCATCGGCTTCGCGCCGGTCGAGCAACCGCGTTACGCCTTTTCGGTACTGGTCGAACATGGCGGTTTCGGGGCGGCCGCGGCGGCGCCGATTGCGCGCGACACGATGACCTATTTGTTCGCGCCCGATCAGGCGATGAAGACGCTCAACGCGCTCGAAACCGGCTGGGGCGGCGACCTCGCCGCGCGCATGGCCAAGAAAGCCGAAAGCTACGCGCCGACGCCCGATCCGGCAGCGGTGCCCGCCGAACCGGGGTCGAGCGACAGCCGCCCCGCCCCCGAAGCCGTCACGGGCAACAGCACGGCATGAACCTGATCCCGCGCCCTGTCGCCCAATTGCCCTGGTTCATGCTGAGCCTGGTCTTCGCGCTGACCGGCTTCGGGCTGGTCGTGCTGTACTCGGCATCGGGTGGGCATTTGAGCCCGTGGGCGGGATCGCAGGGCGCCAAGTTCCTCGTCTTCGTCGGCATGGCGCTGGTCATGTCGCGCGTACCCGAAGAGATGTATCGCAATGCGGCCTACCCGGTTTACGCGCTGGTGTTGCTCGCACTGCTCGGGGTCGAACTGATCGGCGGGATTAGCGGCGGATCGCGGCGGTGGCTCGATCTGGTGGTGATCCGCCTGCAGCCGTCAGAGCTGATGAAGCTGGCAATCGTGCTGGCACTCGCGCAATTTTACGACCGGCTACCGTCGGGCGAGCTGCGCGGGTGGAATGCGTTGTGGCCGCCTGCCTTGCTGATCGGCGCGCCGTTCATGCTGGTGATGGCGCAGCCCGACCTCGGCACGGCGACGATGATCGCGGCGGGCGGCGCGACGATTGTGTTTCTCGCGGGTGTGCCGCTGCGGCTGTTCATTGGCGCGGGGGCGGCCCTCGCTGCCGCCCTGCCCGCCGCCTTCGCGTTGATGCACGATTACCAGCGCAAGCGCGTGCTGATCTTCCTCGATCCCGAAAGCGATCCGCTCGGCGCGGGCTATCACATCACCCAGTCGAAGATCGCGATCGGCTCGGGCGGTGTGTGGGGCAAGGGATTCCTGCAGGGCACGCAAAGCCACCTCGATTACCTACCCGAAGGCCATACCGACTTCGTCTTTGCGACAATGGCCGAGGAATGGGGGCTGGTCGGCGGGTGCGCGATCATCATCGGCTTCATGCTGCTGATCCGCTGGGCGATGAAGGTATCATCGCGTGCGCCGACGCGGTTCGGACGGTTGGCGGCGGCGGGGCTGGCGACGACGATCTTCTTCTATGTCGCGATCAACCTGATGATGGTCATGGGCCTCGCGCCGGTCGTCGGCATCCCCCTGCCCCTGATTAGTTTCGGCGGGACGGCGATGATGACCGTACTGATGTCGCTGGGCATCCTCATGTCGATTGATCGCGCAGGGCGAAAATTGCGCGATTAGCGGGTTGCGCGCCCGCGCGACCATTGCTAGTGGCGCGCCTCCTTTCGGGGACGCATAGCTCAGTTGGTAGAGCAGCTGACTCTTAATCAGCGGGTCCTAGGTTCGAGCCCTAGTGCGTCCACCATTTTTCCGTTAGTTTTCAGTGACTTATGCTAGCCACGGCGCTCTTTTTCAGCGTCGCTTTTTAGCTAGGTATCGCTCTAGGTATCGAAATAAATTTTTTTGGCGCGGCGGGATTATCGATTCTGTCGAACCAAGTGAGCGACGAATTCGATCTGTGGCGGCTGGCGGGGTTTGCTAGACCATGAGAATGGTAGTCCGAGCCGTGAGGGTATAGTCCATTGACGCGCCTGGGCGGTTCAAGGCTGAGCGATCAAGGAGCTTAGCCCGCCTCTTTAATTCGTCCGACTGCGGTGGAGATCCGCAACAGTGGATCCACATCTTCCTTAACCAATCTGTCGCGCAACTCTGCGATGAGCGCCACGCAAAAGCCCCTTGTAAATGGAGTTTGGCCGTTCAATGACCTGCAAACTCTGCCGTATTAATTCCTGACGCGTGCGCCGCATGGGACACCGCTAGATCAGTCCCTCAGCGTTGGTGGGCGGAGTGTTTAGCGCACGGTTTCCGTGGCGACGAAGCGAGGGATTTAGCTAGTGATACGACTGAGACACTCTGCGAGTTCATCCTTCCGGAACGGCTTGGTTAATCGCGGCAAGTTGGAGTCTAACCCTTCAGATTCGGCATAGCCCGACACAAGCAGCGCGGGCGTACTCGGCCGCATTTTCTGCACGCGTGTTATTAAGTCCGTCCCGCAAATGCCTGGCATCAAATGGTCCGTGACAAGCAGGTCGAATTCCTGTCCTTCGCTCACAAGGCTCAAGGCGGCCTCAGCGGAGTCGGCCTCGACCACGTCATAGCCTAGATCAACGAGCATGTCCGCGACGCTCAGTCGCACAACCGCCTCATCATCGACCAGAAGCGCCGTCCCCGTTTTCACGTGGAAGATTGGCGCCGGCGCGATCACGGACTGGGGAGATACTGAGCTTTGGGGCAGCCATAGTTCAACATTCGTACCGCGGCCGGGATCGCTTTGGATGGTCATCGCTCCGCCGAGCTGGGAAGCAAGCCCATGGACCATCGACAAGCCCAGCCCCGTTCCCTTGCCGATGCCTTTGGTAGAGAAGAATGGTTCAATCGCCTTTTTGAGCGTCGCTTCATCCATACCGAGACCGGTATCGGTCACTGACAGACAAAGGTAATCACCCCTCTCCAGCCCCGACCGGTGTGCCGCTCGGATTGCCTCTTTGCTCGTGGAAATTCGCAGGGTCCCACCGTTCGGCATAGCATCGCGCGCATTCACTGCGAGATTAAGAATTGCCATTTCCAGCTGGTTTGGATCAGCCTTGGCCGGTGGCAAATCGCCTGGCGTTTCGACGATGACCTTTATTTGCGGACCGATCGTACTCGAAAGAAGCTCTGCCATCCCGTCGACAAGGTTGTCGATGTCGACTGGCACGGGCTGCAAAGGTTGCCGCCGCGCAAACGCCAAAAGTCGCTGAACCAAGGTTTTCGCCCGCTCCGCCGATTGTGCGGCGCCGGCGATGAGCCGCTGTTCTCGCTCGCTGCCGATTCCCTTGCGTTGGAGCATGTCCAGGCTGCCAACGATTGGCGTCAGAAGATTATTGAAGTCATGTGCAACACCACCAGTAAGCTGCCCCATCGCTTCCATTTTTTGGCTATGGCGCAGGGCTTCTTGTGCTTCCTCGCGTTCCCGCACCGCTGCTTCGACACGAGCTTCAAGCGTCGCGTTCAAATCACGCAAAGCGTCTTCAGCTTCCCGCCGAGCGGTGATTTCCAGGACGGTGCCGGCAACGCGAATGCACGCGCCTTGGTCGTCAAAAACTCCTCGCCCCTTCGCCGCAATCCAGCGGATAATGCCATCCTCACGACCCACGGTGCGGTATTCAACGTCGTAAAGGGCGCGCTTCTTGGGATCTGCAGCGGCGGCGAAAGCGTCGGCGGTCGCTTTAAGGTCCTCGGGGTGAAGGCCATCGTAGAAATCCTGGAGGGTCACCGGTGTGTCGGGACCAATCCCGAACATTGCTTTTGTACGCGCGGGCCAGATCAGCTGATCAGACACAAGATCTACATCCCAAAATCCGACCTCGGCGTTTTCCACAGCAAGCCTCAACCGTTCCTCGCTAGTGCGAAGCTTTGCTTCGGTGCCGATCCTCTCAACGTGAGCCCAGCAGCGATCGACCACCTCCCTCACAAGCTCAATTTCGTAGCTGGTCCACTGCCGGGCTCGATCCTGATGAACAGCCATCATTGCTGTCAGCCGGCCGCTTTTAATGAGCGGGCAGGTGATAATCGCGTTGATGCCGATTTGGTGGAACATCTCACGTCCCTCGCCGGCCGAAAGTTCCGCTGAGATGTCGCGTAAGATGAGAGTCGATCCGCTCTTCAATTCGGCAACTGCGCGAGGACCAAATAAGTCGAGGCTATATTCTCCTGACGAGCTGGGGTGCCCAGGGGCGGTGAAGTCGTTGCGAATCCAGAACCGATTACCGTCGGCATCGACATCGGCGTATGCGCATCGAGAGGCATGCAGCTCCAATCCAAGCAACGATGTTGCGGCCGCCATTGCTTCTGTCGCATCGCCTGCGGCGAACAAGCGGTCATTGAGATTGCTGAAAAAGCGCAAGCGCGCTTCGCGGCGGGCCGCTCTCGATAGAACGCGCTCTAGCTGCAGAGCTGCCAACGCGAGGAGCAAGACCAAGAGTGTGAAAAGAGTGATCATCCCCGCCAGATAGGCGTGCGTAAAGCTGGCCAGCCCACCCGTCTCGTTTACAACGGTGGCTGCTCGGGTGAATCTCGCGGCATGCATGCCCGAATAGTGCATACCAGCGATTGCTGCGGCCATCACCACTGCGGCGGCGGAGCGAAGACCCAGTTGCTGGTCACGAGTAGCGAGCCATACCGCTGTCGTTGCAGCAACCAGCGCAACGGCGATCGAGATAATCACCCATGATGGGTCGTAGCTGAGAGTCGCGGGCATGCGCATCGCGGCCATCCCGACATAGTGCATGGTTGCTACGCCAGCGCCTATAAGAAGTCCGGAAACAAGGATCCGGCGTCGGGTTGGTTTGGACCAATTGACAATCGCAAGTCCGGCCGCCGTGAAGCCGATCGCGAGCCCTAGAGACAAGAGCGTCAGCGCTGGGTCGTACCGCGTGACCATTCCGGGCATGCTGAACGCAAGCATTGCGACGAAATGCATTGACCAAATCCCGCCGCCGAGCGCGAGGGCGGACGCGGCGAGCCACATGCGTCGGGCTCGATCCTGAGACTCACGAGCGCGGCCAGCGAGGCTGAGGGCGGTGAACGACGCGAATGTCGCCACGATGATCGACAGTGCGACGAGGTAGATATCGTGAACGCCGTGAATCCTCATGAGCGTGGCGATTCCACAGGCGCTAAAAGTCTGCAATAACAGTGTTGAAGTCTAAAAAAGGACTACCGACGCGACGTCCAACGTCAGTGACGTCTTGAGGCCAGCAGTGTTTAGTTTCGCTAGTTGGATGAACCGGCATATCGATCCGCCGCCGCCTGAGCCGACATTGGTCGCGCAAACAGGTATCCCTGACCGATACGGCAGCCTAGCCGCCGGAGGTGTTCCGCTTGCACTTCCTCCTCGATGCCCTCCGCTATCACCTCGATGCCAAGATCCTTGGCTAGGTTGATTACGGACGACGCGATGGCCGCATCGGTACCATAGCCAGCAATATTCACAACAAAGCTGCGGTCGATTTTCACCGTGTCGACCGGAAATTGCTTGAGGTGCGTGAGCGAAGCGTAGCCTGTTCCAAAGTCATCGAACGCAATCGCCACGCCCGCCTCGCTGAGGCAACGGAGGGCCGGCCCAACCTGCTCCGCCGCTCTCCCGAGAAAGACTGTCTCGGTCACCTCGATTTGGAGTTTTTCGGCCTTAATTCCTTCGTTGGCGAGGCGGCTTAGGACATGATCCGCGAAGGCGGGCCGTGCAAAGTCGTAAGCAGACACATTCAGCGCGACGCTTCCGAAGTCGAATGCTTGCAAGGACCACGTCCCGATATCCTCGAGCACCTGAGAAAACATTGCGTCGGTGATCGCCAAAGATGTCTGCGGATCATCAAACGCTGCTTCGAAAAGCTTCGGGGCATGGGGCTTTCCGGAGCGATCCACCAAGCGGGCAAGAGCCTCAAATCCACATATTGAGCCGTCAAGCAGACTGACCTTTGGCTGATAAAATGGAACGATGCGACCGCCTCTCAAAGCGTCTTTTGCAATGTTAATCATTGAAACACGGCGTTGCAGATTGGCCCGCATCTCTGGAACAAAAATTCGCATTCGCCCGCGGGACAGTTCCTTCGCCTGGTACAAGGCGATGTCTGCGTGCTTCATCAACTCCGATGGCTGGCTACCATGCTGTGGATAGATGCTGGCACCCATGCTCGTGCGGCAGTCGACATGTTTGCCAGTTACAGACATTGGCCGGTTGAGAAGGTGAATAAGAGCATCAGCCCGGTTACACAGTTCATCCACTGACGCGACCGGACGTATGATGATTGCAAATTCGTCGCCCCCGAGCCGTGCAATTGTACCTCCGTCGGGCATCCAGCTCCGCAGCCTGGCCGAAAGCTCGCGCAAAAGCTCATCCCCTGCGTCATGCCCAAGGCTATCGTTGACAAGTTTTAGATCGTCGAGGTCGAGAATTACGACCGCAAATTGTTGACCGGAGATCTCCGCTTCCTCGATTGTCTGAGAGAGCCGGGTCTCGAACAGACGGCGGTTGGGCAGCTCGGTAAGCGCGTCATGAGTCGCGTTCCAGCTGATGCGCTCTTCGGTCTCTTTGCCCTCAGTGATGTCCCTAGCGACACTGATCAGCCGACTGCTATCTCCATCGTCACCCTCGACGCGCGAAACAATCACGTCCCACCATTTTGGCGTTCCACGGCCAGTCGCCCGAGGCGCGGTAAATCGCCCGATACCTTCTCGACGAGCGGCGGCCATCGCGGTTTCGACTCGGTGGCGAGCGCTGCTAGGCCAGCAGTCCAGCCATCTTTGGCCAATGAGGGACGTATCGTCGTGGAGTTCCATGGCGCCGCGACCGGAACTGTTGACGAAGACTACACGATCATCGCCGTCGATGACTTTGATGCTATCTGGGCTGGTCTGTACGATGCTATTTATCAGTGCTTCTGTGTTCGCAGCGGCCTTTTCTGCAACACGCCGAGCGGTGACATCGAGGTTGATACCGAGCAAGCGCTTTGGGCCTCCATCATCATCGTATTCGACGCGACCAATGCCGTTTATCCAGCGGCAGTCACCATCCGGCGTAACAATCCTGAATGTGTGATCGTAAGGCTGGCCAGTCTCTGCTGCGCGGTGCACAGCCTGCCAGGTGCCAATCCCGTCCTCTGGGTGCACAAGCTCGCGCCACTCTGCCTCCGTGAAGACGCGCTCGACGTTTCCGGAGATGCCGTGCAGCGCCAAGCTTTGCGGAGATAGCCGCGCCAAATTAGCTTTCAGGTCGATCTCAAAGAGGCCGATGCCGGCGGCTTCGTGGGCCTGCCACATCCATTCCTGACTTGCCCGAAGTGCCGCTTCCGCCGCAACTTGTTCGCTGATGTCTTCAAGCAACCCATACCATCGCAAGATATTGCCGCTCGCGTCGCGGCGCGCGCGCCCACGACTCCGAACCCAACAGTAGCTCGAATTCAGCTGCCGTACCCGAAAGCGCACGTCGAGGGCCTGCCCCGTCTGAAGAGCGACCGACCACGCATCCGCGACCCGGCCGGCATCATCAGAATGAACCGCGGTGAGCCATCCCCCGGGTGTTGAACCGATAAGTGCCGACCAGTTGGGCCCGGCGTCGACGATATTTCCGTCCGGATCGGCTGTCCAAGGAATTTGCGGGTTTAGTTCGAACGCGTAGCGCGCATCGTCCTGACTGCTTTGCAGCGCAAGCTCTGTGGATCGCTGATCAGTAATGTCGAGGAGGACACCACGTACGACCTTTCCGAGACGCGCGTGAGTGAGAGGCCGCACCTTCGCCCAGCAAAGCCGCGCTTCACCGCCGGGTCGGATGATACGAAATTCCCAGCCTGTCGCAGCGGCTCCATTTTTAGCAACGTCATCCAAGCGCGCGCGCGTCCCTGCCCTGTCATCGGGGTGAATGCATGCGAATGTGCTTTCGAGGGTTGGGTAGAAATCGTCGGGCTCGCGGCCGGCAATCTCGTAGACGCCAGTCGACCAATCGAACTGCGAACTCTCAACGGTCCATTGCCAGACCCCCAGTTTCGCAACCTCACAGGCCTCTTCGAGGTCCATGGCGCTGATTCGCATCGCGCCGCGCCCAAGTTGCGGAAAACCAGTATGTGCGCCCATGCCAGTAACACTCCACCCGTTCGGCTAGCAGGGCAGCATTACTAAGTCTCTAAAATCACGGCTATAAATAGCAGCGGGCGCACCATGGCGAGCTCCCCTGCCGAAATGATCGGGCTTGCCGGGGTTGGCGTCCCCGATGTTAGTGGTGCGATCGTTGAACTGTTCGGAATGAATTTCGACATGCCATTTTTCAGTCGGGCACGCGCCGCTTTCAAATTCTAGTTGGCCCTCGAATCCTCATCGCCTTGTTGTCGCCATCGGTCGCTCGCTGGCGCCGCTGGCTATAGTTGCTGTCTTGCTTGGGGTCACAAAATGCCACGTTAAACGTCGCAGTCCGATTTCCGGCAGCCACGCGTGGTCGGCGCGACTCTCAAACCTAAGCGCTTAGTTCAAGATGAATTCACGAAAGGCACATCATTAGCGGTACGGCGATAATCACGCCTGTTATCAATCCGACAACGGCACCGATCGCCAGGCCCTTCTTGAACATGGCATACTCTACAGGCGTCATAACGAATTTCCCGACGCGCATCGACCTGACGAGCAGCGCAGCCGCTCGAAGAACGGCGGGCGGACCGACGCTGAGTGGATCGACGGAAGAAGCTTGCAACAAGATCCGCCGACCCGATCGTACAACGCGTCTGAGCTCAGGTCGTTGCGTGGTGCTTCGAGCGAAAAATCAGTCACGGCCGCCAGATTGTCCGGGTCTTCAAACCGGGTGACGGTGCTGACGCCACATACGGACGCCGGAGTGTCGATCGGTCCGGCGCGGTTTTCACGAGCAAAAAGCGATCCAGCGATCCGACAATTTGCTAGGCGGCTCGCCTGGCCGAGATCATACCCTCAAATGTGCCGCGGATGGTGGGATCGGCGGCTTCAAGCGCTCGGACAAGCTGGTCGTCTTCGTCGTTCGCCGAGGCCATTGCCCATCGATCAAACGTGCGGTCTGAAATGGGGCGATCGTGAAGAACCACGATAGCGTGGTGCCGCGCGTCAGCGCGAATGCGCGCGAACGCAGCGTCAATGGCGTCGGCTTCGCCCTCCAAAACTTGCAAAAAGCGCTTCCCATCGCTCCAGAGGAGGCCCGATACACCGTCGCGCGTGTTGTTCCGGCGCGAAACTCCGAGGATCTTCGCGAGCGCGGGTGCGGAAACCGGCTGCCTCGCCGAGCTCACGTATAAGATTTGACGCATGATGACCTCCGACAGGCTGCTGTGAAGATCAGAGGTTAAGGGCACGTCAATTTTCGACCCAACGTATTGGAACAGCGTTGTTTTAGCTTTTACCCAGACGCCGATCGAGTAGCCCTCTTGCGACACAAGATGACGAACTCTCCGCAGACCCGTGGTCGACCCTGGCGGAGGCGATATATCAATTCTGAAAACCGTAATTCTTTCCAGCACAGTGGGATCCGAAGCTTGGAATTCACGTGACTTGAAGTCGCGGC